>Ga0265313_10003772_pt1 | contig 12024 bp, 8 predicted proteins | sample 4123metaG_FD_203122 | JGI IMG/M metagenome (GOLD analysis project Ga0265313, IMG submission 203122) | Rhizosphere microbial communities from Carex aquatilis grown in University of Washington, Seatle, WA, United States - 4-1-23 metaG | ecosystem: Host-associated > Plants > Roots > Rhizosphere >...
AGATCTCGCACGTCATCAACACGAGCAACCAGCTCGACGACTTGTGTGCGCAGGTCGTGCATACCATCGCCGCCCGGTACGATCTTCCGTTCCATCATGTGCTGATGTACATTTTCCGCAGGCAGGACGAAAAAATAATTCTAGTCGCGCCCGAACTCCCGTCGATCGAATGGGAAAAGAACCTCACGGCGCGGTCGGTCAACGAACAGAACCCGGCAGCCTGCATCGATGCGGTGATCACCGGTGCGCCGATCATTACGTCTGATGTATCCCGCAGTTCGTACTACGCCGTCGCTCCGGAAATGCTGGTGAGTTCTGAACCAAAAACTGTTCTGGCGATTCCGCTTAAGGTCGAAGGCGAGCTTATCGGCGTGATCGAAATGCTGATGAACTCCGACCGTGCGTTTGCAGAACGGGAACAGTCGTTTCTCTCGCTTATTGCGAATGAACTCGCGGTAGGGATCAGCCGCAGAGGATTGATCGACGAGCTCCGAGTGAAGAACGTCGACCTTGAAATTCAACGGGCGCAGACACAGGACGCGCACGAAACGTTGAAGAAATTCCTCGCCTTCTTCAGCCATGAGCTCCGGTCGCCGCTCAACTCCATCATCGGGTTCTCGGAGCTGATCCAGCTCGACTTGCCGAAGCTCGACGCTGCGACGGTTTCATCGTACGTTTCTTCGATCAACCTGAGCGGAAAGCATCTCCTCCAGCTCATCAACGATATCCTGGACCTCTCGAAGCTCGAAGCGGGCAAGCTGGAACTCCATTATATGAGCATTCCTATCCGTCATTTCATCGACGGGCTGACAAAGTCGCTCCAGCCGCAAATGGAGGAGAAAAAGCTTTCGTTCCAGATTCTCGTTGCCGAAGAGCTGGACGATATCGTCGCCGACGATATCCGCCTCAAGCAAATTATCCTCAACCTTGTTACGAACGCGATCAAGTTCAGCCACCCCGAAAGCACAATCGCCATCAGCGTGCTGCGTGTTGAGAACGTGGTCGAGTTCAGGGTTCAGGATACCGGGGTCGGCATCCGGGCGGACGAACTCCCCCGGTTGTTCCTTCCGTTCCAGCAAACGTCGGCCGGAAAGAGGAAACAGGAGGGGACAGGGTTGGGCCTATCCATCACCAAAAAATTGGTCGAGCTGCACGGAGGCACGGTGACGGCAGTCAGCGAATGGGGAAAGGGAAGCACGTTTATTGTGAGGATGCCGATGATGATAAATTCGCGCGGCGACAGCAGTGAAATTGTCGGAAACATCGCAGGCATTCTCACGTCGTCCTCAGAGCCCCAGCGGGTACTCATCGTGGAGGACAAACCGCACGCGCGGCAGATTCTCCAGTCCTATCTCGTGGAGGCAGGGTACGTCATCGAAACTGCGGCGAACGGCATTGAAGCGCTCGAGAAAGCAAAGATGTGGAAGCCGGATGTTATTACGCTCGACATTCTTCTTCCGGTGAAGGACGGCTGGCAGGTTCTGCGCGAGCTCAAACAGCATCCGCTCTGTAAAGATATTCCGGTCATCATCATCTCGATGCTCGACGAAAGAAATGTCGGCTTCGGACTCGGAGCCGTCGACTACTTCGTGAAGCCGGTTCAAAAAGACGAGCTGCTCGAATCACTCCGGAAAGTGACCTCGGGATTGAAACAAAAACAATCCGCCAGAATTCTGGTGATCGACGACGACCGTTCCGTGATCGATCTGGTAGAGGTGATCCTGGAAGCCGAAGGATGCACGGTGCTGAAGGCCCTGGACGGAAGGGAGGGACTGCGTCTCGCGCAGGAAGAACACCCCGACCTTATCATCCTCGACCTGGTGATGCCCGAGATATCGGGTTTCAATGTCGCATACCAATTGAAGCATAACTCGAAGACGCAAACGATTCCCGTGATCGTCATGACGAGCATGGAGATCGATGATGAGACCAGGGAACAGCTCCGCGGATTTGTCGTCAGTCTGATGAAGAAGTCCGGGTTTACGAAGAAAGACCTACTGCAAGAGATCTCTGCTATAGAATCGAAACGACAATAGGCACTTTGTCGTTCGATGGCTATCGGCGCTCTGCCCTCCGGGATTCATCGATTCAAGGTGCGAAATCGTGTTCGCCGTCCGCCGTGCGATCTCCGTCTTAAGCTACCCTCAATATTCTTCTTCCACAACTCAAACGTGAACCACCAGTGGACCTCGGCGGCAAACGCGTTGTTGCCGGCATAGTAGCTGTGAACGGCATCGGAAAGATTCCTGTAATTGTATGCTGAGCATTCAATCACTCCCCGAGAATTCAACGTGTCGAGGATGAACTCCCGCATGGCCTCTAAATAGGAGCGCGCCAGATCGTTCTTTGACCGGTAGAAGAGTTTCCGTTTCGCTTTTGTGTACATCCACGCGGAGATGTTCGGCATGGAAAAGGGATATGTGGCGTTGTTCTTAACCAGCGGATACTTTTTCAGGGCCGGATGGCGTTCCGCGATGACCTTGCGAAACAGTGCCCCATTGTTTCTGTACCGTACCGGTGTGTTAAAAACCGAGGTGATGACGCTCGGCTGCGCGAAGGGCATATAGTTCATGAGTATGGAATCGATGCGCGCTTGTTCGTCGCTGCCGAGATTCGGGATTCGCGTTCTGACGGCCCACAAATCCAAATAGTTAGCGATGCCGATTTCTTTCATGTCCGGCATCATCTCCAGCATGGCGGCGATTTCTTTGCGTATGCCGCCCTCCATCTGTGCCGACACCTCGGCGTTGAAAAAATTTGCTCTCGCATGGCGCAGATACTTCAAGACCCCCTCAACATTCTTTTCTTCGATCGATCTCCTTCCCCTGAAAGCGAGCTTGTTCAAATACTGGCGGCGCGCGATTTCGCCATAACCACCGTCGAGCAGCAGCAGGCTTTGTGCATCAAGAGCTCGATATAGCCTTAGTCTCAGAATCGTGGAAGCCGGCTCGACAAGGTTGGTCTGCGCAGCGTAGTCGTTGGAGATGCGGAGCAGCTCTTCCGGGCCGGGGAGAGTGGCATCGAACAAAGAATTGTCTATTCCGCACTCCCTTGAAATCTTTCTCCCAACATAAACATCCGGATCGTCGCTGCATCCGAACGTGTGCGTTTGGAAGAGTTGCGCATCGGAAGAAAGAAGCAACGCAAAGAGGACTCGAGAATCAAGGCCGCCCGACAGCCCCAGCGTAATGTGCAATTTCCCTCGGAGGTCCGGGTTGGTAAATCGCGTCAACAGATGAACGAGTTCATCTTGCGAGTGATCTCGGTCTCTGATCGGATCAAACACCTTATGGCTGTGATGAACTCCGTCTCGGCTGATGACCAGTTTTCCTGAAGGTCCAAGTCTTTCGATTCCATCAACAAGGCTGTCATATGAGAGCTGATTGAACATCAGCCATCGAGATCCAAGACTTCCGAAATTGATCGTGCAGCCCCCCAGATACTGAGCTGCCCAATCAAGCCTCGAACTGACTATTGTCTCAGTTTCAGTCCTCGCCCAGTAGAGAGTTCGAAGCCCCAATTGATCTGTGTATGCCTCGAATTGTCCGCCGTGATACGACAAAAAAACAAAGTGTCCGCTGAGGCCTTTAAGCAGGGATTTATCTCTATCGACTCCCGACCAGTCATTTTGCGTAAGAATCGTGCAATTCGTTTGACCCAGCCGCAGGCCGCATCCCGCTGCAATCCAAACGGATTCAATCTCGTTGCTGCTGTTTGAAGTCGCACCCGAGAGGCATGTAGGCTGGAAACCGCCCGCTGCAAAGTAGAATTCGCGATTGCTGAAGAAAGTGTTGAGTGGTGTATTGTGAACGCGGCTGGCCAGGGAGATAGTTTTCTGCGTAACGCTGTCGCCGATGACGCCAAAGAACCAACTCATATGCACCCCTCGTTGCGGTGAATGGAGGAAAAAATGGTGATTCACAGTAAATAAAAAAAAACGCTAATGCAAGATGAAATCAGTCGTGATTTGACCCCGAAGGATTGTTCGATCGGATCGAGCTCGCCTTGTTTCAAAACGGCAAGTTTCTTATCTTAAGATAGGAGTAGAATGCCATCCGCACCGGGGCGGAATACTCGACTCGGGCATTCCCGCTGCGAACTGGGGACGGGAAGGATGTTGGTGCGGAATGCGTAAGAGGATGTACGTTGGCAGAAGTGAAATTGCTGACTGATGTTGGCAAATTGAAGCATCGAGAGGAAGAAAAACCGCGAAAATGATCTAATTTATTTCGGGGTGTAGCTCAGCCTGGCTAGAGCGCTTGCTTTGGGAGCAAGAAGTCGTAGGTTCGAATCCTATCACCCCGACATCTATCCCGCTTGGTAATTGCCAAAGCGGGATTTTTTGTCGCGCCTCGGATCTTCAAGGTTTGCATCTTTATCCTAAATGAATTATTTTTTTGGAAAGATTTTGAGCATGAGCTTGCCGTATGATTGATATATCTCAAGCGCTTTTACAGGAACAGATTGTCACGGTGGGTAAACTATTCGTTGAGTATGCACAGACCATCGGCGTCAGCCTCTGTTTTGAAAATCTCGATAAGGAAGTATTTGAACTTCCCGGCTCCTACGCGCCTCCGTGCGGCCGCCTCCTTTTAGCGGCTGATGGGGCGCGAATTGCGGGCTGTGTCGCATTGAAGAAAATCGACGATCACACATGCGAAATGAAAAGACTATACGTACGCGCCGAATTTCGCGGCCAGAGCCTGGGGAAAAGATTGGCGATACGTATTGAAGACGAGGCTCGCCAAATCGGATACCGGCAATTGAGATTGGATACACTTCCTTCCATGAAAGAGGCCATTGCCCTCTATCGCTCCCTCGGTTTTGAAGAAATTCCGGCCTATCGCGAACTTCCGGTACCGGGAGCACTGTTTATGCAGGTGAAATTGTAGGAAACGGTTTTCAGATCAGTGCTGACGCGATGAGTGACGCTCTGAACGTCAAATACTCGCAGAATCGGTTGAGAAAGCCATGGCATCTCCTACACGTTGCGCGTATTGAACGGCCAACCTCTTTGAGCGGGGATCGGAGGAAAGCGCTCATTGCCTCTGTAAGTACTTTAAAGGGCAAAGCGCTCTTCTGCAACAGGTCCCCCTGTCTTACCTTGATTCTCGCGCCTATTTTCAGTATTATTTTCTCATCATTTTAAATGTCCGGAGCGGTTCGAACACACCTCCGGTCATACCGTCCATTCATTCCTGTCTTCATGAAACAATCTCAAGCAAAGTCGAAAACTTCGTCGCGCAAGAAGGACCATGTGCTCCTCACCGTGAACCGCGACGTCGCTTTTCGCGAGAAGACCACAGGGTTTGAACGGTGGGAATTTGTACACAATGCGCTGCCGGAGATAGATTTTTCCGAGATTTCTACTGAGGCAGTTTTTCTTTCCAAGCCGCTCTCATTTCCTTTCATGATTTCCTGCATGACCGGGGGCTATGCAGATGCGAAACGGATCAACAAGAACCTCGCAGAAGTGTGCGAAGAGCTCGGCGTCGCCATGGGTGTAGGGAGTCAGCGGCAGGCGCTGGAAGACACGACATACCACTCATCGTTCAGTATTGTGCGCGAAGCGGCGCCGACGATTCCGATTGTCGGAAACATCGGCGCGGCAGAAGTGGCAAAGCTCACGGATCTTTCGCCGGTGCAACGCCTTGCGGACCTCATACGTGCCGACGCATTTGCTGTTCATCTTAATCCGCTTCAGGAATTTCTTCAGCCGGAAGGAAGACCGGCATTCCGGGGTGTTCTTAAAGGGATTGAAACTCTTGTGCGCGGATTGTCAATTCCGGTAATCGTTAAAGAGATTGGCGCGGGCATTTCAAAAGAGGTTGCGCAGCGGTTGATCGGCGCGGGCGTTGCGATCATTGATGTTGCCGGCGCGGGCGGCACCAGCTGGGCTGGGGTGGAAATTCTTCGGAGAAAAGAGGGACATGCGAACGATCTCTTTTGGGATTGGGGAATCCCGACATCCGAGGCATTGCGGCAAGCCGCTTCTCTCCGAATCTCCTCGCCGGAACTTTGCCTGATCGCGTCGGGGGGGATGACAAACGGCGTTGAGGCGGCAAAGGCCTTTGCTCTCGGCGCGGATATTGTCGCGTCCGCCCGTCCGATGCTGCAGACGCTGATGGCGGCGGGTAAGAAAGGATTGTCCGACTCTCTCGACCGGTGGATCAGGGAATTCAAAGGAACGATGTTCCTCGTCGGCGCTCCGACGCTGAAGCATTTGCGCCAGGCGCCGCTCATTCACGTATGATTGCAACCACTCTCAAGTCACTCTGTCAATGAAGAATTTCAGTTCACAGTATCAACGGTACAAAGGAATTGTCGACCAACAGCTTCGGTCGTGCGTGAGAAAAAATGAGCCTCTTTCTCTCTATCAGCCCGTTCGGTATGTACTTTCTGGGGGAGGGAAGAGAATCCGTCCGCTGCTCGTCCTTCTTTCGTGTGAAGCGGTTGGAGGATCGGCGCGGCAGGCACAGCACGCTGCTGTCGCTGTTGAGATACTCCATAATTTTACGCTTGTGCATGATGATATTATGGACAACGCAGCCTCGCGTCGGAGTCGCGCAACGGTGCATACGAAATGGGATACGAATATCGCGATCTTGGTTGGCGACGAACTCGTTGCCCTCGCATACCGCGAATTGCTCAGAACGCGCTCGCCGTATATTGCTCGCGTCGCCGATATATTCACAGAAGGGGTTGTCGAAGTGTGCGAAGGCCAGGCATACGACAAAGAGTTTGAAATGCGAAATCACGTGTCGCTCGACGAGTACCTGCTCATGATCGGCAAAAAAACCGGAAAAATGGTTTCGGTCGCGTCAGAAATGGGTGCCGTCATTGGAGGAGGGACCGCCTCTGAAATTCGCGCGTTGAAGTTGTACGGCACATCCATCGGCAGAGCGTTCCAGATCCAGGACGACTTGCTGGACGTCGTCGCCGACGAAAAAGAATTCGGCAAACCGATCGGCGGCGACATCGTTGAGGGGAAAAAAACGTTCCTTCTCATCGAAGCGTATGCCCGCTCCCACGGCGCCGACAAACGACTGCTGCTGAGCGTCATTACCGGCGGCGGAACCTCGCGGAAAAACATCCCGCTCGTTCGCGGCATTTATGAACGCTGCGGCGTCATTGAGCTGGCGAAGCAGACGATCGCGAAAAATATCGCGGTGGCGAATGAACAGCTCTCGCACCTTCAAAAAAGCCGCGCCCGAGACATGCTTTTCTGGTTCTCGCATATGTTGTTAAACAGAAATTTCTGAGGTGTCCATTTATCGATCGGCATTTTCCGGCAGCAACAAAACGCGGTTGTTTCTATGATTGAGAAGGATGTCGAAATCAAGAATAGAGCCGGACTGCATACGCGACCGGCGGCGACACTCGTGAAGTTGGCCGCGAAGTTCAAGTCGGAATTCTTTATCGTGAAAGACGGCGTCGAGATCAACGGCAAAAGCATTATCGGGGTTATGACGCTTGCCGCTGAACAGGGTTCGACCCTTACGCTGCGGTTTGACGGGGACGACGAGGGCGAAGCATGCGGTGCTATCGTCGACCTGTTTGAACGGGGATTTGACGAAACATGACCATGACAACAACAAATGAAATAACGCTTCACGGCATTGCTGCTGCGCCAGGCATCGTGATGGGAAAAGTGTTCGTCTACACAAAACACGTTCCCCATATCGATGAGAAGACGATCGCACCCGAAGATGCGGAAAAAGAGGTGGAACGGCTCCGGAGCGCGGTCGGCCGCTCGGAAAAAGAACTGCAAAAGATCCTTTCTTTTGCCGAACAAAAGATCGGGAACAGCAAGGCGAAGATCTTCGAAGCGCAGATCATGATCCTCAGCGACAATGTCCTCTTCGACTCCATCTTTAAGCGCATTCGAAAGGAACGGAAGAATGCTGAGTTCGTTGTCCACGGGGAAATTACCAAGTACCAGCAGCTGATGCTGAATTCCTCGGACGAGTACATGCGCGAGAGGGCGCACGACGTCGAAGACGTCAAGAACCGCATCATCCGTAATATCCAGGAAGAAAAGCTGATCTCGCGTTTCGAGGGCGGCTCGATCGTCGTCTCGCAGTCGCTCACGCCGGCGGACACGATCCTTTTCAGCCGAAATGAGATCCTCGGCTACGCCACAGACATGGGCGGAGTAACGTCCCACGCCGCGCTCCTTTCCCGTTCGTTGAAGATCCCGGCGGTCGTCGGGTTGAAAGAAGTGACCTCCCACGTGCACTCGGATGCGTCCATGATTCTTGACGGCTACAGCGGCGTCGTCATTATCAACCCGTCGGAAGCCACGGTCGCACAATACAAACGGCGGGGCAGGGAGATGGCGAAGTTCGAACACGGACTGAACGACCTTCGCGAGCTCCCCGCACAGACCTTGGACGGGAAGCTGGTCGAGCTCGTGTCGAATATTGAGTTTGCTGATGAGATCCGTTTCAGCAAGGCGCAAGGTTCTCACGGCGTCGGACTCTACCGCACCGAGGGATTGTTGATGGGCAAAGATGCGTTCCCATCCGAGGAAGAGCAATACCGCGAGTACAAGTCCATCGCCGAAAAGGTCTTTCCCAATAAGGTCATTATGCGGACGTTTGACATCGGCGGCGACAAGGTTATCGCGCATTCGTACGAAGAGGAGAATCCATTTCTCGGCTGGCGCGGCATCCGCGTTGCGCTCGACCGCCCTGAAACGTTTCTTGCGCAGATCCGCGCCATGCTGCGCGCAAGCACGAAGAGAAATATTTGGGTCATGTTCCCGATGATCTCCAGTCTGAAAGAAGTCCGCAGGGCAAAAGCGCTTGTCGTTCAGGCGAAAGAATCACTTCGCGCGGAGAAGGTGGCGTTCGATGACACGATGAAGATCGGCGTTATGATCGAAGTGCCGTCGGCAGCGGTGGTCGCCGGAGATATAGCGCGGGAGGTTGATTTTCTCAGCATCGGGACAAACGATCTCATTCAATACTTGCTCGCCGTCGACCGCGGGAACGACATCGTATCGCAATTATACCAGGAGTTTGAGCCCGCCGTAATCCTTACCATCCGCCATATCATTAAGGAGGCGCACAAAAATAAAATTCCCGTGAGCATGTGCGGCGAAATGGCAGGCGACCCGGTAGCGACGCTGCTCCTTCTCGGCCTCGGACTTGATGAATTCAGCGTGATCCCTTACGTCTTGCCGGAGATCAAAAAAATCATCCGATCGGTGCCCCTCAGAGAAGCGCAAAAGATCGCGGTCAAGGCGATGAAGTTTTCTACCGTCGAAGAAGTGAAAGAATTTCTTGTCGGGCACGTAAAGCGTTTGGCACCCGACATCCCGTTGCCAGATTAACAACTCTCTTAAGGCGTGACGTTCCGCCACAACCATGGAAGGAAGCGCGATGACATTCGAAGAAATCTCCAAAATTGACCCGTCTGGGATGCGTTCTCTGATCAAAAATTTCCCCCAGCAGGTAGAGGAAGCTGTTGCCATCGGAACGGCCGCAAAGATCAAATTTCCCGTATCAAAAATCAACAACATTGTCGTCAGCGGGCTTGGAGGATCGGCCATCGGCGGCGATCTGCTCCGCGCATATCTTGCAGACGAAATTGCCGTGCCCATCGCCGTGAGCAGGAATTACGTGCTTCCGGAATACGTCGATGAACGATCGCTAGTGATCGTATCGAGTTATTCCGGAAATACGGAAGAGACGACCTCGTCGCATCGGGACGCTGTGAAGCGGAAGGCCAGGGTCCTTTGTATCACGTCAGGCGGATCGGTGAAACAATTTGCCGTAAAAAAGAAACAGCCCGTCATTGATATTCCAGGAGGGCTTCCTCCCCGCGCTGCGCTGGGATATTCCTTCTTCCCGACGCTTATTGTCCTGTCAAAACTCGGTTTCTTCAAATCGAAGAAGAAAGAGATCGATGAAACGGTCCTGCTCCTGAAGGAGAAAGCCGCTGTCTACGGCGATTCCGCGTCCGAACATAATCCGGCGCTCACCATCGCTCATGCGCTGCACGGAAAACTGCCGGTTGTGTATTCGTCGGTGGACCGCTTCGATGCGGTCAATGTGCGATGGCGCGGACAGATTTCGGAGAACGCAAAGACGCTGGCGTATGGTCATGTGTTTCCAGAATTGGATCACAACGAAATCGTCGGATGGGAGGTGCTGAAAGATCCCATGAAAGAGATTCATGTCGTGATCTTGCGCGATAATGAGGATAATCCCCGCATCCAGCTCCGTATGGACATCACGAAAGAGATCATCCGTGATTTTGCGGACGGCATCACCGAAGTTCGAAGCGAAGGGAAAAGCGTCCTGACAAGAATGTTTTCGCTCCTCTATCTCGGCGACTGGGTAAGCTTCTACCTCGCCATCCTGAACGGCGTTGACCCCACTCCGGTGAAGAAGATTGATTTTCTGAAAAGCGAATTAGCAAAAGTTACACTGAATCGTTGAGGGAAACCACGGTGAAAATAGGCCGGTGCTTTGGTTTTGCCTGACTTGACTTTCATCACAACACCGTGTATATTCACGACGTATTGAAACCTCTGGCTCCTTTCTCCAGCACACCAGTCAGGATGAAATAATGCTTGAAGAAGTTAATTTCCTTCGAAATGTTCCGATCTTCAACGAACTAAGCGACCAAGAGCTTGAAAAGATTGCGGCGCTCGGCGTTCGGAAAAAATATAAAAAAGGAAGTATTATCCTTTTAGAGGAAGAAACCGGGGCGGCTCTCTTCGTTATTGTTTCCGGCAAAGTAAAAATTGTGCGGATGGACGATGACGGCCGCGAGGTCATTCTTTCCATTTTGGGCGGGAGCGATTTTTTTGGAGAGATGGCGATTCTCGACGGACTGACTCGATCGGCGAGTGTGGTTGCAACCTCGAAGTCTGAACTGTTCATGATTCACCGCAGAGACTTTCTAAAACTTCTGAATGATTTTCCGATGGTCGCAATAGCTCTGCTGCGGGAATTAACTGGCCGGCTCCGGAAAGCTGACGCTCAAATAAAAAGTTTATCCCTCAAAGATGCCGCGGGAAGGGTTGCCAATGTGGTGCTGCAGCTTGCCGATGAAATTGGGATGTTCCGTAAGGGCCGGGTGGAGATCGACGAGCTCCCCCTCCAGCAAGACCTGGCGAATATGGCAGGGACCTCCCGCGAGACAATTTCGCGCATGATTCATAAATTCATTCAAAAAGGATATTTGCAGCTGCAGGGCAACAGACTTATCATCAACGATTACGAAAGTTTTAAGAATCTTCATGTATAACGCTGCCAACCCCTTCATTCACCTTCAATGAGGACCGGGCACCCCTGAAATGTTGAAGGCTTCGGTTTTTGAAGCCTCGCGAAGCAGAGCAGACTACGAGATTATGGGCGCTAAAGCCGACCTTCATACGCACACAATTTGTTCCGACGGTGCACTCTCTCCCTACGAGCTTGTCAAAAAAGCGAAGGCACAGGGGCTGTCCATCGTCAGTATCACGGACCACGACAGCGTTGCTGCAATTCCCGACGCGCTTGAATTCGGAAAGGAATTCGGCGTCGAGGTCATTTCCGGGGTAGAACTAAGTTCAAATTTTGAGGATAAGGAAGTTCATATCCTCGGCCTCTTCGTGGACTATAAAAGTCAGCGGCTCCTCGATTACCTCACGTTCTTCCGCCACGAGAGAATCAAGCGCGCAGAGCGGATTGTCGCGAAGCTCAACAATCTCCAGGTCCCTCTAAAAATTGAATCGGTGATGGAACACGCCGGAACGGGATCCGTGGGACGCCCCCACATCGCCGCCGCATTGGTTGACGAAGGCATTACGAAATCGTACCAGGAATCATTCGACAGGTTTATCGGCAATGGCGGACCCGCGTACGAAAGAAAATTTCAGTTCTCTCCCGCCGAGGCGGTCCAGCTCATCGCATCGTCCGGCGGACTTTCCTTCCTTGCTCACCCGGGGCGTTATACCACCGATGTCATGCTTCAGCATCTCATCAAAGCGGGGATCGACGGCATCGAGGTTATTCATCCGTCGCACAC
>Ga0265313_10003773_pt1 | contig 12024 bp, 6 predicted proteins | sample 4123metaG_FD_203122 | JGI IMG/M metagenome (GOLD analysis project Ga0265313, IMG submission 203122) | Rhizosphere microbial communities from Carex aquatilis grown in University of Washington, Seatle, WA, United States - 4-1-23 metaG | ecosystem: Host-associated > Plants > Roots > Rhizosphere >...
TTTCTCGAGACTTCCCGCGTTAAGAAGGATTATCTCGAAAAGGCTCGGGCTGCGGACTTGCTCGATACGCTCCCTGTGCCGGGAAGTCGAAGCGGCGGTGCGGCCGCGACTGGTGGAACCACCGTGATCCGAGGCGATATCCCGTCGTTTCTGATCAAGTTGGGGATCGTGTGCCTGGTCTTCGTCTTATTCGTCGGCTCCATGGGATTGGCTTTACGGTCATCGATCCATATCCCGGTCGGCAAGGCTTTTTGGACGAATGCGGAGACGCAATTGCATCGCATGGCGCAGGGCGATGGCGTGAACCCCCAGGCGCTGGCGCAGGTTCAGGCCGATTTGCGCGTCGTGGTGACGCGTTATAAGCCGATCTTCGATGAGCTTCGTCCGCTGTTCTCTGACACGGCTGCGAAACCGACTCCTGACACGAAGTGACCGACGCCGGCATCGCTGCACGACTCCGGGTGAGGCTTAGTCCCGGCCTGGTCGGCACTCTGGTTCTGTGCGGGCTGTATCTCGCGCTGATGGCGCCGCGTTTTCTGGATCACGGGGGCTGGGCGGCGATCACCTTGCCGACTACCGCCGACACGCGCGTTGCGCCCATGATTCCCTACGATCAGATCATGGGCGGCGTGGCGCTCCAGAAAGAGAATCTTCCCACCATGAAGGGCGTGGCGATGCTGGAGGGCGGTTCCGTCCCCGCTCAGTTCGATCTGGCCCGGCTCACCTACAATTATCTGGCCTCGCTCCTGGCGCCGTTTTTCGGACTGTTCCACGCGTTCGAAATCATCAACCTGATCTGTTGGGCTGCGGCCAGCCTGCTGTCCTGGCGATTCGCCCGCGCGATCACGGGCAGCGAGGCGGCGGGCACTTTGGCCGCGATGCTGACCGTGACCGGCATGGGATGGGCGGTCCATGTCTCGGACTACGCCGCGCATATTCTCGCCCAGGTGACCTATTTCGGCGGGATGGTCGCACTCTATGAGAGCGGCGTTTGGGAACGTCGGCGCCGCCTCTCGGTCCATCTCGCCCTTGCCGCCTATATGGCTATCGCCAGCCTGACCTATAACACCGGCATCATGCTCGCGGCGGCTTACGCGGTGCTCGCGTTCCGCCGCAATCGTTGGACCCACATGCTGATCGCGCTGGCCATCGTCGTCACCGCACAACCGATCTGGGTGCGGATCATGGACCTGTTGGCGACCAAGTCCGCGGCCACCTGGGAGACCAAGCTGCTGCAAACTTCGGCCGGCTATTGGGTCGACGCACTGGTGCAATCGCCTCTCGCCTTCGCGGGCACAATCGCGCAAGACCTCATCGACTTTGCGACGATCGATTTTCCGCTGATCCTGCCGCTCGGCCTGATCGGCATCGCAGTCGCACCGCAGTTGAAGGGACGCCGCTGGTTTCTGCTGGTCGCAACTCTTGTTCCCATCGCCGCGGTCATGCCGTTCCGCATGCGCGTGGTCGGCACCATCGGCTATTCGATTTTCGGGATCACGCCGATCCTGCACGCCACCATCGCCGCGACGATCGTCGCCATGGCGAAGGGAAAGGCGCGCTGGGTGGCGGTCGCCGCTGGGGTAGCGCTAGTGGCCGCGCAAGCGTTCTGGTCGACTGCCTGGCTGTGGGGATGGCATGCTCCGCTTCATGCCTATTTTTTCGGCCCGTTCGACATGGGCGGCGCCTGGGCGACACGGGTGCATGCCGTGAGCATGACCGGCGGCGAGCCGACGCCGGCCTTGATGGGAGGGAGCGCCTCGCTGACCGAAGCCGGTTTAGGTAGCCTGCCGGTGCCTTACATCTCGACCTCGCTGAACCCGTTCGTGGCACTGCTGGCCAAGGCGTTGCCGACCGCCTATTTCCTCGGGTTGCTTATGCTTCTGGTCCCCGCCGGCCGCGCGCGCCGCTGTTCGCTTTGGGGCTTGCTCGGCTTGGTGGTGGCGTCGTCCTTACTCGTCCCGATCACCAACCCGCTGCCGCCGCCACTCGATGTCGACTACTGGTCGACGTTTCGGCAATCGCCCGGTGAGCCTTTGCGCTACACGGCACGTCTGTCGCCCGCTTTCGTCGCTGGCCTGTCGGCGCTACCCCGCGATGCCGCGATCACCCTCTATCTGGGTATTGCCGGCGGGGACAGTCGAGTTGATTTCTCCGCCGGCGGTCGTGCGGTTCCGCTGCCCCCAATGCAGGCGCCATCCGAATGGGGGCAGCTGATCGCGATCGATCGCGCCGACCTGCTCGATCGATTGGCATCCGACCCAACCATCGAAGTGACCATCACACCGCTCCAGTTGGTGACGTTCCGCGGTTGGCAGCGCGGCGATCTGACGAATCGGTCGATCGTTCCCGCCGGGCCGGTGCTGCCGATCGTCGAGCTGCGCGGCACCGCGGCGGACGGCACGCTTCTGCTGGCGGGGTTCTAGGGCGATGTGCGGCATCGCCGGATTGCTGCGGTTCGACGGCGGACCAGTTGACACAACTCTGCTCGCGACGATGACCGACAGTCTGGCGCATCGCGGTCCGGACGGGCGCGGCGTTTGGATTGACGGACCCGTCGGGCTGGGACACCGCCGGCTGGCGATTCGCGGGCTGACGCCGACGGCCGCGCAGCCCATGGTCAGCGGCGACATTGTCGTCACTTATAACGGCGAAATTTACAACGATGGCGAGCTGCGCCCGCGCTTGTCCAACACGGTCCCCACGAATTTTCGCGGGGACTGCGATACCGAAATCATCGCGCCGGGCTGGCTCGCCTGGGGCGAAGAGTTATTCGCCCAAATGCGCGGGATGTTCGCGATCGCCCTATGGGATGCGCGCCAGCGGCGGCTCATTTTGGCGCGCGATCATCTCGGGGTGAAGCCGATCTATTTCGCCCGCACCGAGCGCCATTTGGCTTTCGCCAGCGAAGTAAAGGCGCTGATGCCTGTGCCCGGCCAAAGCCGCGACCTCGACCCGATCAACCTTCACCGGATGCTGGCGCAAGGCTATGCCGGCCCCGCGCACAGTATCGTCGAGGGAATCGAGCAGCTTCCGCCGGGGCACTTCGCCGTCATCGAAGCCGACGGACGGACCAGGGTGTCGAGCTATTGGCGGCCGCGCCGGTCCGGATCGATCCGCGATTTCGCCACGGCCCGCGAGGAGTTCATTCCGCTTTGGCGCCGCAGTGTCGGCGACATGCTGGTGTCCGATCGACCGCTCGGCGTGCTGCTGTCGGGCGGTGTCGACTCCTCGCTGATCGCCACCGAACTGGCCGGAAGACCCGATGTGCCCGCCTTCACCGCTCAATTCGCCGAAGCCGATCACGACGAGACCCGGTTGGCCGCCATGACCGCCGGCGCGGCGCAGTTGCCGCATCGGGTTGTGCCTGTCGATACCGGCAGGGACACAGAGGCGACCTTTCGCGCGGTGGTACGTGCCTTCGACGGGCAGATCGCGGATTCCTCGGCCTTCGCGCTCTACCTGGTATGCCGAGAAGCCGGCAAGACGGTTCCGGTGCTCATGTCCGGGGAAGGCGGCGACGAATTGTTCGGCGGCTACCCGACCTATCGCGCAAGCCGACTCGCGGCGCGCATCGGTTCGCTGCTGCCCCGCGCGAGCAGCCTCGCGCGAGTTCTGGAGGCTATGTGCGCGGGAAACGAAGGGCGGCCATCGTCGGTCGACAAACTGGCTCGCTTTCTACGCGGCGCGGGGCAGGGGAGCAGCGCTCATCCGGAATGGCGGCGCTATCTGCACGCCGATGGGGTGTCCAGTCTCTATGGCAAGGGCATGCTCGCAGCCACCGAGCACATCGATCCACTCGGCGAATATGCCGCCGCGCTCAACATCGATCCCGGCGCCCCATTGGTCGACCGAGCGCTCCTCGCCGATCAGAGCCATTACCTGCCCGGCGATATGCTGCTCAAGGCCGATGCGATGTCGATGGCTCATGGCATCGAAATTCGCGTCCCGCTTCTCGATCTGCGCGTGGTCGAATTCGCGGCGCGGTTGAATACCGACCTGCTATGCCCCTGGCGGGGTCCCGACAAGAAATTCCTTCGCCGCATTCTCGCGGAGCGGCCGGTCGGACGCGAGATCGCCAGCGGCGGCAAGCGGGGCTTCCAGGTGCCGGTGGCGCGGCTCCTGCGCCAGGGGCTTCGCGACCTCGGCGACCGACTGCTGGACCGGGACGCCGACATTTTGGCGCCGCTTCTGTCGGCCGACGGAATCCGTCGATTGTGGCGGGCGCATCAGGATCGGCGCGCCAATCACGGCTATGTCTTGTGGACCCTCTTGACCGTCGCGACGTGGCGGGACTCGACCGCCTCGACCATGGCACAATAACCGCAACCCGGGGGGATCGAGGGGTTCCATGCGACTGATGGTGGCCATTCCCTGCCTCAACGAGGCGGACATGATCGTCGGGGTCATCACCGGCGTGCCGCGCCGGATCGAAGGCGTCGACGAGATCGTCACTGTCGTGATCGACGACGGCTCCACCGATGCGACCGCCGAACTGGCGCGAGCCAACGGCGCCGTGGTGATCAGCCACAGGTTCAATCGCGGCGTTGGCGCGGCTTTCCAGACCGCTATCGCCTATGCCGTGGCAAATCGATTCGACGCGATGGTCAACATTGATGGGGACGGGCAGTTCGATCCTGCCGACATTCCGAAACTGCTGAAGCCGCTTACGACTGGCGCGGCCGATATGGTCACGGCGAGTCGCTTCATCGATCCGAGCCTGACGCCCACTATGCCGGGTATCAAACTGTGGGGGAACCGGCGCATGTCGAAACTCGTGTCGCGCCTCTGCGGCATCGAGTTCCACGACGTGTCCTGCGGATTCCGGGCCTATTCCCGCGAGGCGCTGCTCAATCTCAATCTGCACGGCACCTACACCTATACCCAGGAAACCTTTCTCGATCTCTCGTTCAAGCAGCTCGGTATTCAAGAAGTGCCGATCAAGGTGACCTATTTCCCCGGGCGACAATCACGCGTGGTGCGCTCGATCCGTTCCTACGCGATGCAGACGGCGACGATTCTCGTACGGGTTTACCGCGATCATTTCCCGCTGCGCTTCTTCCTGTCGATCTCCGGCGTCGTGGCGCTGGTCGCCCTAGCCCTGACCATCTTCTTCTTTGGTCACTATCTCCTCACCGGCGCTTTCTCGCCCTACATCTTCGTCGGCTTCGTCGCCGGTTTCCTGCTGATCGTCGCGCTGGTGTTCGCGATCATTGCCATCGTCGCGGACATGCTCGACCGCGTCAGGGTGACCCAGGAACGGATTCTCTATCTCCTGAAGAAGCGCGAATAGGGGCGGCAGGCAGGAGGTTTTGCCTTTGATCGATGGCTGAAACAGGTTACACTTGAAAGGGTTAGGGATCGAAGTTGCATTTCCAGGTGTCGAGACGATGACGGTTCGCGTTACTTTTATCCATTGTCCCGAACGGCTTTACGCGGAGCTGCAGAACAACGGCGTGGTCTTTATGCCGGTCTGGGCATACACCTTGGCCGCCCATCTTCCCAATGACGGCACCTATGCGATCAGCCTGTTCGACACCCGTATCGACTCCCTGGCGGAGGTGCCCGAGGCCGATATTTTCCTGTTCAGCGGCATCAATCAGGATTTCACCAATCTCTGCGTAACCCATGATGAGTTGCGCGGTCGCTTTCCCAGCGCGCGAACCGTCATTGGCGGACCGATCTGCTGGTCATTCGACCAGGCCGGCGATCTCGGCAAGCTGGACCGTTTCGACCATATCGTCATCGGTGACGGCGAGCATCTGATCAATCCGATTCTCGACGCTATTCGGACCAACACGGACCTCGATCATGTGGTCCGATCGCCCGCGCGCTTCGAAATCGCCAAGTCGAAGGAACTGCACTGGCCGCTGGTCGAGGCCACCTACGCCCGCTATTACGGCGCCGTGATCGAGGTGTCGCGCGGTTGCCCGTTCCTGTGCGAATTCTGCGACATCCGCGTGATGCAAGACAACAACCGGCCGCACAATAAACCGGTCGAGATCATCATGGCCGAGATCGACCGGCTGGCCGGTCTCGGCGTCAATCGGTTCCTGATGGCCTGCGACAATTTCATCGGCGATCCCAGCTGGGCCGAATCGGTGGTGGATGCGATCATCGCCTGGATCGCCAAGACCGGGCGCCGGCCGAGCTTCTATACCTGGATGACGATCAACCTCTACAAAATGCCCGGATTGATCAAGAAGCTCCGCCTGGCCAATTTCGACGCGGTTTTCATCGGCATCGAGAGCTTCAATTCGAACTCGCTGATCGAAACCGCCAAGATGCAGAACACCGCCGGCGAACTGGTCGGTGCGATCAAGGAAATCCAATCCTATGGGTTGATGGTGATCGCCGGATTGATCTTCGGATTCGATTCCGACGGCGACGATTGTTTCGAGCAGACGCTCGATGGCATCGTGGAGTCCGGCTTGCTCTCGGGCGATCCGTCGCTGCTGACCGCGCTTCCCGGCACGCCCTTGTTCAAGCGCATGAAGATGACCCATCGGTTGCGCGAAGTTCGCTATGGTCTGGGCGGCTACAAATACCAGACCAACATCCTCTATTTGCAGCCGCGCGATGCGATCATCGCCGGGTACGGACGGTTCGTCGACACCTTCTCGCGCGGCGAATATCAGTACCGGCGCCTCAAGGCCTTCTTCGACAATCTCGACCGCGGCAACTACATCCCCATCACCGGCAGCGGCTATATTAATTATTCCGGTGCCTTAAAGGTCATCCTGCGCAGCCGCACCGCCGCGCTCCAGGTCGTTCGCCGGCTGGCCTTCTTCTCGATTCCGCCGACCAACTACTATTGGGTGGCCCGCGCCCTATTGCTGGTTCTCGGCCGTCCGCACATCGCGCAACGGTTCGGATATCTCAGGGTGTGGTTCGCGCTGTGGACCAATGTCCTGCTGCGCTACAAAAAGCTTTCCGCCCGCGATTTCGATATCGACAGCGTCAAAGAGGGTTTCGATTTCCAGTCGATACTGACCGAGGAATATCGGACCGGGTCGATGGAAACGGATGTCGTCCTGAACAAGGCGCGGGCGCAGCGCAAATTCACGGTCCGGGCGCTTGAAGATTTGATGCGCTCCAAGGAAAGCGCAAGGACCGGCACTGCGGGCTGACTCTTCGCAGTGGCGGCAGTTAGTGAGTGGCCGCGAGCGTATCAGCCCAATCCCCGCTGTTGTTCTCCTTCCAAGCAGCAAGTCGCTTTGTTTGCTCGGCGATATAGGCTTCGACGGTGCCAGGCTCCAGTGGCACGCCAAAGTCCGGAACGACGGCACGGCCGGCAAACAACGATCGAACGATCACTTTCCCGATCCAGGGTCGAAAGTGCTGCCCGCCGCCGATATAGATCGGTGACGAGTGCTCGATTGGGACGGTCGTGAGGCGGTTGTAGCCGCCGAAGTCCCAACACACCGCGGCCTGGTCCGCGCAAATTTGCGCCAATCGACGCAACCAATTTTCATAGAGCGGCTGCAAGCCGGCAGGCCCCATGGCCGCGCTCAACGCCGCGTGCTGGGGAGTTACGAAGGCTAACACTTTCACGCCATGTCTATGGGCTTCCGCCAGCAATCCTTCGAACGCGAGCAATGACCGATCATCGGCCTTAAGGCTTGGATAGAAAGCCGGCCAATGGCTCAACAGCCCGACATCGCCGAGAACGCCGCTTTTGGGATCGGGAACGACCGCGCTCGGCACTTCTCTAAATCCGTTGGGCCGCCACTGGCTGATCGGTTCGTTGCGCGACTTAAGCCATGTCTTCCTGGCATCGATGGTCGACCGGATCGACAGCAGCAGTTCGGGCAACGCGCGGATCCGGGCATGTCTTCCCAGAATCGCTAGATGAAATCCGTTGTATGGCGGCACCGAGTCGTTGAATGCGAAAAAATCCAGGCCGATGACCAGGTGTCGCGCAGGTGTATCCACCATTACGTGGTGCCCATACGCCTCAATCTCGATCATCAGCGCCGATGGAAATCCGAAATTGTAGGCATTCAATTCAGGCAGATCCTCAGGGTCCAATCCCTCGCGAGCTGCCGAAATAGACCGTCTCTGGCTGACGTGCGGAGGCCTGAACCGGCTTCATGATCCGTTCGTCGATCGGAATTTGGTGAGTGTTGACGCGCGCGATTCTCGGGGAGCCGAGCACCTGATACGGGTCCAATACGACATTGAACGCCGCGACGACGCAGAACGCCCCGACGAAAATCAAAGAAAATAATTTCAGGTAGCGCACGTCAAAACTGGAAATAGATGAATTCACTGCCGCGCGCGAAATATAGAACGGCCGTCACGGCGGCTGCCGCTGTTACCGCCGCCCAGGAACCGGACCGATTCCAGCGGGCACCCAAGATCGGGAACGGAAGCCGATCGGGATCGGGAAAGCGTTGCCCAAGGGTCTGAAATCGAGAAAATATCTCCTGGGTGTTCGGCAAAAGCCAGACGATCGCCAACAGCGCGACGATCATTTCCCAACCGTTGCTCCAGGTGACCGGCCGGTATCCGATGATTGGGTATACCGCGTTGGTCGGCCAAAACCCGTGCATGCCAACCATGCCCTCGAACATCGTTCGCGTGGCCGCCATACTGCTCGCCCGAAACGGGACCCAGGCGATCACGACGACAATGAATGTCGAGATGAGGCCAACCATGCCGATCCATCGCGCGCCGCGGATCGATCGGCCCATCAATGCCCGCCAGCCATGGTTGATCACCAGATAGACACCGTGCAATGTGCCCCATAGAACGAAGTTCCACCCGGCGCCGTGCCACAGACCACCGATCACCATGGTCAGCATCAGGTTCACATAGCGCCGCGTCGGTCCGCGCCGATTCCCTCCCAGCGGAACATACAGATAGTCGCGCAAGAACCGAGACAGCGTCATGTGCCAGCGCTGCCAGAACTCGATGATGCTTCGTGCCTTGTACGGGGAGTGGAAATTGAGCGGCAGCTGCACACCGACCATGCGCCCAAGGCCAATGGCCATGTCCGAATATCCGGAGAAGTCGAAATAGATTTGGAGAGCATAAGCCAATGCGGCGCCCCACGCTTCGGTGAACGCGGGTGCCGCGCCGTGCGCCGCCGCATCGAAGGTCGTTGTCGAATATATCGAAATGCCGTCGGCCAATACGGTCTTCTTGAACAGGCCCGCGGTAAAATAGGAGAGGCCTAGGGAAAAGGATTCCGCCGAGAAGATCGCCACGGCCGGACGATCGAATTGCGGCATCATCTCCTTGTGATGGAGAATTGGGCCGGCGATGAGGTGAGGGAAATACGTCGCGAACAGAAGATAGTGGAGAAAGTCGTAGTCCTTGACTTCGCCGCGCGCCGCGTCGACCAGAAACGCAATCTGGGTGAACGTAAAGAAGGAGATGCCGAGCGGCAAGATGATCTGGCTCAAATTCCATCCGAGCCCGAATACGCCGTCGAGTGTGTCGACAAGGAAATTGGCGTATTTGAAATAGCCCAGCGCGCCGAGATCGATCGCCACCGAAGCAATGAGCAATAGACGCCGACGATCAGCCGATTTGGTGCGGGCTAGTGCCGCGCCGGCAGCGAAATTGAAGACCACCGAAGCCAGTAACAGCAGGACATGCGGTGCCGACCACCAGCCGTAAAAGACAAGCGAAGCGAAAGCCAGCCATGCGTTGGCGGCGCGTCGCGAATATTTTCCCAGCGCAAAATAGCCGACCAGGGTCAGCGGAAGGAAAAGAAACAGGAATTCATAGCTATTAAACAGCATGAGTCACGTGCCGGTGTGTCCCCGCCGCCGGGACGGATTGCCGATCAATTATTCAGTGGCATCGCTCGGATGCGCACCCCACCTCAACTACAGACACATCCGATCCTAGCGGGAGGGACCACTGCCGACCACCGCTTATTGTATGAGTCCGCTGGGCGTGATAGCGTCTGGCCGCTTCGTTGCGATTCCGAGCGAGAATGATGCGAGCAGTTCGCGGCGATACTTTTTATGAGAACCGGCCCTGCCGGAAAACGCTACGACACTGTGCCGCACGCTCCTTATCGCGCTTTTGCTTGCAGGCGACCGGTCATCGGTGGTGGTAGCGCCGAGCCGAATTCGATTGGGCAGGTCGAACAATCAGCCGGCGTTGATGTTCGTTCCCGCCAATCCAGGCGCAGCATCGAAGTGACCCGCTTCCTCGCCGGGGGATGGCGGACGCGAATTCATCCCGCCGCCCTGATCGCGCTAATATTTTGTGCAACTTGGATGGCCTTCGTAGCGCCGCGCGTAATCGGCGATCGCGGCCAATGGGCGGCCACCGCGCTGCCTCTGACCGCATCGACCCAAGACGTACCACTGCTCTCGTTTTCCGAAATCGTCGACGGATACGCGATCCACCGCGAGAATATTCCGACCTTCCGCGGCGTGGCGATGCTCGAGGGCGCTCGTTTATCGGCATCCTTCTATCATAAACGGGTGCTTTATATTTTCCTGGCCTCAATGCTCGCGCCGTTTGTCGGCGTCTTCAGCAGCCTCCTTATTCTCAACGTCATGGCGTGGGCCGGGACGACCTATCTGTCCTGGCGATTTGCCCGGTCGCTGGCCGGAAATCCCTGGGCCGGAGCTTTGTCCGCGGCGCTGACAGTTGGATCGTTGGGCTTTGTCGTGCATATCTCCGACCTCACAGCCCATTTGCTGGCCGCTTTGACCTATTTCGGCGGCATCGTCGCGCTCTACGAATCCGAGGTCTGGAAGCGGCCGCGACGGATGTCGATCCATCTCGGACTCGGCATTTATCTCGCGGTGGCTGCCATCGCCTATCACACCGGCGTGATCTTGTGCATCGCATATGCGGTCGTTGCCTGGCGCTACGGCACGATTCGGAAGCTGGCCATTGCGCTGGCAATCGGGCTAGCCGCCACGCCGGTTTGGACGTGGATCCTCGATCTCATCGCCACCGGTCCGGTGCCCGCCACCGAGAGCGGGCAGATAACCAATTCCACGAGCCAATGGCTCGGCGGACTGGCTACATCGCCGATCACGACGATTACCTATGCCCTGCAATATGCGTCCGAGAATCTGACTCTCGACTCGCCATTGATTCTGCCCCTCGGACTGATCGCCATTCTATTCGCGCCGATCTTGGCCGGACGACGGCTCTTCCTCGCTATTGCGATCCTTCTGCCGATGGCGTTGCTTCTGCCCTGGCGCATAATCCCCTCGGCCACCGCCGCCTATACGATCCTGGGAATGATGCCCGTCCTGCATGCGACGATCGCAAGCGGGCTGGTGGCGCCGATGGTCGGCCGTGGCCGATGGCGGGTAATGCCGGCCGTGACGGCATTGCTGGCCCTACAGTTCTTCTGGTCGACCGGCCCACTGCGCGGATGGTTGCTGCCGGTGCAGGCCTATTTTTGGGGTCCGTTCGCGGTACACGGGCTGTGGACGACACAGCCGGTGATTCTGAGTCTGACCGGTGGCGAACCCACGCCCCATCTATTCGGGGGAACGGCCACATTGATACAGGCGGGCTTGGGCTCCGACCCGAGCGATATCCTCAACACCGGATTCAATCCATTCGCGGGAGTTGTCGCGAAAACCTTCCCTGTGGCGCTGCTGGCCGCTTTGATCATCGTCCTTACTCGACCCGGGCGGCTGCGCGGATGGGCTATCGGCGGCCTCGGTGCCATGGCGGTGTGTTCGTCGCTGGCGGCGCCAATCACCCACTATCTCCCGCCCTATTATTCGCTGCGCGAGACCTCCGCCGTGCATCTCAGCGCCGGCGAAGACCTGAGCTACCGGGTACGATTGTCGCCAGACTTCTCGCATCGCCTGGCGGCACTGCCGACGGACGCCGCCGTCCTGGTCTATGTGGGCATCGTTCAGGGGGAATGTTCGTTTGAGGCGAAAGCCGGAGGGAATGGACTGGCAACCGCCGATCTTCACGGTTTCGCCCCAACCGCCGATTTGGTGCGCCTCGATCGCGCTGCGCTGACCGCAGCCTTACCCGATGGCGGCGAACTTCAGGTATTCCTGCGCGCCAAAAGCATGTCGA
>Ga0265313_10003776_pt1 | contig 12018 bp, 7 predicted proteins | sample 4123metaG_FD_203122 | JGI IMG/M metagenome (GOLD analysis project Ga0265313, IMG submission 203122) | Rhizosphere microbial communities from Carex aquatilis grown in University of Washington, Seatle, WA, United States - 4-1-23 metaG | ecosystem: Host-associated > Plants > Roots > Rhizosphere >...
GCGAAGATCAGAGAAAGTCTCCAATCCAGGCTCGGCGCATCATTCAGGCTATAAACAAGCGGTTTAGCCGGACCGCCTTCCAGTGGGGTTTTGATGCAACGCCTGAGTTTACGGACTTCCTGGCCGCTGCTTGCCGCCCTGGTACTTTGCGTCTGCGGACTCAACTATGGGTTGCCGAAAGCTTTTCCGGGTGCTTGCCTGGAGGTGCCCTTGCTGCCACTCTTGATTATTGAAGTGGGTGTGACGCTTTCGGCGGCGCTTCTTTTCTATGACGAAGCAACGCCCACACAGGCAATCAAAATAGCGCTTGTCATTCTGGCGCTCACTTTCGTTTTTTCCGGACTCTCGCATTTAGCCAACCATTCGCTCTTTACAGAAATTCGTCTGCGCTCGGGCTCTCAAGCACCAGTTCTGTCTATTAACTGGGTATTCTTATTAACCGTAAATTTCTCGGCGGTATCTGTGGCGAAAGCCTTAATTGTGCTCGATACAAGCCAGCCTGGTGGACGAAAGCGTCCTCATTCGCAGCAAAGCGACAGATAAATTACGCGCCGGTGCTTTCAAGGGGCGATTTCATGTCTTCAAACCTGTTCAGTTTGCACCGTAAAGGCTTTGTGGCAGGGTATATTGAACTTAGTTTTTCATATAGATCTCAAGGACCGATCTTTTAAATGTACAAACTGGTCGTTCGAAATTGGATTTGGTTCAGCGCAGCCATAGTGCTTGCCCTCCTTCTAACTTTCGGCGGAACTCAGTCGCCGTGGAAAGATCAGACCTTTGCCGTCAATATCCCCACGCTAATTTTTGCGCAGATGGGCGCCTCGCTGCTTTTCAGTCGCATCTGTTTTGAAAATTGCCGGCTCAATCAGTTGTTGATGGTGGCTGGAGTAGCGTTTGCCAGCATTCTCGTGCTGACCGGAGCGGGCGTGGCGATCGGTCAACATTTTGCCTTCGTGGCGCCGATGAAACTGACGTTGCCGATGGTGCCGCTAATCGTCAGCACCGTTTTCGGGGTTGGCGCTGCAGTTGCCTTATTCAAGTTAGAGCCCCTTTCCGTTTACTCCGCCGGTCTTGAACCTGGCGAAGAAGAAACAAAAGAAGAGCAATCAGAGTCGAAAGGCGCTATCAAACTCGGAAAAACCAAACCGAAAGCGGCCACCTCTTCTACCAAGCTGCGCGGCATTCTCGATAAGTTGGATGCGGAAGAAGATAAGCCGCCGCCCAAGCCGGAAGTGCCCGTGGCGCCGATTCCGGACCTGGAGGACGACAAGAAGTCGGCGGCATCGGCGACAGCAACCAGATTGCAAGCTCAAAAGAGAAAGAGCACGAGCACATTTACCAAACTGCAGGCACTGAGCGCCAGCGGTACGGGCGGTCATAGACCGGAAGATGAGCAAGGCAACCAGGAAAGCCTCAAAGATATTCTTGACAGGCTCGATGACGAGCCGCTCTCCATTATGGATGAGCCGCTGACCCAAATGGAAAGCGGTCCAATTGAATCGCTAGACGAAACAATTTCACCGCAAGAAGCAGTTACCTACACGCCTGAGCCTGCATCGACAGCGGCTGAGCCGGCGGCCAGCTCCAATCAAGCAGCGCATATGGACCTGGGCTCGCGGCTTATGGGCGCGATTACAAAAAATCAGATGCCCAGCGCGGAAGCGCCTGCGGCCAAGCCTGAACCAAAACCAGAGCCCAAATCCGAACCGCGATTTGAGTTTAAACCGGAACCAAAACCGGAGCCGAAGCCGGAACCGAAACCAGAGCCCAAGCCAGAACCGAAACCAGAGCCCAAGCCAGAACCCAAACCGGAGCCCAAGCCGGAACCGAAACCTGAGCCCAAGCCGGAGCCGAAACCTGAGCCCAAGCCGGAGCCGAAACCTGAGCCCAAGCCGGAGCCGAAACCTGAGCCCAAGCCGGAGCCGAAACCAGAGCCCAAGCCTGAACCTAAGCCTGAGCCCAAACCTGAGCCAGTTTCTCATCGGCTCTCTGATGATGAAGACGAGGAAGACAAGCCGCTCTTTGACGACAATCTCGATAGCGATGTTGACGATATCTTCTCTAAATTGGCTCCTAAAGAAGCTCTCAGAGAAGTGGGAGCTCCGCAAGATGAGCCGGCACCAGTGCAGCAAGCCGCTCAGGAAGACGACGAAGCGGCTGACCTCGACGAAATCTTCGCCAAAGCACGCGAAGAAGCAGCCAAGGCACCGGAAAAAGACATCTCATTCGAGCCTCCGGCTGCCAAAGCGCCGGCTGAGCCGAAAGCCGAGAAGACACTCCCTTCGCGCCGTCTGGAAGATGACGAAGACGAAGACAAGCCTTTGTTCGAAGGCGGCGTGGACGACGATATTGAAGAGATTTTCTCCTCTCTTGCTCCTGTAGAAGCGCTGAGAGAAGTCGGCAAGCCGATTCCTTCCAGAGAAGAAAAACCAGTCACGGACACGGGCGAACTGGACGTCGTGCACGCGAAGGAGAAGAAACCGGAAACAGCGCCACCACCACCTCCTCAGACTACCTATACACCGACTGCTGCCGATCTGGCCAAGCCGATCAAAGAAACAGCAATGTTCCACAGGCCGCCTGACCTCGAGTCACCACCTGCGACACCAGGACCGGATGGCAAGCCGGCCAAGCCAGGTGAACTGAAGGAGTTCGGTCGCCTTTCCGGTCGCTCGGCAGCAGAGCCCAGCGCACCTGCCGATTCCGTCGGCACAATGAAGACGGTCGGTAAACTCCTGCTTGATGTTTCCGTTGTCGAAAGCATCATCAAAGCAGAAGAAGAGCAAAGAACCATTGGAGCCAATCTTGCTACGGCAAGAGTAATCAGCGCTGCCCGCGGTGAAGGCATCCAGTCTCTGCTCAATCATATAGACACTTTCCCGAACGTTTACGGCAGCTTGATCGTCGGTCATGACGGTCTTGTGATCGCAGCCTCGACCCGCTCAGACATGGATAAGGACACTCTGGGTGTTCTTTCCACCGCACTTCTCAGCACCAGCAATTTGGGCACAAACAAGCTGGAAATCGGTAAGCTCAGACAAATGGTTTTGCTGACCGATCTTAAAGGCGAGATGAAAGTGACGGTTCTTACCGATGTCGATGTGGGCATTCTGGCAGTGTTTGCCGATCAATTCGAAATTGGCGGACTGGACAGACTGATCGAGTCTATTCAAGAAACCATCAACGGTTAGCCACCAAATTTGGTGCTGTGCACGGTCCGGCCTTTATCCGGCAAACCTTTGATTGCTCATTTGGAACTCAAGCGGGAAAGGTTATCGATCTGCCCAATCGTTACCATAGGTCTAGTTTGAGATTAAAAAATCGCGCCCTTTGGCTGGGCAGTGCAACAATGATGCCTGCGCATATCCCAGAAAGGAGATAGGTAATCATGACATCGCCAAAAGAAGCCATCGCACTGCCCCGCGTCGGAGAAAAGGCACCCGAATTTACTTGTGACGCCTATCCGCAAGGCAAAATCAGTCTTTCCGACTACCGCGGTAAGAAAAATGTTGTCCTCGCTTTCTACCCGAAGGACAATACTCCCGGTTGCACAAAAGAAATGTGTGCCATCACTGAAGACTATTCCAAATTCGAAAGTGCAGATACCGTTGTCTTCGGCATTTCCACTGATTCGGTCAAGAGCCATGAAGACTTCGCCGCCAAATTCAGTTTAAAACAGCACTTGCTCGCCGATCACACTCACGAAGTCGGCCGCAAGTATGGCGTCGTCAGCGATGACAAAACCACCGCCAATCGCGTTCTATTCGTCATCGATAAAGAAGGCGTCGTCCAGTACGTGCACGAAGGAATGCCGGAAAATGCGCAGGTTCTAGCGGCAATCGCCAAACTATAGGCGCTTTGCTTTAGACAAAAACAGCAAAATATAAAGAGGCCGGTCAGCTTTTGCTGGGACCGGCTTCTTTCAATTTGTCGACAACGAGCGACGGTGTAATTACTTCGGGCAGGACGATAGGAGATGATCCTCTGCCGGCGGGAAAGACCACATAGAGCGGCACGCCGGAGCGCTGAAACTTTTGCAGCAGTTTGGAAATCGCCGCATCTCTGCGCGTCCAGTCGGCTTTCATGGTCACCACATTTAGTGCCTTGAGCTGCTCGACCACCGGAGCACTGTCCAATACGGCTCGCTCATTGACTTTGCAGGTGAGACACCAATCGGCAGTGAAATCAAGCAAGATCGTCTTGTTTGCTGAAATATTCTTGTCCAGATCTTCAATCGTGAAAGGCTGCCATGTGATACCAGATTCGGTGACCGCTGTTTTGGTTGCCGAAGTTTTAGCGGCTCCGATTTCTGCAGACGACGCACCCATCAACTCAGGATGCGTGAGGATGAAAAAATACAGGCAGAGCCCAATGACAAGGGCGGAAATCGACCAGACAACAGCTTTTCGCTGCGAAGTAGAAGTGAGGTCTGTAAATCTTGCTACTATCCAGACGGCAAAAGCTACTCCGGTAAGAAAATAGCCTACCGACTCAACACCGCTCGAGCCGGCTTGCGCTCCTACAACGCTCAGCAACCAGGCAACAGTGGCGAGAAGAACAAATCCCATGGACTCTTTGAACTTCTCCATCCAGACGCCCGGCTTGGGAATGAAACGCAGCCACTTAGGATTGATCGTCAGGAGCAAATACGGCAATGACATTCCGAAGCCGACCGCCTCAAATATTGCCAGAATAGTCATGGGGGGCTGAGCGAAGGCGAAGCCGACGGCAGGCCCGAGAGCCGGAGCCGTGCACGGTGTGGAGAGGACCGTCGCCAGCACGCCTTTGAAAAACGTTCCTGTCAGCCCTTCTTTGCTCGCCAATTTGTCTATTTGTGCCTGCCCTGGAGAGACGGTCACATAGAAAAGCCCGAATAAGCTGAGAGAAAAAACCAAAATGATTGTCGCCATGGCAATTACAAATGGCGGATATTGCATCTGAAATCCCCAGCCGACTGTTTGACCGGCCGCACGAGCAGCCAGTACTACACCGCCAAGAACCAGGAAAGAAGAGAGTATACCGGCGGCAAAAGTCAGACCTTGCAGGCGGACCCGACCCGGATCATCATTGACCTGTTCCATCAAGCTGATGATCTTGATGGCAATAACAGGCAGAACACAGGGCATGAAGTTGAGAATAAAACCACCGAGAATTGCCAGGGCAAAGTATCCGTAAAATGGCATGCTTCCTTGCGAATCGGCAATCGTTAAAGAACGATCCAGAATGCTTCCCGTGCCGCCACTTGCAGGGGCGGTATTCGGATTTTTCGAGCCGCCGGAAGAACTTTCACCACCGGCAGTGCCATGAGCTTCTGTCTTCAAATCGGATATGTTGCCGGTAAATCCGCTGCCGGAAAATGCATCCTTGTCGCCGGACTGCGGCGTGGCGCCACTTTTGCCGGCAGGCAGACTGATTGATGTTTCCCCCGATCCTGGAATGCACAGCTCTTTACACTCCAGCCATTTGACTTTGGCATCAAACTTCTGAGCTTGACCTTCCGGTATCGCATCCGGTGCAGTCACTTTGGTGGCGATCACGGTTTTGTCCGCATAGCCGTAGGTGACAATGCCGCCGTCATCGAATTTGTGCGGCTTTTGCCAGAGTAATTCTGCGTGCTTATAACCAGCCGGCAAAACCCAGTTAATTGATGTCGGCATTCCGGCGTCGCCGGATTCTTTGTAATAGGTGTGCCAGCCCGGCTGCATTGTCAGCTCTACACCGAGCATAAATGTCGAGCCCGGCACGATTTCCTTGACGTCTGCAATCATGCGCAAAGTCGTATGTTTAGCACTATCAGCTTGGGCTGCATACGCTTTTTCATGAACGGCGTGAAAAATCGCCTTTGGCGTCCAGACCGAGCAAATGGCAAGCAGCACAAACGCCAGAGGTAGAACCAGCCTCGCCTTCAATTTGGTAGTCATAGATTTTTCAATCCGTCAATTCGCCCTGTGTCCTAATAAGCCGATCTATTGTCCAGCGCGTTACTAGAAGCTATTTTGGCATACACATGAGCACTCTTGCGCAGAGTTCGCTGTTGGGTCGGGAAAGCCACACGCACTAAGCCAAAGCGGGCTTTGAGGCCTTCTGCCCATTCAAAGTTATCAAGCAACGACCAATAGAGGTAGCCCTTGACGTTGGCACCCTTCTTGATGGCTTTATGCATGGCCTTCAAGTGCGAAATCATGTACTTGATGCGGAAATCATCCGTTAGAGACCAGTCGCCGTCCACTAAGTGGGCCGGAAAGAGGTCGGCAAAACCGTTTTCCGTGATGATAATCGGGCAGTCTCTGCCGTCTTCACGGGTTGTGTATTGGGTAATCTCTTGAGTTAAGATTTCATAGAGTCCATCCGGATAACTCTCCCAGCCCATGCAACTAATCTCGGAATCAGGATTGCGTGAGCTTCTGCCGAATACGTCGAAAGGCGCTTCAAAACTGTGATGCGAGAGGTCGCGCGTGTAATAGTTGACACCGCTGTAATCCATCGTCCCTTTCAGGCCCTCAATAGGCAAACACAGTTCTTTGATTTCGTTGCGCAATGTCAGAGGGAAGGGAAAGTGCATCATTCCAGTCTTGATCGCGTGTGGAAACAAGTGATTGAACACACGATTGCGCATGTGCGTGACCAGGTTATCCAGAGGATTCCATTTGTTGACGGGAGTAAACGGCCGCCAGTGATTGGTAAAACTGACCTGGGCGTCCGGAATAATTTTGTGGATGGCATGGTAGGCCAGCGCGTGACCGCGCAGCATGTTGTTGACGCAGCGGAAGGCATTTAGATAATGGTGCTTTTGTCCGGGTGGCCAGGAGCCGTCTACATAACCCTGATAGGCATAAGGAAGCGGCTCGTTGATCGTGATCCAGTAGTCGATATATTCGCCCAATTCGCCGGCCACAAGCTCGGCAAAGCGGCCAAACTCCTGGGCAGTCTTGGGTCCCAGCCAGCCACCTTCATCGGCGAGCCACTGAGGCAGGCAGAAGTGAAAGAGGGTCACAAACGTGGTAATTCCGCGTTCTTTCAGGGTTGAGAGTAATTTCTTGTAATAGCGAACGCCATCTTGATTGAGACGCTTGCGTCCCTGACCATTGCGGTCATTCGGGCAGAGAACCGCCCAGTTGAGGCTAATGCGCAGAGCACCCAGATTGAGTCCGCTCAAAAGCTCAATATCTTCCAGATAACGAGAGGTAAAGTCACAGGCAGCGTCGGCAGTTGTGCTGTCGGCAATATTTCCAGGCGTCCCTGTCCATTTTGACCAATCCGAGAGCCTGCTCTTCATTTCGGCAGGATGACCTTCCACCTGAAAATGAGACGTTGCCGCCCCCCAGAGAAATCCCTCCGGGAATTTGAGCATCGTTTCGTCTTTGGTAATCGGGTCTTCCACTCTGAAAAAGTTTCCACTTGGCTAGTAACTAAAGCTTACCTGTTTAAACTGCTCCTCGACCATTACTTAATATTTGCGGTCTATTACTTAACCCTCTTATTATTTTTCTAACAAGAAATCTTCAATCTGACTAGCCCTGCTGACGTCTGACTAAGGCACTCAGAGCCGATCCGGGTCATAATCAAAGCGCTGCCGGTCACATAGCTTAAGCAACCGGTTTCGCTCAAGACGCCCTTCAACACTCGAGGGCTCAATCGGCAAGCAATGACCGTCAATAGTGTAGAGACCTTCTTTACGGTGATTGAAAACATTCAGCAGTCCTCCCCCCAGGAAGGTTTGGCCGATAGCCATACCCCGACCTTTGCTCCGGGCAAACAGTCGTTGAAATTCATTTGGGGCGCTATCTTCATCATTATTGTTCTCAATTTCGCGGCTTTTCACGGCAGCTTGAGCGGCTATTTTCTGGCGGACGATTTTGTCCATGTCGATTATTTGAGGCAAGTATTCAGCGGGCATGCTGATTTGCTTTGGAAAAATTTCTACAGCAATTGGATGCAAACACTGGGCACGAGTTTTTACCGCCCCTTCATCTCTATCACGCTGGCCTGGGATTACCTCCTATGGGGAGCCAATCCCAATGGTTTTCATATTTCCAACTTTGTTTTTCAGACGCTCAGTTCTGTCTTTCTGTTCCTCTCTCTAAACTCGATGTTCCCGAGCATGGATCGCAGAGCACAAGGGCTTACCGCTTTGACGGCGGCGGCCCTTTTTGCTTGCCACCCCCTGCATCCGGAAGTGGTTAGTTGGATCATTGCCCGAGTGGACAGCGTTTGTACCACCTTTTTGTTTCTCTCTTTGTGGCTGTATTTACTGGCGCGCCAATCGAAAAATTCCCAAAATCGCACGCTTGCCTCGCTCAGCCTGGTCGCCTTCGTTCTCTCACTGATGTCCAAAGAGATGGCAATTACCTTGCCGCCGACAATATTTTTGTATGAGCTGACCAACTCATGTTTCAGTCCCACCGAAAAAACGAAGCCCTGGTCAGTCAGACTGAAGTCCGCGCTGCTCGCCTCCAAATGGCATATTGGCTTGCTCTTAGCCTATCTAGGCTGGAGAACATTTGCACTCGGCACAGTATTTGGAGGCTACAGCGGATCGATCGGCGAGGGGATGAAAGAAAGTATTTGGAAGCGCTGGTTCCTGGAAGGATGCCTCAATCGGCTGCTCTTGCCGTTTAACGATGCAGTAAGCGGGCCGCGTGACCCACTGCGCACTTTATTGCCTGCCATCATGATTTGCGTGATGGCATTGCCTGTGATTCGTGCGCTCGCCAATAAAGGAAAACCTTCAGCTTTTCCAGGCGCGCTTTCACCTTTTGCCATTTTCGCCGGCGGATGGACTGTTATTGCCCTTGCTCCCACAATTCAAGTTTTCGATATTACCCCGACTCTGCAAGGCGGCCGCTTTGTCTACCTGGCAACTGCGCCTATTGTTCTGCTCTTCGCCTCCCTCATTTTTGGAGACGAACAGCCAGACCCTGCCGACCTCAGGCCAAGAGAAAAGGTACAGAGCGGCTATACCACACTGACTGCAGCCTGCATCTTGCTGTCCATCGCTTTCATCTGCATTTATGCTTATCTGGCAGAAAAGAACAATTCTCCCTGGATGCAGGCATCAAAGGGTGTCCAGACACTGAGAGATTCGCTAGAACGCGAGCTCGACAACCTGCCGTCTGACCGCAAGATCGCAGTGATGAATCTGCCGCAAAACTACAAAGGCGCACACATGCTGTACAACGCCGCCATGCTCGCAGTGGCGCTGATACCACCTCTGGCAAAAACAGATTTGTCAGAGCGAGTGATCACCTTTGAACCGATTAATTACGGAGACGCAAACCTGATTAACAAGTCGCGGCTCAAAGAATTACTGAAAGACAAAGATTTGACATGGGTTTTCTATTGGCAGGCAGAGGAAAATAAATTGCTGCCGATACAGGCAAGGTCATTGAAAAAAAGCGATGCCTTCGCCTCCATACCAGCATCCTTCGTAAAAGGAGCATCAGTTTCTCTTTCCGGCTATGACTCGCTTCATTCTCCAGACCTGAATATGCCGGCAACAAGCGTCGATTTTGTCGATGTAGAACTGAGTATCGAGCCGACTGCCAAAGAGGGTCCGGGCTCCGCTCCCATACCTGCCAACAACGTGCTGATCTTGTCCTGGACCGGCGACATCCACAGACAATTTGGTTACGACAGGCAAATAGCCAAAATAGCGCAGACAGCTAATGCTCAAGCGTCAGCTCATTATCGGTTTTGCGTGGGCGAGTTGAAGAATTGGATCCAGGAAGGAAACATAACCGGATTGAAATTAGACACCACATTCAAACCAGTCAAGATGACAGTTAAATCTGCAAAATTGAGCAGCGGCGAAAATGAAATTCCCACCCTGGCACTTTCGGCTGCTTTACCAGCTGATCCGCATACGTACCCAGAACACCTCAATGCCAGGGGCACTATTTTTACAAAGGAATGGCTGGGACCGTTGGCCTATGACGCTTCAAAAATTCCAAATGCAAAATCGGTTCGCTATGAAATCAGCAGACCCAATTCCTGGTTTGAACATTACTCAGGTACTCTTCACGATGTGGCGCCGTCTGAAAAGATTTCCACTTGCGGTCTATTCAAAAAACTCTCTGACACCGGCTTGACGGTCAGCTTGAAAGATTTGACGGTGCCTGGATTTTACGAATTTCGGATCCTGGCTCTCGACGGCAACGGCAAGGTGGTCGGCTATTCTTCTGATCCTTTGAATTTACAGAAAGTGGAAAAATGACGATTACTCAACAAACCAATACACCCATGGATTTTCGAAATATCGATCTGGAGCCGGCAATACTTGATCCATTGTCTGTGAAAACGCAGGTTGTCCTCGCCGTCCTTTTGGCAGCTGGACTGGCTTTCACAATATATATTCCCGGTCTGAAATTTGACCCGCTCAGCCTGTCAGGCGAGATTGCTCGTAGCCATCCGGTATTCTTTGGGATAAACCTGTTCGGCAACGGCACAAATGTTGCCCACCCAACTATTTTTCACCTGATAAATGTCTTGACAGCAATTGGTTGCTCTGCCTTTGTTGCGCTCCTAGCATCAGAGATTTCAGGCTGTTCCGGCAATCGATTGAGCGCAACGACAGCAATCTGGGCAGCTCTTTTATTTGCAGTTTTTCCTGCCCATGTTTTGGCGCTGGAAATCTTGGACGGGCGAGCTGAGCTTTTGAGCGCCTTTTTTTATTTGGCTTCCCTTTATTACTTTTCGCGCTTGCGTCTCATTCAAGAAAAGCCCTACTTCTGGCTCAGCATCATATGTTGCGCGGCGGCAGTTGCATGCCATGCAATTGCTGTGACATTACCAGCAGTGGCAACAGTTTATGCCTTGATGCTGGCTCCGCAAGCAGGTGGTGAAACAAAAGAGTCAACCCAAAGCCGCATCAGTCAATTTTTTCATAAGCCATCACCTTCCGAGCTCACAGCATTGGGCACTCTCTGGTTCGTGATCATCGTCTATAGCCTCTTTATTCACGGCACGAGCGGTCATACACTCGCCTCCCAGGCCTTCACTGTAGCCTCCTCTTCGCAAACACTTTCTCAATTCCTGGCAATCCTGGCGGACCAACCGGATTCCCTTGCCAAACTCTGGCCAAAAGAGTCTTACTACATTCCATTTCTGTCGATCATGGAATTGGCGAAAGGAACAGTCTTCCCATATCTTCTTGCCTTCGTTTTTGCGTTGATCCGAACATGCATAACGCCCTCCCTTTTACGAAACTTTGTCTTCCTTTCCATATTTGCGGTAGTTATGTTGGCAGCGGGCTATTGCGCCTGGCTGATTGGACCCGGTACAAACCCAATTCCCATGTATTTCCTGGCCTCTGCACCACTCTGCCTTTTTCTGGCCTTTTCATTCATTCCCGGTGCAGACCGGGTGGAAAGAGAAGTGGTAAAGACAATTGCGGTCTTGGGCACGACCATACTCGTCTTTACTTTGATCGTCTTTTCGGTTTCATCCCTGGGCAATTTAGAGAAGTACTTGCAGATAACTGAAGGCGGCGGAGCCATTACTTCTGCATGGAAACCGGCTAAGTCTTATGAAACACTCTTTACGCTTCCTACCAATGCGTCCAGGGAAGTCTCAATAGACCCTTTAGAAATCAGAGTCGAGAATGGGGATGAATGGCATGTCTTCAATGAACAGTATGCGCAGATAATCAAGTCACAACAATCGCTAAAACTATATCCAGGCAAAACAGGTCGACAAAGAGTCACCGTCTTAATCGGGCTTTTAGAGCCTCCAAAAGCAAGAATTGATCTGCTCAAATTTCACCTTTCCATTATCTCTGACCAACCGACCGAAAAGATTGTCAACTCGATTCAGGTCTGCTGGAAATCCAATCAGTCAGGCAGACTGCAAATGGAAAAATTGCAACTCAAAAACGGTCAATTCGTCTGCAACGTTCTCAGCTCCAAAGATTGGTATGACGGCGGCTCGGTGACGGCGGTTGGGCTTAGGCTGCCTCCAGGTCCATATTACGTCGACTTGAAATCTATTGAAGGCGCAAAAGGCATATACTAACGCTGGCAA
>Ga0265313_10003786_pt1 | contig 11995 bp, 9 predicted proteins | sample 4123metaG_FD_203122 | JGI IMG/M metagenome (GOLD analysis project Ga0265313, IMG submission 203122) | Rhizosphere microbial communities from Carex aquatilis grown in University of Washington, Seatle, WA, United States - 4-1-23 metaG | ecosystem: Host-associated > Plants > Roots > Rhizosphere >...
ATTTCTATGCCGGCGCGTCGCGGCGGCGCTTGATCCGGCTTCCCTATTTCTGGGAAGACGACATCGCCGCCGACTGGCCGAACTGGCTGTGGACCAACGCGCCGATCTCGACCGAAGGTCTGGCCATCTACAATTTCCATCCGATCTTCATCGCCCTGAACATCGATTCGATGGACCAATATGAGGCGCTCAAACATTTTTTGGGCGGCAGATTCCTTGGAGAGCTGACGGAGGCAGAATGCGCGCCCTTCACCAATAGAGGCGTTGGGGCTCGCGATTTCCTCGAGCGGTTGCTGCAGAGCGCGCCGACCAATTCGTTCCAGACGGTTTCGGCGATTGCGCAAAATTACCGGCAAAGCAAACTGTGACGCCTCGCGTGCTGGAACGGCGATGACGGCGATTCGGGAGTCCGTGTTGGAATCCGCGGTCGCCTCGGCGGTGACTGCCTTCGCGCCAGCGCTCGGGGTGACGGCGACGTCGTTCCTTCGGGGTGTTTACGGCCATGGACTCGCACGCTATCGCAAGCGCCTGATGTCGCTGGGATTGGCGTCGGGCGGAAAATTGCTCGACGCCGGTTGCGGGTTCGGGCAGTGGAGTCTGGCGGCATCGGACGGATATGCACATGTCGTCGGAGTCGATGGCGCCGCTGCACGAATCGACGTTTGCCGCCGTCTGGCCGCCGAGCTTGGCGCGGACAATTGCGAATTCGTCCAAGGCGCGATGGAGCGGCTTCCGCTTGCCGACTCCAGTTTCGATGCCGCGATCAGTTATAGCGTTCTCTATCTCACCGACTATATCCGCGCGATTGGCGAGTTGGGACGGGTGTTGCGATCGGGCGCCACCCTTTACCTCAACACCAACGATGTCGGCCGTTATCTCGTCGACATCGTGCAGAACCGCTATGCGAACGCCGATTTCAATTCGCGGCGCTATGGTTTGGCCGCCATCGGCCGGACAATCGTCGAACGGACCACTGGAGGCCGCCATTCCGCAGGGGCGGTCGCGATGAGTCCCGATGCCACGAAGGCGGCCCTCGGCAAAGCTGGTTTCGAGATCATCGAGATCGGATCGGAAGGCAGTTTGGGTTTGGGCGATGAGGCCTGGCAGCCGGGACGGTATGCCGGATTCATCGCCGCATACGATGTGTTGGCGAGGCGAAAATGAAGGTTGGTTTTCTCGGCAACATGAACAATGCGGCCTTCGCCACCGTCCAATATCTGCGCGACGCCGGCATCGATGCCGAATTGATGATCTATGACGGCGAATTCGATCATTTCCATCCGTCGGCGGATACCTATGACCTGTCCTATCGCGACTACGTCCGCCAACTCGGATGGGGAAGTCCGTCGAGCTTTCTGTCGACAACGAAATCGCAAATCATCAAAGACACCGCGCCTTACGACCTACTGGTCGGCAACGGCTTGGCGGCCGCCTATCTGCACAGAATCGGCCGCGCGCTGGATGTCATGGTTCCCTATGGCGACGATCTCTGGGTCCAGACTTTTTATCGCTTGGTCAGCCCGCAGCGCATACCGAGCTTCTGGTATTCGGTCTGGCACCAACGGCGCGGACTCCCGCAATGCGGGGCGGTAGCGGCAACGCCGCTGTTTCCCACCATGGAAGCGCAGGTGCAGCGCTATCTGAAAAACGCGGTCCGCTGGCAGGAAGGCGTCGTTCCGATTCATGGGCCGACATATTCGCCCGAGCGAATGGTCGTAAACAAGAACCGGACTCACTGGTGGGTCGAATTCACCAAATTGCGCGAGGCGAACGAGTTTCTCGCGATCTCGCCGGTGCGTCATGTCTGGACTCGCTCGGACAGGGTCGATGCCAAAGGCACCGACAGTCTCCTGCATGGCTGGGCGATGTTTCGTGCAGCTCATCCCAAGGTCAAGGCGACGCTGATGACGCTCGAATACGGTCAGGACGTCGCGGCTTCGAAAAGACTGATCGATGAGCTCGGGATCGGCGATTCGGTGCGCTGGCTGCCTAAAATGTTCCGCAAGGATCTCATGGTCGGGATGTGTCTGGCCGATGTCGTCTGCGGCTATTTCGGCCCGAGCTGGATTACCGGCGGGGTACTGACCGAGGCGATGGTTGCGGAAAAACCGATCCTGGGATGGCGCGACGATTCCTCGTATCGCGATTTTGCGCCCGGCTTCTATCCCATGATGAAGGCGCGCGAGCCCTCCGAAATCGCCGGACGGCTTGGCGAGTATCTAGCCGACCCTGCCGCCCATCGTGCGATGGGCCAACAATCGGCCCTGTGGTATCGACGCGAAATCGTACGAAGAGCGCTCGACCACTACAAACAGCTCATCGGCAATCGAAAGCAGATCGCCGACCATTGACGGGACGCGATCAGAGCTTCCGGGCGATTATGGTGATTCCGGCTTCGTCGAGATATTCGCGTTCCACCGATAAGGAGGCTTCGGCGCACCACTGACGTACCTGCTCGGGCGTCTGGCGATGCGCGTTCGCGGGCGAATACCAATCGAAATTGACGAGGTTCATACCCTCAAAATCCATGTCCTCGTTGTAAAACGCCTTGCAGATGTTCCAATAGAAGAAGCGCTGGAGATTCATCTTGCCGGCCGGGATTCCCAGCATCGGCACCGCCTCGGGAACATCGATCTCGACATTGAGCTTGCCCAGTGCGATGCCGAGTTTGGTGAGCGGCCGCATTGCTTCCCAGGCGGCTTCGGGCGACAAACCTTGGAGCTGCCCGCGGATGAAGTCATCGACGAATTCGCGGATCGGCGCCTTGGTGCGGTATACATAAAATAGGAATCGTCCGCCCGGCTTGAGGTGGGTAGCGACCGCCTTCAAGGCGCGCTCGGTGTTGTTGGTATGGTGCAGAACACCTTCGCTGAAGATGACGTCGTAATGATCCTTGGGCAGCGCGAGGTTGGTTATGTCGCCCTGCATGAACCGGCCCTTAATGCCGCGCTCGCGGAACCTTTGCTCCGCCACCTCGAAGGCCGAGGAAATGTCGACGCCGAGATAGTCGATCCGATTCAGCGCGTCGCCGAACAGCTCCAGCGCCGACAATGCCGCCCCGCATCCCGCATCGAGCATCCGTCCGGTGAACCATGGCGCCTTGGCGACGTCGCCGTATTTCTGGAACAACCAGTCACGCATCCGCGCCCTGGAGCCCTCGGTTTCAAATCCTTCGCGCCGATGCCATTGATAGCCGAACGATTCGGCGGTCTGTTTTTGCGCGTCGGACGTCATTGCTGTTCAAAGTCCCTCTTGTCGAGAAATGCGGCGGCACACTAACCGACACCGAAGCGAGTTGAAACCTCTTCCTGTCCGCCTGTCGTCTCAGTCGACATCCGGTCGCCGGAAGCATGCTCGCCCAACGCGCCCAGCCGCACCATCTCGCGGAAATCGCCGCACCGCGCCACAAGTTCGTCGAAACCGCCGATATCGGCGATGCGGCCGTCTTTCAGGAATACCAGCCGGTCGCAGCGCTTCACCGTGCTGAGACGATGGGCGATTATCAGCATCGTCTTCTCGCCGCGCAGCGCTTCGATGGCTGCGGTCATGGCGCGTTCGCTTTCATTGTCGAGCGACGAGGTCGCCTCGTCGAGGATGAGAACCTCGGGATCGTGATAGAGCGCGCGGGCCACGCCGATTCGCTGGCGCTGCCCGCCCGACAGCCGGACCCCGTCTTCGCCCAGCCTCGTGTTCAGACCTTCCGGCAAAGTCGCCGCGAACGCTTCCAGCTGGGCCATGCGCAGCACGGCGCCGATACGACGATCGTCGATCCCGGCGGGGTCAATCCCGAAGGCGATATTATTGCGCAGCGAATCGTCGATCAGAGCAATGCTCTGCGGAACATACCCGATCAACCGCCGCCACGGACGGGGATCACCGGTAATGTCGTGTCCGTCCACGGTCACCGCGCCACTCTGCGGAACGAGCAGACCGAGCAGAACGTCGACCAGGGTCGACTTGCCGGCGCCGGATGGTCCGACCAGGCCGATCGCCTCTCCGCGACGGATGCTGAGCGAGATGTCCGACAGCACCGGCGCATCGCTTCCGGCGAAGGCAAAGGACACGCCCCGGACGTCGATCGAGTCGGTAAACCGCATCCGATCCGGCAGGTCCGCCGGCAAATGTGACGGCATTCGTGGATCGAACCAGTCCTTGGCGAGGGCGTCGACCATCGCCGTGCTGCTCTTGAACTGATGGTAGTTGAAGGTAAGCCGATTGATCCCGGGCAGAATGCGGAAGGCCGCCGCCGCGAAGAGTCCAAGTACGCCGAAAAGGCTGCCATTGCCGCGGTCTTGCATCAAGGCGAGCACGATCACCAGAACGATGCCTCCGAAGACAACCACTTCGAGCACCGGCCGCGATAACTGTCCCAACAAATAGCTTTGGGTATTGGCCTTCACAAAGGTGTCGGTGTAGCGCCGAAAGATCCCAAGGAATGCGGCCTCGCGACCCAGCACCTTGATCTCCTTGAACCCGCTCAGCGCCTCCTGCACCGCTTTAATGCGAATGGTCCGCATATTCGCCGAGGTCCTCCCGTGAAGGCTGGCGCGCAATCGGGTGATCCAGGTGAGGATTAGAAGGCACGCGCCGAGCACCAGCACGAGCACCAGGGTCAATTGTGGTTCGATCACCAGCAACAAGGCGACGATTCCCAGCGCCGCGGCGGCCTCGGTCGCGATTGCAACGATGGCGAACAGAACCTGCCAGCTGAAAACCAGTTCGGTGAAATCCCCGATATTGGCCAGGCTTTCCGAGGAATTGCGCTTGAGATGAACCTCGTAGGGTGCGGCCAGATAGCGTTCGAGCAGGCCCGCGGATATGCGTCCTACCTGACTAAAGCCGAGGCGACCCTGCAACCCAATCACCCAATAGGCATAGAGGTTCTTGAACAGGATCAGGGCGAACAGCGCCGCACCGAACGCGATCAAGAAATCAGTGGTCGAGCGCATCCCGGCATGGGCATAGATCGCGCCGAGCAAATGACGGCTTTGGATCAGGCTGGGATCGCCAACGACCGCGATGAAGGGCAACACCAGCCCGACGGTCGAAACCTCGAGAACCGTGTTGAACAGGATCAGCATGGCCAAGACGGCGACACGCCGCCGTCCGGCCCGGTCGAGCATCGCGAAGACGCGGCGAACCTGTTCCATGCCCCTGGATTAACGACCGCAACGCGGAGATGTCAACCATCGAGCCAACAAGGTTCCATAGCAATCAGGCACTTAGGCGGCCTTGGCGCGTCCGCCGCCGCGGTAGATCAGCCATTTGGCCAAGCGCTTACGGACGCCGAACGGAATCACCTGGCCGACCGCCTGGATGCCGCCATTGACGAAATCGAACAACTGCTGTTCGCGCGCAAAGGAAGGCCCGAGGGCCTCAATTTGCGCCCGAAAACGGGCCTCGACCCAGCGATACAATTCGATGTCGAAGCGGTTGAGTTCTTCGATCCGCCGCAGCGTCGCCGGCGCGATCTGGTCGAGCTTAGCGCGCCCCTTGGTGACGTTGATCCGCTCGAATACGGTGCGGCGCCATTCCCAGCCATAGATTCGACGAAGCATGAGAACCAATAAGGAGAACTGCGCCAATGGCGCCGCTGTCAGAAAAAGATCCTCGATGTTGCGCTTGGCCATATCGAGATGACGTTGCTCGACTGCCGCGAAAGGAGCCGGCAAACCGTCCGAGCCATAGCCTGTATCGAGCTCCGGCGCGCCGCAGAGGATGCGGACCTGGGAATTCTCGGCGCCCGGATCGATATGACTTTCGAGATAGTCTTCGATCGTGCCCAAGTGCCTTTTCAACTCGGGCACGGGATTGCCGGTTTGGATGTAGTAATACGTGGATACGACCCGATCGATCGGGTCGCGCAGGATCGTAATGTATTTGGCCGGGCGACCGAACCGAGTATGGACGCCCATGGGCAGGTGGGCACCGCTGACACATCGGACCTTCCGCTGCGCCTCCGGCGACAAAGCGCGATAGGCGGCCTCGATCGCGTCGGCCGAATGGGTCCAAAGTGCCGACGCGGTCTCCCCAGTCTTGGCATCGAAATAGGCGCCGCCGGGAAAATTGGCGCGCAGCAGGATATTAAGCGTGGTACCGCCGGTCTTTGGGATATGGAAGTTGATCAGGAGGTCGGGTGCGGCGGAAAGGCCGAGAGTACTGGAGTCCATTGATCCCGCATTCATACCGATATCGTGCCGCGCCGGAACCCGTTTCGACCGGTGGCGCGCACGGCCCCATCTAGCGGTTTGGGCTGACCGTGTCAACGAAGCCCCGGCCCGGTCCTGCGCGCTGGATTGACGGACCCGCATGCCGGGCGTAACAACGGCGGCAATGCGCATAATGCTGCTTTACCGGGCGCTGACCGTCGGGGGCACCGAACGTCAGATTGTCGCCCTGGCGACCGGTCTGGCCAAGCGCGGCAACGCCGTCACGGTCGTCACCTTTTACGACGACAACCCCCTCGGCGAGGGGCTTAACCGCGCCGGCGTCGAGCTGGTGTCGCTGGGGAAGCGGGGGCGCTGGGAAATCGTCGGATTCGTGGCCCGCTTTCTGAGCGAGGTCCGGCGCCTGCGGCCTGAAATCCTGTATTCGTTTCTGCCGATGACCAATCTGGTGGCGCTGGCGGCGCGCCTGGTGTCGCCGCGGCTACCGCTGGTTTGGGGTGTGCGAACCGCGTTCCTCGTGCTCGACAATTACGATCGACTGACGCGCCTATCCTATCGTGCCGAAGCCTGGTTGGCGCGATGGGCCGACCTCGTCGTTGCCAATTCCTATGCCGGCGGCGACGATTTGGCGCGGCGCGGTTATCCCGGGGATCGCCTGCGGATTGTGCCGAACGGCATCGATACCGAGCGCTTCAGTCCCGATCCGGCTTCGGGCAGGCGCGTCCGCGCGGAATGGGGGATCGACCAGGGAACGGTCTTGGTCGGAACCGTCGCGCGACTCAAGCCGGAAAAGGGGATTCCACTATTTCTGGAAGCCGCGGCACTGGTCGTCCTCCGGGACGAACGCGTCCGCTTCGTGGTGGTCGGCGGCGGCGACGCCGAATATCGCGCGACATTGGAGGCCCAGGGCGAACGCCTCGGCATCGCCTCGCGTCTTCTTTGGGCTGGCGCGCGCGACGATATGCCCGCCGTGTATAACGCGCTCGATCTCCTGGTTCTGTCCTCGCCGAACGAGGGCACGTCGAATGCCGTGCTCGAAGCCATGGCATGCGGAATATCGGTAGTCGCTACCGATGTCGGCGACAATGCCCGGTCGATTTCTACTTGGGGCCGTGTCGCCGCGCCAGGCGATCCGGCTCTCCTCGCCAACGCGATCTCACTGCAACTCGAACGTCGCGCCGCCGATGGAACGGCCCTCGGGGCGGGATGCCGGCAGCACATCCTCGATAATTATTCGATGGCGGCGATGGTGGAGAAAACTGAAGCCCTGCTGCAAGAGCTGGTCGGGCCTACCGACACCCGGTCCTAGTCGTCGCCCAGCATCAACCCTTCGATCTCCGAGCCGCTACCAATTCGTTCGACCGCCCGTAAGCCGCCATCGGGCGTTGTCTCGAAGACAGTCCCGTGATTGATCCCGTCGTCATGAGTGCGATTGACGACAATCAGGGACCCCGGACCACGCGCGTAGTCCTTCAGATTGCCGATCATCCCTAGTAATTTTTCCGGGTCGAAATAACCCCGATTGAGAATGTTCGCGGCTCGGATGATATCGAATCGCTTCTTGAACGATTGATTCGGCACCGAGAGATCGCCCTCGACGATTTCAAGCACGGCTCGGGCCGCGTTGGTTCGCCGCGAGATCAACTTTACCGCCTGACGATTCAAATTCGATCCCGTATGGACAAAATGCCGCGCAAGCCTGGTCAGAAGCCGATAGCCGGTGACGTAGTCGAGCCGGCGGTTCCAGGCCCGCAAACCGATTCCGAACAATTCGTATTGCAGGGGCCGATCGCGCGAATCCACCAGCACCCGAATGCCGGGCGCGATGCGGACGATCCAGGCATTGATCGCGATGTCCGTGCCGATGAATTTGGGCTCAAATCCGTCAGCGACCATCGCCTCCTGGAGTTCGAGCGTGGTGACTCCCGAGGATACCCCGACATCGAGAACAGCCGGATTATGCCACCCTTTGCCACGCGCGAGCCGGATGACGATCGCATCGAGGTCGCGCAAGCGTCCGGTCGCCGTCTTTTTGTAGGTCTTGTTGCTCAACCTGATGCCGGCGAAGAAATCGGCCTCCTCGCTGTCGCTGATCGCATGGGCTGGCCTATTGAAATAGGCGTGGGCGCTAATCATGAGCAACCGATCCGGCCCAGCGGCGTCGCCATGCTTCCAGCATCAATACCGTCCATAAGGGATGTTCGAGATTATCCGACCCCGCCAAATGGGTTGCCCATAAGCGCCGCACTGGTTTCGGGTCGATCAGCCCGCCTTCCCCCATTTGCCGCGCATCGAGCAGATCCTCGGCCCATTCGCGCAATGGGCCGCGCAGCCAGGCGCCGACGGGAACGCCGAAGCCCATTTTCGGACGCTCGACGAGCGCCTGCGGCACGTGCCGATACAGGACCTGGCGCAGCAGCCATTTGCTCCGATCGTCGCGCTGCTTGAAACGCGCGGGAAGGCGAAACGCGAAATCGATCACGCGATGATCGAGCAGGGGCACTCGCACTTCGAGCGACACGGCCATGCTGGCCCGGTCGACCTTGGCCAGGATGTCGTCGGGCAGATAGGTAACGAGGTCGAGCAACTCCATCCGCTCGGCGAAATCGGGCACATCCGCGCGCACGGTTTCGTCCCAAAGGATGCCGCGCGGCTCATGCCCGCCCGGGACAAGCCGATCGGGATCGTTCCACTGGCTGGCGATCACACGATAAAACTCGGTGTCGCTGCGCGCGGCCAGCGCATCGGCGCCTTTATGGACCTGATGCCCCGAGATACGGTCGCGAATATCGCGCGGCGCCAGCCTCAACAGCCGGTTCCACATCTCGGGCGGCAGGGCACGAATTCCCGTTGCGCCGGCCAGGCGCAGCGGCCTCGGTATGCGCTTGATCCAATCCCAAATCCTTGGTCCGGCCGTGTAGCGGTTGTAGCCCGCGAAAACTTCATCGCCGCCGTCGCCCGACAAGGCGACGGTGACATGCCGCCGGGTCATTTCCGAAATCAGGAAGGTCGGAAGCTGCGAGGAATCGCCGAATGGCTCGTCATACATGTCGGGCAAGCGCGGAATGATGGCGCGCGCGTGATCGGGCTCGACATAAAGTTCGGTATGGTCGGTGCCAAGATGGGCGGCAACGGCTTTGGCGTGTTGCGCCTCGTCGAACCCTTGCGCGTTGAAGCCGATGGTAAAGGTCTGGATGGGGCGATTGCTTTGCACCTGCATCAGCGCGACCACGGCGGAGGAATCGATGCCGCCGGACAGAAACGCGCCCAATGGTACGTCGGCAACCAGGCGGCGGCACACGGCATCCCTGAGCAACGCCTCCAGTCGGTCGGTGGCCTCCGCATCGGAGAAATCGAACCGATCGCGCACGCCCTTCGACGCGACCGATCTTGCGCTCCAATAGGGTTCGATCTCCGGCGCGGCGCCGGGCCGCAGCGTCAGCATGCATCCCGGCGGCAGCTTGTGGATGCCACGATAGATCGTGTAGGGCGCCGGCACATAGGCATGGCGCAGATAGGCCGCCACCGCGTCGCGGTCAATTTTAGGTGTGCAGCCGGGATGAGCGCGCAGCGCTTTGAGTTCCGAACCCCAGAGAAAAAGTTCGCCGAACTGGCCCCAATAGAGCGGCTTGATGCCGACCCGGTCGCGGATCAGCATCAGCGTGCGTTCTTGACGATCCCACAACGCGATCGCGAACATGCCGATCAAGCGGTCGAGCGTCGGCCGCACGCCAACCGCGGCGAAGGATTCGAGCATGATTTCGGTGTCGGAGTGACCGCGAAAGGTCACGCCGCTCGCGACCAAATCCTTGGCGATCTCGGCATGGCTGTAAATTTCGCCATTGTAGGAAATGATGAAGCGACCCGAATGCGACACCATTGGTTGGTGGCCGGCCGGCGACAGGTCGCGGATCGACAGCCGGCGAAAGGCCAGCGCAATGCCCGCCGATGCGTCCGCCCAGACGCCCTCGTCGTCGGGACCGCGATGGCTCAGCGCGTCGCTCATCGCGCGCGCCGTCGCCGTGAGCTGGGCTTCGCCCGCGCGCGCCGACCGGTCGAGATATCCTGAGATGCCGCACACGATTGAGGTTCCCGCTAAGTCCTGGGCTGGCCGAGCAGGTCATCATAGAGGCGCGCATAGGCCGCGACCATTGCTGGCACGGAAAATTCCTTCTCGATGCGCGCTCGCGACCGACTGGCGAGGTCGGCGCGCGGGCCGGGTTCGAGCGCCAGCAATCGCGCGATCCCCGCCGCCAGCGCCGACGGGTCGCCGGGCGGCACCACGACGCCGCAATCGCCGATGATCCCAGCGGTGCCGCCGATATCGGTGCCGATGCTGGGGATGCCGCAGGCCATTGCCTCGGCCACGACATTTGGGAAACCCTCGCCGAACAGCGAAGACAACACCGCCACGTCGAGCGCGGCGAGCAGGCGCGGGATGTCGGAACGTGCACCCAAACGCAGCACGCGCGCCGAAGCAATGCGGGCGGTAGCAATCTGGTGATCCAGGGTCTGATTGTCGGCGCCGGTTCCGTCTCCGGCGAGAAGGAGCCACGCGCGATCGGCCACGCTGTGGAACGCCGCGAGCAGAGTAGGGTGGTCCTTCATTGGATCATGGCGGGATATGTTCCCGACCAGGGCGGCATCGCCGGGCAGGCCGAGTTCTCGCCGCACCGATTCGCGCGTCGCGGGATCGGGCCGGAACGCATCGCAGTCGATGCCATTGGGGATCACCGCCCAGCGCCGGGCGCGGTAGCCGATCGCGCGGTGCCAGCGTTCGCCCTCGGCGGCATTGGCGACGATTACGTTAGGGAACCGGGACAGACCGGTCAGCAATCGGACCAGTAAGCGCGTCTCCAACCCATAGATATCGAGGCGCAGGTTCGAGCCGCGCAAGGTCCAGACGACCGGCCGGCCGGTCAGCGCGCCAACCGCCAGCCCCGCGAGATCGGCATGATAGAGCCAAGTCTGCACGATATCGGCCTGGGATTGGCGGCAGAGCCGCGCCAATCGTGGCAACGCCAGGGGCGCCGTCCATTTGCGCGCGAGACCGATGGTATGAACCGTGATGCCCGCAGCGCGCAACTTGGCGCCCCAGACGCCGTCGTCGAGCAGCGAAACGATCTCGTGACGGACCTGTCGAGGATCGGAATTGAGCGCCAGCGCCGCGAGCTGACGCTCGGCGCCGCCCGCGCCCAATCCGGTGATCAGGTGAAGGATCTTGATCGGCCTGGCAGAGGCAGAGGGAACATTTGTCATGGGGCGTGTCGGACCGCGCCCAAGAGACAGTATTTTTGCTTGGTTTACAACCGCTTCGGTCGAATGGCATCCTTCATCGACGCGCCATCCCGATGACGCGGTGAATCCGCTAGCATCTGCCCGGCTAATCCCTGGGACGGCGAAGGAGTGCCCGATGGCGCGGCTGTCAATTCTGGCTTTGACGACATGTCTGGCCGCGGCGATCCCGATGCTGGGTGGAACGGCGGCGGCGGCGGCGGACCCGGGGCCAACGGCGACCCCGATCAAGCATCTCATTGTCATCATCGGCGAGAACCGCAGCTTCGACCACCTCTTCGGGGTCTATCGCCCGATGCCCGGCCAAACCGTCGCCAACATCCTGTCCAGGGGGATCGTCACCGCCGAGGGCAAGCCGGGACCGCATTTCGCCGATGCCGCGCAGTTCAGCGCCGCGCCGGGGCCACGCTATTTCATCGCCACCGACGCCAAAGCGCCCTACACGACCTTGCCACCGGCCGATCTCGGCTACACGCCGCAGAAGGGCACCGACGCTAATCCCGTTCCGGTGCCCGGCCTCGGTTTCGACGACC
>Ga0265313_10003791_pt1 | contig 11987 bp, 9 predicted proteins | sample 4123metaG_FD_203122 | JGI IMG/M metagenome (GOLD analysis project Ga0265313, IMG submission 203122) | Rhizosphere microbial communities from Carex aquatilis grown in University of Washington, Seatle, WA, United States - 4-1-23 metaG | ecosystem: Host-associated > Plants > Roots > Rhizosphere >...
TCCTGAACTCGATACAACGAAATTGCCAGTGTCGTTTGTAGTTAGCGGAACGTCTGGTTTCACGTCAGCCCTCAGGGCGGTGTCACTTCGCAGGATACATTTTTACGATGCGTTACATAGGACCTTCGATTTTGATTCCACTGCGTCGCGCCTGTATCGTACGCCATGGCCATGGAGAGACAAACTGCGGTAGGCGGTGTGGCGGAAGATGCGGCGCAAAGCGCGAATTACGGCTTGCGGCGTGGGGCTTTGTCCCCGATGGAAACGCTCGCGCAATCGGTTTCGACGATTGCGCCTACCACAACTCCGGTCGCCACGATTCCACTGGTCTGCGCGCTGGCTGGAAACGGGACGTGGCTCGCTTACGTGCTGGCGACTGTGGCGATTCTGTTGGTGGCCCTCTGCATCAGCCGCTTTGCGCGCTATTCATCCTCTCCGGGTTCCTTGTATACCTACGCCGCAATGATATTGCCTCCATGGATGGGGGCTGTGGCCGCGTGGAGCCTGCTGCTGGCTTACCTGGCGACGGGAGCGAGCGTTGCCGGAGGTTTCTATCATTATGCCAACGTCTTGCTGGTCGATGCTGTGGGACATGCGACGTCCACGGTGATGTGGACGATCGTTGTTGCCGGTCTGTCCATCTGGATTGCCTGCCGCGACGTGAAAGTTTCCGCGCGGCTGATGCTGTGGATTGAAGCGACTTCGCTTGTGGTGATTCTTGTCGTGTTGATATTGGTTTTAGTTGGGCATGGCTTCCATCTGGACCCGGAGCAAGCACACCTTCATGGCATCACCGGCAGCGGTTTGCGATTGGGATTGGTCCTCGCGCTATTTAGTTATGTGGGATTTGAGAGCGCCACCACGCTGGGCGCGGAGGCGCACAATCCGCTGAAAACGATTCCACGCGCCGTAATTGGAAGCGCGGTGATCGCGGGAGTATTTTTCATTGTAGCGGCATATACCGAAGTGCTTGGGTTTCACATCGCCGGGCAGGACCTGGGAACCAGCGAAGCGCCGATGCATGTGCTCGCCAATGTTGCGCATCTGCCCGTGTTTGGAATCCTGATCGATATTGGCGCGCTGGTGAGCCTGTTTGCCGGGACGCTGGCGTGCATTACCGCTGCTGCCCGCGTGCTGCTGCTGATGGCTCATAACGGGCTGGCGCACGGGTCGCTGCGCGCCACGCATGCTCGTCATGAAACTCCTATTCGCGCTGTGATGGTGACCGGTGTTGCGACCGGACTTCCCGTTGCGATATTGGCGGCACGCGGCTCGAGCGGCCTGGATGTTTACGGATGGATGGGTTCGCTTGCGACTTACGGATTTATTGTCGCGTATGCGCTGGTTTGCTTTGCCCTGCCGCGTTATTTGCGGGACCACGGCGTTTTTCAGTCCAGGGCTCGTGTGATCTCGGTGTTGGCTGGGATCGCCATGCTGCTCGCGCTGTTGGGAAATCTCTATCCGGTGCCGGAGGGCCCGTACGGCAAGCTTCCCTACGTCTATCTTGTGTATCTGGCGTGCGGCATGTTGTGGTACCTGATGAGTGCTCGCAAAGAGCAAGCCGCAAGCTAGAGTTGCGCTGCCATTTCTGGTTAAATGTCAGTCAGCGCGATGACCACTCACATTCTCTCAGCCGTTCCTACACATTCCCGATGGAATCGCGCATTGCCTCCGCGTCTGCGCATCTCTTCGGGAGACACGGTGCAAATGGAGTGCGTCGATTCCAGCGGCGCGCAGGTTCATCCCGCAATAATGCTCGACGAATTTCTCTCCATCGACAGGAGCCGCATCCACGCCCTCACGGGACCGATTTTTGTAGAGGGGGCGGACATGGGAGACGTGCTGCAAGTGGATGTGCTCGAAGTTGCGCACAAGGGCTGGGGCTGGTCGAGCGTGGTCGGCGGGCTCGGTTTTCTCAAGGAGCGTTTTAAGGGGCCTTTTCTTTTTCACTGGAAGCTTGACGGCGAGGTGAGCCGCTCGCTTGCGCCCGCTATCGTGCCTCTTCGCCCATTCTGCGGCGTGATGGGAGTGGCGCGCGCCGAGGAGGGAGAATTTGTCACGCGGCCGCCCGGCCCGTTCGGCGGCAATATGGATGTGCGCGAACTTTGCAGCGGGGCGACGCTTTTTCTGCCCGTCTTCAATTTCGGAGCGCTGTTTTCCGCTGGCGACGCACACGCGGCGCAAGGTGACGGCGAGGTGTGCATCAATGGGATCGAGTGCCCAGCGGACGTAACCTTACGCTTTACGGTACATAAAGGTGCCTCTCTATCAGCACCTATGATTGAAACGCCCGCGCCGCGCGCACAGGATTCGGACCAAGGCTCGTGGATCGTGGTCGAATCGGCGACCGATGCCGCCGCTGCCGCCCGTGGCGCGACATCCCGCATGGTCGATTTGCTCGTCCAGCGCTGGGGCTTCAGCGAGCTTCATGCCTATGTGCTTTGCAGCGTGGCGATGAACTTGCGCCTGAGCCAGGTGGTCAACGAACCGATGTTCACAGTTTCCGCCGCAATCGCGAAGCACGTTTTGCCTGCCCGAAAACTCTTCTGATTCTTATTGCACTCGCCGCCGTATCGCGGTACTTATCTTTTTATTTCCCTGAGGAACAACAGAAATACAAATTGTTGATGGCAATGATCTAAAGAATGCGTTTTCCATCGATTTTCCGTTGTCGTAAAGTCCTTCAAATCAACCGTTGTCCAGAAAATGGGCAAGCGGAGTATCGGAATCACGGGGGAGTTGGCACTCATAAGATTTCTGCTCTCGATTTCGACTTTGGAGGTAATAAGAAAATGAAACTGCGTATTGGCCGTTCTGTATTTGTTCTCGCTTTTATCCTCGCGATGGCGTTCCTATCCACACCAAATGCGCATGCGCAGCAAACACTCGGCGGCATAACCGGAACGGTCACCGATGCGTCCGGCGCCGTGGTCATCAATGCCACCGTCACCTTGGTGGGCGACCAAACCAAGCTCACCCGCACCCAGAATACGAATGAGACCGGTAGCTATCTGTTTGTGAATTTGCCGATCGGGAATTACACCCTTACATTTACGCAGGCAGGGTTCGAGGCTACCACGGTGCCTTCCATCCTGGTGCAAGCCAACCGAACCGCGACGGTGAACGCCGAACTCAAAGTTGGCAATGTGAACGAATCCATTACCGTCGAAGAGACGCCGCTGCTGAACTCGGTCGACACCACCAACGGTTACGTCATGGATAAGCTGGAGATTGACTCGGTTCCTCTTCCGACAGGCTCTTTCACGGGGTTGGCACTCCTTTCTCCCGGGGTAAATGCAGAACTTTCGGGGGGCACTGGAGCCAATTCGGGTTTGGGCAATTCACCGGTTTGGGCTAACGGCCAGCGGGACACTAGCAATACATATCTGATGAATGGCGTCAACGCGTTCAGTCTTTTCAATGGAAAGAGCACCAGTCAGGTGGCTTCGGCCCGTGTTGTGAATAACACCGGTATCGGTACCACCTCCGCTGTGAGTTCCGTTCCAGTCCAAAGCAGCTCTTCCGTTTATCTCGCCATCGGTGAGTCCATTCCGTCCCCTGCTCCTGAGTCCATTCAGGAAGTGCGGGTGAATACTTCGATGTATGACGCGCAGCAAGGTTCGACCAGCGGCGCACACCTCGATATGAGCACCGCCTCGGGTACAAATGACATTCACGGCAGTTTGTACGTGCACCGTGGAACCAACTGGTTGAACGCCGATCCCTATTTCTACAACGCCGATCCGAATATTCCTGCCGCCGAAAAGAATCCGGAGTTGCACAGGTACACTGCGGGAGGAACGATCGGTCTTCCAATCAAGAAGGACAAACTTTTCTTTTTTGGCAGCTACCAACACACACGCGCATCGGATGAGGAAATCGGCATTTCCCGCGCGTTCGTGCCAATCGGACTCACAGACAACAATCGCAGCTCGGTCACACAACTGGCCGACCTGGCAAATAATAATAGCTTCTTTGGTGGCACCGTTAATCCGACCATCGGAACGGCGCCAGGGGATATCAACCCAATCGCATATGCTTTGTTTAACTTACCAGGATACAATGGCCAAAAATTCCTCATTCCATCGGCAAATCCCAACTCTGTGGTAGCAAATCCGGCCGCATATAGCTCGACTGCGGCCGGCCAGTATGCTCTTCAGGAAGCCTTCCCGGAGGATGCGGAAGTCCCGGGCACAGCATTGTTCCTGGCTCACCAGGGGGTCGCGGATCTGGATTGGAATCCCAGTTCGACGCATTCCTTTTCGGCCAAGTATTACTACCAACACGATCCGACGATCGCGCCCTACGCGTATTCCATGGTGGCCGGGTTCTCACAGCACTTGGACGCCGGTAGTCAGGTCATCGCCCTCAGTCATACGCAGATCATAAAGTCCAACCTCAGCATCACCGAAACCTTTGGATTCATCAGGGAAAAAGCCTACAGCACGGTCGATCAGCCGTTTTCAACGACTTCGTTTGCCACTGCGGCTGCCCAATTGCCCGCTATCGCCAGTGCTCTGCAATCTCACGCGATCACGATGGACGATTTGACCATCCATAATTTAAGCGGATCGACTCTCTTTCCCGGCATAAGCGTGCTTGACGTGGCGCCGGTGTTCACATCCTATCCTTACGCAATGAATATTGGTGGCGGGGCATTCTCTCAGGGGGCGTCCACGGGCGTTTTCCAGAACCGCTTCAATCCGACCGCCAATGCAATTTTGACTCTGGGCAGACACACCATTACGTTCGGCGGCAGTTTCGCGTATACGCAACTCAACACTGTGGATAAGAGAGATAAACTGGGCACGATTGTTGCACGGGACTTTCCGGATTTCCTTTCGGGCACATTGGTAGACGACTTCGGTTACGGAATCACCGCGACCATCACTGGGAATGCCAATCGCTATTGGCGCGCCAACGAAACCGGTGAGTATGTCCAGGATAAGTTCCAATTGCGGTCCAACCTGACGATTACGGCAGGATTGCGATTCGATTGGGACGGTGGGTTGAAGGAAAAGAACGGCAATTTACTGAATTTCGATCCATCGAAGTACTCTTACAACCCCGTAACAGACACCCTTACCTCGAACGGCTTGATCATTGCCGGGAACAATCCTAAATTCGCGACGTCGGGCGTGAGTAATACGACACTGACAGGCCGCCAATGGGGATTTGCGCCCAGGATTGGCGTCGCCTGGAGCCCGAAGATGTTCAACAGTAAACTCGTGGTTCGCGCGGGTTGGGGCATGTACTACGACCGAGGCGAACTTTACAGTTACTTGTCGCCGGGCTTGACGCAAAACATCACCAATGGCGGTCCATTTGGAATCAATCAGCAGCAGCCATTTGTGAATACACAGTTCTGTCCGACTGAGTTCCCCGGTCCCTTTAACTTCTGCTCTCCTACGACCACCGGTCCCAATCAGCTCGCTTACCCATGGGGCGCCGCACCCGGGATCCAACCCACGGGTAATCCAACTACTATCATTCCGACCCAGAATCTTGCGGCGGGTATTGCGGACGGGGCCCCACCCTTTTATCTCGGTGCTTACGCCCGGGACAATAAGCTCCCATATACGATGAACAGTACATTAGACATTCAGTGGCAGCCACGCAACGACCTGGCAATCGAAATCGGGTATGTCGGTGGACTGGGCCGTCACGAAGTCATTCCGATACCATTCAATCAGGCTAGACCTGCAAATCTGACTCATCCACTCTGTGGGACGGCGGCGGTTTGCGCGGATCCCACGCATTCGCCGTTTGTGCAGGCCTACACGTATGGTTACACCGTGCAGTCCGCCCAGCCCGGCAGCCCGTCTTGCCTCGGTGATTTTGACCCATGTCCGATAAACGTGAACAACCCTTTTACGGGAATGACCAGTCCCGTGTTGATTACCTCCGAGGGCGGAAACGTGGATTTGCGCGTCCCTTACATCGGATATGGAGCTGAGTCTGAGATTTATACCGCCGAAGGAATATCGGCTTACAACGCTCTGCAAGCGCATCTCGAGAAGCGGCTCAGTCACGGGCTTTCGGCGGGCGTGTCCTACACGTACTCGCACTCACTGGACGAGCAGAGCGCCCTGGGCCTCTTCTACAATGGCAACAACCCGTTGAATATACGCGATGGCTATGGGCCATCGGATTTCGATCGTACGCATGTAATTAATTTCGATTATCACTATGAGCTGCCTAAGTTCTTCCGCGCCGAGTCCTGGGAAGGCAAGGTTGGAGACGGATGGGCCATCCAGGGGCTGGTAGTAATTCAAAGCGGGCAGCCTTACAGCGTGATCGACTATTCCGGTGCGGTCGGGAGTTCGTTCTACAGCATCTACGATGGAATCACGAATCCCATTCTGCCGCTGACCAGCAATTGCACTCCGCAGCAGGCAGTCACCGGGTCGATCGGTAACAATATCAATTCCCCAGCATTGGAAGCTACCTGCTTCAAAATACCCCTTCTGCCCCCCAGTCCGGGTAATGGCGTAGTTTGTCCTGGCACACCCGCCAACACTCCAGTGAACGGTGTTCCTTGCGGCGACTTGGTGGAAACAGGCTTCGCCACGGGCCAGCGGAATATCTTCCGCCAATCCTGGCAGAGGCGCGCCGACATCTCGATCGTTAAGGTAACGAATGTAACGGAACGAGTTTCGGTGAAATACAGCTTTGATGTTTTCAACCTGACAAATACGCCAAGTTTCGACATTCCCATCGATAACGTTACACAAAACCCGACATTCAACCAGACTCCCGTGATAAATCAGAGTCCAACCCCAAATTCCTGCCCGAATCCAACAAACGGCGCGTTCTATGCCTGTCCGGGCGGTCTCGGGCAAGTCACAAAGACAATCGGGAGCGCGCGGCAAATTCAGATGTCGCTCTCGGTTCAGTTCTAAGGCGATGTTCGGAAAGGAAACGGCGCCCCACTCGGCCGGGGCGCCGTTTTTTTATTTGAGGTTTGGTTACGATGCAGGCGTCAATCTATTCCAATATCCTCATTCCAAACTTCGGGATTCGCTCGGATGTACTCTGCCAGGAGAGTTACGCACTCCGCGGAGTCAAGATCGATCACCTGAATGCCCAGCGAGCGAAGCCAATCCAGGCCTCCCGCGAAGTTGCGGCTCTCGCCGACCACCAGCGTTCGAAATCCGAATTGCCGCACCAGTCCGCTGCAATACCAGCACGGAGCCAGCGTCGTCACCATGATCAGGTTGCGATAGCTGCGCTGGCGGCCCGCGTTGCGGAACGCGTCAGTTTCCCCGTGCGTCGAAGGATCGCCGTTCTGCACGCGGCGGTTGTGCCCCGCGCCGATGAGTTTGCCGCTGGTATCGAACACCGCCGCACCAATTGGAATGCCGCCCTCCGCAAGTCCAACTCGCGCCTCCGCAATCGCCACTTCCAGCATCGCTGTATAATCCGGACATCCACTCATCGCCGATATCTCCCGCATAAACTATATCCCGTATTTTTCAGAATCTCATCGTGTGCGCGCGATTATTTCAGCGATAACAAGGGCTATGCTGGACTTCACGGTGTTTCGCACGTAAAATCCGAAACGGCTGGGGCCATCGAGACTGCGCAAATATTTTCGCATCGAAGTATTTACAATAGAAAACGAGCCATGACTGACGCACTCACAAAAATAAAACAGAAATTGCAGGACGAAATCACTACGCTCGAGTATGAAATGAACGTCGAGCTGCCGAAAGAGCTGATGAAAGCGCGCGCCCACGGCGACTTGAAGGAAAACGCCGAGTACAAGTACGCCAAGGAACGCCAGGGCTACGTTTCCGCGCGCATCGGCCAGCTCAAAAAGCGCATGGGCGATATCGGCATGCTGAATCTGACCAATATCCCCGCCGACCGCGTCGGCTACGGCTCGCGCGTCTGGGTGCTGGACGTGAAAAAGTCGGTGGAAATCGAATACAAGCTGGTGACCGCCGAAGAGGCCGACGCCGCGCAGGGCTTGATTTCGACGACTTCGCCGATTGGGAAGGCGCTCCTGGGCAAGCACATCGGCGACGAAGTGAAGGTGCAGACTCCCGCGGGGGTCAAGGAACTGGAAGTCGTAAAGCTGAAGACGATTCACGAGGATGTGTAGCGACCGCCCGGGCAAAACGACCTGATGGGATTCCGGTTTTCCCCGAAACCTGTTAGATTCTCTCATTATTTCTTTCCCTTAGAGCACTAGGAGGATTCCCCATGCTATCGCGACGCGATCTTCTGATCGGAGCAGCCGCCGCCGGAGCAGCCGCGCTGGTGCGCGGCCCGGCCCCGGCCTTTGCCAAGGCTGCGCAGCCCTCGACGCCGGTGAATTTCGCCGTCCCGGCAGGCGCGTGCGATTGCCACACGCACATCTTCGGCGATCCGAAGCGCTACACGTTTGCCACTCCGCGCCCGTACACGCCGGAGCCGGCAACGGTCCCGGAGATGCGCGCACTGCATAAGGCGCTGCACACTCCGCGCGTCCTGATCGTGCAGCCTACCGTATACGGCACGGATAACACCTGCACGCTCGAATCGATGAAGCTGCTCGGCCCCGGCGCGCGAGCCGTCGTCGTGATCGATGACAAGACGCCCGAATCGGCCCTCGACGACATGGCCCGCCTCGGCATTCGCGGCATCCGCATCAACCTGGAAACCGTCGGCCAGACCGATCCGGCCATCGCCCGCCAGCGCTTTGCCGCCGCCGTGGACCGCATCAAGGCCCGCAAATGGCACATCCAGATTTACACGCGCCTCTCGATCATTGAGAGCCTCAAGGACCAGTTCGCCGCCTCGCCCGTGCCGCTGGTCTTCGACCACTTCGGCGGAGCGCAGGCGTCGCTGGGCCTCGATCAGACCGGCTTCCCCACGCTGCTCAATCTGGTGCACTCCGGCAAAGCCTACGTCAAAATTTCCGGCGCCTATCGCAGCTCCACGCAGGCCCCGAACTATCCCGACGTCACCCCCTACGCCAAAGCCCTGATCGCCGCCAACCCGCAGCGCATCGTCTGGGGCAGCGACTGGCCCCACCCGGACTCGGCGCAAATTCCCGGCCGCAAAACCACGGACATCGCCCCGCTCTACCAGATCGACGACGGCGCGCTGCTGAATCAGCTCCCGGTGTGGGCGCCGGAGGCTTCGGTGCGGAAGACGATTTTGGTGGATACTCCGGCGAAGCTTTATGGGTTTTGAGCGGGATGGTATGAAGCGATAGTTGCTATACGCATAAGATATTTGATAAATTTATGTTAAGCTACAATGATAACTTCAAAATATGTATATCTTCTGTTGGCGGCTTTGTTCTTTTCTCCGCCCTTGATTCATTCCCAAGAAGCTATGGGAACCAACGGTTCCCCGACATCATCATATGCGTTCAAAGACTCACCTGAGGGCCTGCAGCAGCTTCTTCAAGACGCTTTGATTGCAGCAAGGGCGGGCAATCGTACGAGGCTGATGTCAATTATCGCCGAGATGGAAATCCCCAATTACGATGTGTGGTTCACGGAGACGTTTGGGGAAGAGAAGGGCGAGAGTTGGGCTGGACCTTACGGGAGGGATCTCAGACAGAATGAAGAGGACATGCAACAATCCTTCCTGCAATGTGCAAAACAAGATGGAGAAATCTCTACGCGCAAGGTGAACGATGCGCCGGAGCCCGGTGAAGGTTTGGAATGGGGCCTGGTCAAATCATTGCAACGGCCGGTCGACATTTTTTCCGCGGGTTGGAAACCACGAAAAACCACGCGAAACACCAAGGTTGACCCGATCGGCTACTTCATGTTTGTCGATGGTAAATTCCGGTGGGACAGCACGATCAGATTCATAAACTTACAATCCCTGCCCGCCCCGGTCAGCGAAGGACCCCCAGCCTCCACAAACGAGCAATCGGCGGATGAATCAAACAATTCTTCCGGGAGCGTGGGTGGTGGTAGTCCATTCCATCCCGGCGCGGGTGGAGTCGGGTATCCTGCCTGCGCCTACTGCCCTGGTCCCGAGTATCCAAAGCAAGCCAAGGCGGAGCATGCGGAAGGGACCGTATTGCTAAGAGCCGTCATTCAACCTAGTGGGCGGGCAACCGACATCGACGTCGTGAAAAGCCCACGACCGGACCTTGCCGAAGCAGCGATCACAGTAGTGCGCACTTGGCGGTTCAAACCGGCCGTTGGTCCTAAAGGCGTTCCCGTCCCAGTAATCCTGCCTATTGAGGTAGCGTTCGCACTTGCGAGATGAGGATTTCCTGTAAATGACCCATCCAAATCTTTACTACTAGGCGACCAGCAATCGCGCCTGACTGCGTGATCGCGGTCGAGCTTTCACCACAATTTCAACATCCCTGCCGAGCAGAATCAGAAAACGCACCATACGCTCCAGAGAGAAACCGGAAAGGCGTCCGCGCTTAAGGGCGGAGATTTTGGGCTGGTCCACGCCGAGGATTGCAGCCGCCTGCGCTTGCGTGAGTCGCCGCTGCTCGATGATCGAGCCAATCTTCTGCGTGAGTTCAGCTTTTGCCAGAGCCTCTTCGGGTTGCGGGAGTTTTAGATCTGCAAAAATGTTTCCGCTGCTCTTGATGTAATCCTGTTTCTTGCTCATTTCAATCTTCCTCTTGGGCATGCAATTCCATCGCCCGCTTGAGTCGCTGTCTCAGCAAATCCATTTCAGGTTTCGGAGTCGCGATACCCTTCTTCGATTTCTTCTGGAAGGCGTGGAGTACATAGATTTTCTCCGCGAGGCGAACAGTGTAAACCGCTCGGAATGTGTCTCCTCTATGAGCCGACACAACCTCCAGAACACCCGAGCCAAAACCTTTCATCGGTTTGGCGTTGGGGTGCTTTTCGCCTATCTGTGCCTTGTAAACCGCGTAACCCAACTCCTCGCGGACCGGTTCCGGAAACTCCCTCAGCCGTTCGAGGGAATTGCCCATCCAGACGACCGGCTTGGCCGAGGGCGATGCCACTCCCGCAGAATATGCTAGTTCTGGCATATCGTCAATGGATATCCACTTTCGGCAATCCAGGGCACATAAAACTGGTATCGAACAATTGAAAGAGACGCCTTGCCTCTGACCCGAGGCATCCGCTCCGGGTAACAGAGACCAGGTACAACAGATCGCCGATTGCCGCCCAAGCTGGGCCGTGCTAGCATCCGCCCAACGGAGGCCGCCAGGCTCCTCCGTCCTTCCTCAAACGAAAAACTACGCCACGACCCCTTCCCGAATTTGGCCGCGGCGCTCAGGGGGTAGCGACATGAAAGCCTATGCAACGCAGTCTATATGCAATGTGGGCATTGCCGGCCACGGCGACACGGGGAAAACCCAGCTGGTGTCGTCGTTACTGTTTACCGCGGGGATGACCACCCGGCTGGGAAAGGTCGTCGAAGGAACCACGGTTACCGACTGGGACGAAGAGGAGATCGCACGGAAAATCACGATTCATACCGGTCTTGCGTTCGCCGAATGGGCGGGCTCGGGCCAAAGTGAAAAAATCAAAATCAATTTCCTGGATACTCCCGGCTACAGCACGTTTATCAACGATACGCGCGCGTCGCTGGTGGCGGCGGACGCGGCGCTGATCGTGGTGGACGCGGTGGCCGGAGTCCAGGTGGTGACCGAGAAGGTGTGGGACTACGCCATCGAGTACGATTTGCCGCGCGCGTTCGTCATCAACTGGATGGACCGCGAGCTGGCCGATTTCGAACGCGCGATGGAGTCTATCACGCACGTTTTCGGGCGCAATGCCGTGCCTGTGCAATTGCCCATCGGCGCGGAAAAGCAGTTTCGCGGCGTGGTGGACCTGATCACCATGAAGGCGCACCTCTATACGCCCGATGGCGACGGCAAGCCCCGGATCGAGGACATCCCCGCCGACATGGCCGATGCTGCCAAGGCCGCGCACGAGGCGCTGGTCGAAACGGTGGCCGAGGGCGACGACGCGCTGATGGAAAACCGCAACGGGTTGATCGTGAAGACGCGGTTGACGAAAGCGACGGGAACGGCGGAA
>Ga0265313_10003795_pt1 | contig 11977 bp, 11 predicted proteins | sample 4123metaG_FD_203122 | JGI IMG/M metagenome (GOLD analysis project Ga0265313, IMG submission 203122) | Rhizosphere microbial communities from Carex aquatilis grown in University of Washington, Seatle, WA, United States - 4-1-23 metaG | ecosystem: Host-associated > Plants > Roots > Rhizosphere >...
TGCCTGGAACGCGGTATCGGGGTGATCGTTGGCGGCCCCTACAACAGCGGAATTCTTGCCAGTGGCGCCGTACCGGGCGCGCAGTTCGATTATGCCCCTGCCAGCGCGGCCGTTCTCGACCATGTGCGGAAAATCGAGGCCGTCTGCGCGCGTTACGGCGTCCCCCTGGCGGCCGCCGCGCTGAATTTCACGCTCCAGCATCCAGCCGTGGCAGCTGTCATTCCGGGCGTCGCCACGGTGGGCGAACTCGAGAGCACCGTCGCCAACTGCCGGCATCTCGTGCCGCCCGAACTTTGGACGAGCCTGAAGAACGAAGGACTTATGGAATGACCCGCCACTACGACACGATCGTGATCGGCGCGGGTTCCACGGGCGGGGTCGTAGCCGCTCGCCTCTCTGAAGACCCGGACCGGCAGGTTTTGCTCCTGGATGCAGGGCCGGATTTTCCGCGCGAGGCTGAAATGCTCCCGCTGGTCGCCGTCAGCGGCGAGCATACCTGGCGGGTCTCCGGCGCGCCGGAGCTCGACTGGGGGCTCTTCGACACGGATCGCGCCGGCCGTCGCGGCGGCAGGCCCGTGCGGCTTCCGCGCGCGCGCATGGTGGGCGGAACTTCGATGGTAAACTCGACCATCGCGGTGCGGGCCGCCGGCGCCGACCTTGACCGCTGGGCGGCACTTGGCAATTCGGGTTGGGATTACCAGAGCCTGTTGCCGCTCTACCGGCGCATCGAAACCGACCGCGATTTCGGCGAGAGCGATCTCCACGGCGGCGGCGGGCCGATCGTGATCAACCGTTATCCCTGCGCCAGCTGGGCGCCGGTCAATCGCGTCTTTGCCGAGGCCTGCGACCAGGCCGGCTTCCCCTGGAGCGACGACCTGAACCGGCCGGATTCCGACGCGGGCGTGGCCGGGGCGATGCCCCACAACCGCTTCAAGGAGGCCAGGCAGGGCACGCTGAACACCTATCTCCGCGCGGCACGGCCACGACCCAACCTCACCATCCTCGGGGAGGCGCTGGTGGATGCTGTCGACATGCGCGATGGCCGTGTGCATGGCGTGCGCTGGCTGGGGCCGGAGGGCGTCGCGGCGGCGACCGCGACGCGCGTCGTCGTCTCCGCCGGCGTCTACAACAGCCCGGCAATCCTCATGCGTTCAGGCATCGGCAATCCTCAGCATCTCCGCGATCTGGGCATTCCCGTTGTCGCCGGGCTGCCGGTCGGCGACAACCTGACCGACCATCCCGGCTGCGCATTCTTCTTCAGCGCGGCGCGCGGCAACAGCCTGGTCGGGCGCCTCTTCGCCACGATCCTCCGCGACGAGGCCCGCGATGCAGGCAAGCCGTGGTGGCAACTTCACCCGTTTCCCGTCGATGAGGAGGAGGGCATCTCGGGCTTCTTCGCCTTCCTGTGTGACCAGCGCGCATCGGGCACGGTCAGGCTGAAGGATGCCGATGCCAGATCCCTGCCGCTGGTCGACCACGACTATCTTGCCGATCCCGCGGACATCCCGCGCTTTTGCGACGCGTTCGAAACGATGCGCCGGCTTGTTTCGCAGCCCGCGATGCGTGCCATCGAAGCGCGCCTTCTTCACGACGGCGGTGATTTTGCCGACTACGTCAAGGCGACGATGGCCTCTGCCCATCACCAGAACGGAAGCTGCAGAATGTCGAACGATCCGCGCGAGGGGGTGGTTGATTCACACCTGCGCGTCCACGGCATGGAGGGTCTCTATGTCGCCGATTCCAGCGTCTTTCCGGACAACATCATCCACAACACCAATCTGACCTGCCACGTCATCGGCGAGAAGCTCGCCGACGAAATCCGCGCCGGCTCCTAAAGGTCGCGGATCTTGCCGCCGTTCAGTTCGGCAATGATACCGGGCAGCTTCGGCAAGAACGCGTCGCCGTATCCGCGGTTGAGTGCCAGCCGCATCGTCTGGTTGACGGCCTGTCCAAGATAAATCGCCACGCCTGCGTCCTCCGCCAGTCGTGTGTAGGTGCGGACGTCCTTGGCCGCGTTCTTCAGGTTGCCTTTGAGCGCCGTATCGTCGCCGCTGCGAACCCACGGCTCGAGCATCTTCCACATCTTGCCGTCGGCGCCGCCGGCGGAGAGCACATCGCTGAGCGCGTTGAGATCGACACCGGACTTCGCCGCGGTGGCGAAGGCTTCCGCGAACAAGGCAACCATGCCGATCGTCACCGAGTTGTTGACCAGCTTGCACGTCGTGCCGGCGCCGAGCGGCCCGCAGTGCACGATCGTATCGCAGTAGGTCTCCATGATGGGCCGCACCCGCGCCACCACGTCGGCGTCGCCACCGACGTAAGTGGCAAGCTTCCCCGCCTCGGCTTCGCGCGGCGAACGGCCGAGCGCCGCGTCGAGCATGGCCACGTCGCGCTGCGCGAGATCGCCGCCAATGCGGCGCGTCACGGAGGGATCGGCGGTGGTGGTATCGACGACGATAGCGCCGGCCCTCAGCCCGGCCATCAGGCCGGTTTCGCTGTCGACGGTGGCTTCCACCTCGCGCGACGAGGGCAGGCACAGGAAGACGACGTCGCTGCGCCGCGCGAGGTCGGCCGGAGAAGCCGCTTCTTCCGCGCCGCGTCCGACGAGATCGTCGACCGGCTGCCGGTTCCTGCCGCCAAGGATCGTGAGCGCGTAGCCTCCGCGCTCCAGAATGTTGCGCGCCACGCCATGGCCCATGAGGCCGACGCCGACAAATCCGATTTTCGGCTTGGTCATTTGGTTGCCTTTGCGAGCCGGTAGACCCGTGTCGCAGTGCCTTCCAGAACGGCCGCGCGCTCGGCAGGCGACAATCCCGCGATGACCGCGGTCGAGATGCGATGCCACGTGGCGTAGTCGGACGCGAGGTCGAGCGGCGGCCAGTCGCTTGCCCACATCACGCGTTCCGGCCCGAACGCGGCGATCACGTGCTCGGCATACGCGCGCACGTCGTCCAGACCGGCACCCGGGCCGGCGCAGTTCATCAGTCCCGACAGCTTGCAGCTTACGTTGGGGAGCCGTGCAAGCTCGCTGAGATCGCTCGCCCAGGGTGCGAACTGCCCGCCTTTGACGTCCGGCTTGCCGCAGTGATCAAGGACGATCGCCAGTTCCGGCAGCCGGCGCGCCAGCGCAGTTGCCAGTGGTATCTCGCGCCAGTTCTGTACCAGAATGTCGAGGCTGAGGCCGTTCGCACGTAACGCCTTCCAGCCACGCTCGAGCTGCGCATCCAGAAGATATGCGATCGAGCGGTTGTCGTCGCGGATCGGGCGGATGCCCTTCACGATCGGAATCGCGGCGAGCGCCGAAAGCTCCTCCTCGATTGCCGCCGACGCTGGCTCGGCCCAGGCCACCACGCCCGCGATCCAGTCGAAGCGCCGCGACAGGCCGACGAGATAGAGCGCCTCGGCCAGCGTCTCCGCCGCCTGCACCGCCACGATTCTCCCGACGCCCGCCGCGTCGAGCCGGGGTCGCAGGTCCGGTGGCTCGAGATCGCGGTAGATCGGCGCCATCGAGGCATTGATCGAGATGTTATCTCCGCGTGCCAGCCGCCAGAGATGGATGTGGGCGTCGATGGTCATGGATTACCCTTGCAGCATGGGCCGAGTGTTCATTTGACGGTGTCCAGCCCAAACGCCTCCGACAGGCGCTTGCGGATCACGATGAGTGCCACCAGCGGCGGCAGGATGAAGATGGTGGCGCCGGCGAAGATCTGTCCGTAGAGCGGGCCCTGCGGCAAGACATAGCGCAAGAGCAGCGGCAGGAATGTCAGCGACTTCTGGCTGGTCACGATGAGCGCAAACAGGAAATCGTTCCAGCAGAAGATGAAGTTGAGCACCGTCGTCGACAGGATCGCCGGGCCGGCGATCGGGGTAACGATGAACCAGCACACCCGCCAGCGCGACGCGCCGTCGAGCTGCGCCGCTTCCTCGATGTCGTAGGGAATGCCTTCGAAGAAGCTCGCGATCATCCAGATGGAGAAGGGCAGGGTGAAGGTCAGGTAGGTAAGGGAGAGCGCCGGGATGGTATCGAGCATGTTGAGCTGCCGGAACATCAGATAGAACGGCAGCACAAGCACGATGCCCGGCACCATCCGCACGCCAAGGATTGCAAGCGCGACGGCGCGCAGGTTGATGCGGAAACGCGTCAGGCCATAGGCCGCGGGAATGGCGAGCAACGTTGACGCGACCGTGGCTCCGATCGATGCGAGCGCGGAGTTACGGAGGCTGAGCCAGAACTGGTGCTGCGCGAACACCTCGCGATAGTTGTCGAGGCTGGCCAGACTGAAATCGGCGAGACCGCCGACGCGGTCGGCCGGCATCAGCGACGAGATGGTCGCCCACACCGGCGGAAAGAGGAAGAACGCCGCTGCCAGCAGCCCGGCCGCCGTCAGCAGCATCTTGTGCGATCTAGCGGCGGACATGCGCGCTCTTCCACATCAGGCGCAGCATGACCACGGCGGCGATCATCACCAGGGCGAACACGACGAACGCCACCGCCGCCCCGCGGCCAACCTCGAACTGCTGGAACGAGGTTCGATACGCCAGGAAGTTCAGGATCTCCGTGCTGTTGCCTGGCCCGCCTTGCGTGATCACCAGCACGAGGTCGAGATAACGCAGCGAATCGATCAGCCGCATGATGAGAGCGACGAGCAACACCGGCTTCAGCATCGGCAGCTCGACCAGCCGGATGATCTGCAGGTCGCTGGCGCCATCGACCCGCGCCGCCTCCACCACATCACCGGGCAGGGAGAGGAGCCCCGACAGCAGGATGGAGAACATGAACGGCGTCCACTGCCAGACGTCGGCAATGACTAGGCTGTAGAGGGCAAGGTGCGGATCGTTGACCCACAGCGGCCGCGGCAGGCCGAGTGCGGCAAGCGCTTCGTTGAAGAGGCCGAACTGCGGGCTATAGAACGAACGGAAGTAGAAGGCCCACAACAACGGCGCGACGAGGAGAGGCGTCATCAACAGCACGCGAATTGCGGGAAAGGCGGGCAGTCGTCGGCGAATGCCGGCGCGGACGAGGAACGCGAGCAGCAGCCCGAGCCCCAGTTCCAGCGCCACCGACAGAAGCGAATAGGTCAACGTCACGCGCAGCGTTTTCGGCAGCGTCGGGTCGTTGAAGATCGCGACATAGTTGCCGAATGCCGTCCATCGGCGCACGCCCGAGATCAGGCTCCAGCGCTGCAGGCTGATCCAGAACGAGTAGCACAGCGGGTAGATGAAGATGGCGACGAGCGTGGCCATGGCGGGGGCCACGAACGACAACGCCATGACGATCTCGCTCGGCCGGCGTCGCCGTATCGGGGCGGGCTGTGCGGTCATTTCGGAAGCACCACGGCTGAAAAAGAAAGCCCGGCCGCACCGTGTCGGCACGGCCGGGCGAGGCGGGGAAGATTAATAGTATCCGCCGTCCTTCATCACCTGATCGACAGAGGCAACGGCCCGGTCGAGCGCCGTCTTGGCATCGATCTCTCCAGCAAACGCCGAGCTGAGCTGGGCGCTGATCGCCGCGTCGATCTGGCCCCATTCCGGAATTTGCGGCAGGGGCTTGGCAACCTTCAGATTCTCGGCCAGCGATGCAAACCACGGCTCGGCATTGACGTTGGCCTGCCATGCCGAGTTGCGGCACGGCTGACCGCCGCTCTGGACGATCTTGTTGATCTGCACGTCACGCGAGTTGAACCACGCCACATATTTTCCGGCGGCTTCCTTGTTGGCCGAGTAGTTCGACACGGTGAGACCGATACCGCCCATGACGGGCGCCCGGCGTACCGAGCCCATGGGCGCAATTCGTGTCGCCAGCTGCGGCTTGACCTCGGGTGAGGCGATCTTGATCGAATCCGGAATCCACGACACCGGGTCGAGCGCGGCGAGGCCGGTCGCCAGCGCCTTCACCTCGTCGCTCTCGGTGTAGGCGCCGCCGCCCGGCGGCATGGTCTTCATCAGCTCGAGCAGAAACGACAGCGAATCGACGCCCGGCTTCGCGTTGAAAATCGGGTGCCACTTGTCGTCGAAAAGTTCGGCTCCGTTCGACCACGCAATCGGCAGCCAGACCAGCACCGCCTTGGTCAGGCGCTCGGTGCCGGCGACGAAGCCGTAGCGGTTCTTGGTGGCGTCGACGACCTTCTGCGCCGAGCTGAGCACATCCGCCCAGGTATCCGGGGCAGAGAGCCCGGCGTCGGAGAGAAGCTTCTTGTTGTAGATGTAGTTCTGGCAGTTGCCGATCGTGGCCATGCCGTAGGTCTTGCCGTTCAGCGCCCAGACATCGCGCAGGCCTTGCGGGGTATCCGAGACGAAGTCCGCCATTTCGGCTGCGGGAACGAGATCGTCGAGCGCGGCCAGGTGCCCGGCCTTGGCGTAGCCCTTGAGGAACATGTAGTCGACCTCGACCACGTCGAGCTCGGAACTCGCCGCAGCAAAGACCGTCGCCTCCTTCTGCATCGCCTCGTTGTAGCCCATGGCGACGTTGTTGACCTTGATGCCCGTCGCGGCAGTGAATTCGGCGGACAGTTTCAGGAACGGGTCGCCGAAAATTCCCTCGCCGAGGGTCAATACGTTGATCGTCGCGTCCGTGGACGCCGCTGCACCGCCGGCGCGTCCGGCAAGCGCAATCGCGCCGGCCGCCATCGTCGTGTTCAACAGGAATTGGCGGCGGCTCCAATGCGGTCCGTGTCTGCTGGTCATTGTTGTTCCTCCCTTGCCGATCCCCCCGACGCTGCAAACGCGTCGGCCAGCGTTCGGCAGCGATGGTCCGTTGGAACCATTTGATGCAGATTGGCACCAGATGAAACATCGCGCAAGCCTTAATGGCGCGAGTCGCGTCAGACTGCTTCAGGGTGGCAGGGTGACCAGGATCCGGTCGCTTCTCGCTGCGCTCTCGGCTGGGGGCCGTCGGAGCGTCAGTTCGCCGCCGGACGCGGCATCGCGCCGGCGATGATCATGGCGAGCGCCTCGTCCTTCGTGATGTGGGGCGTTTTTACGGTCCCGACGACCAGGCCATTGCGCATCACCACCAGCCGGTGCGCCAGCTCGAACACATCGTGAATGTCGTGGCTGATCAGCAGGATGCCGATCCCCTGGCTGGAAAGCTCGCGCACGAGCGCACCGACCTTGGCCGTCTCTTCAGGACCAAGAGCGGCGGTCGGCTCGTCCATGATCAACACGCGGGCGTTGAAATGGATTGCCCGGGCTATGGCGATCGCCTGCCGCTGCCCGCCGGAGAGCGTCGATACCAGGTTGGCGAGGTTGGGCAGCCGGAGCTTCATGCGCTCCAGTGTCCGCCGCGCGTCGGCTTCCATCGCGTCCTCGTCGAGGAACCCCAGGAACGACGTCGTCTCGCGGCCGAGGAAGAGATTGGCGACCGAATCGAGGTTCTCCGAGAGCGCGAGCGTCTGGTAGATCGTCTCGATGCCGTGCGCGCGCGCATCGCGTGTCGAACGGATGGAGACCGGCTTGCCGTTGACGCGAATTTCCCCGCTGTCGGGTGGATAAACGCCGGACAGCATCTTGATCACCGTCGACTTGCCGGCGCCGTTGTGGCCGAGCAGTCCGATAACCTCGCCCGGATAGACGCTGAGGCTGACATCCTGCGCCGCGTGCAGGCCGCCGAACGACTTGCTGACCCGCGACAGCTCGACCAGGGGAGTGGGGCTCATATGCGTCGGGCCTTGCGATAGATCATGTCGATGAGCACCGCGAGGATCAGCACCGCCGCGAGGATCATGTTCTGCAGGGGCGTCGAAATGCCCATCAGGATCATGCCGCTCTGCAGGCTCTGCATGATGAGCGCACCAAGCAGCCCGCCGGCGATTGTCCCGACTCCGCCGGAGAGCGACGTGCCGCCGATGACCGCCGCGGCGATGACGCTGAGTTCCATCATCGTGCCGGTGACGCTCGCCGCCGCGTCCAGCCGCGCCGTCACCACGATCGAGGCAAGGCCGCACAATACGCCCATGAGCACGAACAGCTGAAACGTGAGCCTGCGCGTATCGATGCCGGCAAGCGCGGCGCTCTCGGGACTGCCCCCAACCGCAAAGACGTGCCGCCCAAACCGGTGTTTGCGCGCGATCGCGGTCATCAGCAGACCGACGCCGATCAGGATCAGGACAGGAATGGGAATGCCCATCGGCACATGGGTCGTCGGCTGCAGGAACGCATTCATCACCATGACGAAGCCGACGATGACGACGGACCAGACGATTGCAATCGTGGCATCCAGAGCAAGTGGGCGGGTCGGGAAATTATGCTGCCGGCGCCGGCGCCGTCCGCGCACCACGTAGGCCCACACTCCCGCGACCGCCAGAATGCCGAGCACCCAGCTCCAGAACGCTCCAACGCTGCCGTTGAGGCCGCCGCCGAGCAGCTGGAAGGTCGCGTTCAGCGGCGAGATCGTCTTGCCCTGGTTGAGCAGGTAGGCCGCGTTACGGAAGAACATCAGCCCGCCCAGTGTCACCACGAACGAGGGAATGCCGACGTAGGCGATCAGCGCGCCTTGTAGCGCGCCGATAAGGCCGCCCGTCACCAGCATCGCCAGCGACGACACCCACCAGCCCGCCGGATTTTCCAGCGACATCAGTTGCGTCTGCACGAGCGCACCCGCCACGCCGATGAAACCGACCTGGCTGCCGACCGAAAGATCGATGTGGCGCGAGACGATGATGAGCACCATGCCTGTCGACATGATGCCGACGACGGCGACCTGGAGCGAGAGGTTGAAAAGATTGCGCGCGGTGAGGAACGTTCCGCCCGTGCTGGCGCCGAACGCGATCCAGATCGCGAGCAGCACCAGCACCATCGCGAGAAGGCGCATGTCCACCTTAACCGATTGGGCGGGCCCGCCGGCCAGCGCGGCCGGCGAGGTTTCGGTCGAAGTCATCATCGACATGGCCTTGACGTACGCTCTTACTTGCAGGCCGCCGGAGCGTTGTCCGTCACGCCGGCGCAGAGCGCATCCTTGGTGATCCACTTGGCATCGAGCACGACGTTGAGGTTGTCGCGCGTGACAGCAACCGGATCAAGCAGGATCGCGGGCTGGGTAGCGCCGCTCTCCGTCTTGGTCGGCTTGGCTCCGGTCGCGTCGCCGATCGCCGTGCCCTTGGCCAGCTCGAGGGCCGCCTTGGCCGCCGCCTCGCCGAGCTTCATGGAGTTCTTCCAGATGGTCACCGTCTGCAGGCCCTTGGCGATGCGATTGAGCGACGCCGTTTCGCCGTCCTGTCCCGAGAGCGCCACCTTGGTCAGGCCTTCCGCGGCCAGCGCCGCAGCCGCACCACCCGCCATGCCGTCGTTCATCGCCAGCACCGCCTGGACGTTATTGTTGTTAGCGGTGAGGATCTGATCCACGGCAGCCTGCGCGCCATCTGGCCGCCAGTTCTCGATGTTCTGCTGCGCCACGATCTTGATCTTGCCGCTGTCGATCAGCGGCTTCAGCACTTCCATCTGGCCCTGGCGGAAGACCTGCACGATCGGATGGGCGGCGTCGCCCTCGATCAGCGCCCAGTTACCGTCGGGCTGCGCCTTCACCATCGCCTGTGCCATCAGGCGGCCGACGGAGATGTTGTCGAAGCTGAGGAACAGGGCATCCGGTGTATCGACCGGGGCGTCATAGGCGATGACCGGGATATGTGCCGCCTTGGCGTCGGCAATGGCCGGCAGGATAGCCTTGGAGTCCTGCGCGCAGATGATGATGGCATCGACGTGCTGGGCAATCAGGCTTTCCACGTCGGCGAGCTGCTTGACGGGATCGGCCTGCGCGTCTGTGCTGACGTAGGTGTAACCCGCCGGACCGAGGACCGACTTGATGCCGGCTTCGTCGATCTTCCAGCGCTCTTCCTGGAAATGCCGCCAGCTGACGCCGATCTTCATCGATGCGGCTTGCGCCAGTCCGCCCAACATCAGCGTTCCGGCGACGCCGGCTGCCAGAGCAAGTGCAAGAGCCTTGGACTTCATTTGGTTTTTCCTCCCAGGTTTGGCTCGGTACTCGTAGCCACGATGGTTTCTTATGGCACGGGTTGGCACAATATGGAATACATTGACGCAATATTTTGGGTCTGAATTCGAATGGCGATCGACCTGCATCAGCTGAAAAGCCCCGCTGGAGTAATGGTGAGCTTCATTGCCGTCGGCGGAGCCATTACCGCGATCGATGTTCCAGATCGCGTCGGCGACCGAGTCAATGTCGTGCTCGCCCATCGCGACCTCGAGGATTATCGCACGCAGAGCGTCTATTTCGGCGCCGTCTGTGGTCGGTACGCCAATCGGATTGCCGGTGCTGCCTTCGAACTTGCAGGTCGGCGCTACGCCCTGACGCCGACCGACGGGACGAGTTCAGTCCACGGCGGCAGGCGCGGCTTCGACAAAGCGATCTGGACGGTGGACAGGGGCAGTGACGCCGACGCCGAGTGGGCGGTGCTGCGCCATACCAGCCCCGATGCCGACGAAGGCTATCCCGGCACCCTCGACGTGACGATGACCTATCGGCTCGATGCGGCGGGCTGCCTGGAGATCGCTTACGAGGCGGTGACCGACCGGCCGACAATCGTCAGCCTCACCAACCATTCGTATTTCAATCTCGCGGGCGAGGGGAGCGGCGATATTCTGGGCCACATCCTGGAGATTCCGCTGGCCGCCTATACTCCCTCCGATCGTCACCTCATCCCGACCGGCGAGGTGGCGGCGGTGGAAGGCACGCCATTCGACTTTCGGATCCCGCGGCCAATCGGTGAAGGCATCCGCTCCGCCCATCCGATGATGCTCGCCGCCCGTGGCTACGATGTGAACTACGTCGTGGGCGGCAGGTCGGATGCCGCGCTCGTCCGCGCCTGCAGGGTGGTCGAGCCGCGTTCGGGGCGCACGCTCGAGATTCATACGAGCGCGCCGGGAATGCAGTTCTACAGCGGCAATAACCTGGACGGGATGCTGGTCGGCCCGAGCGCTCGCACCTATCGGCAGTCGGACGCCTTCTGCCTGGAGCCGCACCACTTCCCGGACACGCCCAACAAGCCGATGTTTCCCGCGGCGAGGCTCGATCCCGGCGAGCGCTATGCGAGCCGCACCCGCTACATCTTCGGTCTGGCTTGAGGCTTCGCGATCACGACCTCGACGCCGGCCTCCGAAATCGCAGTCCGCGTATGGGCGTCGACACCATCGTCGGTGACGATGATGTTGATGCGTTCGATCCCGCAGATGTCGCAGAAGGCAGGGTGAGTGAACTTGGAGGAATCGGCCAGCACCACGACGCGCGCCGCGCTCTCGATCATGCGCCGCTTCATCGCCGCCACCTCGATGGAGGTCTCCGAAAGTCGCGTTCCGGCCAGCGAGTGAATGCCGATAAATGCCACGTCGACATGCAGCCGCTCGAGAAAATTGAGGCCGGGCTCGCCGATGAGCGTCATGGAATCGGGGCGCACCGTGCCCCCCAGCACCACGACCTGAAGCTCAGGCGATGCGGCAAGTGCCTGCGCGGTTCCGACATCATTGGTGCAGGCGGTCAGCCTGATGCCGGCTTCCACCACCGCCCTGGCCGCCTCGAAGACCGTCGAACTGGAATCGAAGATGACGCTCTGGCCCTCCTGCAACAGCGCCGCCGCAGCCCGACCGATGGCTGCTTTCTGGGAATGAGAGGACTTCGCACCGACACGCTGCGGCGGCTCGTAGGTTGTGCGATGCTGGTCGTTGACGACCGCGCCGCCACGGCTGCGGATGACGATGCCGTCAGCTGCCAGAAAATCGAGGTCGCGGCGGGTGCTCGACCGCGACGTTCCGATCGCCTCGGCGATGTCGACGATGGAGCCGGCGCCATACTTGCGCAAATAGTCGAGGATCAGACCGCGACGCTGGGCAGCAATCAATTGAGTGGACCCTGGAGCCGTGAGTGACGATCGGTTGAAGCAAACTGGAGCCTTGCACAAGCCGAACCGCCAGAAGAGCAACCTGTCGTTGCATTCAGCCGGCGATCGGTGTCATGCTTTGGCGGTTTGCC
>Ga0265313_10003796_pt1 | contig 11975 bp, 11 predicted proteins | sample 4123metaG_FD_203122 | JGI IMG/M metagenome (GOLD analysis project Ga0265313, IMG submission 203122) | Rhizosphere microbial communities from Carex aquatilis grown in University of Washington, Seatle, WA, United States - 4-1-23 metaG | ecosystem: Host-associated > Plants > Roots > Rhizosphere >...
TTTCCCCCAACGAGCAGGAATGGCGAAATCTGCCGTTCAGCCTATGCTCAAAGTATATATCAAATCTCACGTAGTATTATCAACGCAAAACGAAAAAAATCCATAGATGTTAAATGGTTGTGGCTAATGGCGAGTCGCTCGCGGTTCGCGGGCGACCTGTAGGGCCTTGGTCAAGGACGGTGGTGAGGGAGGGCTAGGACCCGGCCGCTGCCGCTGCGCCAGTTGCCGCCGCGGCGCGGCGGGGCTGGGCCACCTGGACCACCGGGCGGCCCTGTTGAGGCGGCCGGGGGAGCGGCACCCGGTCCAGTCCGGCAAGGAATTCACCGGCATGGGGCGTGCGGCGGGTGGGGTCGGGATCGGTGGCGGCGCGGATCAGCTCGATCATCTGGGGCGGGAAGTCGCCTTCCAGCTCGGCGGCCCCCTTGGCCGGGTCGGGCAGGCGGCCCAGCAGCAGGCGATAGGCCAGGACCCCCAGGGAGAACACGTCGGCGCTGGTGCCCACGGCGGTGGCGTTATCGCGCTGCTCGGGGGCGGTATAGTCGGCGCCGCCCATCCAGTGGTCGGGCATGGGCAGGTTGCGCTCCGCCAGCTTGACCATGGAGAAGTCGCACAGCCGCGCCACTCCGCCCTGAGTGGCGGAAAGCAGGATATTGGACGGCTTGATGAAACGGTGGACCATGGCGCGCCGATGCAGCGCCAGCACCGCCGAGCCCAATTGCCGCAGCAGGGTCAGGGTGCGGCCGCCCGACAGCCGGCGGGGGCGGTCGCGCTCGTCGGCGACGGCGATCTCGGCGGGATCGGTCAGGTCCTTGCCGATCTCGTAGGGCAGATGGGCTGCCATGAACGGCATGACGAAATAGGGCCGTCCGTCACCCAGTTGCTCCATCACCTTGACCGCGACGATATAGGGATGGTCGAAGCTGGCCAGGGTGCGGGCCTCGGTGATGAAGCGGGCCAGTTGCTGCGCCGGGCTGAGCGGTCCATCCGCACCGGGGCGGGGATCGAACAGCTTGATGGCGACCGGAACCTGGAGGTCGGGGTCGTGGCACAGGAAAATGCGGGCGGAGCCACTGGTGATCACCGCCTGATGGACGACGTATTTGCCGATGCGCTCCATGAGCCTTCCCGACGCTCCCACCTTTGTCGGCCCGTGGGCCGCATCCCGATGAGAAACACTCTAGCAGCTTGAGGCGGCTCCGTCGCCCCGGCCGATGGGATTAGGGTAAAACCCGAGGGTTCCGCCGACTTGGTCCGCCACAACCGGAATAACGGGTCGAAGCGCTCCGATGCCTTACCGCCGTCCCTTGCCGCGCGGCTTGCCGGTGGGGGCGGGGCGGTGTCTGCCGCCGTGATTCACTTCGATACCCAGGTCAATGGCTTCCAGACGGCGCAGTTCGTCGCGCAGGCGGGCGGCCTCCTCGAATTCCAGGTCGGCGGCGGCGGCCTTCATGCGCTTTTCCAGGTCGGCCTTGACCGCGCCGAGATTGTGGCCGACGGCGTGGCCGAGACCGCTGTCGCCGGTGGAGACGGTGACGTAATCGTGCTCATAGACGCTGTCCATCACGTCGGTGATGGTCTTGCGGATGCTTTCCGGGGTGATGCCGTTGGCGAGGTTATAGGCCTGCTGCTTCTCGCGGCGGCGGTTGGTCTCGTCCAGGGCATAGGTGAGGCTGGCGGTCATCTTGTCGGCATAGAGGATGACGCGGCCGTCGATATTGCGCGCCGCGCGGCCGATGGTCTGGATCAGCGAGGTCTTGGAGCGCAGGAAGCCTTCCTTGTCGGCGTCGAGGATGGCCACCAGGGCGCATTCCGGGATGTCGAGCCCCTCGCGCAGCAGGTTGATGCCGATCAGCACGTCGAAGGCTCCCAACCGCAGGTCACGGATGATCTCGATGCGCTCCAGGGTATCGATGTCGGAATGGAGATAGCGCACCCGGATGCCGTGGTCGTGCAGGTATTCGGTCAGGTCCTCGGACATGCGCTTGGTGAGGGTGGTGACCAGGGTACGCATGCCCTGGCGGGCCACCTGCTTGACCTCGGCCAGCAGGTCGTCCACCTGATGCTCCACCGGGCGGATGATGCAGATGGGATCGACCAGACCGGTGGGGCGGATGACCTGTTCGGTGAAGACGCCGCCGGTCCGTTCCAGTTCCCAGGGGCCGGGCGTGGCCGAGACATGGACGGTCTGGGGGCGCATCAGCTCCCATTCCTCGAACTTCAGCGGCCGGTTGTCGATGCAGGATGGCAGGCGGAAGCCGAATTCGGCCAGCACGCTCTTGCGGTTGAAATCGCCCCGGTACATGCCGCCGATCTGCGGCACGGTGACGTGGCTCTCGTCGACGATCAGCAGCGCGTCTTCCGGCAGGTATTCGAACAGGGTCGGCGGCGGGTCACCCGGCCGCCGACCGGTGAGGTAGCGGGAGTAGTTTTCGATGCTCTTGCAGTGGCCGGTGGTCTCCAGCATCTCCAGGTCGAAGGTGGTGCGCTGTTCCAGCCGCTGAGCCTCCAGCAGCTTGCCCTCGGCGTTGAAGCGCTCCAGCGTCTCCTTCAGCTCCGCCTTGATCCCCTTGATCGCCTGGGTGACGGTGGGCCGGGGGGTGACGTAGTGGCTGGAGGGATAGATGGTGATCTCGCTCAGCGCGCAGGTCTTTTCGCCGGTCAGCGGGTCGAACTCGGTGATGGTTTCGATCTCGTCGCCGAACAGCGACAGCCTCCAGGCGCGGTCCTCGTAGTGGACGGGGAAGATTTCCACCGCGTCACCCCGCACCCGGAAGGTGCCGCGCTCGAAGGCGGCGTCATTGCGGGTGTATTGCAGTTCCACCAGCCGCTTCAGGAGGTCGGAGCGGTCGATGCTGTCGCCGGCCTTCAACCCTACGGTCATGCGGGCATAGGATTCCACCGAGCCGATGCCGTAGATGCACGACACCGAGGCCACCAGGATGACGTCGCGCCGTTCCAGCAGGGCGCGGGTGGCGGCATGGCGCATGCGGTCGATCTGCTCGTTGATCGCCGAATCCTTCTCGATATAGGTGTCGGTGCGCGGGATATAGGCTTCGGGCTGGTAGTAGTCGTAGTAGGAGACGAAATATTCCACCGCGTTGTTGGGGAAGAATCCCTTCATCTCGGCATAGAGCTGGGCCGCCAGGGTCTTGTTGGGGGCCAGTACCAGGGCCGGGCGTTTGGTCCGGGCGATGACCTGGGCCATGGTGAAGGTCTTGCCCGAGCCGGTGACCCCCAGCAGCACCTGATCGCGCTCGCCGCTCTCCACTCCCACCGACAGCTCGGCGATGGCCTGGGGCTGGTCGCCGGCCGGCTGGTAGTCCGACACGATCTGGAACTCCACATCGCCTTCGGGCAGCGGCGGGCGTTCCATGAAGTCGAAGGGCAGAGGGCGGCTCATCGTCCTAGGCCCTCAGGCGCCGGGTGCGGGCATCCGCCCGCTTGGCTCCTCCGCTGCGCTCCGGGGCGCGCAATGCGCCCGCGCTCCCTGTGGTCGCTCATGTCGGCCTCCGCCGCAGGCGGTCGAGGATGCGCCTGAGGCCCCGGCCATATTTGACGCCATACCGCCACCACGCCAGCCGCCACCATGGCAGGTCCAGGCGGGCGCGGTTGAGGAACAGCACGTCGCCGTGATGGTGGCGGGTGAAGACGATGGCGGCGAAGCCCAGGCGTTCCAGCCGCGTCATGATCCGCGCAATGGCCGGGCGATGCCCCGCGTCGAGGAAGTCGTGGAACTCCACCGTGATCTGGTCGCAGGACTGCAACGCCGCGTCGCCGGCGGCCTCGAACATGGGGAGCTCGGCGCCTTCGATATCCACCTTGAGCAGGTCGATCCGCCCGGCGTCGATATGCCGGAGGAAATCGTCCAGGGTGATGGCGGGGACCTGGGTGACACCGTCCTCGAAGCTGACCCCGCCCAGCTCGGCGATGGCGCCCCAATGGAAATCCTCGGCGGCGATGCGCAGCCCGACGCTGCCGCTATGGCCTGCGACGGCAAAGTGGTGAGGGGTCAGGCGGGGGCCGGCGGCGATGCGCCCGACATTGTCCGGCGTCGCCTCGACGGCGTGGCAGCGGCAGCCGGTCAGCGCCTGCACCTCGCGGGAAAAACCGGCGAGCGAGGCGCCGAAATCCACCACCAGCGAGTCCGGCCCCAGGGGGGCGGCCCAAAAGGTATGGTACTGGATTTGGCCAAGGCCGGAAGCGGGGCGGGTCATGCTTCATCCCCTTGGGGGGGCCAGCCGCATGCGGTCAAGGCCTCCCGCATGTGGGCGGGCGGCGGAGCGGTGACCCGGATGGGCGGCTTGTTGGGTGACAGCGGCGGCAGGCTGACCGCGCGGGAATGCAGGTGCAGCGGCGCCATGGTGTGGGGATCGGGGCCGTAATAGGCATCGCCCAGCAGGGGGCAGCCGAGATGTTTGGCATGGACCCGGATCTGGTGGGTGCGGCCGGTGCGCGGGCGCCATTCCATCCAGGTCAGGGCTTCGGAGCGGCCCAAGACTGACCAGTCAGTCTGGGCAGGCTGGCCGGCGGGATCGACCTTGATTCGCCAGCCCTGGCCCCGCGACGAGACCTTGAGGATGGGGGCGTCCACGGTCCCCCGCTCGGCCGGCGGAGAACCTAGACTGACCGACCAGTATAGTTTGCCGATACGGTGGGCGGCGAACATCCGGCCCAGCCGCTTCAGCGCCTTGTCGTGGCGGCCCAGCACCAGACAGCCCGAGGTGTCGCGGTCCAGCCGATGGGCCAGACGTGGTGGCTCGGCCCAGCCGAAGGACAGGGCGTCGAGATAGAGTTCAAGATGATCGGGCGAATTGGGGCCGGCATGCACGGCCAGTCCGGCCGGCTTATCCAGGACGATGACGTCCTGGTCTTTATAGAGCACGCGGGAAAGGATTTCGGCGGGGGTCATGATGGCGCCATGCTAGCCGCTGGCGGGGCGGGGGCACAATGCGGATCGACGCTACGCTATTCCCCCTCGGGCTCGGGTCCGGACTCCACGTCGATGGGCACGCCGGGCTGGAGCTTGGAGGTGCGGATGGCCAGGGCGCTCTTCACATGGCTGATATTGGGCGCGGCGGTGAGCCGGGTGGTCAGGAAGCGCTGGTAGTCGTCCCAATCATGGGCCACCACCTTGAGCAGGAAGTCGGTCTCGCCCGCCAGCATGTGGCACTCGCGGACCTCGGGCCAGCCCTTGACCAGATCCTCGAAGGCCTTGAGGTCGGTCTCCGCCTGGCTGGACAGCCCGACATGGGCGAAGACGGTAACATTGAATCCCAGCGCCCCGGCATCGATCTCGGCATGGTAGCCCTTGATGTAGCCCGCCTCCTCCAGCGCGCGAACGCGGCGCAGGCAGGGGGGGGCCGAGATGCCGGCGCGGCGCGCCAACTCGACATTGGTCATTCGCCCGTCGCCCTGCAGATCGGCAAGAATGCGGCGGTCGATGCGGTCGAGCTTGACCCGTTGCATAAGGGAACTCCAAAACCCTGGGAATTTGCGAAATTATATTACAATGCCCCCGGCCAGCAAGCGCGACTTTGCCCCGGTGTGATGAATCTCCGCGACCACGAGCAACGGCGGCGCAAGGGGATTAACCCTTAAGAAACTGAGAGTTAAAATCCATATGCGGACGGATGCTGTGTCCCTGCTTAAAATCATTCCATCTTGCACGGCCGGCAAAGACCGACTAGATTTCTCGGACCATCAATCCTCCAAGCCTTATCAAGGGAGCCACGAGAATGTCCGACGCGTGCCAGAGCCCGTCCGTGCTGGTGGGCAAGCCCGCCCCCGACTTCACCGCCCCGGCGGTGATGGCCGACAACGAGATCAACCCGACTTTCAACCTGAAGTCCTATCTTCAGGGCTCCTACGGCCTGCTGTTCTTCTATCCGCTGGACTTCACCTTCGTGTGCCCGTCCGAGATTCTGGCCCATGACCACCGGGTCAAGGCCTTCGCCGAGCGCAACACCAAGGTGATCGGCGTTTCGGTGGATTCCCACTTCACCCATCTGGCGTGGAAGAACACCGCCGTGGACAAGGGCGGCCTCGGCCAGGTCCAGTTCCCGCTGGTGGCCGACCTGACCAAGGACATCGCCAAGAACTACGGCGTCCTTCTGCCCGGCGGCGTTGCCCTGCGCGGCACCTTCCTCATCGACAAAGCCGGCGTGGTGCAGTCGCAGCACGTCAATAACCTGCCGCTGGGCCGCAATGTGGACGAGGCGCTGCGTCTGGTCGACGCCCTGCAGTTCTCCGAAGAGCATGGCGAGGTCTGCCCCGCCGGCTGGAACAAGGGCAAGGCCGGCATGAAGCCCAATCCCAACGGCGTCGCCGACTATCTGGCCAAGCACGCCTCCGAGCTTTAATCTTCGGTCGCGGTTGTTTGATAGGGCGCGCCCGCTTGCCAGCGGCGCGCCCTATCCTTATGCTGTGATGCAATAATACGAAATCGTCGGGGACACGCCACATGGCCGACCATCACTCCAAGGTTCTGATCCTGGGCTCCGGCCCCGCAGGCTGCACCGCCGCCATCTATGCCGCGCGCGCCAATCTCGAACCCATGCTGGTGGCCGGACTGCAGCCGGGCGGGCAGCTCACCATCACCACCGATGTGGAGAACTATCCCGGCTTCGCCGAATCGATCCAGGGCCCCTGGCTGATGGAGCAGATGCAGGCCCAGGCCGAACATGTGGGCACCCGCTTCATGGACGACACCATCGTTTCGGTGGACCTGACCAAGCGGCCCTTCACCGCCGTGGGCGATTCCGGCGACGTTTATACCGGCGATACCCTGGTGATCTGTACCGGTGCCACCGCGCGCTGGCTGGGCATCGAGTCGGAGAAGACCTTCTCCGGTTTCGGCGTCTCGGCCTGCGCCACCTGTGACGGCTTCTTCTTCCGTGGCAAGGAGGTCGCCGTGGTCGGCGGCGGCAATTCGGCGGTGGAGGAGGCCATCTATCTGGCCGGCATCGCCTCCAAGGTCACCCTGATCCACCGTCGCGACAGCTTCCGCGCCGAAAAGATCGCCCAGGACCGCCTGTTCGCCAACCCCAAGGTGTCCGTGGTGTGGGACAGCGTGGTCGACGAGGTTGTCGGCGACAGCAATCCCCCCGGCGTCACCGGGGTGCGGGTGAAGAACGTCAAGACCGGCGCTCTGTCGACCCTCAAGGTGGACGGCGTCTTCATCGCCATCGGCCACACCCCCAACACCGATCTGTTCAAGGGGATGCTGACCATGGACGAGGAAGGCTATCTCGTCACCACGCCGGGCTCGACCGCCACCAATATTCCCGGCGTGTTCGCCGCCGGTGATGTGCAGGACAAGATTTACCGTCAGGCGGTGACCGCCGCCGGCACCGGTTGCATGGCCGCGCTGGAGGCCGAGCGTTTTATTGCGGCGCATGGACACACGGGCTAAGTTGCGGCACAGTAGACATAAGACGAAGGGGTAGGCTGAACCGCCCCGGTTGGGAGTTTTTACGTCGTTATGGATTGGGACAAGCTGAGGGTCTTCCACGCCGTCGCGGAGGCAGGGAGCTTCACCCATGCCGGTGAGGTCCTGAACCTCAGTCAATCGGCTGTCAGCCGCCAGATCAGCGCCCTTGAGGAAAGCCTCAATCTGCCGCTGTTCCATCGCCATGCCCGCGGGCTGATCCTGACCGAGCAGGGCGAACTGCTGTACCGCACCGCCCGCGAGGTGTTCTCCAAACTGGCCATGACCGAGGCGCTGCTGACCGAAAGCCGCGAATGCGCCCAGGGGCCGCTTAAGATCACCACCACCGTGGCCTTCGGTTCGCTGTGGTTGACGCCGCGGATCAAGGACTTCCTGGACGCCTATCCCGAAATCGCCGTGACCATGGTGCTGTTCGACGGTGAGCTGGACCTGGCCATGCGCGAGGCCGACGTGGCCATCCGCATGATGCCGCCGCGCCAGCCCGATCTGGTCCAGCGCCACCTGATGTCCATGAGCTACGGCATCTATGCCTCGCCCGCCTATCTCGAAGCCCATGGCACCCCGAAGACGGCTGAGGATCTGGACGATCACCACATCATCATTTATGGCGACGACGCCCGGGTCTCGCCGCCGGTCTCCAATGTCAACTGGCTGCTGGAAGCCGGTGCTTCGCCGGATCGCCCGCGCCGGCCGGTGCTGGAGGTCAACAATATCTACGGCATCTATCGCGCCGTTAAAAGCGGCCTGGGTCTGGCTGCCATGCCCGACTATCTCAGCAGCGAGGCGGACAACATGATCCGCGTCCTGCCCGAGTTGAAGGGGCCCAAATTCGACGCCTATTTCGTCTATCCCGAAGAGCTGCGCCACTCCAAGCGCATCACCGTCTTCCGCGACTTCCTGCTGGGCAAGATCGCCGAGACCGACTGATAGCGGCGAGGGCTCGGCGGTATGATTACCCGTGGTCCAGGCCTTCAGCGGCATGACGTCCGCAGCCGGAATGCCCTACTCCTCCGCAATAGGCCCTCCGTAAAGTTACGGAGCCGAGTCTTGACAATGCGGTGACAGCGGCGCCATAATTAGACCGTAAACAAGCAGGAGGCATACCGAACTCCGACGTCAATCTCCACAGTATCCGCCAGCCGCGCCGCTTCATGTGAAGCCCCGCCGCACGGATAGGAGGGTGTCACCATAGATACGACGCCACCGGGTCGAGTATGAGGTGCTGATCGTTTGGCACCGATGATTTATACACTACTGTCGAACGACTTATCGGCCTTTGCGCCGAATGATTAGGGCCTGTGGGCCCGGAACCCAAGAGCCCCGCGCCGAGCATCGTCTCCCGCGGGGCTTCGGTTTTTTTGAGGCTGGTCTCTCGCGACTCTTGGCTCCGGCAAGACGCCAAGAGGGCGTCTACTGTGCCCGCCCCTGAACGGCTCGTACCAAATCTCATTGATCGGAACCGATCAACGAGGCCCTCAGCGGCGGGCGGGTTTCTCCGAAACCCTTGCCTTCCGCGGCATAAGCCGCGCGGCACGTTGCGCCTAACCAAGGCCCGATGAGTTCTACTCATCGGGCCTTGGTATCATACCGCCGAGCCCTCGAACGGACTCGTCATGCCCTTCGACCACTCGCCGGTATTATCTCTTAACTCGCCTTGCGAAACAGCCGCAGATCGCGGTCAAGCGTGGCGAAACGGCGGCCGGTGCCGGTCGCCAGCCCCACATTCTCCTTGGCGCCGAGGCAGAGAAAGCCGTCCGCCGACAGGCTGGCAGCGAACAGCCCCAGGACCCGATCCTGAAGGTCGCGGTCGAAATAGATCAGCACGTTGCGGCACATGACCAGATCGAACCGGCCGACGGGGGCGTCCGTCACCAGATTGTGGTGGGAAAAGGAGATATGGTCGCGGATGGTCGGGCTGATCCGGGCCATTTCTCCTTCCCGGCTGAAATGGTCGGTCAGCGCCCCTCCGCCGCCGGCATGGGCATAGGCTTCGGTGGCCTTATCGATCACGCTGGCCGAGACACACCCTTCCGTCGCCTTGGCCAGGGCCTGATCGTTGAAGTCGGTGGCAAGGATGCGTGTCCGGTCCAACAGCCCCGCCTCGGCCAGCAGAATGGCCAGGGAATAGACCTCTTCGCCGCTGGCGCAGCCGGCCTGCCAGATGGTGATCTCGGGGCGGGTTGCCAAAGAGGGGAACAGCCGTTCGCGGATGCCGGCGAAGACGGCGCTGTCCCGGAACATCTCGGTGACCGGCACCGATAGCTCAGAGAGAATATCCGGCAGCAGCGTCTGGTCGTAAAGGATGAGAGGGACCAGCGCCGCGATGGTTTCCAGGCCCAGCCGCTGGGTCAGTGCCGCGAGGCGCCGCCGCAGCGAGGGGCGGGCATAGCCCCGGAAATCATAGCCGTGGTGCCGGGCCAGGGCCTCCAGGACCAGATCCACCTCGATCAGGTCACGCGGATCAGGCATCGCCGTCTGGTCCACGCCCCACCGGGCTTTGCGCCGCTTCCATATAATCCCTCATTCCTTGCGTGTACACCGAACCGCCCGGCGAGGCCAGCCCGGACCCGCGTTTAAGCGTCCCTTAACCGCGATTTGTTATGGTACAGGCATCGTCAAGGATCACTCCGATGCCAACCATGTCCGCCTGCTTCTCAGAAGATCTGCTCGAACGCCGCCGGCGCCGCCGGATCGGTGATGTGCTGGTCGCGGTGGGGTGCCTGATCTGGCTGGCGGTGGCGGGCTGGATGTTCGTGCAGCAGATGCCGGCGGAAATCTTCGACAACCACACCTCCAAGGCCATGCAGGACCGCATGAAGACCTGCGAGGGCAGTTTCCAGAAGCGCTACGACTGCAAGCAGGCCATGCTGCTCGACGGCGAGCGCTGGGGCTTTGCCGTGGCCATCGACCGCATCCTGTTGGGCTGTGCCCCGCCGTTGACGGCCTGGATTGTCTGGGCGGCCATCCGCCGCCGCTACGATTAGAGTATCCTTAAATATGAGGCGCGCTGCTCTTGCGCCCATTGAGGGCGCGGCCAAGGCCGGGGATGCGGCCGCCCGGCGAGGGAAAATGATAAAGGTTAGACCGTGATGCACATTTTGGGCATCACGGTCTGGGATCAAACAGTTTTTGTAATCAGAACCCATGTGCCCACTGGCGGAGTCCGATGGACATGATGGTCCAGGGCTGGTCGATCAGCTTGTTCCAGGCGTGGCAGCAATGGTCGACGATATCGCCGTAGGATTTGAAAATCCGGTTCGACAGCCAGTTGTCGCGCATGAACTGCCAGATGTTCTCTACCGGATTGAGTTCCGGGCATTTCGCTGGCAAGGGCAGAAAGGTGATATTGTCGGGGACCGTCAGATCGGCGGAGAGATGCCATCCGGCGTTGTCCACCAGGAGGACCGCGTGGGCGCCCGGGGCCACGGCGAGGGAAACCTCCTCAAGGTGCAGCGCCATGGCCGCGGTATTGCAGAAGGGCAGGACGAGCCCCGCACCTTTCCCCTGGGCGGGACAGATGGCGCCGAACAAATAGACTGATACCAAGGCTCGATGAGCAGAACTCATCGGACCTTGGTTAGGCGCAACGCGCCGCGCGGCTTATGCCGCGGGAGGCCAGGGTTTCTTCGATCCCCGCCCGCCGCATCGTGTCTTGAAAATGCGGTAAGAATGATCCGTCCGAAAGGATGAACGCAGGGGGATGGCCATCCCCCTGCGTTCGGCGGTGCGGAGACCGAAGCCGCTTGGGGCCAGTAAACCCGTCCCTCAGTATGGTTCCCGCGCCGCTCCATCTCGTAAGCCCGAACAGTTGTCCGGTGCAAGACGCCGAACTCACGAGACAGGGACGGAAGATGAACGACAATACCACCCTCATCGGCCTGGATGTCGGCAAGGCTGCCATCGAGGTCTTCATCGCGGGTCTCGACCAGACCCGAACCATCACGAATGATCGCTCCGGCCTTGCCGCGTTGCTGCGGCAAATCCGGAAGATCACCAACGCCCATGTGATCTTGGAAGCCACCGGCGGCTATGAACGCCTGGCCCATGAGATCTTGCTCAAGGCCGGGATTTCCGCCTCGGTGGTCAATCCCATCGAGGTCCGCCAGTTTATTCGCGGCATGGGGCGCAGAGCCAAGACGGATGCCATCGATGCCGCCATGTTGGCCGAGTTCGGGCGTGTGCGGCGCCCCACGCCGACACCTCTGCCACCGGCCGAGTTACAGCGGCTGTCGGAGCTTCTGACCTATCGGCGCCAACTCATTGATGAACGCACCCGCCTCACCAATCAGATGCCGCACTACCGCGATCCTCTGGTGAAACGATCCGCCGCCAACCGGCTCAGGACTATCGCCAAAGACATCGCCAAGATCGAGGCCAGCATGCTGGAAACCGTTCAGGCGATACCGCGATTGAACGCCTTGTTTGCACTGATATCCAGCGTGCCGGGCGTTGGGCCGATTTCCTCCCTGACCCTGATTGCCCAGTTGCCCGAGTTGGGGAGCCTGACCCGCCGCCAGATCGCGGCCTT
>Ga0265313_10003802_pt1 | contig 11958 bp, 13 predicted proteins | sample 4123metaG_FD_203122 | JGI IMG/M metagenome (GOLD analysis project Ga0265313, IMG submission 203122) | Rhizosphere microbial communities from Carex aquatilis grown in University of Washington, Seatle, WA, United States - 4-1-23 metaG | ecosystem: Host-associated > Plants > Roots > Rhizosphere >...
CCTTGTCCAGGCGCGCCATGAAGTCGTCGAACTGCGCCTTTGTCGGAAACTCGTATTGCGCTTTGACATCCGGCGGCGCGTATTGGTCGAAGAGCTGCCTGCCCATCTGGTACAATTCGTCGTTCGACGGGGCCTGCCCGCCGGGCGGCGGCGCGGTCTGCGCCGTCAGGGAAGCGACGCTGAACCAAACGAACGCTATGAGGACCGTAATCTGGCGCACAGACTGAATGAGACCCGCCCCTTTTGCGAAAGTTACACCCCAAGAGCGAGCCTCTATCGCGGTCAAAGCGTTTGACCCGGCAGCCAGGCAGGTTACTTACACCCTCTTTGCGTGTGAACCGGGTCTTCATCAAAACCTACGGCTGCCAGATGAACGAGCGCGATAGCGAGGCGGTCGCGGCCATGCTTCGGGCGCGCGGGTACCGGATCGTGGGGTCGGAGGATGAGTGCGACATCCTGCTTTTGAACACCTGCAGCGTCCGGGACGCCGCGGAACAGAAGGCAATCGGCAAGGCCGGCCACCTTCAGGCGCGGAAGCGGAAGGATCCCGACTTTGTCCTGGGGATCCTCGGCTGCATGGCCCAGAACCGCGGCGCCGGGCTTCTCGAGCGCCTTCCCGATGTCGACCTGATTGTCGGCACCCAGAAATTCCACCACGTTCCCGACTATCTCGACAACCTCCGCGCCGCCCGCGACGCGGGCGTGCTGGTCGGCGACACGATCGTCGACATCGGCGAGGAGCCGGGATCGCAGAACACGATCCGGGACCACCTTGAAACGGCCGGGGGCCGGGTGAGCGCATTCGTTTCGATCCAGCAGGGCTGCAACATGGACTGCTCGTTTTGCATCGTCCCGAAGACCCGTGGCGACGAGCGCTCCCGGCCCCCGGACGAAATCGTCGCCGAGTGCCGCTCGCTCGTCGAAAAGGGAGTCCGCGAGGTCACGCTCCTCGGCCAGATCGTCACAAGCTACGGACGGCGCGACCCCGCGCATCGCGGCGCAATCTCCCCCTTCGTCAGGCTCCTGGAAAGGATCCATGCGATCGACGGCCTGGAGCGGATCCGGTTCACCTCGCCCCATCCGCGCGGGTTCAAGCAGGACCTCGTCGAGGCGTACGGTCGCCTGCCGAAGCTTTGCGAGTACGTTCACCTTCCCCTGCAGTCCGGCAGCAACAGGATACTGCGGGCGATGAACCGGCCCTACACCCGGGAGCGCTACCTGGAGATCGTCCAGGCGCTCCGGGCTGTGCGACCGGACATGTATTTTTCCACCGACATCATCGTCGGGTTCCCGGGCGAGACGGAGGGGGATTTTGCGGACACGCGCTCGCTGTTTGAGGCCGTCAACTACGACATGGCCTTCGTTTTCAAGTACTCCATCCGGACGGGGACTCCCGCGGCGGAACTGCCCCAGGTGCCCGCTCCGGTCAAGGAGGAGCGCAACCGGGAGCTGCTTTCGCTTCTCAAGGAAAACTCGGTGCGGCGAAACCAGGCCCTCTTGGGAAGAACCCAGGAAGTCCTGGTCGAGGGCGGGGACAAGACAGGCCGCCGCTTCACCGGCCGCACCCGGGGCAACCGGGTCACCGTCTTCGACGCCGCGCCAAGGCTCGTCGGCTCGCTGGTGCCCGTGAGGATCACCCGGGCCTCGGTGAGCACCCTTTACGGCGAACTGGACACCGTTTGCTGACTCCCGCATCCTTTTCCCCTTTCCGCCAATCGTGCCGCTAACCCTCGCCATCCTCATTCCCGGGCTCCTGCTCCTCGCCACCGGCCTGGCCCTCGTTCTCCAGCGGGACGGCGTCATCACCGCCCTCAAGCGGTTTCCGCGATCCCCTGCCGCGACGACCGTTTTCTTCGGGGCGGCGTCCCTCTGGTTCCTCTACAAGATCTGGCACCTTCCCTCGTCGGACTTCGGCGATTATCGCGTGATCCTCTTCATCGCCTTCGCGGCAATCGCCGCAATGGCGTTCAAGTGCGCGCCCGATTTCCTGGCGGTCCGGGGCCTTTGCATCCTCGTCCTCCTCGCGGCCTCGCCGCTTCTGATGGCCGGATACATGAATTACGACCATCCCCTGATTTATTTCCAAAAGGGTTTCGTGTACCTGTGCATCGTCTTTGCCATCTGGCTCGGAGCCCAGCCTTGGCGCATGCGCGATTTCCTCGAGTGGCTGTTTGCGCGGTCGGGGAGGGCCCGCGCGTTCGGGGGCGCGATAGGTCTTTGCGGACTTCTCCTGACCGTGGTCGCCTTCACTTACTGACCCCATGGCCGCCCAGCCGCTGCTCCTGATGCTCGCAGGCCCAGCCGGTTCGGGAAAGAGCACGCTGTGCGACCGGCTCGTCCAGGCCGGGATGGGGTTCTCCCGCGTCATAACGACCACCACCCGCCATCCCCGCGAAGGCGAGGTCAACGGAGTCCACTACCACTTTTTTTCCCCCGAGGAATTCGACCTGCGCGCGACCCGCGGCGATTTCCTCGAGTGGGCCTGGGTTCACGGCCGGAAACGGTACGGAACCCTGAAGGCGAGCGTCATGGCCCCGCTCAGGGAGGGACGCGACCTGGTCATGAGCGTCGATGTGCAGGGGGTCGAGAGCTTCCGCCGCGCCGCGGCTTCCGATCCCTTTCTGGCGCGCGCCCTCCTCACGGTGTTCATCGTCGTCGATTACGAGCGCCTGCTCGCCCGAATGCGCACGCGCGGCCAGGACGACGAGGAGGAGATCGCCCGCCGCATGAATACCGCGGAAACCGAGCTGCGCGAGGCGCCCAAGTTCGACCATCGCATCGTCAGCCGCACCCGCGACGAGGACTTCGACGAGCTTGTCTCGATCGTGAATCAGACGCGCCTGGCGCGCGCCTAGCATCCGGCCCAAGCGGCGCCCGCGGGGTTGCCGACCTGACTGATTTATATATAAAGCATTTAATTGACAGGCAAATGACTGCGTGATCGACTCCTCCCCGTGCATCTCGCCCTTCAGATCGTTTCCGCGGCCCGCATTCTTGAAAAGGCCGCCAAGCGCGTGTTCGCCCCCCATGGCCTGACCCCGGCGCAATTCAACGTGATCAATCTTCTGTCCGACCAGCCTGAGGGCATGCGCGCCTCGGACCTCGCGGAGGCACTGGTTGTGGACCCCTCCAATGTCACCGGGCTCCTGAAGAGGATGGCCCGCGACGGCTGGATCGTCGATCGCGCCAGCCCGGAAGACCGCCGCCAGCATGTGACGATCCTTGCTCCGAAAGGGCGCGCGGCCTGGGCGAAGGCCCGCCACGATTACGAAAGAAGCCTCCGCCACGTAGCGGCGGCCGCCCCGGCCGGCGACCGCGCCGTCGCGGAGCGGGTGCTCGCCTCGGTCGCGGACAGGGCCCGGGCCCTCGAATAGGGCCCAAGGCTTTCAATTTTCCAATCCCAGCTCAATCCGTCCAAACCATGACTGCTCCCGCTTCGGTCCGCCTTGTTTTCGCGTCGCTTTTCGCCCTCGCTCTTTCCGTTCGCGCGGAGATTCCCTCCGTCATCGATATCTGGCCCGAGGGGGTCCCCGGACTCCGTGCGAATCCGGGCACCGAGGCGGTGACAAAGGCCGGCGGCATCTCGAATGTGAACAGTCCGACGCTGACGGTTTTCACTCCCGCCGCGGGCAAGGCCAACGGCACGGCCGTCATCATCTGCCCGGGCGGCGGCTACGTGCACCTGTCGTTCACCCATGAGGGCACGGTGCCGGCGCAGTGGTTCAATTCGCTTGGGGTCACCGCCTTTGTCCTCAAGTACAGGCTCCAGGAATACGGCCATCCGGCGCCGCTGCGCGATGTTCTCCGCGCCATCCGGCTCGTCCGTTCCCGCGCGTCCGAATTCGGACTTCGCGCGGATCGAATCGGCGTGCTCGGCTTCTCGGCCGGCGGACACCTGAGTGCGAGCGCGGCGACCCTCTATGATTCCCCCGAGGGGCGCACCGGAGCGGCCCTCGATGCTACCAGCGCCCGGCCGGATTTCGCCATGCTGATCTATCCCGTGATCACCTTTCAGGCCCCGTTCGCACACAGCGGCTCGCGAACGGCCCTCATCGGCAAGAATGCCCCGGACGAACTGGTCCGCCATCTTTCGCTGGAGCTGCAGGTAACGAAGAATACGCCCCCCGTCTTCATCGTGCAGGGCGAGAACGACCGGACGGTCCCGGTCGAAAACAGCCTCCTGTTCTACCAGGCGCTCAAGACCGCGGGTGTTCCGGCCGAGATTCACCTGTTCGCAAAGGGTCCCCACGGATTCGGGATGAACCCGGGCCTCGGCGCGATATCCGACTGGCCCAGGCTTTGCGAGGTCTGGCTGCGCGCCAACGGCTGGGTCCGGTAGCGTCAGTCGGCGCCCTCCACGACGTAGTGGCAACCCTTGCTCCTGGGGTTGAGGCTTGCGGCGTGGACGACGAGGAGGGCGGTCTGGACGGCGTTGCGCAATTCGATGAGGGGGCCGGAGAGCCGGCAGCCGCGATAGAAGGACTGAATCTCCTCCCGCAGCTCAAGAAGGATGCGGCGGGCGCGCGTGAGCCGCTTCGGCGAACGGACGACCCCGGCGTAGTTCCACATCGTATGCTGGAGGAGCACGATGTCCTGGCGGACGAGCGTCGGATCGGCCTCCCGGGTCGGACCCTCCCAGGGCGCCGGCTCCGGCAGGCGGAAGGACGACGAAGCCACCTCCGCCGCGTCGGCCAGCGCGGCAAACTTGGCGCTCGTCAGGCATTCGAGAAGCGACGTGCTCGCCAGTCTGTTCGCCCCGTGCAGTCCTGTGCAGCCGGTTTCACCTATTGCATTCAGATTGCGGACATTTGTCCGGCCGTTGAGGTCGGTGTGGACGCCTCCGCAGGAAAAGTGAGCTGCCGGAACCACGGGCACGGGTTCGCGGGTCATGTCGACCCCATATTCGAGGCAGCGCCCGTAAAGGTGGGGAAAGCGGTCGCGGATGAAGTCCGGCTTGAGGGCAGACAGGTCCAGAAAAACGCTCGATCCCTCGTTCGCGGCCAGCTCGCTGTGGATCGCGCGGGCGACGATGTCGCGGGGGGCCAGCGACGCCAGGGGATGGATCCCGTCCATGAAACGCTCGCCCCGGCCGTTCACCAGAACGGCTCCCTCTCCCCGCAGCGCCTCCGACAGCAGGAATCGCGGGGCGTTCTTCTTCAGGAACACGGTCGGATGGAACTGCACGTATTCGAGGTCGATCACCCGCGCTCCCACACGATACGCCATCGCAACCCCGTGACCGACGCTGCCGGGCTGGTTGGTCGAGTGCAGGAAGATCTGGCCCAGCCCTCCCGCGGCCAGGATGGTCTTTTTTGCGACGATCGCGCACACCTCGCCGGACGCGGAGTCGAGGACATAGGCTCCGAAACAGGTGAGCGGCGCATAGCGGTCCGCCGGACTTCCGGCATTGTGCGAAAGGGTGAGCAGGTCCACCGCCACCCATCCCATCCGCCGGGTGATCTGGGGAAGCTCGTCGACCCGGGCGGCGACCGCCGCGAGGATCGCGTGTCCTGTCGCATCCTTGGCATGGATAATCCGGCGGGCGCTGTGCCCGCCCTCGCGCGTGAAATCGAGCTGGCCCGACTTGTCGCGGTCAAAGGCGATCTTCAACTCGTCGAGAAGCAGCTCCTTGACAGCCGTGGGGCCCTCCCTGACGAGCTGCTCAATGGCGGCTGGATTCGCAATGCCATCGCTTGCCTGCAGGATGTCGCGGGCAAGCTGCTGCGGGTCGCCCGCCAAGTCGTAGATGATTCCGCCCTGCGCCCAATCGCTGTTGGCTGCGAGGGGCCCGTCCAGAGAAAGAAGTTCAACCGCGAGTCCGCGCCTGGCCGCCTGCAGCGCATAAGCGCAGCCGGCAAGCCCCGCGCCGACCACCAGGCAGTCTGTGCGAATCACTTTCATGCCAGGGGAGACGTCCTGAATGGCGGGTTTGCGCTCACTTCTCCAGGAGGGTCAGGCTCAGGTCAGACGCCGGAGCGGAGTGGGTTAGGGCACCGATGCTGATCACATCCACCCCGGGGATCGCATAATCGCGCAGCGTCTCGAATTTCACGCCTCCGGAGACCTCGACGACAGCCGCTCCGGCGATGAGCGCCACGGCGGAGCGAACCTGGGCGGGAGTCATGTTGTCCAGGAGTATCACCTCCGCGCCCGCGCGGAGGGCCGCCCGCACCTCGGCCGGGGTCTTTGCCTCCACTTCGATCCTCGCCGTGTGCGGCGCCGCCGAGCGCGCCCTTTCCACCGCCCGCGCGATGGAACCCGCCGCGGCGATATGGTTGTCCTTTATGAGAACGTGCTCCCCGAGGGATGAGCGATGGTTGAAGCAGCCTCCGCAGCGAACCGCATGCTTCTCGAGCGATCGCCATCCCGGCGTTGTCTTTCGGGTGTCGACGATGCGCACACCCGAGCCCGCCACGAGTTCGGCATACCTGCGGGCCTGCGTCGCTATGCCCGACAGCCTCTGAAGAAAATTAAGGGCCGTCCGCTCCGCGGTCAGAATCCCGATCGTCGGGCCCTGGACGCGCAGGACCGGGCATCCCGCCTTCACCCGGTCGCCGTCGCTGGCGATCCTGCGAACGGTGATCGCCGGATCAACCCGGGCGAACACCCGCGCGGCCACCTCCAGCCCGCAAACGACGAGCTCTTCGCCCGCGGTCACGACAGCCCTCGACCGGTGTTTGGGCGAAAAGATCGCCCGGCTCGTCAAATCACCGAGCCCCGCGTCCTCGTCGAGGGCGAGATCAATCAGTCGTTCAATCGCGGGGAGCAAGCTGGAACATCCTTTCTATGCATCGTGCCGCGCGCAAGCGCAGTCCTTCGTCAAGGGTCACGATCTGGTCCGGCCGGGGCGCAGCAAGGGCGTCGCGCACCTTTTCAAGCGAATTGAGCTTCATGTACGGGCAGAGCCGGCAACCGCCGATGAAATTCTTCCCGGGCGCCTCGACCTGGAGTCGGCCGACCAGCCCGCACTCCGTCAGCATGAGGTAGTACGGCGCGGAGGTCGATTTCACGTACTTCATCATCGCGCCCGTGCTTCCAAGGAAGTCCGCGACGGCGGCCACCTCCGGCGTGCACTCGGGATGCGCCACGACCTTGAGGCCGGGGAAGCGCTCGCGCGCCTCGGCGACCTGCCTCGCGTCGAACACCTCGTGGACGATGCAGGTGCCGTCCGAGGAAATGATGTCCTTTTCAACGCCCAGCCTCTTCATCTCGGACCGGACGTTCTCGGCCATCAGCCGGTCCGGAACGAACAGGACCCGGCGGGCGGGCAGCCCGGCCACGATCGAATGCACATTGCCCGAGGTGACACAGACGTCGGACTCGGCCTTCACCTCGGCCGTGCTGTTGATGTAGCAGACGACCGTGGCATCGGGGTAGAGCCCCTTCAGGCGCCGCACTTCGGCCCCCGTGATCGAATCCGCCAGCGAGCAGCCCGAGCCCCGGTCGGGCACGACGACGGTCGCCTCCGGGCACAGGATCTTCGCCGTTTCGGCCATGAAAACGACGCCGGCAAAGACGATCATCCTTGCCCGAACCTGGCGCGCCTGAAGGCTCAGGAAATACGAATCGCCGCGAAAATCGGCCACCCCGTAGATGATCTCGGGCTCGACGTAGGAATGGGCGAGGATGACCGCCTCCTTCTCCCGCTTCAGCCTGTTGATTTCCAGGGTCAGCGGAGCGATCGCCCGGCATGAATCGAGATTCCACTGCCTCCCCGGCTCGCAATCGACGTACATGAGCGCCCCGAGGAGCCTTTCGGCCTCGGTGTCGATGTCATCAGCGGTCGTGATCATGCCATGCAATAGTGAATGCAATTCCGCGTCCGCACAACTCCGCACAGCAGGCCGGGATGACTGGATGACACGCAAAAACCTTCTCGCAAGCCGCCCGGGCATTCCGCTTATTGAGGCCCCGGGAAAATCAACATGGGCTCACCTCTCCTCCGCTGGGGCATCCTAAGCACCGCAAACATCGCGCGCAAGAACTGGCAGGCCATCCGCAACTCCGGCAACGGGATTGTCGCCGCCGTCGCCAGCCGGGATATCGACTACGCAGGGAAGTTCATCGCGGAATGCCAGGCCACGGCCCCCTTCGATCCGCCGCCGCGAGCCATCGGCGGCTACGAGCAGTTGCTCGCCTCCCCGGACATCGACGCCGTCTACATCCCCCTTCCGACCGGAATCCGCAAGGAGTGGATCCTGCGCGCCGCCGCCGCGGGCAAGCACGTCCTTTCCGAGAAGCCCTGCGCCGTCAGCGCCGCGGACCTGCGGGAGATCGTGGACGCTTGCCGCAGGAACAAGGTCCAGTTCATGGACGGGGTCATGTTCATGCACTCCACCCGCCTGGCCTCGATGCGCTCGACTCTCGACGACGGAAGCACAGTCGGCCGGCTGCGGCGCGTTTCGAGCGCCTTCAGCTTTCGCGGGGACCCGGATTTCTTCGCCCGCAATATCCGCGCCAGCAGCGTCCTCGAACCCTTCGGGTGCCTCGGCGACCTCGGCTGGTACAACATCCGGCTGTCGCTTTGGGCCGCGAATTGGCGCCTTCCCGTCACGGTCACCGGAAAGCTGATCGGACAGGTTGGCCGAACAGACAGCCCGAACCCCGTGCCGTCGGAATTTTCCGCCGAGCTCTTCTTCGATGAGGGGCTTTCCGCCGGTTTCTACTGCTCCTTCGTATCCGAACTCCACCAGTGGGCGCATCTCGATGGAGAGAAGGGCAGCATCTCCCTGGACGATTTCGTGGGCCTGCGCGAGGGAAGGGAACTCGTGTACATGGCCAACGGACGCCGGATCGCCATTCCCGACCACGCCGGCTATCATCCGACGGCCCAGGAAAGCCGGATGATGCGCGCATTCGGGGATCTCGCCCTGAGCGGCATTCCTTCCGACTTCTGGCCGGACATAGCCCTGAAGACGCAGCAGGTCATGGACGCCTGCCACCACTCGGCCCTGGCCGGCGGGAAACCGATGGCGCCGGCGTAAGGCGCTACCGAAGCATCGCGACGGGCGGCGGGAGGTTCAGGAGCCTGGCCCGCTCGATCTCGAATTCGCGCTGCGTTATCGCCCCCGCGTCCCTCGCCTTTTGAAGGTCGATCAACTGCTGGCCCAGCGTTGCGTGCGCCTGGGCCGGCTGGCGACCGCCGATCGCGATGCATCCGCCGAGAAGGACGACGAGGGGAAGGGTTCCAAGAACGATCAAACGTGAATATGATTTTTTCATTGGGAGTTGGCTGTTCACCGCCTTTACGGGCACCGACCCGGGATCTTGCACGCAATTTCCTCCCCGTTTGCAAAAGCCGCCCATGCTCCTCCTCCATCGACCCCGGCCCCCCTTTGAGCACCGCGGTTGGCGCCATCAGTCCTGCCAGTTCTCGACCTTCAGCCCCGAAACCCTGCCGTACTCACGAACGTTTCGCGTGACGACCGTGGCCCCCATTCGCGCGGCTTGCGCGGCGATGAGCGTATCCATCGGGCCAATCCCGAGGCCACGCGCCTCCAAATCGTGCCGGATGGCCGCATAGTGCGCGCAATCGTCGCGCGTGAATGGTTCCACCGGCAATATTTGAGCCAGTGCGGCGAGCTTGAGCCGCGCGTCAGCGCTGACTCCTTTGGTCACGCCAAATTCCCGTTCCGCCAGAACGATGACCGACAGGCACAGTTCGCCGAACGCGGCCTGCATCCTTGCCGTGAGTTTCGGATTGTCCCCGCGCATATAGGCGGAGACCGCGTTCGTGTCGGGAATGTACATCAGTCGTCCCTCGGAAGGTCCGGGACGGTATGAGGGGGCACGTCCGGCAAATCAGGGCACGAGCCGGCCATGGCTATGAACCGCTGTCGCCTGGTTTCAAAATCGGTGCCGAGTGGCTCAAGCAGGACTCCTCCGGTTGGGGTGTGTGAAACGGTTACCTCGGTCCCTGGGAGCTGGAATTCCCGCGGCAGCCTAACGGCTTGAGAACCGCCATGCCGGAACAACTTTGCACGATCTCTAACCCTAGACATAGATACATGTAGATATATTTTTGTCGCCATGTCCATTTTTATAATCGGATTAAAGCAAGATTCCAGATGGAGGGGGCGTCAGATGGCGTTATTGACTCCGAAACGGGAGGATACCGTTATCTCAGGAACCATGGAAAACCCCGGTCGAATCGTTTTTCTCGTCTTCGCCCTCGCGTTGGTTGCCGGATGCGCGGAACAACCGGCCAACGTCGCTCCGGAGACGACCCAATCGCCAGCCATCCAACCGGCGAGATCCCTGCCGGCCCCCAGGGAGGAGATCGCACCCGCCGTTTTCAAAATCGACTTTCAAACGTCGCAGGGGCTGTTCGTCGTGGAGGTCAAACGCGCGCAGGCTCCGCACGGCGCGGATCGCCTGTACAGCCTGGTGAAGGCGAACTATTTCGACGGCTCCCGTTTCTACCGCGTCGTTCCCGGCTTCATTGTTCAGTGGGGCGCGGCGGCGGATCCGGCGGTTTCGGAAGCCTGGCACACGGGAATCCAGGACGACCCGGTCAATGCGACGAATGCCCGCGGCACCCTCACCTTTGCGGCGCCACCCGGCGCGCCCAACTCCCGCTCGACCCACATGTTCATAAACTACGACGACAACGACCGCCTCGACGGCATGGGGTTTGAGCCCGTCGGCAGGGTCGTGAGCGGAATGGAGATTGTGGACAAGATCTACCCGTATTACGGCGAGCGGCCGGACCAGGGCGAGATCCGGGCGCAGGGAAACGCCTACCTGACCAGGATGTATCCCAAGCTCGATTACATCAAGACGGCCCGCATCGAGCCGTAACCGCGTTCGGCACGGTCAAAGGCCGAGCAGTCCTTGCAGCGCCGCGAGGCCGCCGACAACCCGGTCGTGGCGGGCGCGGAGCCGGGCTTCCGGATGGTGCCCCGCAGCCACAAGGATGCAGTCGGCACCCATGTTCCCGGCGACATCGAGGTCGTGCAGCGTGTCACCAACCACAAGGACATCCGCGGGCGGAAGTCCGAGCTCCGCGATCCAGGCGCGGCCCAATTCCTCCTTGCTGTGGGCGTAGATGTTGTCGAGGCCGGTGAGGCGCACGAAGTGGTGCGCCAGGCCGAAATGCGCGACAACTTCGACGAGCGTCTTCTGCCGGTAGGCCGAGAGGATCGACTGCGTGGCGCCGGCGCGGGCGACGGCGGAGAGGATTTCCTCCGCGCCGCTGTGAAGGCGGCAGTCCAGGCGGCGCGTTTCGTAGGCGGAGATGAATTCCACGCTGAGCCGCTCGAAACCGCCTTCCGCGAGATCGAAGCCGAGGCGCGAATAGTAGTCGCGCACCGGGAAGTCAAAGAGGGCGTGATAACGAACCCGGTCGAGAAGGGGAAGGCCGCGGCGCGCCAGCAGTCCGTTCATCACCTCGACGCAAATGTCGAGGTCGTCGATGAGCGTGCCGTTCCAGTCCCAGATGATATGGCGATAGCGCAACGCGATCTTACTCTCAGTGATTCGATGAAAGGGCAATACGGCAGCAGGCTGCGTCCTGCGCGAACTCACATTCGGGAAGGTCCTGCCGGAACTGCGGGCCCATCCGCTTCCGACGGCCTCTTAAAATGGGCGAAGCCCGGGGTGGACCAAGGCAGGCCGTCTTTGTTGTGAGAACTGGCGTGATCGCGCGCCCGGCGGTGTTGTGCTGGAATGCAGGTTAATCCTGCGGTCCATCCCTTCTGTTCCACGATCCATCCCTTCAACCTGACGCCTTCCATGCCCGCGGGAATGCTCGCACGATCGATGGACAGGGCTATTTCCCGGGGCCTGGCCGCACTCGCCTTTGCTTCGTTGTCCGGCGCGCCCGCTGGCGCCGCCGGGGCCACCGGCGGCCGAGTGCGCTTCGCCGACTCAATCAAGGAAGTTCCAATCGCCGCACCCGCCTCGAGTCCCCGCCGAGTCAGGGAGACGCTGACCGAGGCGGAACTCGCAGAGTCCGTC
>Ga0265313_10003808_pt1 | contig 11927 bp, 10 predicted proteins | sample 4123metaG_FD_203122 | JGI IMG/M metagenome (GOLD analysis project Ga0265313, IMG submission 203122) | Rhizosphere microbial communities from Carex aquatilis grown in University of Washington, Seatle, WA, United States - 4-1-23 metaG | ecosystem: Host-associated > Plants > Roots > Rhizosphere >...
TAAACCAGCACCGTGACGATGCCGATGAAGATCGAGATGATGCCCAGAATCCAGATGGCCCGGTGCGGGGTCAGATTTTTTTCGTGCAACAAGCCAAAATGCGCGCCCAATTCCTGGTCGCGGCCCATCGAGTAGGTGACGCGGGCGCCGGTGTTGAGGCAGGCAAGGGTGGTGCCGACCAGCGCGAGGAAGACGGTGAACGCCTGCACGAGCATGAAAGCCTGGCCGGCGGCGGCGCTGCCAAACGCCCACATGCCGACGATCTTCATCATGTCGCCGATCGGCGCGCTCGAGGCGCCGGCGTTGGGCATCGTGTAGCCGTTGTTGAGAAAATAATTCGCGCAGAAATATTCGATCAGATAACAAATCGCGCCCTGGATCACGAGGGACAGGACGATCGCCCGCGCGATGTCGCGCTTGGGATTCTTCGCCTCCTCGCCCATCGCGGACACCGATTCGAAACCGACGAGGCATAGGATCGCGATGCAGGCCTGCACGAACAGCCAGCTGAAATTGTGCGGCGCGATCACCGACGTGGCGGAGCTGTGATAGTTGAACGTCAGCGGATCGGTGGCGCTGCCCTCCGTGCCCGTGACGCCGCCGTCCTTTTCCGTATAACTGATGGTGAAGGGCGTCGCGACCACGTGGCCGTCCTTGTCCTTGATCCACTTGCCGTCCTTGTCCTTTTCAAAAAGTGGATACGGATCGCCGCTGGCCAGCCCCAACGCGGTCAAGGTGCCCAGCACGTCCGCGTCCTTGTTTTTGTCCTTGTTCAAGTCGTCGTCCGCGACGGCGCGATCCTGTTGTTTGATGACGGGAGCGGGGACCGGCTTGCCGTCCTTGTCCTTGACGGCATTGCCCTTGTCGTCGGTCTGGTAGATCACCTTGCCCTTGTCGTCGGTTTGGAACTTGGCGGATCCGTCGGCCCAGGTGTCGGGAACCGGCGCGCCCTTGTCGTCGGTCACGTTGACTTGATCGACCTGATAGTTGATCGCGGTGCCGTTCGAGAGATGGATCGCGGCGGCGCCTTCGTGGTGGCTCAGACGATAGCCGAGCGCCATGACGGAGAAGACGAGCAGCGCGATAATCTGAACGACATTCATCGCGATGTTGACGCCCGTGGAACCGTTCACGCCGCGCTGGGCGATCCAGGAAATCATCAGCGCGAACACGATGCAAATCAGGATCATCAACAGCGGGCTGTTGTAGGTGCTGCTGAAAGTATTCGGCCAGAATTGCGAGGCGAGATACCCGCCCAGGATCGCGGTCACACCCACCATCAGCCCGGGATACACCCAATAGTAGAGATGGCTGGCCCAGCCGGTGAAGAACTTGACGATGCGGGCAAACTTGAACGTGTGCGGCTTGGAGAGAAACGCTTGCTCGGCGTAAAAATACGAGGAGCCGGTGCCAGGATAAATCTTGGACAGTTCGGCGTAGCTGATCGCCGTCGCCAAACAGAGCAGCAAAGCCAGGAAGAAGCCAAACCACATCGCGGCGCCGGCCATCGGCGCGCCGTAGAGGGCTTGCACTTCAAACGTCAGCCAGAGAAACGCGCCCGGCGCGATGAGCGCCATCGCGTTGAACGTCAGTCCGGTCAAGCCGAGGGTCGGCTTCATCGAGGCGGTGGTTTTTTCGGCCATGATAGTGGATGGGAATTTGAGGGTGGGAAACGCACCGCCGCTACCGCACCACCCATACCACGAGCCGTTAACAAACCGCTAAGAAAGGCGCCGCCGACATTAAGAAAGTGTTAAGATGCTTAAGAAAACGCTAAGACGCGGCTGGCGTCTGCTGCTCGGCTCGCCCTTCAGCGGCTGATCCGCAAGAGCACCAGCGCCATCAACGCGAGCCAGGCGAGCGCGCTCGCCACCAGCAACCGCACCACAAACCGCCGCGTCCGGGCGAGCATCGCTTCGTTCAATGCGAGCCACGAGTAATCCACAAGCCAGCGGACTCCCAAGATGTCGTGCTGGTTAATCGTCGAACACCAAAGATAGCGGTCGGGAATGAAACCCTCGGCCGCCAGTTCGTGAACGAACGCAAGCTTTCGTTCTTCGGTGAACGTGTCGCGCGTCGCCCTAATCAAAACCTCGCCGCCGGCATCCTCGACCAGGACGAGCGTGTCGTGCCGCGGAAAACAAAACTCGAAGGTGCGCGGTGCGCTGACGTTTGTTTTCATGAAGCGGCGGGTGCGGCGGCTTCAGGGCTTTTTTGTTCCCGTCGAACTCGCCGGCCAATCGACGCGCGACGGTCCGCGCGGCATCTGGCCGCATTGCCACACCAGCACGAGGGTCGCGACGGCGACCAGCAGGACAAACGCGATGCGAAACGCGCGGTCGTGGCGGAAAGGATTTTTCATGGCGGAGATTTTCATCCGCGTGGGTTTTTTGCCGGGCTAGGGTGCGGCGGTTTGGTCGAGCGCGCGGTTGAGGAGAAGAACGTTTACGCCCGGTTCGCCGAGCACGCCGAGGTCGCGCGCATCGGTGTGCGCGGCGATGAGCGACTGGATTTTTTCGAGCGGGAGGTTGCGGGCTTTTGCCACGCGCGGCGCCTGGAGCGCGGCGTTTGCCGGGCTGATGTGCGGATCGAGCCCGCTGCCGGACGAGGTGACCGCATCGGCGGGCACGGGCGCATCGGCCACGAGGGAATTTTCGGTGCGATAGGCGGCGACGGCGGCTTTGATGCTATCAGCGAGCTTCTGGCTCGTCGGCCCGAAGTTCGTGCCGGAGGAGTTGGTGGCGTCGTAGCCGGTGCCGGCGGCGGACGGGCGCGGGTGGAAATATTTCTCGCTCGCGAAATTTTGCGCGAGCAGCGCGGAGCCACGGATCGTGCCGTCGCGATCGACGACGAGGCTGCCGTTGGCCTTGTCGCGGAAGAAGAGCTGCCCGCCGGCCCAGATCGTGACCGGGAAAACGCCGCCGAGCAGCACGGCGAGAACGACGGTAAGGAGGACGGACGTTTTGAGTTCGGCGAAGATGGTTTTCATGGCGCGGAAAAATCAGACGAGGTGAACGGCGTTGATGAGCAGATCGATGAGCTTGATGCCGGCGAAGGGAACGAGGATGCCGCCGAAGACGTAGATGAAGAGATTGCGGCGCAGCATCGCGGCGGCGCCGATCGGGCGGTAGGCCACGCCTTTGAGCGCGAGCGGAATCAGCGCGACGATTACGAGCGCGTTGAAGATGACCGCGCTGAGAATCGCGCTGAGCGGCGAGGCGAGGTGCATGATGTTCAGCGGCGCGATCGCGGGGAAGGCGCCGACGAGCATGGCGGGGATGATCGCGAAATATTTCGCGACGTCGTTGGCGATCGAGAAAGTCGTGAGCGCGCCGCGCGTGATGAGCATCTGCTTCCCGATCTCGACGATCTCGAGGAGCTTCGTTGGGTTGCTGTCGAGATCGACCATGTTGCCGGCCTCTTTCGCGGCCTGCGTGCCGGTGTTCATGGCGACGCCGACGTCGGCTTGCGCGAGCGCGGGCGCGTCGTTCGTGCCGTCGCCGGTCATCGCGACGAGGTGGCCGGCGGTCTGTTCGTCGCGGATGCGCTTCAGTTTCATCTCAGGCGTGGCCTGAGCCATGAAATCGTCCACGCCGGCCTCGGCGGCGATCGCAGCGGCGGTGAGCGGGTTGTCGCCGGTGATCATCACGGTGCGAATGCCCATCGCGCGGAGCTGGGCGAAGCGTTCCTTGATGCCGCCTTTCACAACGTCCTTGAGAAAAATCACGCCGAGCACGGTGCGGCCCTCGGCGACGACGAGCGGCGTGCCGCCCTGGCTGGAAATTTTGTTCACCGCTTCCGAAACGTCGGCCGGATACGCGCCGCCCTGTGACTCAACCCAAGCGCGGATGTTGTCGGCGGCGCCTTTGCGGATCGAGCGGGCGGGCACGTCGCCGTGCGCAGTGACGTCGATGCCGCTCATGCGCGTTTGCGCACTGAAAGGCACAAAAGTGTGCGGCACCGGAATCTCACGGCCGCGGAGATTGAATTTTTCCTTTGCGAGCACGACGATGCTGCGGCCTTCGGGCGTTTCGTCGGCAAGCGAGGCGAGTTGCGCGGCCTCGGCGAGGCGTTCGCGCGCGATGCCGGGCGCGGGGACGAAGTCGGACGCCTGGCGGTTGCCGAGCGTGATCGTGCCGGTTTTGTCGAGGAGGAGCACGTCGATGTCGCCGGCGGCTTCGACGGCGCGGCCGGACATCGCGAGGACGTTGCGCTGGAGCAGGCGGTCCATGCCGGCGATGCCGATCGCGCTGAGCAGGCCGCCGATCGTGGTCGGGATCAGGCAGACGAGGAGCGCGATCAGCGTGGTGATCGAGAAGACGACGTTCGAATAAATGCCGAACGGTTTCAGCGCGATGATCACGAGCAAGAAAATGACGGTGAGCGCGGAAAGCAGGATGGTGAGCGCGAGTTCGTTGGGCGTTTTCTGGCGCGTCGCGCCCTCGACGAGGCTGATCATATGATCGAGAAAACCCTCGCCGGGATTCGCGGTGATGCGGATCGAGATCGAATCGGACAGCACGGTCGTGCCGCCGGTGACGGCGCTGCGATCGCCGCCGGCTTCGCGGATCACGGGCGCGGATTCGCCGGTGATGGCGGATTCGTCCACGGAGGCGGCGCCCTCGACGACTTCGCCGTCGCCGGGGATTTGTTCGCCGGCGGTGACGATGACGATGTCGCCCTGGCGGAGCAGCGAGGCATCGACCGATTCGAGCGCGCCGTTTTTCGCGCGGCGGTTTGCGACGAGCTGTTTGCGCGAGGCTCGGAGCGCGCGGGCCTGGGCCTTGCCGCGGCCCTCGGCGACGGACTCGGCGAAGTTGGCGAAGACGACGGTGAAGAGCAGCCAGAGCGCGATCTGGAGGACGTAGCCGAACGGCTCCTTCGAGGTGAAAAGCTGCTCGAACGTCAGCAGCGCGCCGACGAGCGTGACGAACATCACCGGGTTCTTGAGCTGCGCGCGCGGGTCGAGTTTTTTGAACGCGTCGGCGATCGCCTGCGTCATGATCGCGCGGTCGAAGAGGGAAACTTTTGTGGCGTGTGACATGGGACGTGGGTCGAGTTTAGAAGAGTGTGCCGGCGTGCATCAGGTAGTGCTCGACGATCGGCCCGACGGCCAACGCAGGCAGGAACGTGAGCGCGCCGACGAGCACGACCGTGCCGATCAGCAGCACGACGAACGTGACGCCCTCGGTGCGGAACGTGCCGACGCTCGCGGGCACGAGTTTTTTCGAGGCGAGATTGCCGGCGAGCGCGAGGATCGGGACGATCATCAGGAAGCGGCCGATCAGCATCGCGAAGCCGCCCGTGACGTTGTAGTGCCAGTCGCCGTTCGCGGGATTGCCGGTGAGGCCGGCGAAGGCGGAGCCGTTGTTACCGACGCTCGAGCTGTAGAGGTAGAGCATCTCGCTGAAACCGTGCGGGCCGGCGTTGTTCAGGCCATCCTGGCCCCACTTCGAAACGGCGGCCCAGGCGGTGCCGCCGAGGATCGTCGCGGCGAGCACCATCAGCACGAGCATGACGAGCTTCACGTCGTAGGCCTCGATTTTTTTGCCGAGGTATTCGGGCGTGCGGCCGACCATCAGGCCGGCGATGAACACGGCGAGGACGACGAAGATCAGCATGCCGTAGAGGCCCGCGCCGACGCCGCCGAAAATCACCTCGCCGGTCTCGATGTTGAACAGCGGCACGAGGCCGCCGATCGGCGTGAACGAGTCATGCATCGCGTTCACGGCGCCGCACGAGGCGTCGGTCGTGATCGTGGCGAAGAAGGCGGAGTTGAAGATGCCGAAGCGGACTTCCTTGCCCTCCATGTTGCCGTCGGCCGCGGCGACGCCGAGGTGCTGGTGGATCGGATTGCCGGCGGCCTCGAATTTCCACGCGACGAGCGCGCCGGCGACGAAGAGGATGAACATCGCGCCCCAGACGGCCCAGCCGTGGCGCTGGTTTTTCACCTCGCGGCCGAGGTAGTAGGTGAGCGCGCTGCCGATCGCGAAGATCGAGAGCATCTGGATGAAGTTCGAAAGCGGCGTGGGATTTTCGAACGGATGCGCGGCGTTGGCGTTGGTGTAGCCGCCGCCGTTCGTGCCGAGCATCTTGATCCCGATCTGCGAAGCCATCGGGCCCTGCACGATCGTCTGCGTGTCCACGACCTGATCGACCATCACGGGCTTGCCGTCGGCGCCGTTGACGGGCTGGCCGTTGGCGTCGGTTTTTTGAACCTGCGTCGTGTAGGGCTCGAGAGTCTTGGCGGTGTCGTAGGGCTTGAAATTCTGGATCATGCCCTGCGAAACGAGGAACAGCGAAAAGACGAGGCAGATCGGGACGAGCAGGTAGTAGGTGATGCGCACGACATCGGTCCAGAAGTTGCCGATCGTCTGCGCGGTGTGGCGCGCGATGCCGCGGACGAGCGCGGCGGCGATCGCGATGCCGGCGGCGGCGGACGTCCAGTTGTGCCACGCGAGCGCGACCATCTGCGACAAATACGACATGGTCGATTCGCCGACGTAGTTCTGCCAGTTGGTGTTGGTCGTGAAGCTCGCGGCGGTGTTGAACGCGAGGGCGGGCGCGACGCCGGCGAAATGCTGCGGGTTCAGCGGCAGGTGATCCTGATAACGCAGGATGAAATACGTGAACAGCATCCCGACGAAGCTGAACGCGAGCAGCGAAAGCGTGTAGGCGAACCAGCCCTGCTCGCGTTCGGCGTCGATGCCGCAGAGGCGATACGTGAGCCGCTCGATCGGGCGGATGACCGGATCGAGAAACGTGCGCCCGCGCGGATCGAGGACGCGCACGAGATAAAGGCCGAGCGGTTTCGTGATCAGCAGCAGCGCGCCGACGTAGAGCGCGAATTGGAACCACGCGTTGGGATTGTTCATGGGAGGAGCGGGCGGGCGACGGGCGGTCGCTCAGAATTTTTCCGGGCGCAGCACGGCGACGACGAGATAGATGAGGCAGCCGAGGGCGATGAGGGCGATGAAGACGGTTTCCATGGGCGGGAAGGCGGGTGTGGGAGTGCGGCGCGCTCAGCGGACTTTCCCGCAGAAGCGCGCGTAAAGCGCGGCGACGACGAAGAACGCGAGCGTGAGGGCGATGGCGATGAGGTCGTTCATGACGCGCCGACGATAGCGCAACCCCGCCGCGCAGCCTAATTAAGAGGCAGCCGGGAACCGTTAAGAATGCGCTAAGACCCGACCGTGGCGAAGCGTGCGATACGCATCTTCTCTACGCGGGGAGCTTGCGGCCCTGCCGGCAGATGTCCGCGATGGCGTCGGCGTAAAGTCGGGCGCCCTGATCGAGCCATGCGGCGCCTTTTTCGGCGGTGGCCGCGGTGGCGTCGCCCATGATGCCGGATTTCGAGAGGTCGGCCGTCACCCAGGCGAGTGTGGCGGGCGCCATCTCCGGGCGCAGGTCACTGCTGTCCTCGATGCGACCGCAATACTCGCAGACCGCCTCGGACATTTTTACGAGGCGCGGCGCCGTCGCGAGCAGCCAAGCGGTCTCGGCGGTGTTGGCGTGGTAGCCGAAGGTGGTTTCCTGCGGCGGCAGGTTCATCTCGATTTTCGGCCGGAGCAGGCCGCCGCGCAGGCCGAGCGTGGCGCCGATTTCGCGCAGCGTGTAGGCGATCACGGCGGTGTTGCCGCCGTGGGTGTTCAGCACCGCGATCCGCCGAAAGCCCCACGCGTGCACCTGGCGCGCGATCGCGAGCAACAGCGCGCGCAACGTGTCCTTCGAAATGAAAAGCGTGCCGGGGAAACCGGTGTGCTCGTTGCTTTTTCCGATCGTGATCGGCGGCGCGACGTAGCACGACGCGCCGGCCGGCAGCAGCGGCAGCGCGCGCGTGAGCCACACCTGCGCCATGAGCGAATCGACCGCGACGGGCAGGTGCGGCCCGTGCTGCTCGATCGCGCCGGTCGCGACGATCACCGGCGCCGAGGCTTTGTCGGGCAACGCGGCGATTTGCCGCGGCGTCATCGCGGGCAGGTAGCGCGCGCGGTAGGCGGGGAAAATTTCCGCGTTCATGGCTGCGCCCGCGGAATCGCACCGCCATGTGCGAGCGGCGGGCGCGCGTGAATTTCGCCCAGCAGCGAAACCAGTTTCTCCGCCGCCGCCGCTAGGACCGCCGGCCCTTCGGCGGCTGCGGCGTCGAGCGATAGCGCAGGCTCGGCGAGAGGGCGCACCGTTTCGTCGCCCCACTCGCGCGCAGCCGGCGCGGCGGATTCCGCCGGCGGCGGCTCGGGCGCGCGGCCGATGAGTGCCGTGATCAACGTCTGGATTTTGCGGCGGTCCGGGCTGCGCACCGGATGAAAATCGAGGCCGAGCCCGCTCAGGCTGATGCGAAAAATCTGGAGGCCGTGGGCGATGCGGAGGTCGCGCGCGGCGGCAGCGATCAGCTCCTCGTTCCACGGACTCGAGTTGAAAAGCACGACGCGCCGAAAACCCGACGCGACGATCGAGGCGGCGACCTCGGCGATCAACGCATGCGCGACCGGCGGCTCAACGGCGAACGCGCAGCCGGGATCGGGGCCGAGCACGAAGCGCAGCGGCGGCGTGACGAGGATCGGCAGCGACGGCGGGCGTTGGCGCGAGGCCGCGCGCAGCACGTGCAAGAGCACGGTTTCCTCGGCGTCGAGCGGATGGCCGAGTCCCCAGTCCGCCGTGCCGGCGAGCGGCACGATGACGATCGTGTCCGCCGGATTCGGCCAGCGCGCAAACTCCGGCCAGCGCAGCCACGGCCAGAACGTGGCGTCATCGGCAACGCACAGCGGCGGCGGCTCGGCGGAATCGTTCATGGCGTCGGCTTGGCAAGGCTCATTTGATCGCGGTGACTTCGATTTCGACGCAGCAGCCTTCACGCGCGAGACCCTTGACCTCGAGCAGCGTGCTGGCCGCGAGCGCGCCGCCGAGATGGCGGTCGCGAACCGCAGTGAATTTCGGGAAATCGGCCATGTTCGTCAGGTAGGTTTGCGTCCGCACGACATGATCGAAGGTCATGTCGGCCGCGGCGAGGATTTGTCCGATCAGGCCGAACACGAACTCGGTCTGCGCCGCGGCGTCGAATGGCGCGACGACCTGCCCGGCGGCGTCGATCGCGAGCTGGCCGGTCGCGAACAGCAGCGCGGAGCCGTCGCCGAGTTCGATCTTCACGCCCGGGCTGTAGGCGCCGCGCGGCGCCGGAAAGTTTTTAGGGTGGATGATCGTTTTTTTCACAACGGCAGCGCGTTCACGACGGGCTGGGTTCGTCGTCGCGCAGGTTCAGGAAAATCAGGCTCAGGCCCATGATCGCGAACATCCGGAATGCGGCTTCCTGGCCGTTCCAGATTTTCGACTGCCACATCAGGAACCATTCGCCGCCGACGGTGATGAACGCCACATACCACTGCAAAAGGCTCAACGTGAGGCCGAGTGTCGCGAGGTTTTTGGTTTTCTGCCACGTCGCCGCGGGCTCGGCGCGCGCGCGCCAGAGCCGGCACGCGCCGAGGCCGATGAGCGCGCACGATGCCGCTTCCCACAGAATGATCGAGGCGTAGAACGCGTGGTGAATCCATGCGGCGTCGATCGCGCGCCACATGCCCTTGTTGCCGGGGAAGGTCGTGTCCATGCTGAGCACGTGGTGAACGAAACCGAAATTCGAGCCGTAGTCGGTCAGGTTGTTGAACACGACGAGCAGCAGGAAAAACGACGACGCGGCGACGAGGGCGATTTTCGCGAGGCGGGTCAGCATGAGCGGAGAAAAAGCAGGATCGACGCCAGCCCGGCGACCGCGCGCCGGCTAGCGGTTGGCATCGCCCAACTCCGCGAAGTCCGGCAGCGGCGGCGTGTGCACGCGCTCGCCATCCACGCAGCGGCGCGGCGCGCCCGGCCGGCTGAGCAGCTCGCTGAAACGATGCGCCTCGAAAACGACGAGCCGCGCCGGCGCGTCGGGCGCGATGCGGCCGAATTCGGGCCGGCCGACGAGATCGGCGGGCGTGCTTGTGACCACGCGCACGGAATTGGCGAGGCGCTCGTCGAGGTGCGCGAGGCGGACGCTTTGGGCGTAAACCTCGGCGACGTCGAAATCGCCGAACGCATAGAACGCATCGCGGACGTTGTCACTCGCGCACGCGACCGGCACGCCGGCGTCGAGCAGATCCTTCACGAGCGTGAGCCCGCGCCAGAACGGTGAGCGCGGAAACGCCGCGCCGGTGCCGCGCCGGTCCTGGAGGTAGAGATTGCAGAGCGGCAGCGAAATGATGCCGATGTGCGCGGCCTTCACCAACGCGATCGTCGCCTGCTGCCGCGCGGCCGGCTGCACGGCGAGGCTGCAACAGTGCCCGCAGACGACCGGGTGCGGAAATTCGTGGCGGAGCACGGCCTCGGCGACGAGCCGGAGGCATTCGGCTTCGGCCCGGTTGTTTTCGTCCACGTGCAAGTCGAGCCCGACGCCGCGCTCGCGGGCGATCGCCAGCAGCCGGTCGAGTTGCCCCGGCAGGTCCGGCGACATGATCAAAAAACCGCCGAGGGCGCTCGCGCCATGGCGCAGCGCAAGGTCGGCGAGTTTTTCACCGTCGGCGCCCGCGTAGGCCGCGCCGCCGCAGAGCGGGACCGTCTGCAATTCGATCCGTCCGCGCCACGCCTCGCGCAGCTCGGCCATCACGGCGTGGCTCGTCTCGCCGCCGGGCACCCACGTGTCCACGTGCGTGCGGATGACGCGCGTGCCGTGCGCCCACGCGCAGCGCAGCGAAAAATCCGCGCGGCGGCGGAGGTCGGCGGCGGTCCAGTTGACTTTGTCGGCGGCGAGCGCGTTGAGCGCTTCGAAAAAAAGGCCGTGGCAATCGGGCGTGCGATGCCACGTGTGCGCCTTGTCGAGGTGAACGTGGGCGTCGACGAAGCTTGGAAACACCAGCGAGCCACCGGCGTCGAGTTCGGTGCCGGCGGCGTTCGGCGGCGAAGCGGGCGCGGCCGGCGTGACGGCGGCGATCCGTTCGCCCTCGATTCTTACGTCGCACAGCGTTGCCGGTTCGCGCGGGTCGGCCGGCTCCGCCGCGAGGGCGGGCGGCAGCAGCGCGATCGGCACGCGGGCGCGGCGGAGGAGCAACATGGGCGTGACTCAGCAGCGCGAATGCCAGCGGCGGGCGATTCGGTTTCGGTGGCAGGCTACCTGCTTTGCTGCGCGAAAGTGATGGCCACGGTCCCAGATGTCTTGCGGTCGGAGCTGCGCGCTCGGCTCGGCCCGGAAAACGTAATCGAGAGCGGCGACTCGCTCGAGACGCTCTCGAAGGATTTTTACTGGTATTCGCCGGTGCTCAAGCGCCAGCTCGACGACAAGCGCGCCGAGCTCGTCGCGCGGCCGGGCAATCTCGACGAGTTGCGCGCGACAATCGCGGCGTGTTTCAACGCCGGCGTGCCGATCGTGCCGCGCGGCGCCGGCACCGGCAATTACGGGCAGTGCGTGCCGCTCTACGGCGGCGTCGTGGTCGATCTCGCGCGGCTGGACCGGATCATCGCGCTCGAAGGCGGCGTGGCGCGCGTCGAGGGCGGCGCGCGGCTCGGCACGATCGAGACGGCGGCGCGGGCGGTGGGTTGGGAGTTGCGTTGCATGCCCTCGACGTGGGTGAAGTGCACGCTCGGCGGATTTTTTTGCGGCGGGTCGGGCGGCATCGGCTCGATCACGTGGGGCGGCATCAACGCGCCGGGCAACGTCAAGTCGGTCACGATCCTCACGTGCGAGGCGGAGCCGCGACTGATCCGGCTCGAGGAGGGCGACGCGCTCAAGGCGCTGCACACCTACGGCACGACGGGATTCATGGTCGAAATCGAGATGCGGCTCGCGCCGAAGGTGGACTACGACCAGCTGATTTTCAGCGCGGCGGATTGGGACCGGCTGCTCGACTGGACCGACGCGACCGCGCGGCGCGGCGAGCTGCGCAAGCGGCTCGTCACGCAGTTCG
>Ga0265313_10003809_pt1 | contig 11926 bp, 10 predicted proteins | sample 4123metaG_FD_203122 | JGI IMG/M metagenome (GOLD analysis project Ga0265313, IMG submission 203122) | Rhizosphere microbial communities from Carex aquatilis grown in University of Washington, Seatle, WA, United States - 4-1-23 metaG | ecosystem: Host-associated > Plants > Roots > Rhizosphere >...
GGCAATCGTGCTGATCGGAGCGCTGGGCGCGGTCTCCTTCGGAGGGATCGGACTGCTGACTGCCAGCCGGGCACAGAAGATCGAGAGCGCCAGCGGGCTGATCAACCTCGTGATGATGCCCATGTGGATCTTCTCAGGCGTGTTCTTTTCCTATGAGCGTTTCCCGCAGATGGTGCAGCCGGCGATCCGGGCCTTGCCGCTAACCGCGCTCAACGACGCGCTGCGCGCCATCATTCTCCAGGGGGCTTCCCTGCCCTCCCAGCTTGGCAGGATCGCCGTGTTGGCGGTCTGGGGCGGTCTGTCGTTCTTCCTGGCGCTGCGCTGGTTCCGGTGGAGTTGATTGCGGGTGTGGCTGGCGGAGAGGGAAATATTTTGAATTTCGTGTCCCACTAAAGTTATTGCCTTCTCACAAAAGTACATGTAAACAAAAAGAAGCCGACTCATAAGTGTGCGTGAGAATTGTGTCGTCCCTGAAGGGACTCAAGTCGATTTCGCACTCTACCCAGGGCTCACGCCCTGGGCTAACACCAATTCCGCCCCTGCGGGGCTGACTTTCAGCCATTCAATCCACAGAGGCAACCGAAACATAGTTCTCACGCACACTCTGAAGCCATGCCCTTTCAAACCGGATTTATGAGATGGCTTCAAGGTATTACTGAGCCGAGCAGCCCACTTGCGGCCAGCTTAGGACAACCTTTGCTAAAGCTGGAAGCGTGAGTGTCGAAGATTAAGATTAGTGCCAGGAGGAATCCGCATGGCCAAAGACAAGAAGGGCAAGAAAGATAAGAAGGAGAAGAAACTCGAGAAGCTCAAGAATGACAAGAAGGTCGGTAGTGGGGAAAGCTCCCCCAGCGCCGAGAGCGAGAGCCTGGTGGGTGGCCAGACCTACTCTGATGGCCATCCCCTGGATCGGGTGCAGTACCTCGAGGCCAAGCTCATTCTCAAGCCCGATCGCTTCACTTCCGTACAGAGCTTTCGTGATTTTGGCAAGCTGGTGCAACGCACCGCCAAGAAGGCCGGGGTTGGCTTCCTCACCGATCCCAAGACCGGGTTGCGGCCTGAGACCCGGGAAATCGTCTTTATTGACACCCCGGATTTTCGCCTCTATAACAACGCCTTCATACTGCGCCGCCGTATCGCCTATGTAGACGGTTTCCCCGAAGGCGATCCCGAAATTGTCTTCAAGTTTCGTCATCCCGACGAAGCCCAAGCCCAAGCCTTGGACGTGAGGCCGAACATCGCCGGAAGCTATCGCATTAAGTTTAAGGCTGAGGCTTTGCCGCCAAAAACTGAAATCGGCGGGTTTCGCCTGCTGTATTCCCACAATTGCCAGTTCGGCATAAGCCAGATGCACGACGCGGACAAGACCTCGATGGGCACCATTGGCCACGTGTTTCCGGCGCTGGCGGCCCTGAAGAGGTCGGACGAAGAACGGGTCGGGCTGGTCAACGAAGGCATCGTGGAAGAAGTGCTGCTGCCGCTGGGACAATTGGACTTCGGCAAAGGCGTCCTGGCCAAGTGCGATGTCTCTTTGTGGCGCACGCGGGGCGAACATAAGCCGCTGTGCGGCGAGTTTGCCTTCCAGGTCAAGTTTGACCGCAGAGAAGATGTGGCCGAAAGACCAAAGAAATTGGCCGCCCAGTTCTACATTACCTTGCAGTACGACGTGGCCGACTGGCTGGCCCTGGGCACCACCAAGACAGGGATGGTCTACCGCCTGAAAGGCAATGAGCCGCAAAGCCATGAATGACCCTGCCGCCAAAGCCGCTCTTCAGCCCGCACCGGCCGCGCTTGCTCTGCCGAATGCATCCATTGCCGAGATCTTTATCGAATTCCTGATCATCGGCGCCACCAGCTTTGGAGGCGGCGTCGTAGCCTACCTGCGAAGCGGCCTGGTCGGCAAACGCAAGTGGGTCGACGACAAGGAATTTGTCGAGATGCTCTCCATCAGCCAGACCCTGCCCGGCCTGAACGCCACCAACATGGCCATCCTGGTGGGAGACAAGCTGCGGGGGGCCATGGGCGCCATCGCTGCGGTGGTCGGCGTCTGCCTGCCGGGCGCTGTCCTGATGTACATCGTAGGCATGCTGTACCACGAGCACGGCGACCGGCCGCTGGTCACGGCCGCGCTCAAAGGAGTGGCCGCCGCCGCCGTCGGGCTCATTCTGGCAACGGCCATCCAGCTGGGCAGGAAATCGCTCTCCCATACTTACGATCTCATCTTCATCGCGCTCACCGTAATCGGCGTCAACAAGCTGCACCAATCGGTGCCGCGGGTGCTGATCACGGTTGGCATCATTGCCATTCTCTGGTATTACCCGCGCAAGCAGGTGAAGGAGGCGCCAAGCCAATGAACCAGCTTCCCGCGCTCATTCGGGTGTTCGCCTACTTGTCGCTCCTTACCGTCGGCGGAGGCATGGCTGCCTTTCCCGAACTCAAGGTGCTGACCGTCGAGGTCCACCATTGGCTCACCTTCACGCAGCTCATCCACCTCTACAGTATGGGGCAGATGGCGCCCGGTCCCAACATGATGATGATCGTTTCCATCGGTGAGTGGGTGGCCGGACCCATGGGAGCCGTGGTGGTCCTGCTCGCGTTCTTCGGCCCCACCGCCCTGCTGGCGTTTCTTATCGGGCGTTTGTGGAAGAAGCTGGAACACTGGCCGTGGCGGGACTCGATTCAGAAAGGGCTGGCGCCTGTCTCCATCGGCCTGCTGCTGGCCGGCTGCTTCACCATGGCCAAGGGCGCAATTTCCGGCCTGGAAACCGCAACCATCTCGGTAGCCACGTTGATGATCCTGCTAGAGTACAAGATCAACCCGGCATTGCTGGTGGCGGCTGGGGCAATTATCGGAGCCTTTACCTTCGTCCCCAAGTAATGCGATTGTTCCCCAAGCTAGCCTCGGTAGCCGCGATTGTGGCGTCTCTCGCGCAGGTACTCTGTGCCCAGACGCTCGCTCCCCGCGCCTACGTCATCACGCCGGAAGGTTCCAATGCGGTCACTTTGACCTGGAACTTTTACACCGGCGACATTCTGTTCGACAATACCCTCCCGATCACCGGCGCCAGTGGGACCATCAACATCTTTAACGCCACCTACTACCACGCCTTCGGTTTCTTCGGCCGTTCTGCGAACGTCACTGCCTCCCTGCCCTATTCGGTGGGGAACTTCCAAGGGCTGATCGTTAACAAGGAAGAGAACCTGTATCGCTCCGGAGTGGCGGACGGCTTCGTTCGGTTCTCAGTCAACCTGAAAGGCGGCCCAGCGATGAAGGCGCCGCAGTTCATGAAGTGGAAGCAGAAAACGCTATTGGGAGCCAGCTTCCTCGTCGTGGCTCCGACCGGCCAATATGACCCGACCAAACTGGTCAATATCGGCGCCAACCGCTGGGCCTTCAAGCCGGAGTTCGGCTACTCCGAACGTTGGGGAAAGTGGGTGCTGGATGGGTATGCGGCGGTATGGTTCTTCACCCCCAACCCGGAGTTCTTTTCCCGCAACTCCTACTATCCGGGCACACGCTCCCAAACCCAAGATCCGATTGGCGCCTTCGAAGGCCACTTCAGCTACGATTTCAAGCCCAGGCTATGGGCCTCGATAGACGGCAACTTCTGGTTCGGCGGTAGAACCAGTTTGAATGGAGTGGAAAACCCCAGGACGCTGCAGAGCAACTCGCGGATCGGGGCGACGGTGGCAGTGCCTATCACCAAACACCAGTCCCTGAAATGCAGCTACGCCAATGGAGCGTATATCCGCTTCGGCGGCGATTACGAGTCGGTGTCGGTCGCCTGGCAATATTCCTGGCTCGGCACCCATTGGAAATGAGCGGCCTGCCGTCACTTTTCCGCGCCGGCATACTGCTTGAGCAGCGCCTGCTCTTTCTGAGCGATTAGCTTCGAATACGTCGCCGCCTTGCGCAGCAGCCGCTTCACCGCCCGCTGGTCATCCTTGTCGAACTCTGACGCCTGCTCGTTAAACTCCGAAAGTTGAAACCACACGTCTTCGTCCTCGTGGTTGAGTTTGTTGAGCGCCAGCTCGCTGACATGAATCTGCGAGTACGTCCTCACCTCGGATAGCTTCATGTAGTTCAGGGCACCAGTCGCCACTGCCGGGTCCCAGCTGCCGGTATTGAGATCCATAAAAATGTGAGGCGCATCGAGCAGGATTCTTCTGGCGCCGGGGAAATCGCCTTCCACCAGGTAGGTGGCTTTGTCCAACGCCGCCTGCAGCTGGAGTGTAGTCTTCAAGTGCTCCTCGACGACCTTGCGGTTGTCCTCGAGCTGGGTGCGGAAATATTCCCGCGTCTCATTCGCCAGCTCGCGATGGTTGTAATACTCCACCGCGGCTTCACCCGCCAACGCCAGCCCCAAGCCGAGCGAGATGGTCAGGATGTGGAAAAGAAAATCCTTGAGGGAACCGAAAGGGTGTCCGGCATGATGTTCTTCTGGCACTTCAAGGTGCATGGCTTGCTCCTGGACCTACCCCGCCAACGCATTGTTTACGATCTGCTGGGCCTCTTCCACGATCGCGTCCAGATGGCTTTGGTCTTTGAAGGTCTCCGCGTAGATCTTGTAGATATTCTCCGTGCCCGAGGGACGGGCGGCGAACCAGCCGTTGGCAGCCACTACCTTGAGCCCGCCGATGGGCGCATTGTTGCCCGGCGCACGAGTGAGCTTCGCGGTGATCGGCTCGCCCGCCAGCTCTGATTCCTTGACCGCCTCTGGCGACAACTTCTCCAGCTTCGCTTTTTGCGCGGGCGTCGCCGGAGCATCAATGCGGGTGTAAATCGGAGAGCCAAATTCTTCGGTCAGCTCGCGGTAATGCACCCCGGGATCTTTTCCAGTGCGCGCCAGAATCTCGGCGGCGAGCAGATCCATGATCGGGCCGTCTTTGTCGGTCGTCCACACGGTGCCGTTGATACGCAGGAAGCTGGCGCCGGCGCTCTCTTCCCCACCGAAGCAATACGATCCGTCGAACAGCCCGGAGAACCATTTGAAGCCCACCGGAACTTCCGACAGCTTGCGGCCCAGCTTGTTCACTACGCGATCGATCATGCTGCTGCTGACCAGCGTCTTGCCGACCGCTGCGTGTGCGGGCCATTGCGGCCGATGAGCGAGCAGATACTGAATCGCGACCGCCAGGTAATGATTGGGGTTCATGAGCCCCGAGGAAGGCGTGACGATTCCATGCCGGTCAGAGTCGGGATCGTTAGCAAACGCCAGCTGAAACTTGTCCTTCAGCCCGACCAGACGCGCCATCGCGTACGGACTGGAGCAGTCCATGCGGATCACGCCATCATGGTCCACCGTCATGAACGAAAATGTCGGGTCGAGAACGGGGTTGACCACCTTGATGTCCAAGCCATAGACAGCATTGATCGGCTCCCAATACGGCCGCGCCGCGCCACCCAGCGGATCGACGCCCATGTTCAAGCCGGCCGCGCGAATCGCGCCGATGTCGACGACGTTCCGCAGGTCGTTTACATAGGGCATCATGAAATCCTGCTGGTGGGTGGTTGCCGCTTTCATCGCCGACTCGAACGGGACGCGTTTCACGCCTGCGTTGTTGGTCCGCAGCAGTTCATTCGCGCGCTCCTCGACCCAGCCGGTCACATCGGTATCGGCCGGACCACCGTTGGTCGGGTTGTACTTAAAGCCGCCGTCCTCGGGAGGATTGTGCGACGGCGTGATGACGATGCCGTCGGCAAGGTGCTGCTTGCGGCCGCGGTTGTATACCAGAATCTCCCACGAGATGACTGGCGTGGGCGTGACTCCGTCGTTCGACTGGATAATGGTCTCCACGCCATTGGCCGCCAGCACCTCCAGCGCCGTGCGCTGCGCCGGGACGGAAACGGCGTGCGTGTCCTTGCCCATAAAGAGCGGGCCGTCCGTACCCTGGCTGCGGCGGTACTCGCAGATTGCCTGCGTGATCGCCAGGATGTGCGCCTCGGTGAAGCTGCCATGCAGCGGTGAGCCGCGATGTCCGCTGGTCCCGAAGATGACCATCTGGTTGGGATCGCTCACATCGGGACGGCGTTCGAAATATTCGCGCTCCAGCTTGGCCACATCCACCAGCATGTCTTTAGGCGCGGGTTTGCCCGCCAGCGGCGAGAGCTTGGCTGGGGACTCGGTTCCTGTGGTCATGGCTGTTCCTCCGTACGGCGTTGCGCGCCGGTCCTGCGGCACTGCCGATCTTACATTGAACCGTAGAATCGCCGGAACGACAATGGATGAAATGCCGTTCAATGTTGCATTGTGATTAATATCACTGACCCAGGCCAGCCCTACCCGGCAGACTCTTAACGAGGCCGCGATTTTGCCCGACTTGCCGTCGAACTCACCGTTGTCGCCACTGCCAGCACAGCCTGGCGCAACCCGCGCCTATCACGCCATGGTGAAGCCCATCGGCGCGATCTGCAACATCGATTGCACCTACTGCTATTACCTGCACAAGAAGGAGCTGTTGGGCAGCACAGCGAACTTCCGCATTTCGGACCAGATTCTTGAGACGCACATTCGGCAATACATCGAAGGCCAGGACCGCGACGAGGTGGTCTTCTCCTGGCAAGGCGGCGAGCCGACTCTGCTCGGCCTGGATTTCTTTCGCAAGGTCGTCGAGCTGGAGGCGAAATACAAGAAGCCTCATCAGCGCGTCGAAAACGACCTTCAGACCAATGGCACCTTGCTCAATGACGAATGGGGCAGCTTCCTCAAGCAGCACGGCTTCCTGGTCGGCCTGAGCATCGACGGCCCCAAAGAACTGCACGACATCCACCGGATCGCCAACGACGGCAAGCCGACCTTCGACAAAGTATTCGCCGCCGCCCAGATGTTGCACCGCCACGGCGTGCCCTTCAACACTCTGACGGTCATCAACCGCGCCAACGCCCGGCGGCCGCTCGATGTCTACCGCTTCCTGAAGAACGAAGTTCGCCCGCGTCAGATGCAGTTCATTCCCTGCGTCGAGCCGAAAGTGTTTCAAAATGTCGCTCCGCAGAAATGGGATGTGGACACGATACCGCTGTTTGACTCGCCCGCGGCGCACCCCGGTACGCCCGACTCCATCGTCACCGACTGGTCAGTCGACCCGGACGACTGGGGTAACTTTCTCTGCAAGGTTTGGGATGACTGGTACCGCCGCGACATGGGAAAGGTGTTCGTCAACCTCTTCGAGACCGCGGTTGCGCAGTGGATGGGCAAAGAGTCGCAGCTCTGCATTTATCACGAGTTCTGCGGCAAAGGCGTCGCCTTGGAGCACGATGGCAGCCTGTATTCCTGCGATCACTACGTTTATCCCGAATACAAGCTGGGCAACGTCCTCGATACCGCCAGCTCGCGCCTGGTCTTCTCCGAGCAGCAGCAGGCGTTCGGATTCGCCAAGTTCCGCACCTTGCCGCCGCGTTGCCGGCAATGCAGCTACCTGTTCGCCTGCAACGGCGAATGTCCCAAGAACCGCCTGATTCGCACGCCTGAAGGCGAGCCCGGCTTGAACTACCTGTGCAGTGGATTGGGCAAGTTCTGGCAGCACATCGATCGCGATGTGCAGGACATCTGCCAGCGCATCGCTCGCGGCGACCGCCTGCGCCCGAATTGATAGTCCGCCCTCAACCCAGACTCATTCGAAGCCCACCTCGGGCAGCGCAACCGGGTGGAAGCGCAGGCCTTTAGGCCTGCGAACCAGGTAGCCTTTCAAACGGGCTTTAGCCCTGGATGGGCCTTCTCCGGAATCAAGTTGGAAACTGGCTCGTGGTGGCGATCGGCTCCGCGGCTATCGGGTCATGCCAACCGCCAGGCGGCGTGACCTCGGCCATATTGCTCGGCCCCCAAGTGCCCGGCTCGTACTGTTGGACCGGCGTGACCGCCTTCAGCACCGGATCGACAATGCGCCAAGCTTCTTCCACGTAGTCCTGACGCGCGAACTGCGTGGCTTCGCCCGCCATGGCTTCTCCCAGCAGGCGTTCATAGGCTTCCATCTCACCCGGTTTCGGGGTCCGGCTGGCGATCATTTCTATGGTTTGTCCGGCGATCTCCTCACCCGGCTTCAGGACCATGGCGCCGATGGCGATCGTTACTTCAGGGCTGATGCGAAACCGCAGATGGTTGGAAGTAAGAACTCTCTCCGGCACCATCGACGGCGGCTTCCGCAGCCTTCCCATCACCTCCGTGCAAGTCACCGGCAGGCACTTCCCTGCCCGGATGTAGAACGGCACGCCTTTCCAGCGCCAGGAATCGACCTCCAAGCGCATCGCGGCGAAGGTTTCCATCTTGGAATCCGGCCCCACTCCTGGCTCCTTGAGGTAGCCGTTGAATTGGCCGCGGACAAGATTGGTCACCTGGATGGGCGGAATCGCCTTCAGTACTTTGACTTTCTCATCGCGGACGGATTCGCTGTCCACGCGAGGCGGGGCTTCCATAGCGAGATTGCACAGGATCTGGAAGAGATGGTTCTGAATGACGTCCCGAATGGTTCCGGTCTGGTCATAAAACGCGCCTCTGCCCTGGACCCCGAAGTCCTCTGCCATCGTCGCCTGCACGCTCTCGACGTAATTGCGGTTCCAGAACGGCTCCATGAAAGAGTTGGCGAAGCGGAAAACCACCATGTTGTTCACCGGCCGTTTGCCCAGATAGTGGTCGATGCGGAAAATGGAAGTTTCCGGGAAAGCGCTTTGCAGGATACGGTTCAACTCCTGCGCCGAAGCAAGATCGTGACCAAAGGGCTTTTCGATGATGACGCGCGCACCCTTGGCGCAGCCCGACTTCATGAGCTGTTCCACGACCTCCTCAAACAGCAGCGGAGGAATGGCCAGGTAATGTGCCGGATGCTCGGAGGAGCCCAGCTGCTTGCGCACCTCTTTGAAGGTTGCAAGATCGCTGTAGTCTCCGTCGACGTAATGCAGCAGACTCTCCAGCTTGGGCCAGGCCACGGGATCGAGGCCACCGTGCCTCATCACGCTGTCCTTGGCGCGGGCCTTCAACTGGTCCAAATCCCAGCCCGCCTTGGCGACGCCGATGACCGGCACGTCAAGACGGCCACGTCTGACCATCGCTTGCAGAGCCGGAAAGATCTTCTTGTAGGCAAGATCGCCGGTTGCGCCAAAGAAGACGAAAGCATCCGAGTGAATCCCACTCATGTCTGCTCCCCTACTTCCCTGCTGCTTTTTCCAGATGTCCGCCGAACTCATAGCGCATGGCCGAGAGCAGCTTGTCCGCGAAGTCGGCCTGACCGCGCGAGCTGAATCGCTCATACAGAGCAGTGGTCAGAACGGGCGCAGGTATCGCCTCGTCAATGGCGGCCTTGATCGTCCAGCGGCCCTCGCCGGAATCCGAAACCCGTCCGGCAAACTTCGCCAACTCGGGATCTCCCGTCAGCGCAGTCGCGGTCAAATCCAGCAGCCAGGAGGCGATCACGCTGCCGCGCCGCCAAACCTCGGTCACGTCGGTCAGGTTGAAGTCGTACTGATAGTGTTCAGGATCGCGCAGCGGCGTGGTCTCGGCGTCGATCGCATGCCTTTGCTTGCCCACGTTGGCGGAGCGGATAATGTTCAGCCCCTCGGCATACGCGGCCATCACGCCGTACTCGATGCCGTTGTGCACCATCTTCACAAAGTGTCCGCCGCCGTTGGGCCCACAGTGCAGATAGCCCTCTTCGGCGGTGCCGCCAAGCTTCTCGCGTCCCGGAGTGGGGTCAATGTCGCCTTTGCCCGGCGCCAGTGTCTTGAAGATGGGATCGAGCCGCTGCACCGCCTCAACCGGCCCGCCGATCATCATGCAGTAGCCGCGCTCCAGTCCCCACACACCGCCGCTGGTCCCGACGTCGACGTAGTGAATGCCCTTGGGCGCAAGCTGCTTTGCGCGGCGAATGTCATCGATGTAGTAGGAATTTCCGCCATCGATGAGCGTGTCTCCCGGCTCCAGGTAAGGCACCAGGCCGGCGATGGTCTCGTCCACCACGGCCGCCGGCACCATCAGCCAGATGGCCCGCGGCTTCTGCAGCTTGCTCACCAAGTCCTTGGGCGACGAGGAGCCAACCGCCTTCTCCTTGGCCAGCTCTTCCACGTTCTTCGGAAACACGTCGTACACCGCGCAGGTATGACCCGCCTTCATGAGCCGCCGCACCATGTTGGCGCCCATTCTTCCCAGACCCACCATTCCGAGTTGCATCGTTGGCTCCTTTTGCCGCAAATAGTGTTCAGGCATTTACCGGTTCCGCCGGCCGCGCCCGATCAGGTTGTTGTTTGAACTGTAGCGCGCCAGCCTATCGCTTTTTCTTTTTGCTGGAAGACTGTTTCTTGGCGGGAGCAGAGGAGGCCTGGACCTCCGCCGGCGGGCTCGACGGGCGCTTGCCGTCAGCCCACAAACGGAATCCGCCGAGGAAGGCGTTGGCGTTGTTGCCCTCGCGACATCCCTTGGGCAGTTGCTTCAGCAGCTTTACATTGCCTCCGCCTAGGACGATGTCGGTGGGCTCAAGCGCGCCCTTCAATTGCTCGACTACGTCCTCGACATTCTTGCGCCACTGCTTCTTGCCGTAGTGCTGCAATCCGCGAAGTCCCACGTAGTCCTCGAACGTCGCCTTCTTGTAGGGAAGATGGGCCAGCTCCATAGGCTCCATGTCACCGTCCACAATCATCGTGGACCCCAGGCCGGTTCCCAATCCCAGGAACAGCATCTTGCCGCCGTTGTAGCTGCCCAAGGCCTGCATGGCCGCATCATTGACGAGCTTTACCGGACAACCGAAGGCGCGTTCGAAATTGAAGGCTACCCACCCGGGCGCCAGATTGTGCGGCTCCGCCACCGGCCTGCCATTGATGACCGGCCCGGGATAGCCGATCGATACCGCATCGTACTTCCAATCCGCGGCAAGCTTCTTGACCCCGTCAACCATCGCCTTGGCAGTCAGCTTCGGCCCAGAAGGAAACTTCCGCCGCTCCTGCTGCCCGGTGGCAAGAATCTTGACGTTGGTCCCGCCTACATCGATAGCCAGCACGTTCATCAATAGGCCTCCAAGCTCATGCATTCTGTAGTACGGCACTCTTCGACGCAATCACCCGCAGCAGCTCATTCCAGGAATCGACGAACGATTTCGCCCCTTCCGTCTGCAAGCGCGCAGCCAGGGCAATGACGTCTACGTCGGCCTTGGCGAACTGCGCCAGCACCTGCTCGCAGTCGCCGCCGTCGGTGGGCATGACCCCGGCCACCTCGCCATGGTCGGCAAACGCCTTCAACGTGCCCTCCGGCATGGTGTTCACGGTGTTGGGGGCGGCGAGCGCTTTAATATACAGGATGTCGGAGGCCTTCGGGTCTTTCGTGCCCGTGCTGGCCCACAACAGGCGTTGCGGATTGTACCCTGCCTTCACGATGTTCTGCCAGCGCGGCGTTGCCAGCAGATCGCAATAGGCTTTGTAGATGCGCTTGGCGATGGCGATACCCAGTTGGTCGCGCAGCGCGTCGGGCACTTTGCTCGCGACCGCTACGTCCCACCGGCTGATGAACACTGAAGCAACAGATCCGACATTAGTGCTCAGCCCGGCCGCGATGCGGCGCTCGATGCCGCGCAGATAAGCTTCAGCCGCGGCCAGGTACTGCTCGCGCGAAAACAGCAGCGTTATGTTGATCGACACGCCGGCGAAGATTGCCTCTTCGATCGCGGGCAGGCCTTCCTTGGTGCCGGGAATCTTGATAAACAAATTGGGACGCTTGGCCCGCGCCGACAAGTCCTTGGCCTCGGCGAGGGTCGTCTTGGTGTCGTAGGCCAGCAGCGGCGATACTTCCAGCGACACAAATCCGTCCACGCCCTTGGTGTTGTTGTGAATGGGCCGGAACAGATCGGCGGCGCGCGTCAGGTCTTCCAGCGCCAGCTCGAAGAACAGCGCCTCGCCCGACTTCCCCTGGCTGAGCCTCTCCCGAATGCCATCGTCGTAAAGTGCGCTCTT
>Ga0265313_10003810_pt1 | contig 11920 bp, 7 predicted proteins | sample 4123metaG_FD_203122 | JGI IMG/M metagenome (GOLD analysis project Ga0265313, IMG submission 203122) | Rhizosphere microbial communities from Carex aquatilis grown in University of Washington, Seatle, WA, United States - 4-1-23 metaG | ecosystem: Host-associated > Plants > Roots > Rhizosphere >...
GTTCGATCACCCCTTTGCCGATGGCGAGGCGGCCGAAAGGCTGACGGGCAATGCCGAGGCCCGCGTCGTGGCGCTGGCGGCAGCGCGTGAAGTTCCGGTTCTGCTGAAGAATGACGGTACGCTGCCGCTCAACCCGGCGCGGATCAAGACGCTGGCGGTCATCGGTCCCAACGCAGCCGCGGCGCGGCTAGGCGGCTATACCGGAACACCACGCCAGATCGTCACCATGCTGGATGGCATCCGCGCCCGGACAGGAAGCGGGATCAGGATCGTCTCCGCGCCGGGGGTGAAGATCACTCAGGACGATGACTGGTGGGCAGACAAGGTCTCGCTGGCTGACCGCGGGGAGAACGAGGCATTGATCCGGCAGGCGGTCGAGACTGCAAGGATGGCCGACCAGATCGTGCTGGTACTGGGCGACACCGAACAGACCAGCCGCGAGGGCTGGGCCGCTTCCCATCTTGGCGACCGCGCCAGCCTGGACCTGGTCGGCCAGCAGGACGAACTGGCCGATGCCATCTTCGCCCTCGGAAAACCGGTGGTCGTCATACTGCTGAACGGCAGGCCCCTGTCGGTGAACAATGTCGCGGCAAAGGCCAATGCCTTGATCGAAGGCTGGTATCTGGGCCAGGAGGGCGGCACCGCCATGGCCGAGATATTGTTCGGCGACGTCAATCCGTCGGGTCATCTGCCGGTGACCATTCCCCGCTCTGTCGGGCAATTGCCGATGTTCTACAATTACAAGCCGAGCGCCCATCGCGGCTATCTTTTCGACGCGGCCACGCCGCTTTTCCCTTTCGGCTATGGCCTCAGCTACACGAGTTTTGAAATTGGCGCTCCGCGTCTTTCCGCGCCGGATATCGCCCCCGGCGAAAGCGTTACCGTGCAGGTCGATGTCAGGAACAGCGGCGCCCGGGCGGGCGATGCCGTGGTTCAGCTCTACATCCATGACAAGGTTTCCTCCGTGACCCGGCCGGTCAAGGAGCTGAAAGGTTTTCGGCGTGTCAGCCTGAATCCGGGCGAGACCAGGACCGCAAGTTTCACGCTGGGGCCGCGTGAACTGGGCTTCTGGGATGTACAGATGAAGCGTAAGGTGGAACCCGGCGAATTTGAGATCATGGCAGGGGACTCATCTGTCAATCTCAAGACCACGATGCTCAATGTGCACCGAGCGGCACGAAATCATCGGTAAGGGGCCGAAACCTCAACACGGTCTTGCAGTCAGAAAGAGGGACAAAAATGGTATCTCGGAGAAGCTTTCTTGGTGCGGCCGCGGGCCTGGGCATCGTTCCGGGGCTGGGGAGCGGTGCCATGGCCCAGCCCGCTGGCGATATCGCGGCCGGCCCCTTCAAGCCCAACTGGCAATCCCTGACTGCGGGCTATCAGGCGCCGGACTGGTTTCGCGACGCCAAATTCGGCATCTGGGCGCACTGGAGCGCCCAATGCGTACCGGAAGCGGGCGACTGGTATGCGCGCAACATGTACATCCAGGGTCACCGCCAATACGAGCATCACCTCGCCAATTACGGCCATCCCGCCGATACGGGCTTCATGGAGATGAACAATCGCTGGAAGGCGGAAAACTGGAATCCCGGCGCACTGCTCGACCTCTACAAGAAAGCCGGCGCCCGCTATTTCATGACGCTGGCAAATCACCATGACAATTTCGACAATTACAATTCCCGCTTCCATCCCTGGAACAGCACCCGCATCGGGCCAAAGCGCGACATTGTCGGCATCTGGGCGAAAGAAGCCCGGTCGAGGGGCCTGAAGATCGGCGTCTCGAACCATTCCGGCCATGCCTGGCACTGGTTCCAGACCGCTTATGCCTACGATCCGGAAGGCGCGCGCGCCGGCCAGCGCTATGATGCCTGGAAGCTCACCAAATATGACGGCAAGGGCAAATGGTGGGATGGACTGGACCCGCAGGAGCTCTATGCCGGGGCGGTGATGCCGATGCCGGACGGGATCGTCACGACCAAGGACGCGGCCGAGTTCTACCGGACCCATCTGAAAATGCTCAGCGAGGATCCGCCGCTGGAAAATCCCACATTCGTGCGGCAGTGGTATTTGCGCTGCCGGGATCTGATCGACAGTTATCGTCCGGACATGGTCTATTTCGACAATGCCAGCCTGCCGCTGGGACAGCCCGGGCTGGACATCGCAGCCCATTACTACAACAGCTCGCTCGCCTGGCACGGCAGCTTGCAGGTTGTCATCAACACCAAGCTGTTGCCAGAGGACCACCGCGGCGCAGTGGTGGAGGATGTCGAGCGCGGTTCGCGCGCCGAAATCATGCCGCATCCCTGGCAGACCGATACCTGCATTGGCGACTGGCATTATGACCGGGCGCGCTTCCTCAACAAATCCTACGCCACCGCTGAGTCTGTGGTGCACCGGCTCTGTGATGTTGTGTCCAAGAATGGCTGCCTGTTGCTCTCGGTGCCGGTTCGCGGCGACGGCACCATCGATTCGGAGGAACATGCCATTGTCGAGCAAATCGCAACCTGGACGCAGCGGTATGGCGAGGCCATCTTCGCGTCGCGGCCCTGGAAAGTCTCGGGCGAGGGACCGACCCAGGTTGTCTCGGGCCAGCTCAACGAGGGCAGGGCGAAGCCCTTTGAAGCCGCCGATATTCGGTTCACGACCCAGGGACCAGTGCTGTATGCCATGACTCTGGGACGGCCCACTGGCGATGTCGCGATTTCATCGCTGGCGAATGTTGGGTCCGTGCGGCGTGTCGAAGTGGTGGGCAGCAACGCCCCACTGGAATTCCGGCAGAATGCGGAAGGTTTGCATGTCAGCCTGCCGCAAGGAGCGTCGCATGAATTTGGCGTAGCGCTCAAGATTGAAGGCAATGGCCTGGTCTGATCGTTTTCAGGGAATGATTGGGCGGCTATAGACCTCTCCAGATACGCATCTGAAACAGTTGGCTTTTGGGGGGCAGGAAACAGAACGAAAGCCTTGCACGATGAAATCGAAGTTCGCCATTTTCGTTTTCTGTGCCGTTGCTGGTTCGAGCGCAGCCATGGCCGACGCCACAGAAACCTGGCTGGGCGGCTGGGGGCATGCGCCGACATCCTACAATCTGACCCCGGTGCCTGCGTCGCCGGAAGGTGGTGCGCCGCGTGGACGCCCGGGTTTTGCGCCGTTGGCGCCCTATAACGATGCTACGGTGCGTGAGTTCGTGCGCATTTCCGCGGGCGCCGCCCGGCTGCGTTTTCGATTCAGCAATGAATTTGGTGCCACGGCTATGACGCTCGGCAGCGCGCACGTCGCGCTGGTTGGCGAGGATGGAGCCATTGTTTCCGGCTCTGATCACGCCCTGCGCTTTGCGGGCCGCGAAAGGGTTATTATCCCCGCGGGCGCCCCCGTGCTCAGCGATCCGCTGGACTGGAAATTGCCGGCATTCGCAAAGCTGGTGGTCAGCGTCTATTACCCGCAGGAGACTCTGCCTCCGGCCCACACCCTGTTCGCCTTGCCCGCCGAGGTGTCATCAGTGGGAAATTTTGTGGCATCGGCGGTTCTACCCAGCGCGATACCGGCCCGCAACGGAAATGCCCTGTCCGAAATCGACATTGTGCCGGTCACGCCCGGCAGGACAGTGGTCGCCTTCGGCGATTCCATCACTGAGGGTGTGGCCAGCACCGTCGGGGCCTTTCGCGGCTGGCCAGACAGGCTGGCGGAACGTCTGCAGGAAAATCGCGCCACCCGAGGCTGGTCGGTGGTCAATGCGGGTATCGGCAGCAACCGGCTGCTGCATGATACGCCCGGCGCCAATGCGTTGGCGCGTTTTGACCGGGATGTTTTGTCAGTGCCCGGAGTCGCGACGGTGATCGTGCTGGAAGGAATAAATGACATTCAATATAGCCACCGCAATCCCACAGAGGCGGTTAGCGCCGACGATATGATTGCCGGACTGCGGCAACTCTGCACCCGGGCACACGCGAAAGGTCTGCGCATCCTGGCGGGCACTATTACCGCCTTCGAGGGGTCACCGGACTATACCGAGCAAGGGGAGGCGATGCGCCAGGCCGTGAATGACTGGATCCGCACGACGTCGGAACTGGATGGGGTGATCGATTTCGACGCCGCCACGCGGGATCCGACCCATCCCACTCGCCTGCGGGCGGAAACCCAGACCAGAGACCACCTGCATCCCGGCGATGCCGGTTACGCGGCGATGGGCAATGCCATCGATCTGACGTTGATCTCTGGCAGCGCGGCCAGGAAATAAGGCGATTCAGTAGGTAGTGCGGCCCCCCGAGATGTCGAAGGTCGCGGCAGTGGAGAAGGAACATTCCTCGCTGGCCAGCCAGCAGATTAGTGCCGCCACTTCGTCGATCTCGCCCAGGCGATCCATGGGAATCTTAGAGCGCATGTACTCGATCTGACTTTGCGGCAATTGCGCGAGGATCGGGCTCTTGAACGTCGTCGGCGTGACGCAATTGACCCGTACGCCGGTCTTAGCCAACTCCTTGCCCAGTGACTTGGTCAGCGCGATTAGCCCGGCCTTGGAGGCCGAATAGGCGGAAGCGTTTGGGTTGCCTTCCTTGCCCGCCACTGAGGAGACATTGACGATCCGGCCGTAATCGTGGCGCAGCATGAAGGGCACCACGGCGCGGGCGGTGTAAAATGCGCCGTTTAGATTGACGTCAACAACGCGGCGCCAGCTTTCCAACGGATAGTCCCAGGTGGTGGCGGTAGCTCCGGTGATGCCGGCGCAGACTACCAGAATGTCGATGCGTCCCAGCGCTGCGAAGGTGGCTTCAGCAGCCTGAGCCAGCGCCGCGGCGTCGCTCACGTCCACTGCCAGGCTGTGAGCCGCCCCGGTTGCGGCACGGGCTGCCTCCAACTGCTGCTGGTCCAGATCCCACAAGCTGGCGCGGCCACCCTCGGCGACGATGCGCGCCGCCACGGCGCGGCCGGCGCCGGAGGCCCCTCCGGTCACTACGGCAGCGCGGCCGGCAAAACGATCGGAAAACACGGTCATTAGAATATCCGCAAAGTCAGTGATAACCCAGAGCGAAGGACCATAACACGGAGCCGTCCATGCCCGCGACATACTGGCGATTCCCGACTGTGTAGGTCATGGGTGTGGCGCGCCAGGAATCGTTGGTGCGGAAAGTATAGAGCGTCTTGCCGGTCCTGGCGTCAACCGCTGCGAAGTCGCCGCCGGTCTCGCCATGGAAGATAAGGCCACCCGCTGTCGCCAGCACGCCGGTATAGTTACTCTCCTGCGGGCCCACCAGGGGCTTGTCCCAAACGATGGCGCCGGTCTCGATGTTCAGCGCCCGCACATGGCGCGTACCGGAATTGGCGGGATCGGGATTGTTGCCAAAGATGCGTCCTTCGCTGCGATAGACGCCGCAGTCCTCGGCGGCCATGACGTAGAACAGCCGCGTCTTGGGGTTGAAAGCCGCCGGATACCAGTTGGTGGCGCCGCGCACACCAGGGCAGGTGAGGGTGCCGTCCTTGGTTGGGGTGTTACCCGATACCAGCGTGGGCATGCCTGTCTTCGGATCGAAAGCGCTGGCCCAGGTCAGCTTCTTCACAAAGGGTTTGGCGAGCAGGAACTGGCCATTGGTGCGATCCAGGACATAAAAAACGCCGCTACGCTGCGCGCTGAGCAGCAGTTTGCGCGGCTTGCCCTTCCACAACGTGTCCACAAGCACCATCGGTTCGGTGGAGTCCCAGTCATGGGTGTCATAGGGCGTGAACTGGTAGTGCCATTTGAACTTTCCGGTCATGGCGTCCAGCGCCACCACCGAGTTTGTATAGAGATTGGTGCCGCCCCGCTCGCTCGCATCGGTGTCCGGGAAGGGATTACCGACAGCCCAGTACAGCGTGCCGGTCTCCGCGTCGTAGGAGCCGGTCTCCCAGGTGGCGCCGCCGCCCGTCGCCAAGGCGCGGCCAATCCAGGTCGCGGCCAGCGGCATCTCGCCCGGCTTGGGAATGGTGTAGAAACGCCATGCCTCCTTGCCGGTATTGGCGTGGAAGGCGGCGATGAAGCCCCGCATCGGCGAATCGCCGCCGGCAATGCCCGCGATCACCAGGTCGTTCACCACCAGGACCGAGGCGGAAGTGTAGATCTGGCCCTTCTCGCTGTCCTCCGCCAGCTTGCGCGACCACATCACTGCGCCCGTCAGGCGGTTGAGGCAAACCAGATAGGCGTCGTCGGAGGTGTAGAACAGCCTGTCGCCCAGGATGGCGACGCCACGGTTTGGCCCCACCGGTGGTGGCGTCTGACCCGGACGCGGGGCGCCGCGCCCGAATACCGGCGGCACCCCCAATCCATTGGTGCGCGGCGTGCACCAGATGCGCAGGCCGGTGCGGGCGTCGAGGGCGCAAGTCTGCGGCCCGCCCGTAAGGTACATGATGCCGTCCTTCACTATCGGCTCGCCTTCGAGGCCCGTGCCGCCCGGTGTGAAGGCCCATTGCGGCTGCAACTGCTTCACATTGGCGGGGGTGATCTGGTCCAGCACAGAAAAATGGTTGCCGTCGCGCACGCCGTTATAGGTGACCCATTCGCCTTTGGCCGAATGCATCACAGCGTCGATCTCGACCTGCGGCACCGGTGGAACCTCCGCCGCCAGCGGCCCCGCAAGGATGCCGCCCAGTGTTCCCAGATAGGCGAGCAGATCGCGGCGCTGGCCGGCGCTGCCATGGTACACGGGCATGTAAGACTGTTCTTGTTGGACGATGCTGCGGATATCCGACCGGTCGAGCATGCGCAAATGCCCGTCCAGGGTCTGCAGCGCCACTTCATGCTCGGTCTGGCGCCGGGCGAAGCCGCGCAATGTCGTGCCGTTCTTCAGCACGACAACCTGCAGTGCCCATTCGAAATTGGGGCAGAAGGCATAGCCCGGACAGCCCGGCATGGACTTCATGCCCAGTTGGGCAGTCGGCTTGTCGAGCCACAGTTCCATTTCGGCGCGGGTGGAGCGCGCAGCGACCGCAGAGAGATCGGGACCGGAGGAAGCCCCGCGTCCGCGCACCATGTGGCAGCCCGAACAGCCAGCCGAACCGAAGAACAGGGCCTCACCGGCGGCGACCTGCTCGGGCGGCGCGGCTTGCAGGCCCGAAATGTTCATGCTGTGAAGCCAGGCCGCCAGCCGCGCCAGTTCCTCCGCGGGCAGGCCAGGAAAGGCCGGCATGCCGCGCTGTCCGCCCCGGATGATCGCGGCGATGCCGTCCGTGTCCAGTGTACGCAGATGGGCGTTGCCGACCAGGCTTGGGCCGCGGTCGCCACCGCCGCCGTCATCGCCATGGCAGCTGGCGCAGGTAAGGTTGAAATCCTGCCGGGCCTGGACGAAGTCGGCAGGGGCCGCGTTCTGAGCCCGGGCCTGGAAGAGTAGAAGGCCGGCGGCGAATCCGGCAACACCCAGCATCGCCGCTATGGAACGCGGGCGGGAGAAAATGGTCATGCCAGGCTCGGCTGATTGGCGGCGCGCTTGATCCATTTGTAAACCTTCGCCGAATTCTTCCAGAAGTATTTCTCGGCTGCCGCGCGCGGCTTGTCAGAGAAATAGCGCTTCATCAGCGACACTTCCTGCGGGATGGTGGCGACGCCGTAGCTGTTGGGATAATCGGTTCCGAAGATCACCCGGTCCTCCCCGAATGCGCCGTAGAGATAGTCCAGGCGGTCGCGCTTCGGAGCATAGTCCATGTCTACGGTGCCGTCGGCCAATGGGTGATAGACCTCGGTCAGCTTGACGAAGATGTTGGGCCGCATCGCCATCTCCCGCACCACCGCCTCATAGGCCTGGCGGTTGTCGGGCGTCGGATCGAAGGAAGGAAGATGATCCATTATGATGCGCAGGCCGGGGATCGCGTCCGCCAAAAGGACATTGGCCTGCATCAGCGGCATGCTGGGGTTGGCGGTGTCCAGCACCAGATCGGCCTGGGCCAGCAGCTTGAGATTCTCCACCATCGGCGCGTTCAGCACAGTGCGGCCGTTCTCCTGACGATAAAAGCGGCTGAAACGGATGGCGCGGTAGAGCGGGTTGCGATGAAAGCGCTCCACATATTCGCCGAATTCCGGCTTACCCGGATCCAGGCTGCCCGAGACGCCGACGATGATGGGGTCAGTCTGGGCAACCTCCAGATACCAGAGATTGTCCTCGATCCAGCTGCTTGATTCCACGACCACTGCGCCGACAATGCCGGTCGGCGTTGCCAGCGGTCGATAATTGCCGGGCAGCGAAACCTTGGAAACCGCCCGGTAGGCGGGCGAACCCATGTAACCGGCCCCTTGCGGTCGGGTGCCGTCGAACAGATGGATATGGGCGTCGATGATCGGCAGATTGTCGACGCTGGCCGATTGCGCCAGCGCCCGGCCCGGCCCCGCTAGCAGGGCCGCTGTTGCGCCGCCCACCAGCACGGCGCGGCGCGGCAGCCCATTTGCATCGTCTGCTGGCGCCATCATCAGCGTTCGATTCTCGTGGTCAGCTTGTCGAGCGCGGCACGGTTGATCTTGACCCCCAGCCCCGGCGCGGTCGGTGCTCCGATATAGCCGTCCGCGTCCGGCCGGTATTTCGTATCCATAAAGGGATGGTCGGCCGCATCCGGTGGCATCGGCACCTCGAACCAGGAGGCGTTGGGCAGCGCCATCTCCAGATGGTGATGAACAGCCAGGTCGATCGGATTGCCCCAGTTGTGCGGGGTACATTCCAACCCAAAGGCATCGGCCAGGAGACCCACCCGCATCGAGCCGCTGATGCCGCCAACATTGTCGGCGATCAGGCGAGCGACGTTGAGCGCGCCCTTGGAGATATAGTCGGCGAAGTCGGCGATGGAGAAAAGGAACTCGCCGACATGCAACGGCAGGTTCAGAACCCGGTTCAACTCGATCAACCCATCCATGTCGGTGGTGCGGATCGGGTCCTCGAACCAGGCATAGTTTAGATCATCGAGCAGCCGGCCGACCGCCAGCGCTTCATAGCGGTTGTACATCTGCACCGGGTCGTGGGCGAGGACGAATTCGTCGCCAGCCGCCGCGCGCACCTGGCGGATGATTTCCATGTGGCCGATATAGGTAGGAATCTCCTTGCCGCTATTGTGCTGGCCGGGGCCAGGATGGATCTTGTAGGCCTTGAAGTTCATCGCCTTGGCTTGGGCTACCTCGGGGGCGAATTCCTCGATCGTGGCGTGCTGCTGGGTACTGGCATAGCCCATGATCTTTTCTTTTGCGCCACCGACACCGCCGCCCAGGAGCTTGTAAATCGGCCGCCCCACCGCCTGACCGAGTATGTCCCACAAGATCACGTCAGCTGAGGCGGTATACCAGTTCGGCCAGTTGCCACCTCCGCGGGTCGTCGCGCCGCTGCCCACAAGACCCTCGGTGTTGAAGGCTGAGGTGTTGCCTAGGGTAGGCGCCGTGAAACCACGGGGCGCGCCGGGCCGCCGCACATTTGCGTTGTAGCCGTAATTGGCCTTTAGGCCCGAGGTCGAGGTCAGCGAGGGCAGCAGATCCAGTACGCTCTTGCCGATCAGGGTCGCCTTGGCCCATTCCAGCCAGTGCGGCGTGGCGTTGCGGTTGCCCAGGGTATAGACGCCTTCGATGCCGCCAACTGTGGTGAGCGAAACGAGTTCGCCATGGTCCGGCGAGTTGAGCGGCCGGTAGCCGGTCTTGCTGAGGTCGGTGACATAGACCTTGGCTTCCTTGATCGTGAGGTTCGGCAGGTCGCCGGGCTTGACCCCGACCGATTGGGCAGCGGCGGCCCCGGGGTTGGTCAGCGCCGCCAAGCCGGCGGTGGAAGCCATGCAGGCGGAATTGGAAAGAAAATCGCGCCGTGAGGCGCCCGGTTTGCGAAGCATGAAAGTCCCCCTGGTGTATGGATCGGCGGCCCGGTTGATCCGGCGCCCCTGCGTCAGCCCCGCATATAGGGCTTCAGATAGGTGTTCATCGCTTCGCGAATGAATTGCTTGCCGGCGTCGGTGAGAGGCGGATTGCGCACGGCAGCGGCAGGGCGCGGCGCCCCGCCTGCCGGCATCGCCTCCGGCTCCATCGGCTGGCGGCGCTGGCGCGTGGTTTCCTTGAAAACGCCGCGCGCCACCATCAGATAGTCGGTCGCGCCTGGAATCGTCGCGAAGGCCTGGACGCGGGCGAACATGTCATAGGCCTGCTGCTTCCTGCCAGCCCAGTAGAACTCCATCGCCTGCTGTAGGAGGTCGGCATACTGTGGCGTTGGGCATAAGCCCTCAAAGCCGAGCGGCAATTCACGCAAGAGTTCGGCACCGGTACCGCCACCCGCGGCCCAGATTGAGAGCTTGTTGTTGGTGCGCCGGATCAGTTCGGGCGCGCGGGCCAGAGGATCGCCGACCTCGTCCTTGGTCGCCTTCATGGTCGGAATCTGCTCAAACATCCGAACCATCAGATCCACGCTCATGGTGCCGCGCGTCTGCACGATCAGAGGAAGGTCTGTGGCGGCGCCGATAGTCTTGTAATAGTCGAGAATCGCCTGGTCGCTGACATTCCAGCCATTGTTGGGTGGGATCGAGACGATGGCATCGGCGCCATGGGCGGCGGCGTGCTTGGCATAGCGCACCGAGGTTGGGGTATCCCAGGCCATGTTCTGTACCGCGATTGCGATGGCTGTCTTGCCGCCCTTGCCGGCGGCCAGCATGGTCTCGGCGCCTTCCATGCGTTCGGTGTCCGAAAGGGTGGACCAGCTCGAGGCGAAAACCGGCCAGATCATGCCGGCGACACGGCCGCGATTCAGCCATTTAACCTCATTGGCTAGGTCTTCGGTATCAAGCTTGTCGGCCTCGGTGAAGGGCGTAGCAACGATGGGATACAAGCCGCGCAGGGGCTTGCCGCTGGGCGTTGTCAGATGCGCGCCTGTGACGTCAGCGGCATAGGCCGCCGGGCTGTGCGTTATCACTGCTGCAGCAGCGGCCAGAGCCGCGAGGGATTGCATCGCCTCTCGCCGGTCGGCCCTGATCGCGTCCCCGGTGCAGTCCATGAGTTCCCCCTGAGATCCCCGCAATGCGCCCCCAGTTGTCCTAGGCGTCAGCTTGTTCGCACGCAGCCCGAGCCAATTTCCGTTCTGGCGCTGCAGCATTTGCTGTTGATCGTATGCCGAACCCGAAAGGGCGGAAATATAAAATCCGGCCGAGAGTGTAAGATTTGTGTAAGGAGACCAGGAATGCTACGTGGTTAGACTCTTTGTCCAGACAGTTCCGCGGATAGGTATTATTGTAGACCGCTGCGACTAACGCAAAAACAAAACAAGTCGCGTTCATGGCGGGAGAAATTCCATGACTCGGACGAACACGCCTATTCTGATCCTCATGATGGCGGCCCTGGTGCTGCCGGCGGCCAGGGCCGCGCCCCGGGCCAAGGCTAAGCCGGCAACCGACCTCAAGATCATATCGGTCGATGTGGAAGGCGGCGCTGCGGTGCTGTTCCTGACGCCCGAAGGCAAGTCCATGCTGATCGACACCGGCTTTCCGCCCGGCGGTGGAACGCAACGTTCCACGCCGGGATTTCCCCCGCCGGGGCCGCAGGATGCCGAGCGCATCGCAAAGGCCGCCGCCACGCTGGGAATAAAGAAACTCGATTACCTTCTCATCACCCATTACCATGGCGACCATATCGGCGGTTTGGAGGCCCTGCTGGCCAAGCTGCCGGTCGATACCTTCATCGACCACGGGCCCAACCGTGAAATTCCGCCCGCCAATCTTCCGCCAGAACGGCGGGCGGGAACTCCGCAAGCCCGCTATCCCGCCCTGGTCGCCGCAGAGCAGGGTCACAATCATATTCTCGCAAGGCCAGGCGAGACACTCGACATTGGCTCGATGCACATCCAGTTTGTCTCGGCGGATGGGAACGTCCTGAACGCACCGCTTGCCGGCGCCGGCAAGGCCAACCCCGACTGCGCCGGCGTCAAGCAGGCGACGAATGACGGCGGCGACG
>Ga0265313_10003811_pt1 | contig 11920 bp, 10 predicted proteins | sample 4123metaG_FD_203122 | JGI IMG/M metagenome (GOLD analysis project Ga0265313, IMG submission 203122) | Rhizosphere microbial communities from Carex aquatilis grown in University of Washington, Seatle, WA, United States - 4-1-23 metaG | ecosystem: Host-associated > Plants > Roots > Rhizosphere >...
TCACATCGGAGCCTTCCAGCAGTTCGATCGCCTGACCGATCGTGAACTGTTGCCCGGCTTCGTAAATTCGAGCAACCTTGGGCCGTCCCGCACGAATGAACACCGGACCCACGTGCGCCGCCGCGAGCTTGACCAGCTCGATCATAGAAATTTCGTCGGCGGGTGAAAGCACCGTGAATCCAGGCAGAGAGCAAGCCAGGCTCAGATCTTCGACGCTCATCTGCGACGGCCCATCTTCGCCGATGGAAATGCCGCTGTGCGTACCGACCACTTTCAGATTTACGTTGGGATACGCCGCTGTTACACGCAATTGCTCGAATCCCTTGTTCATGGCGAACACCGAAAAGCTAGCGGCGAACGGAATCTTCCCGGCCGATGCCAAGCCGGCGCCGATCGCGATCATGTTGGCCTCGGCGATGCCGCACTCGATGAAGCGAGCAGGAAATTCTTTCGCGAATCCGGCCGTGTATGTGGATTTGGACAGGTCCGCATCCAACGCGACCACATTAGGATTCGTTCGTCCGAGTTCCACCAAAGCCTTCCCGAAGGCTTCGCGCGTGGCTGCGCCCAAGGGCAGTTCGTATTTAGTTTTGACGGGCATCAGGCCAGCTCCTGGAGCGCTTTGGCGCACTCTTCGCGCGTCGGCGCAGTGCCGTGGAACTTGGGATTGTTTTCCATGAACGACACGCCCTTGCCTTTGACGGTGTGGGCGAGAATGCATGTGGGCTTGCCTTTCATTGAAGACGCCTCGCCGAATGCGTTCTGCAGGGCCGCGATGTCATGCCCGAACGCCTCAATGACGTGCCATCCGAAGCTGCGCCACTTGTCGGCCAGCGGCTCCAGACTCATGATATCCTTGACGAAACCGTCCAGTTGGATCTGGTTGTAATCCACAATAGCCACCAAGTTATCGACCTTAAGAAAAGGCGCGGCCATGGCGGCTTCCCAGATCTGGCCTTCCTGAATTTCACCATCGCCGAGCACGACGTAGGATCGCGACTTGCCTCCATTCATCCGCGCCGCCAGTGACATGCCGAGCCCCAGTGAAAGCCCCAGGCCCAGCGAGCCGGTAGAAGCCTCCAGCGCAGGCAGAAATCGCACGTCTGGATGTCCCTGATACATCGAACCGAGCTTGCGCAAGGTCATCAGCTTGTCTTTGGGGCAATAACCGCATTCCGCCATGACCGCGTAGAGAATCGGGCAGCAATGCCCTTTCGACAGGATGAACCTGTCGCGATCCGGCCAATGTGGGTTGTCGGGATCGTGATGCAGCACGTCGAAAAACAGCGTGGTCACGATTTCAGCTGCGGAAAGCGACCCGCCGGGATGGCCCGAGCCGGCCTCGGTGATCATCTCGATCAGCGTGCGCCGCATGCGTTTGGTGATCGCAGCCAGTTGAGCGACGTCACTGGTTTTTTGCATAGCTGCTTCAAATGTAGCAGGGCATCATCCCTGCCGTGGGAAGCCGATCCGGCGCTTCGGCCCCGGCGGCGGAATCGCCTTCAAGTCGCTAATCTCATCGGCGAGTATCGTGATCACCGAATTCTGCCTGTTCTGCATGTCTTCGATCTTTTCGACGCGCATGGCAAGCTCTTTGTGATTCGCGATCAACTCGCGCATCCGCACGAATGCTCGGATGATCAGGACGCTCATCTTGACCGCGCGCTCACTAGCCAGAACTGCCGAAAGCATAGCCACACCATGTTCCGTGAATGCGTACGGCAGATTGCGGCGGCCGCCCCAACTTGAGGTCGCAATTTGCGACCTCAAGTTTTCCGCCTCAGCTTCCTTCAGTCGAAACATGAAGTCCTTTGGGAAGCGGCCAAGATTGCGTTGCACCTGCTCATTTACCCGTTTCGTGGGTACCTGGTAAAGCTCCGCGAGGTCAGCATCCAGCATGACCTTTTGTCCCCGGATCATGTAAATCCGACGTTCGACGAGTTGTACCGGGACGGGAAGCTTCGAGATGGCCGTTTTATTCGCTTTTGATGAAGAACGCATACCACCATAGTGATAAGTAGCCGTAAGTTATCTCATAGATACCGCCGTGTGCTAGCCTGACCTGTTCCATGGCCGATCCGCCGCACATCTCTAACCCCGTCAAGTGGACGATTTGCGCCATGGCCTCGCTCGGATTCCTGTTCGACATCTACGAAGTGCTGGTGGCCCCCCTGGTGTTGCAGCCCGCCGTCATGGAACTCGGTGGGTTCTCTCCCGGAACGCCCGAATACCGCTACTGGACCGGACTTTTGTTCTGGATCCCGCCCCTGGTCGGCGGCTTTTGCGGGCTGTGGGGCGGCTATCTGGCGGATCGCTTCGGACGGCGCCGCATCCTGGTCTGGAGCATCCTGCTGTATACGGTGTCGGCAGTGTCCGCGGGAATGTCGACGCGGATGGAGACGCTGCTCTTGTTTCGCGCGCTGTGCTTCGCCGGCGTGTGCGTCGAATTCATCGCGGCCGTGGCGTGGCTCGCCGAACTGTTCCCCGATCCGAAAGTGCGCGAAGCCGTGCTCGGCTATACGCAGCTGTTCTCATCCCTGGGCGGAGCCTTGGTCGCCGGCGCATTCTATCTCGCCAATCGCTTCGGCACAGACTTACCCGCGATCTACGGCGGACATTCCGCATGGCGCTACACGTTGATTTCGGGTCTCGCTCCCGCGATTCCCTTGATGCTCATCCGGCCCTTCCTGCCGGAATCTCCGCAATGGCAGCAACGCCGTTCCGAGGGGACGCTCAAGCGCCCGAGCGTTGCGGAACTTTTCCGGCCGGAGTTTCGACGTAGCACTGTTGTCACGGCACTGTTATTCGCCTGCGCCTATGGAGCCGCCTTCGGGACCGTGCAGCAATCGCCACAGATCGCCGCGGGACTTCCGGAAGTCCGGCAGCTTCCCACCTCCGAGCGCGGCCAAGCGACCGCCGGTACGCAGACCATGCAGGAACTTGGAGGTCTGGCCGGCAGATTCGCAATTGCCAGCCTGGGCCTGCTGATCGTCGGCCGCCGCGCGCTTCTGAGAATATTCCTGATACCCGGCCTATTTGTTACTGCGATTGTTTTTTTCTACACAGGCACCACGAGTCTCGAACTATTCCGCATAGGCGTGTTCATTGCCGGATTTTTCACCATCGCGCAGCTTACATTCCTGGGGAACTACATGCCGCGGATCTATCCGCTGCATCTGCGCGGCACCGGCGAAGGATTCGCCGCGAACGTCGGCGGCCGGATGCTTGGAACTTCCGCGTCTTTCGTCACGACACATCTCGCTGCAGTCATGCCTGCCACGTTGCCGGGCGCGCAGTTAGCCTACGCCGCTGCGGTTGTCGGAATCGGCGTTTACCTGCTGGCCCTGGTGCTCACGTTCTGGCTGCCGGAACCGCCCGAAAAACTCCCCGACTAGTTACGACAACGCCGGCCGCCGCCCCGCGATTCCGAACGCGTCTTCGAGAGCCGCTCCGGCCTGCAGCAGCGTGTCTTCCTGTTGCGGCGGACCCACCACTTGCAGACCTATCGGCAGGCCCAAGCTTGAAAAGCCGCACGGCAGCGCCAGCGCCGGCCAGCCCAACACGTTAAACGGCCGAGTCAGCCGGGTGGCCGCGGTGCGAACGTCCTCGGTGAACGAGCCGAAGTCGACATTCATCTCACCGATCTTGGGCGCAGTCATCGGCGTGGCCGGAGTCATCAGACAATCGAGATGTTTCCAGATTCTCGAAAAGTCCCGAGCTAGCACGGTGCGAACACGCTGCGCATTCAAGTAATCGATCGCGGGAATGAGCCGGCCCTGTTCCACCAGCACCAGAATGTCCCGTCCGATTTCGCTACGACGGTCGAGATGCCGCGCCAATAGCGCCGATACTTCCGAGAGCTGTGCAATGCGCCCGACCACGTTGAGCGCCTCACCGTCGGGCAGCTTGATTTCGGTTACGTGAGCTCCCAATGCCGCCGCCGTCTGCACGGCCGCGCGGAAGGACAGCATGACATCCGGGGCGATGCGTTCCACGAAGAAATTCTCGGGCACTCCGATGCGCATTCCACGAAGATCCGCGCGGGGCGCAGGCACGTAACCGCTCGAATGCTTCGCGATCAGGCTGAACGCCAGAGCCACGTCGCGAACAGTGCCTGCGAGCACACCCGCATGATCCAGCGTCAACCCCAGCGGCATTACGCCTTGGCGGCTCACCCGCTCATAAGTCGGCTTCAAACCCACGACGCCGCAGAACGATGCCGGGATGCGGATCGATCCGCCCGTGTCCGAACCGGTTGCCAGAGGCACGAGTCGCGCTGCCACCGCGGCAGCCGAGCCGCCGCTCGATCCGCCGGGAACCCGCTCCGAATCCCATGGATTCCGAATCGCCCCATAGTGCGGATTGTTCGAGGTGATGCCATAGGCAAACTCGTGAAGTCCGGTTTTGCCGATCACGTTGGCGCCCGCATCGTTCAACTGGCTGACGATCGTCGCGTCATAGTCCGGTACGAAATCCGCGAAGATTTTCGAGCCGCCGGTGGTCCGCACGCCGCGTGTGAAGATGTTGTCTTTATGCGCGATCGGAATACCGTGCAGCGGTCCGCGATCGAGGCCGCGCGCGAGCTCGTCGTCTAAAGCCGTCGCGCGAGTTCGCGCCGCTGCCTCGGTAACCGTGATGAACGCGTTCAAACGCGGATTCGCATCCGCCACGCGACGCAGCGTTTCTTCCGTCAGTTCGCCGACGGAAATCTTCTTGCCGCGCAAGGCTGCGCCGATCTCGTCTATGGTCACGCCTGTTCCTCAGGCCCGTTCCAGAGAAGCGTCTCGGGCGGCATCGCGACCTCCAATACCCGCAGCGCGGCTTCCAGTTTTTCCAGTGCCGGGAGCACGTCCGGCAACAGATCTTCGGGTACAGGCGGCTCGGCGGCCGCAGCAAGCGCTCTCCAGTTAGTCACTACACAAATATACAGGTCGAAATATACAAGTCGTACAATCAAGATGATGCTGGCCGCCGACAAGCACGTCGCCGCCGCGCCGCTGACCCAGCTCAGCGAAGAAGAATCCATGTTCCAAGCCTCTGTCCGGAGGTTTGCGGCCGAACGCCTGGCTCCGCACGTGCGCGCCATGGACGACGCCGGCGTTTTCCGCAAGGAACTGATCGCCGAGTTGTTCGACCTGGGACTCATGGCCGTCGACGTCCCGGAAGAATACGGCGGGCAAGGTGGGACATTTTTTCAATCGATCCTGGCGATCGAAGAGCTTGCCAAAGTGGACCCTTCGGCGTCCGTCATCGTCGACGTGCAGAACACCTTGTTCAACAACGCGCTTCTGCGTTGGGCAAACGAGGATCAACGGAAGCGGTGGCTGCCTCGCGCTGCGAAAGACGCCGTCGCCAGCTATGCTTTGTCGGAGGCCGGATCGGGCTCCGACGCGTTCGCATTGACGACGCGCGCGATTGACACAGGGGACGCAGGCGACGAATATCGTCTCACGGGGCGCAAGCTTTGGATCACCAACGCGGCCGAAGCCAGTTTGTTTTTGCTGTTCGCGACGGTCAATCCCGAGGCAGGATACAAGGGCATCACGGCATTCCTGATCGAGCGTGATTTTCCCGGATTCGCGGTGGGCAAGAAAGAGGACAAACTGGGCATCCGCGCCTCCTCCACCTGCGAGTTGATCCTGGACGATTGCCGCGTGCCCAAGGCCAACGTCATTGGCGAGGTGGGGCAAGGTTACAAGATCGCCATCGAGACGCTGAATCAGGGCCGCATCGGCATCGGCGCGCAGATGACCGGGCTGGCCGAAGGCGCGTTGGGCCATGCCATCGACTACGCCAAGCAGCGCAAACAGTTCGGCAAGCCGATCGCGGAATTCCAGGGAGTACAATTCGAATTAGCGGAGATGGCTGTCGAAGTGGAAGCCGCCCGCCTGATGGTTTATAACGCAGCCCGGCTCAAGGATGCAGGACAGCCGTATCTGATGGAAGCCGCCATGTGCAAATATTACGCGTCACAAGTAGCTGAAAGAGTCGCCTCGAAAGCCGTCGAGGTACTCGGTGGCGTGGGCTTTACCAAGGATTACCCGGTCGAGAAGCTGTATCGCGACGCTAAGATTGGCCGGATTTATGAAGGCACCAGCAACATGCAGCGATTGACCATCGCCAAGCAACTGCTGGGGAAACCGTAGCTGGCTCGTGGCCGTCTATTAGAGAGCAGTCGTCTGTTAGAGGAGAGGTTGCGTATGCGTATATTCGGGCTGATGGTTCTTGGAGCCGCCGGACTTCTTATTGCCGCGGATGCGCCGGATCCATCGCCAGCGCAGATCGACGACATCATCCAAAAATTTGCGGCTAAGGAATCGGAATTCGCCAAGGCTCGGGAGAACTACACCTATCACCAGACCGCGCGGATCCAGGAGCTGGAGCCATCCGGGGCCGTCAGCGGCAAGTGGGAAACCGTGTCCGACATCGTCTTCGATGCGGCCGGCAAGCGCAACGAGCACGTGACGCGCGCGCCAGTTTCCACGCTGAGCAAGATCCTTCTGACTCCCGAGGATCTGGAAGACTTGAAAAGCGTGCAACCTTTTGTATTAACCACCGCCGAACTGCCGAAATACCTGATCCGCTATCTAGGCCGCGAAAAGCTCGACGAGATCGGATGCTACGCGTTTGCCGTGAAGCCCAAGAAAGTCGACGCGGGCCAGCGCTACTTCGAGGGGATCGTCTGGGTGGATGACCGCGATATGCAGATCGTCAAGAGCTACGGGCGCGGCACCGGCGTTTTCAAGAAAGGGAACGCCTACCCCAAGTTCGAGACCTACAGGGAACAGATCGACGGCAAGTACTGGTTTCCCACCTATACCATCGCCAACGCCACCCTGCACTTCCCGGAATTCGACCAGCGCATCAAGCAAACCGTTCGCTACGAGGACTATAAGCAGTTCCGCGCCACCTCGACTATCACCTTCGGCGACGATGTCGACCAGACTAAAACGGCGCCTGCGAAGCCGGATCCAGGCAAACAAGACAAGAAGTGAGACCAGGGGCTAAACCCCTAAACTCGCCCAGTGAACTGCCGATATGACTACTTGGCATGGTCATTCACGTAGCTCAACCGGGCGAGACCGAGGACACGGAAAATACTACGTCTGACCTGGGTATTCTGCAGCTTGATCGCCCGCAGGCCCGCCAACCTCAGCTCGATCAGGTCAAGGGCGTCTTCCTAGCCAGCCTCAATCACGAGATCCGCACGCCTTTGAGCGGCATCATGGGCATGCTTGACCTGCTGCTTGAAACCAACATCGACGAGGACCAGCGCGATTACCTCAACGCCGCCCGCTTGTGCGCCGAATCGCTTTCCGAGCTTCTGAATTCCAGCCTGGAATACGCCGCCCTGGAAGCCGGGCAGGTCAGCCTGGAGGAAACCGAGTTCAGCGTGAGAGAGATGCTGGAGGCGGCCTTGGCCCAGCAGCGTCCCAAGGCCGAAGTGAAGCAGCTCCATTTGCGGCTGACACTGGATGCTGGGCTCCCTGAGACTCTGATTGGGGACGCATCCCGGCTGCGGGAACTGCTGGCTCGTCTGATCAACAACGCCGTCAAGTTCACGCACACCGGATCGGTCGACGTGCGCGTTTCCATGAGGACCATACCCGACATGCTCGTGGCCGAAGTGCGCGACACCGGAATTGGCATTCCCAGCGACAAACTGGGCAGCCTCTTTGAATCCTTCCAGCCAGGCGAGAGCGGGTTCGCACGTGCGTATTCGGGACTGGGGTTGGGTCTGGCGCTGGCGCACAAACTGGGCAAGGTAATGGGCGGACGGATTCTAGTCGAAAGCCAGTCTGGGGTGGGGTCCACATTTACTCTCGAAGTTCCGCTGCGACGCCCCGCGGCGCCTGAAGGCCAGCAGGCTCGTGTGGCGGATCTCGGTCCCGCCGTGCTTGCTGTGGAAGACGATCCCATCGGTATCACGGTACTGCGCCACGTCCTGAAGCGGCGTCTCAAGAATGTGGACTGCGTCGCCTCGGGGCGCGAAGCGCTCGAAGCCGCGGGGCGGCGGCACTACGACCTGATCCTCATGGACCTGCAGATGCCCGACATCAACGGATTTGAAGCAGCCTCGAAGATCCGCCTGATGAAGGGGTACCAAGACGTTCCGATTCTCGCCCTCACCGCCAGTTGCTCGGATCAGGTGAAGGAGCAGTGCCGCGCGATCGGCATGAAGGCGTTCTTATCCAAGCCGATCGATGCCAACGAGCTTTGGTCTGCCGTTTCCCGCTACCTGGGCCGCGAAATCCCCCGGCAGTAATCATCAAAACTTTCGCGTCCTGCTGCATGGTGCGGGACAAAAGTTGTTACGCTTGAGTTTCTGATGTCTCAAGCATGTCCGATCAAAAACTAAAGATCATCCCCCTAGGCGGCCTGGGCGAGTTCGGGATGAACTCCATGGCCATCCGCTACGGTGACGACATCATCGTGGTGGACGCCGGGATGATGTTCCCGGATGACGAGCTCCTGGGCGTCGATATCGTCACCCCCGATTTCAGCTATCTCGAACAGAACGCGGCCCACGTCCGCGGCTTGATCCTGACCCACGGCCACGAAGACCATATCGGCGGCGTGCCGTTTCTGCTGAAGCAGATCTCCGTACCGGTGTACGGCACGGCCTTCACGCTCGCGCTGGTGGAGCGGCGCCTGGAAGAGCATCGCATGGTCGATGACGTGAAGCTGAACACCGTCAAGCCCGGTGACCGGCTGGAGCTGGGACCGTTCTCCATCGAGTTCATCCACGTAACACACTCCATCGTGAGCTGTGTGATGCTGGCGATCACTACACCGCTGGGCGTGGTCATCCATACCGGCGACTTCAAAGTCGATCCGACGCCCACCGACAACATCCTGTTCGACCTGCACACGCTGGCCGCGTACGGCAAGCGCGGCGTGCTGCTGCTGCTGTCGGATTCGACCAATGTCGATCGTCCCGGCTACACCGAAAGCGAACGCGCGGTAGGGCCGCGACTCGAGGACCTGTTCGTGCGCACGCCGCGCCGGCTGGTCATTTCCTGCTTCAGCTCCTCCATTCACCGCCTGCAGCAGATATTGGACTTCGCGCATCAGTACGGCCGCAAAGTGGCGTTTTTCGGCCGCAGCATGACCAATACCACCGAAATCGCGCACGATCTGGGATTACTCACGATTCCCGATGGCGTGCTTCTGCGCCCGCAGGACGCGATGTCGCTGCCGCCTAACAAGGTGGTGGCCGTTGTCAGCGGGACGCAGGGTGAACCGATGTCGGCCCTGTCGCGAGTCGCCGTCGACAACCACAAACATCTTTCGATCGAGCGCGGCGATACGGTCGCGTTGAGCGCCCGCATCATCCCCGGAAACGAAAAAGGCATTTATCGCATGATCAACCACATCTCGCGACGCGGCGCCGATGTGGTCTACGGCACCATGAACCCGCCCATTCACGTCTCGGGTCACGGTAGCGCGGAAGAGTTACGGCTGGTCCTGAATCTGGTCCGGCCGAAGTATTTCGTGCCGGTGCACGGCGAATACCGGCAGCTCGCCCGTCACGCCAAGCTCGCGCAGCATTTGAGCCACTCGGGCCTCAAAGAGACGTTCATCCTGGAATCCGGCAATACTCTCGAAATCGACGACCACGGGGCTCGCAAAGGCGACGACATCCAGGTCGGCCGCGTGTGCATCGATTCCGGCACCTTAGACGAAGTGGTCGAAGAATTCGTGATCCGCGACCGCCGGCATCTTTCCGAGGATGGATTCGTGTTGCCGATCATTGCCATTAACAAAAGCACCGGCCGCTGGGAAGGCCTGCCGGAGATCGTCAGCCGTGGCTTCATGTCGATGGAGGACAGCGCGGAAGTGATGAAGGAAGCCCGCCAGGTAGTCCTGAAGACGCTAGAGTCTTCGACCGTGGAGGAGCGCGGCGATTGGGGCGTGATGCAGGAGAAGATCCGCACGGATCTGAAGCGGTTCCTCAACAAGCAAACCCAGCGCCGTCCGCTCATCATGCCGGTGATTCTGGAAGTCTGAAACGCCGCAGGTGGTAGAATCCTGCCGATGCCCTCGAAAACCATCCGGTTCCTCGCCCTCGCGATTGGTGCATGGAGTGTTTTGGCCACGGCCCAACCCGCTGACCCGATGCCGGGCCTCGCGGCAAGGGTCGAACGGTTGCAGGCCCACCTGGAAAGCGTCGAGTCTATTCGCGCTATCAAGCGCCTTCAGTCTGCCTATGGACACTACGTGGAACTCGGTTTGTGGAACGACTTCGCGGACCTGTTCACCGAGGACGCCGCCACCAACTATCAGCAGGGCGCACACGGAAAGGCTGAGGTCCGGAAGCTCTTTTTTGAACAGGTCGGGCAAGGGAAGCTCGGCCTCTCCGAAGGCCGCATTTACCCGCACATCCTGTTCCAGCCGGTAATCACCCTCGCGCCAGATGGCCGAACCGCGAAGGGACGATGGCGCATTCTGGCGATGTTGGGAGGCTACGGAGGCTCGGCCACCTGGTATAGCGGCGTCTACGAGAACGAGTATGTCCTCGAAAAAACCGAGCATGGCGACGGCGTGTGGAAGATCAGCGTGCTGCACTCCGAACCCAAGGTCACGGCGGCGTACACGGCCGCTGGCTGGAAGGACTCCGGAGCCCACGTGCCGTTGCACTACTCGGCCGCGAGCGTCGCGGCAGCGATCCCGGCTGCACCAATCAAGAGAAACGAAACGACTCCCTCACTCAAGTTGTTGGCCGATCGCGTCAACGACCTCTCCCAACGCGCCGCGCGGCTGAACGATCAGGCCGAGGTCACCAATGTTCTCGACACTTACGGATACGCTGTGGATCGCAAACTCTGGGATCAGGCGGCGGGGCTCTTTGCCAGCGATGGAACGCTGGAGCTGGGGTTGCAAGGCGTCTACGTGGGCAAGGCCAGCATCCGGCGCGGTCTGGATCAATTCGGGCCGCAAGGACTTCGCGACGGGGAACGCAACGATCACGTGTATCTGCAGACTCTCGTGTCCGTCGCGCCGGACGGCCGCACGGCGAACGCCCGTGGAGTCGAGCTGGTCTTTTCTTCGAATGCTCCCGGCGGCTCCTCTAATTCCGGCGGCGAATTGAGCGAGGGTGTCTTCGAGAACACATTCATAAAGGACGGCACCTGGAAGATTCAGTCCGTGCACTTCTACCCGCGCATGATCGTCGACGCTGCGGCCGGCTGGGCCAAGAGCGCGAAACCCGCGCCCGGTCCCAGCAAGGAGTTTCCTCCGGACCGCCCGCCCACCGCTTCTTATGAGATCTATCCCAAGTTTGCGGTCGCCCCGTTCCACTTCGACAACCCCGTGACCGGAAGGCCTCCGCAGTATCCGGCGGGAGTTCAGGCCACCAAGTCCACAACGGCTGCCGCAGCGCCTCCCAGCAGACCGCCAATCCGCAACGCGGCGGACTTGACGGCTCGTTTGACGGAGGTGGAGCGCAGCCTCACCGCGGCGGAAGCCTACGACGCAGCCGAAAACCTGATCGGCGCGTACGGCTACGGCCGGGATGATTCGCCGTCGGCGGAAGGTGGCACGCTCTTCGCAAGCCAAATCCTGCAACCCGTGATCGACGTCGCGCCGGACGGCAAGAGTGCGAGGGTTCGCGCGCGGCAGCTGGATCTCGGTGGCACTTCCGGAGGCGCCGGCTACTGGGCGGCGGGCACCTTTGAGGGCCAGCTCGTTTCGCAACAGGGCATGTGGAGATTCCAGACAGAGCGGTCGACCGCCGCCTGGTCCGCACCCTATCCGGGTGGCTGGGCTCGAATTCCTTAAAGACGGCAGGGGCCACTCGCTCCCTTGAACGTAACCTTCCGGAACCGGACCTCTGGACCGCAATTAGATCTACATCAATCTTGTTGATTGCTCCCATCTACGGCAACCTGTTGACTACCGTGTCGAGAACGTGGAAAGT
>Ga0265313_10003817_pt1 | contig 11907 bp, 9 predicted proteins | sample 4123metaG_FD_203122 | JGI IMG/M metagenome (GOLD analysis project Ga0265313, IMG submission 203122) | Rhizosphere microbial communities from Carex aquatilis grown in University of Washington, Seatle, WA, United States - 4-1-23 metaG | ecosystem: Host-associated > Plants > Roots > Rhizosphere >...
CTCACGCATGGCCAAGAACAACCCCGACCTTTTCGACAGCGCCGGCGCCGCTTCCAAGGCCTATACCGCCAAGGACATCGAGGTGCTGGAGGGGCTGGAGCCGGTGCGCCGCCGCCCCGGCATGTATATCGGCGGCACCGACGTCAACGCCATGCACCATCTGGCGGCGGAAATCCTGGACAACTCCATGGATGAGGCGGTGGCCGGCCATGCCGCCCGCATCGAGATGACGCTGGAGCCCGGCAATGTGCTGGCGGTCAGCGACAATGGCCGTGGCATCCCCGTCGATCCCCATCCCAAGTTCAAGAACAAGTCGGCGCTGGAAGTGATCATGACCACGCTGCACGCCGGCGGAAAATTCGACGGCAAGGCCTATGAAACTAGCGGCGGCCTGCATGGCGTGGGCGCCAGCGTTGTGAACGCGCTCTCCGAGTGGATGGACGTGGAAGTGGCGCGTGAGAAGCACGCCTGGAAACTGCGCTTCGAGCGCGGCCATGCGGTGGGGAAACTGAAAGACCTGGGCGCGGTCAACCGGCGGGGCACGGTCGTGCGCTTCAAGCCGGATGACAAGATTTTCGGCAACGCACAATTCTCGCCCGCCCGGCTCTATCGCGCGGCGCGCTCCAAGGCCTATCTCTTCCGCGGCGTGGAAATCCGCTGGCGCTGCGATCCTTCGCTGATCACTGACGAGACGCCCGCCGAAGATACGCTGAAATTCCCCGGCGGCCTGGCCGATTACCTGGAACAGGAAGTCGGCAAGACCCAGACCGTCACCAACCGCGCTTTCGCCGGCCGCCATGAGAACAAGGACACCACCCGCGGCGCGGTGGAATGGGCGGTGACCTGGACCCCGGCGCGCGATGGTTTCACCCGCTCCTATTGCAACACCATTCCGACTCCCGCCGGCGGCACCCATGAGCAGGGCCTGCGCAACGCGCTGACCAAGGCGCTGCGCGGCCATGGTGAGCGGGTCAACAATCGCAAGACGGCCCTCATCACCGCCGACGACGTGATGGACAGCGGCCTAGCCATGCTCTCGGTCTTCATCCGCGAGCCGGAATTCCAGGGCCAGACCAAGGACAAGCTCTCCTCGCCCGACGCCCAGCGCCTGGTCGAGACGGTGATGCGCGACCATTTCGACCATTGGCTGGCCGAAAGCCCGGCCGAGGCCGACCGGCTGCTGAACTTCGTCGTCGAGGCGGCGGAAGACCGGCTCAAGAAACGGCAGGAGAAGGAAACCAAGCGCCAGTCCGCCACCCGCAAGCTGCGACTGCCCGGCAAGCTGGCCGATTGCAGCAAGGACGCGGCGGACGGCACCGAAATCTTCCTGGTGGAAGGCGACAGCGCCGGCGGCAGCGCCAAGCAGGCGCGCGACCGCGCCACCCAGGCGATCCTGCCCCTGCGCGGCAAGATCCTCAATGTGGCCAGCGCGGGCGCCGGCAAGCTGCAGCAGAACCAAGAACTTTCAGACCTGGTGCAGGCGCTGGGCTGCGGCACCGGCGACAAATATCGCGCCAGCGACCTGCGCTATGAGCGCGTCATCATCATGACCGACGCCGATGTCGACGGGGCGCATATCGCTTCGCTGCTGCTGACCTTTTTCTATCGTGAGATGCCGGGCCTGATCACTGACGGCAGGCTGTTCCTGGCCATGCCGCCGCTCTATCGCCTGGCGGCGGGCGGCAAGACGGTTTACGCCCGCGATGAGCCCGACCGCGACCGGCTGCTCAAGAGCGAATTCCGCGCCGGATCGAAAGTGGAGGTCTCGCGCTTCAAGGGCCTGGGCGAGATGATGCCCGCGCAGCTCAAGGAAACCACCATGCGGCCCGGCCATCGCACCCTGGTGCGGGTGGAGATTGCCGAGGACCAGGTGGAGAAAACCGAAAACCTGTTCGAGCAGTTGATGGGCAAGAAGCCGGAACTGCGCTTCCAGTTCATACAAGAGAACGCGCAATTCGCCGCCGAAAGCGTGGACGTCTAGTTCAGGTCCGCGCGGACGACATTGAAGGTGTCGTCGCCCATCCCGCTCGGCACCGCATCTCCCCGCGCCGTCAGCAAGGGCGCGGCCTCTTGCGGCAGGCCTGGATGCACCGCCGTCATCGTCACCCGCAACGGCCCCGGTTTTTTCTGGAAGGTGATGCGGCAGGCCGCATCGGAACAGAAAACCAGCGTCGGGCCGGATGGCGCCGATACCGCCAGATCATTGATGCGAATGTCCTGCACCGATTTGTCGAACGAGACGGCAATACCATCGCCGGGACCGGCCCCTTGCAGCATCACGCCGCCATCCGCGCCCAGCACCGGACGCGGCCCGTCAAGCGCCAGCGCCGGGGCCGGCGCGACGGTCCCGCGGATGCCGAATTCCAGCAGCGTCTGCGCCTCGGCGGAGAACTTGGCCACAGCCCGCATCGCCGGGTTGAGCGGGTGGTCGCCGTCCACCACCCAGCGGGCCGGAACATCACCGCCGAGATAACGGATGGTGAAATGCGCCGGCGCGGCCTGAGACGTCGCGGGCTGCAGCCCCGCCGCCACCGCCAGCCCCAGCGCCAGCAGCAGCGAGAGCACCGCGGCCGAAACACTGGCGCCCTGTCGCAGCAGCGGCAGCATCGCGATCAGCGCCATGGCCGCCGGAGCGGTGAACAGCGGATGCAGCTTCAGACCCATGATATCTTCGCCGCCGGCGACAAAGCTCACCCAGATTATCATCGCCGCCAGCGCCGCCAGCAGCAGCGCCGGGCCGCGTCCGCCGCGCAGCGTCAGCAGCAGCAGCGGCGCGGCCACCAGTGACGGAAAGAGGAAATAGGGACTGACGCCGGGCAGCCAGATGGAAGCAGCCACCGCCAGTCCCGCCAGCCACAGCCAATTTGCAACCGCCCCGGCCCAGCGCGCCGCCAGCAGGCCTAAGCCCCAGACGCCGAACAGCAGCGACAGGCGCAGCCAGACGGGATGGCCCAGAGACGGATCGGGCGAGCCGGAAATCAGTGCCGCAACTTCGTGCAGCGCAAAGCCCAGTGCGACGCAAGCCGCCAGCAACAGCGGCGGCATCAGGAACGCTGCCACCGGCGCGTGCGTGCGACCTTCGTGCTGGCCGAGCCGGCCGGCGAATGCGATCATCAGCAAACAGAGGAGGGAAAGCGGCAGCGCCCAGCTCATCGGCAGCCGCGGCAGCCACCAGCCCAGAATGTCGAGATAGATGGCGTCGCCGCTTTTCAGGCTGGCCGGATCGGCGCTGCGCAGCGCTTCGGTCATCGCCAGGGCGTTTTCGCCATGCTGTTGCAAGGAGCGCGGATCGATATTCTCACGCCGGTCCAGCGGCGTGTGATACTGCGCGACATTGCCGAGAAAGGCGAAGTTCACGCCCGCTATGCCTGCCTTCAGGAACGGCGTCAGATCGGTGTCGTTGGGCAGACGGCGGTAGATTTCGCCGTACAGCGAGGATGTGGCGGGATGGCGTACATTGCGGGCATAGAGATTGATCAGCGCGGCGTCACCCGCACTGGTCTGGAACAAAAGACTGGGGCCGCGCGTGCCGCGCGCTTCCATGTTGATCACCGCGGCGATGGCGGGATGCGGCGCCGCCAGCCAGGCACGCGCGCCCAGCAGGCCCAGCTCCTCGCCATCGGTGAACAACGCCATCACCGGCAGGCCCGTGCCACCGCGCGCCTTGAGGGCGCGGATGGTTTCAAGAATGGTGGCGACGCCGGAGCCGTCATCGCCGGCGCCCGGACCGGCTACGATGGAATCCTTGTGCGCCATCAGCAGCACCACAGGGCCGCTGCCGGGCGCGACCTCTGCCACCACATTGTGCACTACTGCGCAAAAAATGAAGCGGCCGCTTTCGCAACTGGTCGCGGTCTGGATGGAAGGCGACAGTCCCAGCGCCCGCAACTGATCGGCCAGCCGCGCCGTCAGCGCCGCATTCTCCGCCGAGCCGACGGGGTGCGGACGCTGCGGTCCCATAAGTTGCGCCAGCGCGGCGCCGGCGCGGGCAGCGGAAAATTCGGTGGCGGGCGCAACGGCGGGCAGCGGCGCCGGCCCGGTTTCATAGACGGACAGAAACCAGATCCCCACCGCCAGCAGAGCCAGAATCCAGGCGCGCAACATCCCCATGCGGCCAAGCTGGAACAGGCGGCGGGAACCGTCAATCACGATAACCCTTGATTTTATGGGGAATCTTCCTTATCTGCCCCGCATGAGCCTTGGCCATACGGGCGCAAGGACGACGCGGGCGCACAGCGAGCGCCCCTTTTCAGGAGCGTGCTACGACCCAAGTTACGTCTTCCGGCACGGACGCCGGAACCCTCGAAGTTATTGAAACTCCGACCACTTCCTCCACCGAGGCCCCTGCTTCGTCTGCCGCAACCGGCTTTGACGGTCTGGGCCTCTCCCCCGAAATCCTCAAGGCGGTGGCCGACAGCGGTTACACCATCCCGACGCCGATTCAGGCCCAGGGCATTCCCGTGGTGCTGCAGCGGCGCGACCTGATCGGCATCGCCCAGACCGGCACCGGCAAGACCGCCAGCTTCACCCTGCCGATGATCGAGATGCTCTCCAAGGGCCGCGCCAAGGCGCGCATGCCGCGCGCCCTGGTGCTGGAACCCACCCGCGAGCTGGCCGATCAGGTCTCGGAAAGCTTCGACAAATACGCCAAATATACCAAGCTCACCCAGGCGCTGCTGATCGGCGGCACCGCCATGGACGAGCAGATCAAGAAGCTGGAGCGCGGCGTCGATGTTCTGATCGCCACCCCCGGCCGGCTGATGGACCATTTCGAGCGCGGACGCATCCTGCTGTCCCAGGTCAACATCCTGGTGATCGACGAAGCCGACCGCATGCTGGACATGGGCTTCATTCCCGATGTCGAGGAAATCTGCAAGAAGCTGCCCTTCACCCGCCAGACCCTGTTCTATTCCGCCACCATGCCGCCGGAAATCCAGCGGCTGACCGACCAGTTCCTGCACAATCCGGCGCGCATCGAAGTGGCACGTCCCGCCACCACCGCCGCCAACATCACCCAGGAACTGGTGATGATCCCCGCCAATGACTGGGCCAAGCGCGAAGCGCTGCGCCGCCTGATCCGCGACGCCGAGCCGACGCTGAACAACGCTATCGTCTTCTGCAATCGCAAGCGCGATGTCGATGTCGTGGCCAAGAGCCTGGTCAAGCACGGCTTCGACGCCGCCCCGATCCATGGCGACCTTGACCAGAGCGTGCGCACGCGCACACTGGACAAGTTCCGCGCCAACGAACTCAAGATTCTCGTCGCTTCCGACGTCGCGGCGCGCGGCCTAGACGTGCCCAGCGTCAGCCATGTCTTCAATTTCGACGTACCGATCCATGCCGACGACTATGTCCACCGCATCGGCCGCACCGGCCGCGCCGGGCGTAGCGGCCAGGCCCATATGCTGGCCAGCCGCCGCGACGAGAAATACATCGAGGCGATCGAGAAGATCACCGGCAACAAGCTGGCCCGCCGCGAGATGATGGACATCGAAGTGCGCGAAGATGTCCGCCCCCGCCGCGACGAAGGCCGCAATGGCGGCAAGGGCGGACGCGATCGCGGCCGCGGCGGCAAGGACCGTGACGGCAAACATCGCGACCGCCGCCCGCCGGACGGCAAGTATCATGAGCATGTCGCCAGCATGGAACCGGCACAGGCCGATCCTGTGGCGCAGGCCGCGCCACAGGCGCCGCGTCCAGCCGAACCGGCGCGCGAGCAGCGTCCCCGTGAACAGGCGCCACGCGAGCATCGCCCGCATGGCGAGAATCGGGAGACGCGGTCGCCGTCCGAGCGCCAGCATCATGAAAAGCGCGAACGTCACAGCCAGCGCCATCACAATGAGCAGGCGGCCAAGCAGGAGGCGGTGGACAAGAGCCAGTTGCCGGCCTTCCTTTTCCGGCCGATGCCGGCGGCGAAGAAGCCCGAGCCTCAAAGTTAATAGTCGCGCGGGCACCGTCTAGCTTCGCGCGCCTGCCCGTCGCTCCTGCGGCGACTGACATTTCCACTGACAGTCTGTCGGCGTATTTTGGCGGCAAACCGCCAAAAGTTCCGCCTTTGCACAGATGGATTTAACTCTTTCTTACCTTCCCCCTCCTACGATCAGGCCATCGCCCCACATCGTGGAGCGACGGGGACGGACCATGCACAAGTCGGATCGCGAACAGGGGATCGCCAAAACGGCGCTCGCGCTCATGACGGAGTGCGACGTGCCCGCGACTCCGGAAAATTTCGAGCTGTTCTACGCCTATGTCTCGGGCGAGACTCCCGCCATCGCGCAGGTGATGGGCGGGTTGATCGCCTCGCGCGCGGCCTTCACCCCGGAAGCCCTGCTGGACCTGCGGTTGCGCTGCCTCTCCAGCGCCCGCGCCGCCCGCGCCATGGACAGTTTCGGCAGCGGCATCAACGAAGTCATCGGCGCCGTGCTGGGCAAGCTGGAAGCCGCCGGCAAGCAGACCACGGATTATCAGAATGCGCTGACGGCGGCCTCGGGCGCGCTGGGCGGCGACAGGTCGACGGACGATCTCAGAGCGCTGGTCGGCGGCCTGATCGCCGCCACCCGCGAGATGGAACACCGCACCAAGAGCCTGGAAGGCGAATTGCAGAAATCCAGCGCCCAGGTGCGCGAGCTGCGCTCCAAGCTGGACAATGTCCGCAAGGAGAGTCTCACCGATCCCCTCACCGGTATCGCCAATCGCAAGGCCTTTGACGGTGCCGTGCGCCAGGCGGCGGAGCATACCGAAGGCGAGGCGGTGACGCTGCTGCTTTGCGACATCGACAATTTCAAGAAGTTCAACGACAGCTGGGGCCACCAGACCGGCGACCAGGTGCTGCGCCTGGTGGCGAACTGCCTGGCCGAGAACGTCAAGGGCCGCGACACCGCCGCCCGTTATGGCGGCGAGGAATTCGCCGTGCTGTTGCGCGGCACCGGTCTTTCCGCCGCCACCATGGTCGCCGATCAGATCCGCGAGACCGTCGAGAGCAAGAAGCTGGTGAAGAAATCCACCGGCGACGTGCTGGGCACCATCACCATTTCCATCGGCGTCGCCCAGTTCGCTCCCGGCGAAGCAGTGGAAGCGGTGATCCGCCGCGCCGATTCCTGCCTCTATGGCGCCAAAAGCCATGGGCGGAATCTGGTCGTCAATCAGAACGATCCGCGCATCGCCGCGCTGGAAACTAGCGCCGCCTAAGCGGGTGCTGCCGGCGTTATAGAAACACTTTCGCCACAACCACAGGCCGCGGTCTGGTTCGGGTTGTTGAAGACAAAGCGCGCGCCCAGCTTTTCTTGGACGAAATCCATTTCGGTGCCGATCAGGAAGAGAATGGCCTTGGGATCGATGAAGAGCTTGACGCCCTTCTCCTCCATCACTTCCTCGAAAGGCTGGGCGCTTTCCGCATAGGCCATGGTGTAGCTCATGCCGGCGCAACCGCCATTGGTGACGCCGACGCGGACACCGAGATACTTGCCCTCGGCGCCGGCCATGATTTCGCCGATCCGCGCGGCGGCGGCATCCGTCAGGCGGACCGGCTTGGGGCGTTCGCGGCGGGGCTTGGTGGGGACCTGCGTTTCCATCAGAACATGTTCAATTCAAGTTTGGCTTCTTCGCTCATCCGCTCAGGCGTCCAGGGCGGATCGAAGGTCATGGTCACCGTCACCTCGCCCGCGCCTTCCACGCCTTGCAGCGCTACCTTGACCATCTCGGGCATTTCGCCGGCCACGGGGCAGTTGGGCGCGGTGAGTGTCATGTCCACGGCGATGTCCTTGTTGTCGGCAACATCGACCTTATAGATAAGCCCTAGTTCGTAGATATCAACCGGGATTTCCGGGTCATAGACGGTCTTCAGCGCCGCCACCAGCTTGGCGGTGAAATCGTCCAGCTCGACCTGGGTCAGTTTGGGGGCTTCGCTCATTGCGCGCCCTCCGCCACCGCGTTCTTGAAGGTGTGCCAGGCCAGGGTGGCGCATTTCACCCGCATGGGAAACTGCGACAGCCCGCCCATCACTTCCAGATGCTCGCGGGCCTCCTCCGGCAGGTCGCCGGCATCCTCGCCCTTCACCAGATGCAGGAAACCCTGCATCAGCGTCGCCGCTTCGGTCTGCGTCTTGCCCGCCAGCATTTCGGTCATCAGCGAGGCCGAGGCCTGGCTGATGGCGCAGCCCGCCCCCTCGAATTTGATGTCGGCGACGCGGCCCTCGCCGTCCAGCGCCAGATAGACGGTGACGCGGTCGCCGCAGAGCGGATTGTAGCCTTCGGCCTTGTGCGTCGCCGCCGCTAGCGCGCCGTAATGGCGCGGATGGCGGGAATGGTCGAGGATGATCTCCTGATAAAGTTCCCGAAGCGAATTATCCATGGCCCAGTATCTCTCTGGCCTTGTGCAGCCCGGCCAGCAGGGCATCGACATCGGCGCGGCTGTTGTAGAGCGCGAAGGACGCCCGGCTGGTGGACGCCACGCCGAACCGTTCCATCAGCACCTGGGCGCAATGGTGGCCCGCGCGCACCGCCACGCCTTCCCGGTCCAATATGGTGGCGAGGTCGTGGGCATGCATCCCCTGCGCCTCGAATGACAGGATTGCGCCCTTGCCGGGGGCGTCGCCGATCACCCGGACCCAGTTCAGCTCGCGCAGCGCCTCGCGGGCATAGGTGAGCAGGTCATGTTCATGGGCGCGGATGGCAGCGCGGTCGAAGCCGGAGAGATAATCCAGCGCCGCACCCAGGCCCACTGCTTCGATGATCGGGGGGGTGCCCGCCTCGAAGCGGGCGGGCGGATCGGCATAGGTGATGCGCTCGCGGGTGACTTCACGGATCATCTCGCCGCCGCCATTGAAGGGCCGCATGGCTTTCAGAAGCGCCCGCTTGGCATAAAGCGCGCCGATGCCGGTGGGACCATAAAGCTTGTGGCCGGTGACGGCATAGAAATCCACGTCCAGCGCCTGCACATCGACGATCTCATGCACCGCGCCCTGACAGCCATCGGCCAGCACCGGCACGCCCTTGGCATGAGCGCGGCGGACGATCTCGGCCAGCGGCGTCACCGTGCCCAGCACATTGGACATGTGGGTGATGGCGACCAGTTTCGTCTTGGCCGTGATCGCGGCGTCCAGCGCCTCGATATCCAGGCTGCCGTCATCGCGCACATCGACCCAGCGGAGCACCGCGCCCTGGCGCTCGCGCAGGAAATGCCAGGGCACGATGTTGGAATGATGCTCCATCACCGAGAGCACGATCTCGTCGCCGGGCTGGATGATCGGCGACAGATACGAATAGGCGACCAGGTTGATCGCCTCGGTGCCGCCCTTGGCGAAGACGATCTCGTCTTCATGGCGCGCATTGAGGAATTCCTGCACCGTGCGGCGGGCCGCTTCGTAGCGGTCGGTGGCGGCGCCCGACAGATAGTGCACGCCACGATGGACGTTGGCGTATTCGGTTTCGGTGAAGGCGCGCATGGCGTCCAGCACAGCCCTCGGCTTCTGCGCCGATGCGCCGCTGTCGAGATAGGCCAGCCGCTTGCCATGCACCGGCTTCGCCAGAATGGCGAAGTCGCGGGCGGCGGCTTCGGCGTCGAAAGCGGGCTTGATGGCGGCAGCGGCGCTCACAGCAGGCTCCGCAGTGCCGCCTGGACGCCGGTGCGCACGGCGCCGCGCAGGTCTTCGTTGGCGATGGGCTCCAGCGCGTCTTCCAGGAAGGCGTACATCAGAATGGCGCGGGCGTGTGCTTCGGGAATGCCGCGGGCGCGCAGATAGAACAAGGAATCCGCGTCGAGATCTCCCACGGCAGCGCCATGGGCGCATTTTACGTCGTCGGCGAAGATTTCCAGTTCGGGCTTGAGATCGGCCTCCGCCGTTTCCGACAGCAGCAGCGCCTTGGCGGTCTGGCGGCTGTCGGCCCCGTCTGCCCCCTTCGCCACCGTCACCTTGCCCTGATAGACCGCATGGGCCTTGCCGCCCGCCACATGCTTGAACAATTGCGTGCTGCGCGTGTTGCCCTTGCGATGGATGACATGGGTAGTGACGTCGGCATGAGCGTTCGCGCCCAGCACCGAGACGCCGGAGAGATGCGCCTGCGCGCCCTCGCCTTCCAGCGCGATGGTGAGTTCGGCACGGGCCAGCTTGCCGCCGAAACTGGCGAAATGGCCGTCATAGCGGGCGCGCGCGGCAAGGCTAAGGGCGATTTCCTCCACCTGCACATCTTCGACGGGGCGCGCCAGGCGCACATGCGCCAGATGCGCATCCGCCGCCAGCACGATCTCGAAGCCGGTGTTGCGCGTGCCGGCCATGTCGGTGGTTTCGAACAAGGTGAGCGAAGCGCCATCTTCCAGCACCAGCAGCAGGCGGGCATGGCCGGCGCCGCCGGTCTCCAGCAACAGCGGCTCCGCAACCGCCTTGCCCGCCGGCACGCGCAGGGCGAGGCCGCCTTCGGCAAAGGCCAATGACGCCTCGCTGACCGCGTTGCGCGCCAGGGTGCCGAAATGCGCCGCCGCCCAGGGCTTGGGATTGGCAAGATCGCAATATTCCACGCCTTCGGGCAACCGGCCCAGCAGACGGACGTAAGCCGTGTCTTCGCCCAGCCCGGCCTCGTCCAGCGCTTCCTTCAGGCCGGAATATTTCCATTCCTCGACCCGTCGGGTGGGAAGGCCATGGCCTTCAAAGATGGTGCGGGCTTCGGCGCGCCGCTCAGCGAGAGCCGTCATGCCGGCTCCCTGGCGAACTGGTCGTAACCCTTGGCTTCCAGTTCGAGCGCCAGTTCCTTGCCGCCTTCGGCGACAATGCGGCCCTTGGCCAGCACATGGATACGGTCGGGCACGATATAGTCGAGCAGGCGCTGATAATGGGTAATCACCAGCATGGCGCGTTCGGGGCCACGCAGGGCGTTGACGCCATCGGCCACCAGCTTCAGCGCGTCGATATCGAGGCCGGAATCGGTTTCGTCCAGGATCGCCAGCTTGGGCTCAAAGATCGCCATCTGGAGAATCTCCAGCCGCTTCTTCTCGCCACCGGAAAAGCCGACATTGAGGGCGCGTTTCAGCATCTCCTCGCTGACATTCAGGGCCTTGGCCCTGGCGCGTACCAGCTTGAGCACATTGACAGCGTCGAGATCGCTCTCGCCGCGGGCGCGGCGCTGCGAGTTCAGCGCCGTCTTGAGGAAGGTCATGGTGGTGACGCCGGGAATCTCCACCGGATACTGCATGGCCAGGAACACGCCTTTGGCGGCGCGCACTTCCGGCGGCATCGCGGCCAAATCTTCGCCACTATAAAGAATGGAGCCCTCGGTGATGTCATAGCCGGCGCGGCCGGCCAGTACATAAGAGAGGGTGGATTTTCCCGAACCGTTGGGGCCCATGATGGCATGGACTTGGCCAGGAGCGATCGAAAGCGTCAGGCCCTTGAGGATGGGCTTGTCACCGACTGAGACGTGGAGGTTCTTGATCTCTAACATGCTAACCGACGCTGCCTTCCAGACTGATGCCGACCAGCTTCTGGGCCTCGACGGCGAATTCCATGGGGAGCTGCTGCAGCACTTCCTTGCAGAAGCCGTTGACGATCAGCGACACCGCCTCGTCCTGCGGGATGCCGCGAGCCATGCAATAGAACAACTGGTCTTCCGCGATCTTGGAGGTGGTGGCCTCATGCTCGATGCGGGCGCTGGAATTGCGGCTTTCGATATAGGGCACGGTATGGGCGCCGCACTGCCCGCCGATCAGCAGTGAATCGCACTGGGTGTAGTTGCGGGCGTTCTTGGCTTTTCCGTATACCGACACCAGGCCGCGATACGTGTTCTGCGCCTTGCCGGCCGAGATACCCTTGGAGATGATACGGCTGCGCGTGTTCGCACCGAGATGGATCATCTTGGTGCCGGTGTCGGCCTGCTGGTAATGGTTGGCGATGGCGATGGAATAGAATTCGCCCACCGA
>Ga0265313_10003818_pt1 | contig 11904 bp, 6 predicted proteins | sample 4123metaG_FD_203122 | JGI IMG/M metagenome (GOLD analysis project Ga0265313, IMG submission 203122) | Rhizosphere microbial communities from Carex aquatilis grown in University of Washington, Seatle, WA, United States - 4-1-23 metaG | ecosystem: Host-associated > Plants > Roots > Rhizosphere >...
TCGCGCTCATGACGAGCAGGTCGGCGACGAACCCGTTTCCGCGCTGGAAGTCGCCCCCGCCCATGATCGAGGGAATCGCGGAGCCCGCGGCATAGGCCGCGGGTTCTCCGGACGCCACCCAGAAGACGAGGCGCCGCGGCGAGAGCGGATTGTAGTGCACGAGCCCGAGCACGAGCGCTCCGTCGGCCCGGAAAGCCTCGCCGTCGCTGCAGGTGACCGTCGCGCCGTCAAAACGGACCGGCAGCGAATCGGCGAGACGCGCGACGACCGCGTTCTGCACGGCGGTCCCGATAAGGACAAGGTGGCAGCGTGCGATGTCGCCGTCGGTCACGTCCACATCCGCCTTCACGTTTAGCGACCCGTAGAGGTTCTGGCTGTGGGGAACCTTGTCGATGCCGGCGCCGCCACCGTTGTCGGGCCAGCCCGCGTTGGGGCTCCTGCCGGCCGCCTCGGCCGCGGAACGCATGGCCGTACGCTCGGCCTCGCCGCCGCTCGTGCCATAGACGATGAGGAGGGGCTCGCCCCCGTACAGAAGCATCGCGCCGCCGGGCGCATGAAGGCAAAACGGCGGCGGCGCGGGCCTCTCCTCGAAACCCCAGCCCTTCTCGCCGAGGGCGAGGACGGCGCTCTCGGGCAGCGGAGCCGGCAGCGTGAAGGGGACGGCACCGTTGACCGACACCTGCAGCGCAACCGAGCGGTCGAAGGGTGACTCGGCGAGGCGCAGGCGAAGGCGCGCGATGTTGGTCAGGTCGGCGTACAGCAGGTTGGGGCTGCCCTTGGCCAGGACGAAGCGGGCCGCCTTCGGCGACGGGCCCCACTCCGCCACCTCCGCCCACCAGCCGCGCACGGCCCCGCCGTCAAGCGCGGTGTAGTCGATTCGGCGCACGGACCTCGAGTCGGGCCTCACCTGGAACCTCTCCCACGCCATCCCGCGGGCGTTGCCCTCCTTGTAGTCCCAGACCGCGTGGCCGTACCCGTTCGTCTCGTCGAAGATCACGCGCCCGCCCATGTCCCGCAGGCGGGAAAGGGGCCCCACGTCGTGCAGGACCGACACCGTGGGGTCGTCGGCGCTGTGCGTCGCATAGATGGGCAGCGTGAGGAGGTTGCCCATCGGAGCGTAGCTCGCGTAGCCGCAGGTCGTGCGCCCCGAGCACCAGCGCTGCGGATAGCGGGAACCGAGCCGGTAGGTTCCTCCGCCGCCCATGCTGCCGCCGTTCAGGCTGATGCGGTCCGGGTCGATGGACCAGTGGGCCACGGCGTAATCGACCACCTGGAGGACGTCGGCCTCGGAGAGCGCGAGGTAGCCGCCCCCGCGCGAGCGCCCGAGGACCGAGATTTCGAAGTACCCAGGATGCGCGACCATCCCCGCCGAATGCTCGATGTGGTTGCCGCTGTAACCGTGCATGTAGACCGCAAGCGGCGCCGGGTGCGCCGGGTCGTAGTCCGTGGGGATATCGATCCTGAAGGGCTGGCCCGAGTCGTCCACGGGCGACTCGTACGCCCACTCCTGGACGCCCCTGAGAGCGCCGAGCAGGCGGGGATCGGCAGCCACGCGGCGCACCCAGTCGTCAAGCCGGCGGGCCTTTGCCACGGCGACCTCGCTCGCCACGCCGCTGCGTTTGGCGGCGGTCTCGGCGTCGAGGCGAAGGTATTTGAGCCAGCCGCGGTAGTCGAACAGGTCGGGGCGCGCGACCGCCGTCTCCGTCCGTGCCTCGGCGTCCGCCAGGAATCCTGCGGGATCCACAGCGGCCTGCGGGGCCGTGTCTCGGGCCGTCGCCGCGGGCGCGAGGCAGAGGCACGCGCCCACGGCGATGGACAGGAACCTGAGGCTAGAATGGACCGGGCTCATCGCGGGATTCATGAGCCGAGGATCGCCCTGTTCGCGCGGATGAGGGTGAGGCGCTGCTCGAGGGCGCGCCGCGTGGTGAGGGCGTCCTCCGGTGTGTGCAGGCACCAGTCCACGAGCTTGTCCAGCGTGGTCCGGGCAACGTAGCAGCGCGTGTCGGAACCGCCGTAGTAGATGAGAACCGTCTTCGCAGTGTCGCCGAGTTCCACCCAGCCGTTCGTGAACGTCACGTTTGACACGTCGCCAAGCCCCTCGCCTCCGTACGGGGCGAGAAAATGCCCTCCGGGCCGTGCGATCACCCTTGAGGGGTCGTCGAGGGAGGTCATGAACATGTAGAGCACATAGCGAAGCCCCGCGGCGCAGGCGCGCACCCCGTGGGCGAGGTGGAGCCAGCCGCGCGGCGTCCTGATCGGGGCCGGCCCCTGACCGTTCTTCACCTCCTTGATCGTGTGGTAGGCGCGCACGTCGATGATCGCCTCGGGTCCGGTGACGCCCATCGTTATGTCGTCGCAGAGCGTCCATCCGATGCCGCCGCCGGAGCCGACGTCGATGAACCCGTCCATGGGGCGCGTGTAGAACGCATATTTGCCCCCGACGAATTCGGGGTGGAGCACCACGTTTCTCTGCTGGGACGCCGGCGTCCGGAGGTTGGGCAGGCGCTCCCACTTCCTGAAGTCGCGTGTGCGCACGATTCCCGCCACTGCGACGGCGCTGGAAAGGTCGCCCGGCTTTGCGTCCGGGTCCTTCGCCTCCGAACAGAAAACGCCGTAGATCCAGCCGTCCTGGTGGAACGTGACGCGCATGTCGTAGACGTTTGTCTCGGGCTTCATCTCAGGCAGGTCGACCGGTTCGTCCCAGAAGCGCCAGTTGTCGATCCCGTTGGGGCTCTCGGCGATCGCGAAGATGCTCTTCCGGTCGTAGCCCTCGAAACGAACGACCATGTGGACCCTCCCCCGCCACATGAACGCACCCGGGTTGAGCGTCGCATTGACGCCGAGGCGCTCCATCAGGAAGGGGTTGGTCGCCGGGTTGAGGTCGAAGCGCCACTTCAGGGGGGCATGGCGGTAGGTGATCGCCGGGTGCTCGAATCGCTCGAACACGCCGTTGTCCCAGTTTCGGTCGACCGGATTCCTCCGCGACAGGAACTTCTCGTGCTCGCTGCGGAGCTTGCGGAGCCGGGTCGCCCATTCCTTGGGCGCCCCTGCGGGGATGCCTAAGCCCTTTTTCCGGAGCGCTGCGGGTACGGCTCTCGGCCGCGTTGAGGTCTTGGTCTTCTTATTCATGGGGGATGACGGTCTTGTCGGTCTCGTCCAAAATCTCACGCAGGCGACGGGTCGCCTCAAGGCCTGTCCGGCCGTTGTGATAGGGGCACTTCCAGAAGCTCACCTTGAGCTCGCTGTCGAGCACCCGCCCGTCGCGGGTGACGCCCCGGAACCATTCGCCGCCCCGGCGATCGATGAGCCTCTTCTCGATGAAATCCCATGTCCGCAGGGCCGCGGAGAGGAAGCGTTCCTCCCCGGAAAGCTGGTGGGCGTTCAGGAAGCCGACAACCGCCTCGGCCTGCGGCCACCACTCTTTGTTGGTGTCGGTCAGCCCATCCGGGCCACCTTGGTTGTACACCCCGCCATCGGTGTCGACGCCCTCGGCGAGCGTCACTGCTGCAATCTTGACGGCCAGGGGCCGGATGCGCCCGATGAGCCCCTCGTCCCCGAGCACGTCGGCCGCCCACGTCAGGAGCCACGCGGCCTCGATGTCGTGGCCGTACGAGATCAGGTGCGAACGCAGCGCCCAGTCCTCCGAGAAGAACAGACCCAGGTGCCCGGTCGCCGGATCGACGATTCGGTCGAGCATGATTTTCACGATCTCCGCGAGCGCCGAGCGCAGGGCCGGGTCCGGCCATACCAAGAGGAGGCGCGTGTAGGCCTCCATCACGTGCAGGTGGGTATTCTGGGACTTGGGCTCGTTCAGGTCGATCTCGCTCAGGCGCATGTCCGAGATCGGCTCCCAGGCCCGGCCGAACGCCTCGAGGTAGCCTCCGTGGCGCGCCCGCGCATGGCGCTCGATGAGGCGGTACGCCGCGATTGCCAGGTCGAGGGGCTCGCGGCGGCCCGCGGCCGCGTGGTATTCCGCAAGGGCGTAGACGGCGAAGGCCTGACCGTAGACCTGCTTTCGGTCGCGCAGGACCGTGCCGTCCGCCGATACGGACCACCAGTAGCCGCCGTTCGTCGGGTCGTGAAAATGAGCCTGCAGGTCGCCGTAGGCATGGTCGGCCATCGCAAGATGGTCCGGGTCCCGGTACCGCGCGTAGGCGGCCGAGTACGTCCATAGGATCCTGGAGGTGAGGAGCGCCCCCCTTTCCGCACCCGGGTCGACGGCGAGGTCGTTGGTAAGCGATCCGAAATAGCCGCCGCCTTCCCTGTTGACGACCCTGTCCATCCAGAAGGGAAGGATGTTCCCTCGAAGGTCGCCTTCAATTCGGCGAAGACAATCTTTGAGCTGGGATGGACTCATCGAGGGGGAGCGGGTTCGAGGGTGCGATCTCTGGGAACATCTTGGATGACCGGTTGGTGTTTGATTGTCTACCCTTGTCGCGGGGTTCCCGATCCTCCGCGGTCTGGATAGGCCCGGATCCTTTCGCGGATCAGCCCGCAGGGACAACGAACCGGTAGCCGGCGTGGTCCCGCCGGCGCCCGGCCCAGCCGGGGGGACTCGCCCGGGGGTCGCAGCTTGAAAGGCCTCAGACGATCGGCAGGACCTCAAGAATCCGTCTTGTCACCTGACTTCCAGATTCGGGGGCCACCCGGATCGCCCAGGCCCATGCGTTCATTGCCGAGGCGCATCAATTCGGGCCAAGATTTGACGCGCTCGGTCGTTGTCGGGCTGAAGCCGCAGTACTTCCCTAAGATGAGCGGCCGCCTCACTTGCCCGGCCTGGGACGCTGAGCAGCGTCACGGCGACATTGAAGTGGATTTCGGCATTGCCAGGCATTAGCCGAAGCGCCTCCTCATATTGGGCAATGGCCTCCGAGGTTCTCCCTTGGGCGCCAAGGGCTCCCGCAAGATTGTTGTGGGTCCCGCCATTATCTGGATTGAGGCGCAGCGCCTCCTCGTAGTGGGCGACCGCCTCGTTCAATCGGCCGGGCACCTTCGACAGGGCGTTCCCGAGGTTGTTGTGCGCCTCCGCAAAATCCGGATTGATGCGCAGCGCCTCTTGATACTCTGCAACCGCATCATTCAGGCGCCCCGGGGTCCTAAGCCAAGCCGTTCCGAGATTGTTGTGCGCTTCGGCAAAGTCCGGCCGCAGGCGCAATGCCTCCTGAAAATGGGCGATCGCGTCGGTCAATCGGCCGGGCATCCTGCCAAGAGCACCCCCCAGATTGTTGTGCGCCTCCGCATAATTCGGCCGCAGGCGCAGCGCCTCCTCATACTGGACCACGGCCTCGTTCAATCGGCCCGGCATCTTGCCAAGAGCACCCCCCAGATTGTTGTGCGCCTCCGCATAGTTCGGCTGCAGGCGCAGCGCCTCCTCATACTGGGCGATCGCCTCGTCCAGCCGCCCGGGAACCCTCATCCACGCGTTTCCAAGATTGTTGTGTGCCTCGGCATAATCTGGATCCAAACGCAGCGCTTCCTGGAATTGGGCGATCGCCTGATTCAATCGCCCGGGGGTTCTCGACAAGGCATTCCCGAGGTTGTTGTGCGCCTCGGCAAGATCCGGCTGCAGGCGCAGCGCCTCCTCATACTGGGCGATCGCCTCGTCCAGCCGCCCGGGAACCGCCGCTAGGGCACTGCCAAGGTTGCTGTGCGCCTCGGCAAAGTCGGGCTTTAGCCGCAGCGCTTCCTCAAAGTGGGTGATCGCGTCGTTCAGGCGACCTGGCCCCTCTTTTTGAAGAGCTGTCGCCAGGTTGTAATGGCCAATCTGGGAACCTTGATTGTGATCAACCGTGTACGTCCACAAGGTCTCTGCGTTTCGCCAATGGGCCGCTTGAAGCCGACTGTCCCAGGCCAGGAGGCAGCAAAGGGCAGCCATTGCAACGAGGAGAACCGGGCGCCAGGAGGCTGGAAGCCGCCGATGGATCGCCTCCAACCCGAGCACAAACAGCCCGATTGTGCCTATCATAGGCAAATAGACGAAATGATCCGACACCCAGCTGATGTGCATGTAGGTCATCCTTGCAAGACCGAGCACGGGAAGGAGGTTGAGCAGGAAGAAGCCGATGGCCAAAAGCGCGTGACGGCCCCAGCTCTTGCGCAGGGCCAAAATCATTCCAAGCGCGATGACCAGAAATGCCCCTGTCAAAAGGGCGGAAAGCCACGGCCCCCAAGGGGACCATCGCGGGTAGATGGGAAGCAGGACGGACGGAAAGAGGACCTTCCCAAGATAGAAAACGACAGCCTTCTCGGCGCCGATCAGCCGTCCGCCAAACCCCTGCGGGTCGACGGCGGCATCAGCGGACACACGAACGGACTGAAAATGCAGTGTGACAATGCCGAGCACCAGGGCGATCGCGAGGTAGGGAATCATTCCCACAGCATCCTTGCGGGTGACTCGATCGCGCCTCCACCAGCAATAGAGCAGGAGGATGCAGGGAAGCATGACCACGGAGGTCTTGCTCAGCATCGCGACCAGGTAGAATAAGATCGAGAGAACGTGGCTCGATCGTGCCTGGGTCCGCTCAAAGTCGATGTAGGCGCTCAGTGACAACAGAAAGAACGGAAGGGATAGGGTGTTCTTTATCTCGCTGACCCAGGCGACCGACTCGGCGCCGAGCGGATGTATCGCGAACAGGAGCGCCGCCAGCCACGCCCAACGAAGTCCCAGTTTGCCCAGCACCCGCCAAACGAGGAAAGAGCTGAGCAGATGCAGGAGAAGACTGACGACATGGTACCCGACAGGCTGGTTGCCCCAGAAATGCCATTGGATCCAGAGCAGCGTCCAGCTCATCGGCCAGTAGTCGGTTACGGGAGCGGAAAACCATATGTTCCAAAGGCCGTGGAGACTGCGCAGATTCGCGTTGCCGGTAACGAGTATCGCGTCGTCCCATTGCCAATCGCCGTGGACGGCCGACCAGTAGATCCAAAGTCCGGCTATTGGGATTGTTGATGCCTGGAGAACCCGCACCCAGGGAGCCCTCGCCGCCGTGACCGGATCGACGTGGCTGAAGTCAGCCGATGCGGATTGTGCGGCCGGATGCGGCTCCCCTTCCTCTCGATGGCGTTTTCCCATGGCGCAGGCAATTCAAGTATTGGGCCCTGCATTGGGGCGCGCGAGTTGAATTGGCGGATGGCGGCGAGGTTTGTTCCGTGTGCGCAGGACCCCGCTGAGGGGCGCGACCGGCCCGGGAAAGTGGTGGCAAGGCCCGGAATCGAACCGGGGACACAAGGATTTTCAGTCCTCTGCTCTACCAACTGAGCTACCTTGCCGTTTGGAGACGAGTGGCGGGTATTACGCCCCCATCAAACGGAGTGACAAGCAATTTCGCCGGTCCCTCAAACTCAATCGGCGGAAAGTCGCGATCACAACGGCAACGCTCCCTCAAGTGAGCAGTTTGCCTTTGCTAAGGTGCGCTCCTCTCCTGCAGCTTTCCCTGTTGTTGAAACCAAGGAGTCCAGAACGCGCCGTCCATGTTTGACCTGTTCAAAAGGAAAGCGGGGAACGAGAGCCAGCCGGCACCGCCGGAGCTGCAGGTCTCGGGCGAGGTCCGGGACTTCTTTGTGTTCCGTGACGTGCTTTTTGTCCGGGGCCACGTCGAGCGCCGCGGAGGAGCGGAGCCCGCGATCTCGGTAAGGCTTTGGGACGGGACGACCCACCCCGTCTCCCGCTCGGAGGACGACTTCTTTCCCTCCACTCCCGAGAGGTATTCATTCTGCTTCAGCCTGCCGCTCGCCGTCCACACGCCGACGGAGTCCCTTGAGAAGATCTCCGTGATCTTTGATTTCCCCATCGGACGCGCGGAGTGGCGCCGGGTCACGGCGGACGCGATCGCCCGGGACGCGTATCTCACCAGCGAAGCTGGATTCTGGGCCCACGTTAACGCGCATCCCGGGGCGAACGTCCTGGAGATCGGCTCAAGGGCTCGCTCTGGCATCAATCGCAGGAATCTCTTCCCGGCGAGCTGCAACTACACCGGCTTCGACATTGTCGCAGGTGAGAACGTGGACTGCGTGGGAGACGCCCACAGGCTCTCGCAGGTCCTCCCCGGCAACCATTTCGACATCGTCTTCTCCGTGTCGGTCTGGGAGCACATCAGCATGCCCTGGCTCGTTTCGCTGGAGCTCAACAAGGTCATGAAGGTCGGGGGTGTCGCCATGATCTGCACGCATCCGGCATGGCCGACCCACGAGGAGCCCTGGGACTATTTCCGCTTCTCGGAATACAGCTGGGATGCGCTGTTCAACTGTGAAACCGGGTTTGAGATCATGACCCGCGGAACGGGGATCCCCTGCGTGATGGGACCCTCCCAGATCATCCCCTTCGTCCAGGCGTCCCGCATGGAATGGCATTACGGGTATCTCTGCACGCGCTGCGTCGCGAAGAAGATCGCCGACACAAAGCTGTCCTGGCCTGTCGACCCTGGCATCGTCTCCAAGGGCAACTACCCGCACTAGCGGCCCCGGCGCATCCCGTTCCGCTGAATGCCTCCGAATCGACGACGTTGGCTCTCGGTTGGATTCGCCCTCGCCGCCGCCGGCCTCGCATTCGGCTCGAAGCTCCGGACGATTCACGCCTACGGAAGTGACGTTCCGTACATGGACGAGTGGGACGCGATCGGGCGCGTCCTGCTGGTTCCGCACGCCTCGGGCACGCTCCACGTGGGCAATTTCCTGGAGACGCAGAACGAGCACCGAATCGTGTTCTCGCGTGTCCTGGGCTACTTCCTTGCGACCGCCAACCGCCAGTGGGATCCCTTGCTCGAAATGACCGTCGGCGCGGCGATCCACGCGGCCTTCTGCGCGGCGCTGCTCCTGTTCGCGCGGACGATGGTCCAGGGCGTCCGCTTTGTCGCCGTGGCGCTTGTGACTATCCCGCTCTTCCTTCTCGCCTTCGACTGGGAGAACACGCTCCAGGGGATCCAGTCGCAGTTCTACCTCCTCGAATGGGGGGCCCTGGGAACGCTCGCCCTCTGCGCTCCCTCCCGGCCGCTCAGCCCAAGGTGGTGGACCGGCCTGCTGGTGGGCGTGGCGAGCCTGGGGACAATGTCATCCGGCTTTGTCGCAGGGGCCGCAGCCCTGGCCGTCCTCGTGGCCAGGGCCGCGCTTGAACGCCGATTTGCGGCGCGCACCGCCTCCGCGGCCGGGATCCTGGCCCTGCTTTGCATGGCCGGCTATGCCGCGGCCGCGCACGTGCCCGGCCACGACACGCTGAGGGCGCACACGCCCCGGGAATGGATTGTGGCGGCGACCTCGGCCCTATCCTGGCCCGCGCTGGATTGGCCGCTCGCGTTCCTGGTCCTGCAGCTTCCCGTTGTGATTCTCATACGGAGGTGCGCCCGCTCCCGTTCGCTCGAAGGCAGCGAGTCGGTGCTCGTCGGCCTGGCGGCGTGGGTGTGGATGCAGACCGCAATCATTGCGTTCGGGAGGGCCAACGAAGGCATGTTCAGGAGCCCCCGCTACATGGACCTCTATGCCGTCGGCTCCTTCGCCAATGCCCTCGCGCTCGCCGTTCTCTGGAGGAGGGGAGCCGGCGTCCGTGCCATGGGCGCCTTGTCCGCCGCATGGGTTGCGCTCTTTGCATGCGGCCTGTGGACCCGAACGGACGACGCGCACAGGATCTACTTGGACGACTACCCCAGGCTGAAGGAGCTCGAAAGGCTCAACGTGCGCGGATTCCTTGCCACGGGGGACGCCTCCGTCCTGTGGGCCGCCAAGGCGAATGAGCTGCCCTACCCTCTGCCGGGCAATCTGGGAAGGATGCTCAGTGAGCCGGGCATTCGGTCCATGCTTCCGATGGGGATTCGGCCCGCCCTTCATCTGGAACCGGACGAAGGGACACGCGGTTTTTCGCTGCAGGATCCGTCCGCGACCCGCTCAAACCCGGGGGCGCGGGTGTGGGTGGCGATGAGAGGTCCGGCCCGCTTCGTAAGCCGGCCGCTCCCACAAGACATCCTGCCCTTCATCCACCTTGCGGTGGCCGGCAGCCCGGGCATGGACGCGTCAGCCATTCGCGTCGAGACGGCGGGCGCGAGCGAATCCGTCCCGCTTTTCGCCCTGGGGGACGGGCGCATGCACTCGGCCGATGTCGCCGTTCCTCCCGGCCGGGCGCGCCTCGTAGCAGACGTGCCCGAAGGCGGCCGCTGGCTCGCGTTCAGCGAGCCCGTCGAAGTTGGCCGGGGGTCCTGGTTCGTCCATTGGCTGCTCCGCCGCTCGGGCCCCATCTTGACAGTCACCACCGGACTATTCGCGGCCCTTCTGCTCGCACTGGCCCTCGTCGAGCGTCCGGGTCGGCACATTCAGGATGCGGCCGCCTGATTCATGCGGGCCGCGAGGAACGCCTCGGAAATGAGGCAAGCGCTGCGGCAACCATCAGGAGGGCCCCGAGGAGGACGACATAGCGGCCTGCCTTCGCCAGCCCCTCGCTGAACCTTGAGAGGCCGGACATCTCCGACGTCGCATTGATGCTCGCCGGAAGCAGCCTCCTGAGCGTGGGTTCGTCCAGGATCCGCGCGAGCCACTTCGCGTCCGGAAAGGGTATCCTCTGCTGGTCCAGATGGCGCATGTCGCCTGTCGCCACGTAGGCCTTCACATTGCGTTCGCAATCTCGGTAAAGGCGCGTCCTCTCCGGAATCTCGTTGTGCAGGGCACGGTAGGTTGAGTGGATCGAGGCGGCCGCAATCACCAGAAGGGCGAGAAGACCATAGACGTGGGCCAGCTTCCGGACCTTGTCCCGGCCTAGCCAGGCGACGGACATGAAGGCGAAGATCACCCCCACCATGAGAACGCTCCCGTAGCGCGAGGCGGGCAGCCCTCCGTCGGCACCCCGGGAATAGGAAATGGCGGCAATCTGCAGAAGAACCCACGCGCCCCCCGCCATGATGAAGGATCCGTCGCCCTCCGAGGCGCCCGAGCGAATCCACCTGAACGCGGCCCAAAGGAACGGCAGCCAGAGCACCGCTGCGAGCCACGGCCATTCCGGCGCAGGCCACGACAGGCAGTGATAGGAGTAGAGAAGGAAGTCCCTTGGCGTCTGGGCGTGCATCGGCTCGTGCCAGGGGGCGTGCGCGCGGAAAATCCAGGCCACACCGACCGCTCCGATGCAAACCGCAAGGGTGACCCCTGCGCGGCGATCGGGCGCACCCCTCCGCAGCGTACGCAGCAGCGACACGGCCGCCACGGGAACAAAGCAGAGGAACCCCGAACCCATGCTCACGCCGGCCGCGAGACCGGCGGCCAGGCCGAGAAACCATCCTCCGGAAAAGACCGCGCGAGCGATCAGGCCGTTCATCGCCAGCAGCGAGAAGCCGACCAGGAAATAGAACTGCGACTGAAAGCCTCCCAGCACGTTGTCCCAGACCAGGGGCGGGCCGAAGAGAAGAAGAAGAAGCGCAAACATCGCATGGCCCCACAGGGCTCCCAGCCGGCGCCTTGCCCAGACGAAGAGCCCCACCGCGATCGCAGCATCCAGGGCGGCGTCGGCCACGCACTGCGTGCGCGCGTCCCACTGCCCGCCTGCCACGACCAGCCCGAGGTTCAGTGCGAGGGTGGGCGCCATCCGGTGCTCGCTGTGGGGCAGGAAGAGGTTGTGCCACAGCTCCCCACGCTCAAACCAGGGGGCGTACAGCAGCTCGCCCTCCTTGGCCCACTGGTCCCAGAACGGCATGTCGCTTCCGTAGCGGTCTATGACGGCCAGCTTCGTGCCGAAGACGAGCAGGAACAGGCTGAGCGGGAGGACGGCCGACCGGCACCAGGCGAGGGGCTTTTCCATGGGGTTCGGGGACGTCTGCTGATGCGGATTTCGCCTCGCCTGGTCAGCGGCTCAGTGCTTCTGCCACGCGCTGAAATATTCTATCTGGTTCTCCGACGCCACCGACTTGTACCTGCAGGAGGCTTCGATCCCCAGAT
>Ga0265313_10003820_pt1 | contig 11894 bp, 10 predicted proteins | sample 4123metaG_FD_203122 | JGI IMG/M metagenome (GOLD analysis project Ga0265313, IMG submission 203122) | Rhizosphere microbial communities from Carex aquatilis grown in University of Washington, Seatle, WA, United States - 4-1-23 metaG | ecosystem: Host-associated > Plants > Roots > Rhizosphere >...
CGGGCAAAATCGGTTTGAGCTTCTTCGCCACGCCACGCCTCGCTAGTGATAGTCCACGAGCTCTACGTCCCACGCATCGCCATCGCGCCATCGAAAGCAGATGCGCCACTAGTCGTTGATCCGGATACTGTGCTGTCCCTGCCGGTCACCCCTGAGAGCCTCCAGTCGGTTGCCAGGTGGGACAGAGAGCTCCTGCAACTGGCGAGCTGCGTCCAGCACGAGCAATTTGCGACGTGCCAACCGCTCGATGCTCGCAAAGCGACGTACCCTTTGATCGTCGAAAAGCGCCTCGCTGTCGCGATCGGCAAGCTCCGGATCATGCCTCAATCATATTCCGCCTGGAGTATTCCGTCAAACGGAATACATCGCTGCCATATCACACGTTGAGCAGCAGGTACTCCCGCTCCCAGGGACTGATCACCTGCATGAACGTCTCGAACTCGGCCTGCTTGATGGCGCGGTAGGTGGCGACGAAGCGCCTGCCGAAGATCTCGACCAGCTCCTCCGATTCCTCGAACAGCGCCACCGCCTCGAGCAGCCCGCGGGGCAGGGCGATCTCCTCCTCGTTGGCCGCGCCCGAGACCGGATCGGAGACCATCAGCCCCTCGATCATGCCGAGATAGCCGCAGGCCAGCGACGCGGCGATGGCGAGATAGGGATTGGCGTCGGAGGAGGGGATGCGGTTCTCGACACGCCGGTTGGCGGCGCTCGAGGTCGGCACGCGCAGGCCCACCGTGCGGTTGTCGTAGCCCCACATGGTGTTCACGGGCGCCGAGCCCGATTTGATCAGCCGGCGATATGAATTGACGTAGGGCGCCAGCATGCAGGTCACCGCCGGCAGGTATTTCTGCGAACCGCCGATGAAGGCGAAGAACTCGGGCGAAGGATCGCCTGCCTTATCGGAGAAGATGTTGGTTCCGGTGGCAATGTCGATGACCGACTGGTGGATGTGCATGGCCGAGCCGGGCTCGCGGGTCATCGGCTTGGCCATGAAGGTCGCGTACATGTCATGCTGCAGCGCCGCCTCGCGGATGGTGCGCTTGAACTGGAACACCTGGTCGGCGAGCATGAGGGGGTCGCCGTGGCGCAGGTTGATCTCCATCTGCGCCGCGCCTTCCTCGTGGATCAGCGTGTCGATCTCGAGTTCCTGCCTCTCCGAGAACTTGTAGATGTCGTCGAAGAGCTCGTCGAACTCGTTCACCGCGGCAATCGAGTAGGACTGGCGCGCCGATTCCGGGCGGCCGTTGCGGCCTGACGGCGGCTCCAGCGGATAATCCGGGTCCTTGTTGGGCTTGACCAGATAGAACTCGATCTCGGGCGCCACCACCGGCCGCCAGCCGCGGTTGGCGTATAGCTCGACGACACGGCGCAGGACCTGGCGCGGCGCAATCTCCAGCGGCCGCCCATCACCATGGTAGGCATCGTGAATGACCTGTGCGGTCGGATCGGGCTCCCACGGGACGACCGACAGCGTCGAGAAGTCGGGTTCGAGCAGGATGTCCTGGTCGGCCTTGTTGTTCTCGAAGTCGCCGTCGTCCGGCGGCCAGTCGCCGGCGATGGTCTGGGTGAAGATCGATTCCGGCATGGACATGGTCGGTGCCGCGAGGAACTTCGCGACCGGCATGATCTTGCCGCGGGCGACGCCGGCCTGGTCGGGCACGACGCACTCGATCTCCTCAATCTTGTTCTCACTCAGCCAGGCCCGCGCATCCTCCAGCGAGCCTACTCCGCGCGTGCGCTCCTTCGCGGATGCCGGCGCGGTCGTCTTTTTCTTCCTTGCCAAGGGTCACCTGTCGCAAACTGATCAAGGCCGCGAAATCACTGGGATTTCGGGCCGGTCCACTGGTCTAGACGTCGTGCTGTCGCACAAAGATACCACAATCGTATCCGTTCCGGGTTGTCGCTGCGTTGGATCAACCTTAACGTGGCGGAAGGATAGGACTAAAGGCGAAGGGGCGAGTAGCCTGGTCCAGTGCGAAACTGTGGGTTATGGCAGGGGTATTCCACATGCTTTGGAAAACATTGAAGATTTTGCCGGTCGCCTTGATTGCATCCGGCACGGTGGCGCATGCCGCTGACAAGGTCGTTTACGTTTACAACTGGTCCAACTACATCGCCGACGACACGGTGAAGAACTTCACCAAGAAGACCGGCATCAAGGTCGTCTACGACGTCTACGACACGATGGAGACGCTGGAGGCGAAGGTCTACGCGGGCTCGTCCGGCTATGACGTCATCGTGCCGACCAACCCGAACCTCAAGCGCATGATCGACGCCAATGTGCTCTTGCCGCTCGACAAATCGAAGATCCCGAACGACAAGCACCAGTGGCCGCTGATCGCGGAACGCCTAGCCTCGTATGACCCCGGCAACAAGTTCGCCGAGGACTACATGTGGGGCACGACCGGCATCGGCTACAACGTCGACAAGGTGAAGGCTGCGCTCGGCAACGTGCCGGTCGATTCGTGGGCGATCCTGTTCGACCCGAAGAACGCGGCGAAGCTCAAGGACTGCGGTGTCGAGCTGCTCGATTCGCCCGACGACGTCATTCCGTCGGCGCTCGAATACCTCGGCCTCAACCCCGACTCGAAGAGCGAAGACGACCTCAGCAAGGCCGCCGACGCGATCAAGGCGATCGTGCCTTACGTGACGAAGTTCAACTCGTCGCAGATCGACGACATGGCCAACGGCGATGCCTGCGTCACGCTCGGCTACTCGGGCGACATGTACCAGGCGCGCGACGCCGCGACGCAGGCCAAGAAGGGCGTGACCGTCGCCTACGCCATTCCGAAGGAAGGCGCGCTCATGTGGTTCGATTCGATGGCCGTTCTCAAGGATGCCCCGCATGCGGCCGAGGCAATGGCCTTCATCAACTACATGCTCGACCCGAAGGTGGCCGCCGACAACACCAACTTCGTCGAGTACCCGAACGGCAACCTCGATTCCCAGAAGTTCATCGACAAGGGGATCACCGGCGATCCGAACGTCTATCCGCCGACCGACTTCATCAAGTCGAAGCTCTTCGTGACGACGCCGAACGATCAGGCCACGCAGCGAATCGTCACGCGGCTGTGGACGACGATCAAGACCGGTCAGTAATGTAGGCGGGGGCAGGCGGCGGCGCTCTGACGCCGCCGCCTTGGCAGGGGGACACGGATGGCAAAGACGGCGGTTGGGCCGGTAAGGCGGAAGTTCGCGCCGTGGAACGATCCCGCCGCCAAGCCATTCATCGAATTCCGTAACGTCAGCAAGCGCTTCGGCGATTTTGTGGCCGTCGACGACATTTCGCTGGCGATCTACGAGCGCGAGTTCTTTGCGCTGCTCGGACCTTCGGGATGCGGCAAGACGACGATGATGCGCATGGTCGCCGGCTTCGAGGAGCCGACCTCCGGCGACGTCATGCTCGACGGCCATAACCTGGCCGGCGTGCCGCCCTACCGGCGGCCCTCCAACATGATGTTCCAGTCGTACGCGCTGTTCCCGCACATGAGTGTCGAGGAGAACGTCGCCTTCGGACTGAAGCAGGAGGGGATGCCCAAAGACCAGATCGCGGTCCGTGTGGCCGAGATGCTGAAGATGGTGAAGCTCGAGCAATTTGCGCAACGCCGGCCGCACCAGTTGTCGGGCGGACAGCGGCAGCGTGTGGCGCTGGCGCGCTCGCTGGCGAAGAAGCCGAAGGTGCTGCTCCTCGACGAACCGCTCGGCGCGCTCGACAAGAAGCTGCGCGAGGAAACCCAGTTCGAGCTGACGGACCTGCAGGTCGATCTCGGCCTCACCTTTGTCATCGTGACGCACGACCAGGAAGAGGCGATGACGCTGGCCGACCGCATCGCCGTCATGAATCACGGCAAGATCATCCAGGTCGGAACGCCGGCCGAAATCTACGAGCAGCCGAATTCCAAATACGTCGCCGACTTCATCGGCAACATCAACCTGATCGAAGGCACGGTGGTTTCGACCGCGGGCGGTGCGGCGACCCTCGATTGCGGCGCCGCCGGCACGCGGGTTGTGGTCGACCAGGATCTCGCAGCGGCTCCCGGAAGCGCCGCATGGTTCGCGGTGCGCCCCGAAAAAATCGGCGTGTCGTTGTCACCGCCGGCGGATGGCTTCGCCAATACCGTGGCGGGCAAGGTCTGGGATATCGGCTATCTCGGCGACATCTCGATCTATCACGTGCGGCTGGCGTCGGGCGCAACGCTGAAGGCGACCGTGACCAACGCCACCCGCCTCGTCGAGCGGCCCATCACGTGGGAGGACAACGTCTGGCTCACGTGGTCGCGCGACGGCGGCGTCGTTTTGACCGGGTAAGGGGCGGCAGGATGGCCGGCGAGGGCGACAAGGAGCGGAGCGGCTGGACGCGCTGGCTGGTGGTCGCGATCCCCTATGCGTGGCTGCTGATCTTCTTCCTGGTGCCGTTCGTCATCGTCGTCAAAATCTCGGTCTCGACGCCGCTGATCGGCCAGCCGCCATACACGCCGACCTTCGATATCACGGGCGGCATCGCCGGTCTCTTCGCCAGCGCGCGGCAGCTCGTCGTCGACAACTACATCTTCCTCACCAAGGATGCGCTGTACTGGAAGTCGTACCTGTCCAGCCTGTGGATCGCGGTTACCTCGACCTTCCTCGTCCTCCTGTTCAGCTATCCGATTGCCTACGGCATGGCGCGCGCGCCCCGCGCCTGGCAGCCCTCGCTCCTGATGTTGATCATCCTGCCGTTCTGGACCTCGTTCCTGATCCGCGTTTACGCCTGGATCGGCATCCTCAAGAAGGAGGGCTTTCTCAACCAGCTTTTGATGTGGCTGCACATCATCCACGAGCCGCTGACCATCCTCAACACCAACTGGGCGGTCTACATCGGCATCGTCTACTCCTACATGCCGTTCATGATCCTGCCGCTCTACGCCGCTCTGGAGCGACTGGACGGGACGCTGCTCGAGGCCGCGTCCGACCTCGGCTGCCCGCCGACGCGCTCGTTCTGGCAGATCACCTTTCCGCTGTCGCTGCCCGGCGTGATCGCCGGGTCGTTCCTCGTTTTCATCCCGGTGACGGGCGAGTTCGTCATCCCCGATCTTCTTGGCGGCCACACGACGCTGATGATCGGCAAGACGCTGTGGGACGAATTCTTTTCGAACCGCGACTGGCCGCTGGCGTCGGCGGTGGCCGTGGTCCTCCTCATCCTGCTCGTGGTCCCCATCGTGATTTTCCAGAACCAGGAACAAAAGCGCCTGGAGCGCGAGTCATGAGGACCTTCTCGCGCTTCAATGTCGCCTCGGTCACGCTCGGGCTGGCGTTTCTCTACGCGCCGATCCTGCTGCTGGTCATTTATTCCTTCAACGAATCGAAGCTGGTCACGGTCTGGGGCGGGTGGTCGACGCGCTGGTATGGCGCGCTGCTCCAGGATGAGGCGATGCTCGATGCCGCCTGGACGACGCTGCGGCTGGCGCTCATTTCGGCATCCGTAGCGACCGTGCTCGGCACGATGGCAGCCGTGGCTCTGGTCCGCTTCGGGCGCTTCAAGGGGCGCTCGCTGTTCTCGGGCATGATCTACGCGCCGCTGGTCATGCCCGACGTGATCACCGGGCTGTCGCTGCTGCTTTTGTTCGTGGCGCTCGGCGTCGCCCGCGGTTTCTGGACGATCGTGCTCGCCCACATCACGTTTTCGATGTGCTACGTCGCCATCGTCATTCAGTCGCGGTTGTCGACCTTCGACCGCAGTCTCGAGGAGGCGGCGCAGGATCTCGGCTGCCGGCCGTTCAAGACATTTCTCGTGATCACGCTGCCGATCATTCTGCCGGCGGTGGTGGCGGGCTGGATGCTGGGCTTCACGCTCTCGCTCGACGATCTGGTGATCGCGAGCTTCACGACGGGACCGGGCGCCACGACGCTGCCGATGAAAATCTACAGCCAGGTGCGGCTTGGCGTGACGCCGGAGGTGAATGCGGTATGCACCATCCTGATCGCGCTGGTGGCGACCGGTGTGGTGATCGCGTCGATCGTCAGCCGGCGGCGGGAGCTGGAACGCCAGCGGGCGGAGCGGCTGGCAGCCGCGATGCCTTAGCCGGCGCAGGTGCGTTGACAGCGATCCGATTCTCGCTCAGCTTCGGTGGCGATGGTTCCCCTCGGGGATCAAAAGGGAACGCGGTGAGGGCGCCTTGTCCGAAGCCGCGGCTGCCCCCGCAACTGTAAGCGGACGACTGGACGTCACGAGCCACTGGTGAGGCCTTCGGGCTGCCGGGAAGGCGATGTCCGGCAATCGGCCGCGAGCCAGGAGACCTGCCATCACCGGACGTCATGGCAGAAGCATCGGGCGGGGTGTCCTGGTGCCGCAAAGGCCGCATGAAAAAGCGGCTGCGCTCATCTCTGCGATGACATGAAACGTCTGAGGCAGAGAACTTCCATGTCTACCGCAATCAAAGAACTCTTCGCGAAGAGTACGGGCGGGGTGCGCGCCCGCCTTATTGGCATTTACGGACTGCTTGCCGTCCTCAATGTCGGGGCCTGGCTGTGGGCGCTGGTGGCGTTTCACGACCGGCCGGCGCTCATCGGCATCGCACTCGTGGTTTACGGGCTTGGCCTGCGCCACGCCGTCGATGCCGATCACATCGCGGCCATCGACAACGTCACGCGCAAGCTGATGCAGATGAAGCAGCGGCCAGTGGCTGTTGGCTTCTTCTTCGCGCTCGGTCACTCGACCATCATTGTCGTCGTCGCGGCGGCCGTGGCGCTGACGGTCGGCGCGCTCGGCAGCTTTCAGAGCTTCCAGAATTTCGGCGGCACGATCAGCACGGTCGTTTCGGCACTCTTCCTTCTCGCCATTGCGGCGATGAATATCGCGATCTTTGTGTCGGTTTACCGCAGCTACCGGCGGGTGCGGGCCGGCGGCGTCTACCTTGAGGAGGATCTCGACCTTCTGCTCAACAACCGCGGCTTCCTGGCGCGCATCTTCCGGCCCCTGTTCCGGCTGGTGACCAGGAGCTGGCACATGTTCCCGCTTGGCTTCCTGTTCGGTCTCGGGTTCGACACGGCGACCGAGGTGGCAATGTTCGGGGTATCCGCAGCCCAGGCGGCCAAAGGCATTCCGTTCGAGGCGATCCTCGTTTTCCCGGTGCTGTTCGCGGCGGGCATGTCGCTGGTCGATACCACCGACGGCGTGATGATGCTCGGCGCCTACGACTGGGCGTTCGTCAAGCCGATGCGCAAGCTCTACTACAACATGACGATCACGCTGGTGTCGGTCGCTGTCGCGCTGGTCATCGGCGGCATCGAGGCGCTCGGCCTGATCTCCGACAAGCTCGGGCTCGCCGGCGGTTTCTGGGACGGCGTCGGCGCCCTCAACGACAATTTCAACAACCTCGGCTTCGTCATTATCGGTCTGTTCTTCGCCGCGTGGGCAATCTCCTTCGCCATTTACAAGGCGAAGGGGCTCGATCGTGTCGAGGTCGTCACCGCGACGCGATAGTGAGAGACGATCGCGGCAGGTCGACACGTTGGCGCCCGGCATTCATTGCCGGGCGCTTCACTCAGGGGAACGCGCCGTGGGGCGGGCGAATCCGCTGGCGCACGTCGGCCGGAGTTTTGGCGATAGCGCCGGCTTCGATGCCCTGGATGGCCACCTGCATTGCATCGGCGGTCGAACGCGCATTGGCGTAGGCGGCGTCCAGTTTCGCCGGGTCGAAAGGCTCGGTGCGCATGGCCTCGAAGACGGCACGGCGAGCGTCGCGCAAGGCGTCGAACTTCTCGCGCAGGCCGCCCTGGTTGTCGCGCGCTTCCTCCATGATCTCGTGCTGGATTTCCGGCGGATAGGGGCGGGCGATCATGGCCACGACGTGCCCGAAATCATCGCCCGGCGGGGGGCCGCGAAGGCGGCCGAGCACGACGCCGGCGACGAGCACATTGAGGGCGAGCGAGACCAGGAGCGCTGCCGCGAGTACCCATGCGAGCGGGCCGCGAATGATCACAACAGGTCTCCGAGCGCCCCGGTCGATTGCGACGAACCGCTGTCGCCGAAGATCAGGCTGGCGACGGCGTCCTCGCCCTGGGCTGAAGTCGTGGTCGGAAGCGCCACGCCGATGGCATAGCCGGTGACCAGGAACATCATCATGGCCGCACCCGCCCAGGCGACAAAGCGGCGGGTCGGCTTCACGACCGCCTCGTGGCCTCCATGGTGCGCAAGGTTCGCCATGATACCGCCGACGAAGGCGGCATCGAGCACCAGCGGTTCAACCGCCACGGCGAGTGCGCGGTCCAGACGCGCCGCGACGCGACCGAGGTCGGCGGCGGTGCGATTTTCCGCAATCAGCGCTTCGGCGCCGGCGCGGATGTCGGCCGGCCAGTGGCCAAGATTGCCGCCGTAGCGGTCAAGTCCCCTGGTGAATTCGTCGATGGTCATCGCCCCTCACTTTCCGCGGGTAGTTCCATTTCTGCAAGACGGGTTCTGAGCGTCCTGCGGGCCCGCACCAGAAGCTGTTCGACGGCGCCGACCGAAAGACCAAGCACCGCGCCGATTTCCGCATTGGTCTGCTGGCCATTTGCCGCCAGCAGAATTGCCGCGCGCTGGCGCGCCGGCAGGTCTTTCAAGAGGACCGCGACGCGGCCGAGATCATCCTTTTCTGCCAGAGTCGATTCGGCATCCCGGGCTGGATCGGCGACGTCGACGGCAAATTCCAGTCCGAAAAAGCGCCTCAGCTTCTTGCGGCGCTCGCCGTCGATGCCGCGATTCATCGCGATCCGCGTCAGGTAGGCGGAAAGCGGCGGGCCGCCCGGCTGCCACTTCCGCGCCGTCTTCCAGAAGCTGACGAAGGTATCCTGGACGATGTCGTCGGCTTCCGCCGCACCGCCGGAGAAACGCATCGCCAGCGCTCGCAGCCGCCCCCCATGGCGGCGGACGATCTCGCTGAACGCGCGGTTGTCGCCCCCGGCAACGCGTAGTGTCAGCGCTTCATCCGTTTCGTCTGCGATGCTCGATGCTGCCACGAGTGGTTCGCCGGTCGCCGTCCGCAGTATGCCGGCGGTTGCCGGGCGAGCCATCATCGGGAACATTGCGGCCGGGGCAAGCACTTTGCTCATCCGTTGCCTGCTCCGGCCATCGTGTCGTCCGCCTTCGGGTTATGCCCGCGCCGCGCTTACTGCTGCGGGGCCGGGGCCGGCAGCTGCGGGGCGCCGTTCTGGAACTCGTCCGGCGTGATCACGCCGTCGCCGTTCTTGTCGAGGCTGGCGAAGTTCGAAGGATCGCCGGCCGGCGGGGGAGCCTGGTTGTCGCCGAGTTCGGCCGGCGGCTGACCCAGATCCGGGCCGTTCTGCAGCTGGCCCTGACGCCAGTCGGGGCGCCAGTCGGGACGCTGGTGATGCCCGTCCATGCCGAAGCGGCCGAAGTGCGGGCCGGGGCCCGGGCCATGGCCCATGAAGCGACCCATCTCCCCACCGGGACGGCCGCCACCCATGAACGGGAGCGCCTTGTCGAGCTCGTCCTGCGTGATCTTGCCGTCGCCGTTCGTGTCGAGCGCGGCGAAGACGGCCTTGGCGAACGCATTGAACTCGTCCTGATCGATCGCGCCGTCGCCGTTACGGTCGAGGAGGTTGAAGAGAATCTTTTCGCGCAGCGGAGCCGGCGGCTGGCCGGGCATGGCGGGCACGGCGGTGCCGGGGGCGGTGGTGGCCGGGGCGGGCATATTGGCGGCCGTGGTCGCCTGGTCGGCGAATACCGGCACGATCGCGGTAGAACCAGCGAGCGCGGCTGCGAGAATAAGGACTTTGGGGGACATTGGCGGGTTTCCTTTGGGCAACTTTTGTGGGGGCTTGGGGGCTCAGAGCGCCGGCCCATCGGCGTCCTGTATCGTCATCACGCGGGAGGGTGGCGTCCCCTACGCCGCGCTCCGCGTGACAGAGGTCCCTGCGGGCGCTATTCGAGAGGCGTCAGTGCACAGATCCAAGGCCCCGCATGCCGAATCCGCAGACCGACGCGCCACTGTGGCGTCCCGATCCCGCCCGCATCGCGGGTCTTCCACTCACCGCTTTCACGGCCGAGGCGGAGCGGCGCACGGGCCGGAAGTTTCCCGACTATGCTGCGCTGCACATGTGGTCGGTCGAGGATCCCGGCGCGTTCTGGGAACTGGTCTGGGATTTCGCCGGCGTGATCGGCGACAAGGGACCCGGCCCCTACCTCGTCGATGACGGTATGCCGGGCGCGCGCTTCTTCCCGGAGGCGCGTCTGAACTTCGCCGAGAACCTGCTCAGGCGAAACGACGACGGCGAGGCCATCGTCTTCCGCGGCGAGGACGGGGCCACCCGCCGCCTGACGTGGGCCGAACTTCAGGCGCTGGTCTCGCGCATGCAGCAGATGCTGGCGAACGCCGGGGTCGGCGTCGGCGATCGCGTGGCGGCCTACCTGCCCAACATCCCCGAGGCCATCGCCGCGCTGATCGCCACCGCGTCGCTCGGTGCGATCTGGTCGTCGGCGTCTCCGGATTTCGGCGTCGACGGCGTGGTCGACCGGTTCGGGCAGATTGCGCCGACCGTCTTCATCGCGACCGACGGTTATCGCTACGCCGGCAAGGAGATCGATCTTGCCGACAAGGTGCGGGCAATCGTGCCGCGTCTGGGCGGCAGCGTCCGCCGCATCGTCGTCGTGCCGGTGATTGGCCGCGCCGGGGAACTGGTGGCGAGCCTCCCCGAGGCGCTCACGCTCGACAACGCGCTCTCGCCCTACGCGGCGCGGCCGGTGACTTACGTGCGGCTGCCGTTCAACCAGCCGCTGCTCATCCTGTTCTCGTCGGGCACGACCGGTGTGCCGAAGTGCATCGTGCATTCGGCCGGCGGCGCGCTGCTGCAGCTCATCAAGGAGCATCGCCTGCACTCGGCGATCGGCGAGGGCGACCGCGTCTTCTACTTCACGACGCTGGGCTGGATGATGTGGAACTGGCTCGGCGTTGCGCTGGCGTCCGGCGCGACGCTGATGCTGTTCGACGGCTCGCCGTTCCATCCCGGGCCCGAGGTGCTGTTCGACTATGCCGAGAAAGAGCGCTTCACGTTCTTCGGGACGTCGGCAAAATTCATCGACGCGGTGAAGAAGGCCGACTACCGGCCGGCGGATCGCCACAATCTTTCGGCGCTGCGGACGATATCCTCGACCGGTTCGCCGCTGGCACCCGAGAGCTTCGATTTCGTCTACGACGCGATCAAGCGCGACGTGCACCTGGCGTCGATCTCGGGCGGCACCGACATCGTGTCCTGCTTCGTACTCGGCGTGCCCAGCCTGCCGGTGTGGCGCGGCGAGATCCAGGGTGCCGGCCTCGGCATGGCGATGGGTGTCTACGATGGCGATGGCAAGCCGATGCGGCTCGGGAAGGGGGAGCTCGTGTGCACGCGCGCGTTCCCGTCGATGCCGGTGGGCTTCTGGAACGATCCCGACGGCGCGCGCTATCGCGCGGCCTACTTCGAACGCTTCCCCGGCATCTGGTGCCACGGCGATTTTGCCGAATGGACCGAGCACGGCGGCATTGTCATTCACGGCCGCTCCGATGCCACGCTGAACCCTGGCGGCGTGCGCATCGGCACCGGCGAAATCTACCGGCAGGTCGAGCAGGTGCCCGAGGTGATCGAGGCGCTTGCCGTCGGACAGGACTTCGACGGCGATGTCCGCGTCGTCCTGTTCGTGCGCCTGCGTGAAGGAGCGAGCCTCGACGAGCCGCTGCTGAAGCGCATCAAGACGCAGATCAGGACCGGCGCCAGTCCGCGCCACGTGCCGGCGAAGGTGGTGGCGGTGGCGGACATTCCACGCACCAAGTCGGGCAAGATCGTCGAGCTCGCCGTGCGCGAGGTCGTGCACGGCCGGCCGGTGAAAAACATCGAGGCGCTGGCTAATCCCGCGGCGCTTGACCTATTCCGAGACCTGCCGG
>Ga0265313_10003824_pt1 | contig 11887 bp, 11 predicted proteins | sample 4123metaG_FD_203122 | JGI IMG/M metagenome (GOLD analysis project Ga0265313, IMG submission 203122) | Rhizosphere microbial communities from Carex aquatilis grown in University of Washington, Seatle, WA, United States - 4-1-23 metaG | ecosystem: Host-associated > Plants > Roots > Rhizosphere >...
GGTCGCGACGTACGATCTGAAGCCCGAGATGAGCGCGGAAGGGATCACCGAGGTCGTGATCAAGGCGATTGAGAGCAAAGGCTTCGACGTGATCGTGATGAATTTCGCGAACGCAGATATGGTGGGACACTCCGGCAAGATGGAGCCGACGGTGCGGGCGGTTGAGGTCGTCGACGGCTGTCTGGGCCGCATTTACTCCGCGCTCAAACGTGCCGGTGGCCGCTGGATCATCACGGCCGACCACGGCAATGCGGAGACCATGATCGATCCGGTTACCAAGGGTCCGCACACGTATCACACGACGAACCCAGTCCCGTTCATCGTCGTCGATGAGGAGAAGCGTCCGCTGCGTTCCGGTGGAGCGCTGCAGGACATCGCCCCGACGGTTCTTGGAATGCTGCACGTGGCGCAGCCCAAGGAAATGACGGGTCGCGACTTGCGGGCGAAGTAGCTACTCGAAAATATCGGCGGGTTTCAGTTCCACGCCCAGTTCGGTTATCCGCAACGTGGACACTTCGACGAGTTCTGCATTGCAGGTATACATCCGCTTGGAGTAGGGATCCACCAGCCACACGTGGGTGACGCCCCATGCGCGGTACTCTGCGAGTTTGTTGCGCACGTCGGCCATTCTGTCGTCCGGAGAAAGAATCTCAATCGCAACGAACGGTGGCGTGGTTGGTACCTGCTCCTGTGGCTCGTTTGGATAGAACACGGCTACGTCTGGAATCAGATACAGGCTTTCTCGAAGCTTTAAGCGAAGTGAAAACGCCGGGTAAATCGGGAGCGCGTGACGAAACTGTGCGAAAAATATGCCGACGAGGCCTTGGGTTTTCGAATGCAAATAGTCGGGGAGAGAGCGTTGGACCAGTCGACCATCGCGATACTCTCGATCTGGGTTCTCGAACGAAGTGTGAAGGTAAGTTTGAACCGTCACTGCCGCTCGAGCCTCCGGATCACGTCCAACACCACGGTTCCTACGATCTCCAAGCTCTGCGCGCTCAGCTTGTCCATGGTGTCTTCGTCGGTGTGCCACGGTTCATAATCGAAATCGATGAGATCGATCGCCGGGATGCCCACCTTTATAAAAGGAATGTGATCGTCCTCCGTAGCGCGGGTGTTTCTGGTGAAATACGCCGCGTAGCCGAGCTCCGATGCCGTGGTCCACACCAGCCGGTTCAAGGCCGCGTTCCCATTGGTCTCCTGATCGATATCCAAATGCTTATCGCCGATCATGTCGATGTTGATCAGCCCTTTAATCTTCGCGGCGGTGCCATCCTTGTGCCATTTCTCGGCCAGATGGCGGCTGCCATAAAGATTGTCGTCGCCCGCCCATTCCGTCCGCACGGCTTCTTCACCGTCGAGCCACACCAGATAGACATCGTCGGTGCGCGGCTGCCCGGCCAGCACGCGGGCAAGCTCGAGTAGCAGCCCGGCCGACGATCCGCCGTCGCTTGCGCCCACGAACTTGCGGCCCGGAAATAGCTTGGTGTCGAAATGCCCGGTAATAACGATTGCTCTCCCACTCTTGCCGGGAAACTTCGCGAGGATATTCTTCATCGCGATGGGACCCTTGGGAGTCTGCGCCGTGAACGCATCTTCGGTGACCTGGCACCTGCACGTCTTGAGCTGCGCGACGATGTAAGCCTGCAGCTGGCGATTCGCTTCCGAGCCCGATGGCCGCGGACCAAAAGCGACGGCATGGCGGGTAAACTCGAGCGCGGAGGCGCCGGAGACGCCCGCTCCAAAGCATGCCGTGGAGAAAACTGCGATCAAGAAGGCTTGCGCGCGGAACATATATATCCCAGTGTAAAAGACCGGTCTTTATCCAGGGGGTCGAACAGCGGGAGCACCAATGCCGGCGGCGCGAAGAATATAGCCGCGGCGAACATTAGCGGTCCGGGAAAGAATTGCAGGGCGTTCAGCAAGCGCCGTGAGATCAGCCGGAAAATGCCGCCCACCGGCTGGATCGAAATGTCTGTAAACCCGGCTTGGCGCAGCATGCGATCGAGCGCGAAGCGAGTAAAACGCAGATAATCGTGAGGCTGCTGGTGCTCCTCCCATTGCAGCGGCGCGACCAGTAGAAATCGTCCTCCGGGAGCGAGCACGCGGCCGAGTTCGCAGATCACACGCTCGGGATGCAGCACGTGCTCCAGAGTAACGATGTTGATGGCCGCTTCAAACGTCGCGTCGGGGAAGGGAAGCGCCTCCAGATCGCCCAGGACGTCGAGCTTCGAATAGTCCCACGCTTTATCGCCGACGGCGAGATCGAGCCCGCAGTATCGCTGTGCCGCGAAGTAATGCTTGTGGGCCGTTTCACCCGCACCTGCGTCCAGCACACGAATGCCGCGAGGCGATGCATTTGCGAAGTTCGCGACGGCGTCCTCGATGGACGCCTCGAAGTGCATCACATACCGAGCCAGGGGACCGGGGAGCACCGACCGCAAAGTACCGTAGATCACGATTTCTTACGGGCCTCGACCATGATGGTCGATCCGGCGCGGCACACGGCTTCGAGTAGCGTGAATGGAGCCGACGCGGCTACCAGCGCTGTATACACCAGGTCCTTCCATAGCCGCTGGCGGGGCGTTTCGGTGATCCGCCGGACACGCCGGGCCATGGGATCGAGCTTGGGCGCGAGGCTGGTGGCCAAGCCCGCCGGGTTGTCGCGCAGCGAAAAATGCTTGTGTCGCAGCACTTCGAAGCCGCAGCTCTCGAGTAATCGGTCGAGGTCGGAGGCGCGGAAATCGGTAAGGTGACGGGGAACATCGATGCCCGCCCAGCGTTCGCCGAGCAGCAGGAATTGCCAGCACGCGGCGTTAGGAACCTGGACGATCAATCGTCCCTCGAGCGCAAGTAATTCATGAGCGGCGCGCAGGTAGCTAGCCGGATCGTAGAGGTGTTCCAGTACGTGAAACATCGTAACTGCGGCGCAACTGCCGGGGGCGAAGGGCGCCTGTGCAAGGTTTCCGCACACCGCGGGAACTCCCGCGCGCCACCAGGCCGCGTGGGCCGCATCCATCGAGAAATCGAGACCGGCAACGGGACCCGTGCGCTGAACTGCACCGCGCTCAGCGAGCATTTGCAGAAACAGGCCGCCTCCGCAGCCAGCGTCGGCGATGATACCCTTGGCCTCGGATTCCCGCAAGGCTCTCTCCACAAAATGCAGGTGATCGCGCAACACAAACCGGCGATACCACTGCTCCATGCGGTCGACTGCGGCCGGTTCCGGGACATACCAGTAGCCGGTCGGGTAATACTTCTCGAGCTCTTCAGGCGCGGGCTTCGGATGCAAACGAATCAGGCGACATGACGTGCACTCGACCACCTGGAAGACGCGGTCGGTGGTGCCATAGAGCCGGTCGGTCGCGGCGAACAGTTCGCGGATTTCGGTGTGTCCGCAGTTCGCACAAATTTCCTCAGACGGATGGTTCAGTTGGCCGATTCGGAAAGCTCCCTCAGCCCGATCCGGTTCGCCAGCAGTAGCCGGCGGATTTGCTGTCCGGTGAGTCGCTGCTTGGGGCCCAAGGCTCGCCGCTTGCGTAGCATCAGAGGGATCCGGGGAACCGCCTGAGCCGTTCCTCGCAAGAGGGCCAGCGCCGCTGTGAACTTCCCGCCCGTTCCCGGATAGTGGCGCAGCTCCCCCCGGTTGCGGACCGCTGCCCACATTCCCGCCCCGATCCTCGCCAACAGGAAGGCCCCGTTCGCCCACAGCAAGCTCCAAGGAAACAGTTTCACCGCCAGCAGGACGCGATTGCGTTCAATCAGCGTCAGCCGGCGGGCGGATCCGAGCCCGAGGGTGGCGCCCCGGTGATGCCGCACCACCGCGTCGGGGGTATACAAACATCGCCAGCCCGCCCAGCGGGCCCGCAGGCCCAGTTCGGCGTCATCGGCGTATGCGAAAAAATCCTCGTCGAACCCGCCAACGTCCTCTAGCATCTCACGCTTATACATGGCGGCGCAGCCGTCCGGCCACAGGACCTCCTCGGTGCGATTGAACTGGCCGTGGTCGGTTTGGCCGGACCCTCTACCCCGGTTCTGCCCGTCGGGATAGATCAGGTGGCCGCACTTATCGATCTTGGTGGGATCCTCCCAAACCAGGATCTTTGACGCGGCCATACCGATATCGTCGGCTTGCCGGATGGCGCGTTCCAAGGCTTCCAGCCACCCCGGTTCGGCTTCCGCGTCGTTATTGACCAGAGCCACCAGCTCGGTACTTGTGGAAAAGATTCCCTGGTTGTTGGCGGCGCAAAAACCCATATTCGTTGGGTTAGCGATCCAGTGCAGCGGGACCGGATAGGATTTCGCCTTTTCTTCAAGCATCGCGACGGAGCCGTCCGTCGAACCGTTGTCCACCACCACCACTTCGAAGGATCCGTGAGTCTGGCGAGCCAGCGAATCCAGGCACGCCTGAAGCAATTCTTTCCGATTCCAATTGACAACAACCACCCCCACAACTGCGGTGCATTTTTTGGGGAACAAATTCACGGAATGATGTATTATAGTACCTCCGGGGATAAAGTCCCGGCCGTCCAAAGCCGAAAGTAAACAGTACATGAACTCCGTAGGAAGAATTCTCCGGAGCGCACGCGAGCGCCAGGGCCGCGCAGTCGCAGAGATCGCCGACGAACTCTGTCTTACGCAGCAATACTTGCGAGCCATCGAAGAAGACGACGTTAAAAGCCTTCCTGGCACTTTCTTCTACAAGAATTTCGTCAAGCAGTATGCCGCGATTGTGGGCGTGAAGGAAGTTGAGATTCGCGCTGGAATCGAGACGCTGACAGCTTCGCTTGAGGAACCCGCGCTTCCGGGCACGTTGGCGCAGCCTCCGCTACGCCCGATGGACCCGATTGTCGCCGACTCCAACCGCTATTTCGCCAGCACGAGACTCGGTTTGTCCGTCGCCGGGCTAGCAGTGGTTTTGATGGCGTGCTCGGGCTTCTACGCCTGGTGGATGCGACCGAAAGAAGTCGCTGCCGCCAAGGCTCGGCCGCTGCCGGCCGCCGTTCAGAAGGTTGCTCAGAACATCGATCAAAACGCTGTCCAACCTGTGCCCTCATCGGCGCCAGTTGCTTTACCGGTCTCCGCACAGAACCCGTCGCCAACCCAGACCGCGGCGGTCGAGGTGACTGCGGCAGAAACGCAGACGACAATCGACGGGATCAATCACGTGGTCTTGAATCTTGCGGCCACCGAAAAAACCTGGCTTTCGATCACCAGCGAGGGTAAGCGGATCTTCTCAGGGTTCCTGGAGCCCAGCCAGACGAAGACCCTCACGGGCCTCGACGCCGCTAGGATGACCGTTGGCAACGCTGGCGGGATTAATGTCCAGCTGAACGGCAAGCCCATCGGGCCGATCGGCAAGAGCGGCCAAGTCCGCGTGGTGTTGTTCACGCCGGATAACTTTGAAGTGCTGCCGCTGGATCCGCCAACTACGCCAGCCGAAACGCTCTAGCGGTGACAGGCGGCAAGACCGCCTGTCCTACTGTTTCCAAAAGGTACGACAGGCGATCTTGTCGCCTGTCACCGTTTCTCCGTAATCGTTACCGGCTGTTCCACACGGAAGCTGATTTTCGTCTCCGCAGGCAGCACCGCGGGCTTTCCGCGCGTCGCCGCGACCGCGCCACCGCCCGCAGCTCCACCACCCGCCGCTCCTATCGCCGCGCCTTTGCCGCCTCCTGCGATCGCTCCAATTGCGGCTCCAATTACGGCGCCGATACCGACCTTTTGCGTGTCCTCGGTCTTAGACGATGGCCCGTCCTTCTCGAAACGCGCCGTTCGCAATTCGACTTTCTGTCCATCCGATAGCATCACGTTGGCCAGTTCCACGGACAGGTGCGCGAGGCCTTTGACGCGTCCGGCCTCCACCAGGTCGACCACGCGTCCGTTCGCACGGGCTCCTTTCTCCGCGATCACCAGTCCGTCCACTACCAGTGGCTCGTCGAGCGTGGCCATAAATGAGTCGCCTTGCCTGCTGCGTTCGGTGGATATCGTTTCGCCCAGCCGGACGGTGACCAGCGTTCCACTCGTGATGGTGACCGATCGCGGTTGGGGAGGCGCTGTTGTAGTCTCAACGGGCGGCGGCGGTGGAGGTGGTTCGGGAGCCGCAACCGGATCAGGAGCCGGGGCAGCAACTGGAGGTGCTTCCGGTGGGGGAGGAGGCTCAACCTTGGCTTGTTCCACAGGCGCTGGCGTCGCATCTGGCAACGCAGTTTTCGTGACTGCTTTCTTAAGAGTCGTTGCAGCTACCTTCTTAGGCGGTGGTGGCGCGTCGTCGACTGGCGCAGGAGGAGCTGGCACGGCTACCGGAGCAGTCCTGACGGCCGCCACCGGGGCCGGAGCGTAAACCTTCGTGTTCCGGTGCGATTGGAGGTAAAACACGCCCGTGGCCGCCAGCAGGCCGCCCAAGAAGGCCAATAGAACTTTAGTATTCACGCCTCCGCTTCCCTCCTTACTGTTAAACGCACTTGGGGGCGCGCGAGTTTCGGCGGATGTAACCTCAAGACGGTAAAATAGATGGAGATGTTCCCGCGCGGATTCCAGATCGGAAGTACCCAAATCCAGCCGGCCACGGTGCTTGCACCCATGGTGGGCGTGACCGACACGGTATTCCGCCGTCTGATCCGCTCCCAAGGCGGATGCGGGCTCATCATGACCGAGTTCACGAGTTCCCACGGCGTTGTGGCGACTTCCAAATCCACCCGACCCACGCGCGCATTTCGTTATCTCTATTTCGATCCCGACGAGCATCCGATCTCCGCGCAGCTCTTCGGCTCCGATCCCCAAGTCATGGCCGATGCGGCGCGTTACTGCGAGGATCTGGGCTTCGACCACGTCGATATCAACTTCGGTTGCCCGGTTAAGAAAGTGGTCCGGTGCAACGGCGGTTCCGGCCTGCTGCGCGATCTGCCGTTGGTCGAAAGACTTCTGCGCTCCGTCAAGTCGGCGATCTCCATTCCTCTTACGATGAAGTTTCGCGCCGGATGGAACGACAAAGAATTGGTCAATGTGCAGATGGCCAAGCTGGCCGAAGATTGCGGCCTGGCGGCCATCGCGCTGCACCCGCGCACGCGCGAGCAGGGTTATAGCGGTCACGCCGATTGGACGCGCATCGCCGAGGTGAAGGCCGCGGTGAAAATTCCGGTGATCGGCAACGGCGATATCCTCACGCCTCAGGACGCGGTGCGCATGGTGGAGGAAACCGGCTGCGACGCGGTGATGATCGGCCGTGCGGCGTCGTCCAATCCGTGGATCTTCCGTCAGATCGCGGATTACATTGCCACCGGAAGCTACGAGACACCTTCGGAACAAGCCCGTTACGAAATCATGCGGCGGTATTACTCCATGCTTCTTGAGCATCAGTCGCCGGATGCGGTGGGAAAGATGAAACAGTTCGCCACGTATTTCACGCACGGCGTGCGGAACGGCTCCAAGCTCCGCGCCGACATCTATCATGTACACGACGCGCCTGGAATCCTGGACATGGTGGACGCCTTCTTCGAACGCGAGTTGACGACTCTGGCTTGAAACACGTTCAACTCATCACAGACGGGGCCTGCCTCGGCAATCCGGGCCCGGGCGGCTGGGCCTGCCTACTTCGCTACAACCATCACAAGCGTGAACTAGTGGGGTCCGAGCCGCACACCACCAATAACCGCATGGAGCTGACGGCCGTTATCGAGGGCCTGAAGGCCGTGCGCGAGCCGTGCAAGGCGGAAGTCGTCACAGATTCCCAATACGTCAAAAACGGAATCACGCAGTGGATTCACGGCTGGAAGCGCAATGGCTGGAAGACCGCATCCAAAAAGCCAGTCCAGAACCAGGACCTCTGGGAAGAATTGGACGAACAGGTGGCGCGGCATGACGTCCATTGGACCTGGACCAAGGGCCATGCCGACCATGAGGACAACAATCGCGCCGATGAGCTCGCCACTCAGGCCGCCCGCGAGCAGTTGTAGCAGGCTCTTCTGTGGCCTTTGGGCACAGCTGTGACGCGCATACGCAGCGCCTGACTCGGGAAATCATAGGGTTAGCCGTGGAAGGCTGCGTGCCAGTCTTCGGGCATGCGCAAACACGCTGTAGTTACTTCCCTAGCGTCCTACGCCGGTGCCTTGTTGTTCGGGTTTCTGCTGGGCACTGTGGCGCATCAGGCTCGACACAAGTCGCCGGCGGTCATCCGATTTGAGCCGGCGTTTCATCAGCCTCGAAACGGCAAGAAATCTATGTTTACTTACCTGGATCGGACGGTTTAATCGGGCACGGGCTTTCGCCCGGTGAAGGCACGAATGACGGGTCCAGGGCGATGGCCGCGCCGCTGGGTGTCCGGTAGACAACGTTCAAGCGGTGGCTGGACAGAAAATAGTCATCTGGAGGCTCATACAGCACGTAGGCCTGTTTGCCGGGCGGAAGATCGTCGGAAGCGGGGAACTCAGGAAAGGTTTCACGCCCTGAGGCATTCCGATAATAATTTAAGGCTGCGTCATACCGCCAATTTGATGCGATGTCCTTCAGGCCGCACGCGTGGTTATAGGAGGCCAGAACCGAATACAGTTTATCGGTATCAGAATTCCACTTCCATTCCTTGAAGTAACTCATGCGAAGGCAGAGCAGAAAATAAGATCCCAGGACGACCATGAGGATCGTCAGACCGCGCCGGGATAATTCGCCAGCCCGCGTGGAAATCGGTACCGCCGCGAGGATGCCCAGGAACAGGGTGATCAGAACGACGATGTAGATCCCCGTTCGGTCCAAGGGCAGCGGGATTCGCTTGAGGCGGAAGATCACCCAGTGTGTGAGTACGGCAGCCGCGACGGCGACAATCGGAACCGCCGCGAACCGCGCCAGCCACCGGCTCCGTGCATCCCGCTCTGATCGCCAGTGGATCGAGATCAACGCCGCCTGCCACACCGCGAAGACGCCGAACATCATCAGAATGATGCGGGGGTCAACGTATATCAGCTCGCGCAACGACGGATCCAATTCGTAGAAGGAGGCTTCGTACAGACTCTTGAAGGTTATCGAGAGGTGAGGCGCTCCGTAGTTCAGCTCGGCTCGATTCCATTGCAGAAGTACGGGGCCGGCAAGAGCGCCTGCGAGGAGCAGGCCGGGCAGGAAGCAGGCCGCGGCGAGGGTTAGACGTGTTTTGGCTGACGCTCTTTTGGAGGCCCAAAAATAAAGCATCACGATCGTCGCGGCATCCACGAAGGCAAAAGAGAAATTACTGACGAACGAAAGAGCGATGCATAAGGAGGCTGCCAAGCAAGCATTGGTGACCCGCGGGGATTTCGCATCGGGCACGAGCGCATAAGCCACAAAGCAAATTGCGCTCAGCAGAAAACCCGACGCCAGGCCGTAGCCGCGGGCCGCGACCAGAAAATCGAAGATGAAAGGGTTGAACACCAGGCAAATGAACAGGGACACTCGCAACAAAAAACGATCGGCGATCAAGGAGGAAAGAAAATAAGACGCCAGAATGTAGATAGCGGCTCCGATGAGAGCGCCGGATCGAGCTACCAGGTTCGACGCCCTAAAAACCCTGGCGAAACCCCATGTCAGGATGGAATTCAGGAGGTGGTTGTTGGCGTGCGCCGTCCAGAAGGCGGGGTTGACCGGGCGAACGAAATTCGTGAAGGTCACGGCTTCGTCGATCGTGATGGCCTGTACGTGCGCGCGGACGATCGCCCACACCATCGCAAACGCTGCCACGCCGATCAGCATCCGACGTTGGGCTGTTGAGGTCGGGTTCAAATTCTAGCGGCCGCGGAGCAGACGCATCGCTTCGGCCATCGCTGCGGCTTCGCGAGCCTGGCCACCGCCACTTTCTTCCGGAACGCTGTCGCCTTCGCCCGGTGCGAGAAAGAGATTCGCTTCCAGGCCATGCTGCCGCGTATAGAGATCCCAGTAGCGTCCCTGCTGCGCGTAGAGCGATTCGTGCGTGCCGTGCTCGACGATCCGCCCGTTCTCGACCACCAGAATCTGGTCAGCTCGCCTGATCGTTGACAATCGGTGCGCGATGACGAATGTGGTTCGCCCCTGCATCAGGTATCGCAGGCCTTCCTGGATGAGCGCCTCCGATTCCGAATCGAGACTGGAGGTGGCTTCGTCCAGAATCAGAATGCGCGGATCGGCCAGAATCGCCCGGGCTATCGAAACACGTTGGCGCTGTCCTCCAGACAGCTTGACTCCGCGCTCGCCGACCACTGTATCGTAGTGCTTCTCGAATTTCTCGGCGAACTCATCGACGCGCGCGATGTGGCAAGCTTCGCGGATCTGCTCCTTGGTCGCGCCCGGACGCGCGAACGCGATGTTCTCTTCGATGGTTCCATCGAACAGGAAAGTATCCTGCAGCACCACGCCCAACTGAGTCCGGTAAGTATCCAGGCGCACTTTGGCGAGGTCGACGCCATCCACAGTCACGGTTCCCGAAGTGGGCGTGTGAAATGCCGCGACCAAGCTGATGATGGTCGATTTGCCGGAACCGGACGATCCAACCAGCGCGGTCACGGTTCCAGGCTCGGCGCGGAAGCTCACGTCGAACAGCACTTGCTTGCCGGCTTCATACGAAAAGTTGACGTCTCTGAACTCGACCGTCCCTTGAATGGGACCGATGGCTACCGTACGGTTCGGGTCGCGATCCTCAGGCTGTTCATGCAGGATTTCGCGAGTGCGCTCGAGACCGGCGAAGGCTTCAGTGAGTTGGGTGCCGATTCCGACCACTTGGAACACCGGCGCCACTAGAAATCCGAGACAGGCGATGAAGGTCAACAGATCCGGCAGAGTGAGGTGACCCGCGAAAATCTGACGAACGCCCACGTACCATACCAGCGCGCCGACGATTCCCATCAGCACCGTCGCGGAAAGGCTCATGACCGAAACCGCCGTGAGCGAACGGATGACATTGTCCAGAAGCCGCTTGACACCGGCCGCAAATACGCCAGCTTCGCGCTCTTCGGCGTGATATCCCTTAATGACGCGCACGCCGCCGAGCGATTCGGTCAAACGTCCGGTGACCTCCGCGGTGATCTTGCCGCGTTCGCGGAAGATCGGCCGGATATTGGTGAAAGCGCTTTTCAAGGCGAATGAAAATGCAATCACGAACGCTGCGGTAATGCTCGTCATGATGGCGCTGATGCGCAAGAGCACTACAAGCATGATCACGGCCATCATCAGCCCGCCCACGAAATCCACCAGCCCCGTGCCGAGGAGGTTGCGAACGCCTTCGACGTCGCTCATGATGCGCGACACCAGAACGCCGCTCTTGTTGGAATCGTAGTACGCCACCGGCAGTGCTCCGATATGTTTTTGTACTTTTTGCCGAAGTTCCGCAATCAGCCGCTGCGCGGCCTTCGACAGAAGTTGCGTCAGAGCAAACGAGGTCACGCCTTGAATCAGCGTCGCCCCCAGCACCGCTAACACCAGTGGCGTCAGCAATTCCATCTGGCGCTGCTGAATGACGTTGCCGACGAAATATCTGGTGGAAAGCGGTAAAACCAGCCCGCACAGCCGGTTGACCACCATCAGAACGAACCCGACCGCCAGGATGCCGCGACGCGGCAGGATCATTTCGCGCAAATCGGGCCACAATTCGCGTAATCGCGCGGACTGAGGCTTCTTGGGCTTCTTGGCGAGTCCGCCGCCTACTTGAGGACCCCGGCTCGGCCGGTCGCCGCTTCCCATCCCCGGCATTCCCATTCCTCGTGCTGCCATCAATTCAGTGTAGCCTGCGATAGATGGCCACTTTATTCGCAGGCACCTCAGGCTTCGCCTATCCCACCTGGAAACCGGACTTTTATCCGCCCAAGTGTCCAGCCAAGGACTTCCTGAAGTACTATGCAACGCGGCTGAATTCGGTCGAGATTAATTACACATTTCGCCAGCTACCGAAGGCTAC
>Ga0265313_10003826_pt1 | contig 11884 bp, 9 predicted proteins | sample 4123metaG_FD_203122 | JGI IMG/M metagenome (GOLD analysis project Ga0265313, IMG submission 203122) | Rhizosphere microbial communities from Carex aquatilis grown in University of Washington, Seatle, WA, United States - 4-1-23 metaG | ecosystem: Host-associated > Plants > Roots > Rhizosphere >...
TCTGGTGGCGCTCGGCACCATCGCCGACGTGGTGCCGCTCAAGGGCCTCAACCGCGCCTTCGTCGCCAAGGGGCTGATCGCGCTGCGCCGTCGCGACAATATCGGCGCCACCGCGCTGATGGATGTGGCGCGGCTGACCGGCCCGCCGGAGCCGTGGCATCTCGGATTTCTGCTTGGGCCCCGCATCAATGCCGGCGGCCGCATCGGCCGCGCCGATCTTGGCGCGCGGCTGTTGCTCGAAGACGATCCGAGCGAAGCGGCGCGCATCGCCGGCGAGCTCGACCGGCTCAACCGCGAGCGCCAAGCCATCGAGGTCGAGCATCTGGCGCAGGCTGACGCCGAAGCCTTCGCCGCGCTCGGCAAGGACGAGACGGCCGCGGTGGTCGTCACCGCCGCCGAGGGCTGGCACCCCGGCGTGGTCGGGCTGATCGCGGCGCGGCTCAAGGAGCGCTACAACCGGCCGGCCTTCGCGATTGCGCTGTCGCCGGGCGGCGTCGGTACCGGGTCGGGGCGATCGATCCCCGGCGCCGATCTCGGCCAGGTGGTGCGCCGGGGCGTCAGCGAGGGGCTGCTGATCAAGGGCGGCGGCCACGCCATGGCTGCCGGCATCACGCTCAAGCACGATCGCCTCGCGGCGTTCCGCGCCTTCATCGAGGAGGCGTTGCGCGACGGTGTCGCGTCGTCGACGCGGGAACATATTCTGTCGATCGACGGCGCCTTGAGCGCCGGCGGCGCCACCGTCGACCTCATCAATCTGGTTGCGCGCGCCGGCCCGTTCGGCGCCGGCAATCCCGAGCCGGTGTTCGCGCTGCCGGTGCATACGCTGGCCTATGCCGACGTCGTCGGCGGCAGCCATGTGCGGCTGCGGCTGCGCGCCAATGACGGCGCCTTCATCAACGCCATCGCCTTCCGCTGCGCCGATCAGCCGTTCGGGAAAGCCTTGCTTGAGCATCGCGGCCGCAGCGTGCACGCCGCCGGCTGCCTCACCATCGACCGTTGGCAGGGCGAGGAGCGCGTGCAGTTGCGCCTGAGCGACATGGCGCCGGCGGGACTCTGAGTCTCTTTTGAAACTGGAGTTGGAATGCCGGGCTACAAGATTCTGATTGCCGGCGCCGGTCTCGGCGGCTTGACGGCGGCCTCGTGCCTGATGAAGGCCGGCCACACGGTCGAGATCTACGAGCAGGCGCCGGCGCTCGGCGAGATCGGGGCCGGCATCCAGATCAGCGCCAACGCCATGCATGTGCTGCGCGATCTCGGTCTCGAGCCGGCGATCCGCGCCGCCGGCGTGCAGCCCGCCGCCTATGTGTTCCGGCTGTTCGATACCGGGGAGGAGATTCAGCGCTTCTCGCTCGCCAAGGAACACGAGGAGGCGCATGGCGCGCCCTATACCCAACTGCATCGCGCCGACCTGCACGACATTCTCGCGCGCAAGGCGCTCGCGCTCGATCCTGCCGTGGTCCGCCTCAACCACAAGGTCGTCGGCTATGACGAAGACGGGCAGGGCGTCAGCCTCCAATTCGCCGACGGCTCGACGGGGCGCGGCGATCTGTTGATTGCGGCCGACGGGCTGAAGTCGCCGATCCGCGCGCAAATGCTCGGCGCCGCCGTTGCGACCTATACCGGCGACGCGGCGTGGCGCATCACCGTCCCGGTCGAGCGGCTGCCGAACGACACGCTCGAAAAGGCGATGTCGGTGTTCGTCGGGCCCGGCCGGCACGCCGTCTGTTATTATCTGCGCGGCGGCACGGTGTTGAACTTCGTCGGCTGCGTCGAGACCGATGAGATCTCCGAGGAATCCTGGACCATCAAGTTTCCCTGGGACAAGCTGAAGGCCGATTACCGCGGCTGGACTCCGGCGATCCAGGCCGTGATCGACGCCGCCGACAAGAATGCCTGCTATCGCTGGTCGCTGCATAACCGGCCGCCGGCGACGCATTGGAGCACTAAGCGCGTCACCCTGCTCGGCGACGCCGCGCATCCGACATTGCCTTATCTCGCGCAAGGCGCGGCGATGGCGATCGAGGACGGCGCGGTGCTGACCCGCGCGCTGGCGATGCGCGGAACAATCGCGGACGCCCTGCAGCTCTATCAGCGCAACCGGATCGAGCGCACGTCGAAGATCGTCGCGGCGTCGACCGCCAACCGCGAACTGTTCCATCTGCCGTCGGTCGAGGCGATCCGCTCGGCTTTCGCCAAGCGAAATCAGGGCGCCGACCGCAATGCTTGGCTCTATTCGTATAATCCGCTCACGGTGGCGCTGACGTAAGTCCGCGCTTCGATTGCAGCTGATTTTGCGTCGAGCCTCGCTTTCCCTTATGAGTTTGGCGGGATCAACGCTGCCGGGACACATCATGGCCAAGCTCAATCTCTCGATCGCGGTTCGCGACTATGATCGCACGCGGCCCTTGAGCGATGGCCTGGTCCAGATCGACGGCGTCGACCCGGTGTTCATGGCGCTCGATCCGGAGGAAATCTTCTTCCGGACGTTCCGCCGCGCCGAGTTCGACATCTGTGAACTGTCGCTGTCGAGTTTCACGGTCAAGACCGCGAATAATGATTGCCCCTATGTCGGCGTGCCGGCCTTCGTGTCCCGCGCCTTTCGCCACACCTCGATCTACGTGCGCACCGACCGCATCAAGAAGCCCGCCGACCTCAAGGGCAAGAAGGTCGGCGTGCCGGAATATCAGCTGACCGCGAATGTGTGGGCCCGCGCGATCCTGCAGGACGATTTCGGCGTCAAGCCGTCGGACATTCACTGGATCCGGGGCGGCCTCGAAGAGGCCGGCCGGCTGGAAAAAATCGCGATCAACTTGCCGAAAGACGTGACGCTGGAAAACGCGCCGGACGGCCGCACGCTGTCGAGCATGCTGGAATCCGGTGAGGTCGACGCCTTCATCGGGCCGCGCGTGCCGTCGCCGTTCGCGCGCGGCAATCCGCTGGTCGGCTGGCTGTTTCCCGATCCGGTCGCCGCCGCCAAGGACTACTACAAGCGCACTGGAATTTTCCCGATCATGCACATCATCGGCGTGCGGCGCTCGCTCGCCGAGCAGCATCCGTGGCTGCCCGGCGCGGTGTTCAAGGCGTTCGAGCGCGCCAAGGCCATCGCGGTCGAGAAACTGGCGGATACGTCATCGACCAAGGTGACGTTGCCTTTCGTCGAAGAGCGGCTGATGGAGGCGCGCCAGTTGATGGGGGAGGACTACTGGTCCTATGGCATGAACGCCAACCGCAAGACGCTGGAGACGTTCCTGCGCCATCACCATGCGCAGGGACTGTCGTCGCGCGAGCTCAAGGTCGAAGAGCTGTTTCATCCCGGCACTCACGAAGCGTTCAAGCTGTAAGGGACACATAACCATGGCCGGTCTTTTCATTTTCAGCGGTGGCGCGCCGAAGCAGGTCTTCAACCGGCTGGCGCCGGATTTCGAACGCCAGAGCGGCCACACGGTGAAATTCGTTTTCGCCGTGACCAAGGTGTTGAGCGACCGGCTGGCGGCGGGCGAGAAGCCCGACCTGCTGGTGCTGCCGACCAATATTCTCGACGGCTACCAGAACGATGGATTGGTGAATGCGCAACATCGCGCGGTGCTCGGCCTGGTCAGCATCAATGCGGTGGTCCGCGCCGGCGCGCCGAAGCCGGATTTGTCGACGCCGGAGCGCGTCAAGCAGGCGATGCTCACCAGCCGCTCGATCGCGGTGGCGCCGCCGGGCATGACGCCGAGCGGCACCCATATGGGCAAGCTGTTCGAAAAGCTCGGCATTGCCGACGCCGTGAAGGGCAAGGTCATTCACCGCCCGGCGCTCGAGGGCGGGGTCGAATTGGTTGCGAGCGGCGAGGCCGAGATCGGGTTCTATCCGAAAAGCGAAGTCATCGGCTTCGACGGGCTCGGCATCGTCGGGCCGCTGCCGGCGGAGATCCAGCTCACCACCATCTATGGCGCCGCGGTGACGGCAAGGAGCGCGGCGGTGGACGCTGCGGCGTCCTTCATCGCCTTCATGACCGATCCGACGCGGCGCGCGGCCTGGTCACAGGGTGGCTTTGAGCCTCCGAGTGCCTAGACGCGCCGGATCGACGACAGGCCGCCGAGCCGGCCGATCAGCGCATTGACCCCGATCGCCAGCACGAACAGCACGACCAGCATGGCGTACATGCGCGGCATGTCGAACGTGCTGTAGGCGTTGATGATCTGAAAGCCGATGCCCTTGTTCGACAGCTTGGTTTCGGCGAGCAGCGTGCCGATCAGCGCCACGCCGAAGCCGAGCCGGACGCCGTTGATGATCGGATGCCGCATCGCCGGCAGATAGATTTTCATGACCGTCTGCCAGGTGTTGGCACGGAAGCTCTTGCTGACGCGGATCAGTACCTTATCGATCTGCCGCATGCCGGCGGCGACCGACAGCGCCGCCGGGAAGAAGCACGACAGTGTGCCCAGCGCGACCTTGGATTCAGGCCCGACGCCGAACCACATGATCATCACCGGGAAGAAGATGATCTTCGGCGTCGGCCCGAGGTAATAGAGATAGGATTCGAAGGCTTTCGACAGGAAGCGGTTGGCGCCGAGCAGAAGACCGGCCAGGAGACCGAACCCGCCGCCGATGGCGAGCGCGGCGGCGATCTCCGCCGCGGTGACGCCGAGATCGAAGTAGAAGCCGCGTTGCGTGAACAGGTCGGCCAGCGCCTTCGCGATCGTCAACAACGATGGGATGACGTCGCGATAGAGCCAGCCGGATCGCGACAGCGTTTCCCAAACGATCAGCATCGCGACCACGATGGCGATGCGCAGGAGCGTCACCGCGCCGATCGGCGAAGCGCCGGCTTTGTGGGTCAGTCGACCGGTCGCAGCCATCGCTCGGCCTTTTCCAGGAACATGTAGAACAGCACGCTGACCAGAATGACGAAGCAGATCGCGGCATAGGTGCCGGCGAGGTCGTAGCGCTCGGCGAGATCGTTGATGAGCTGGCCGAGGCCACCATAATTGATCAGGAATTCGACGCCGACCACGTTGATCAGCGCAAAGATCAGGCCGAGACGCACGCCGGTGAAGATCACCGGCAGTGCGGCCGGCAGCTGGATCTTCCAGAACTGCTGCATCGGCGTGAGGTTCAAGCTTCTGCCGACATTGATGAGGACGCGTCGGGTGCCGGCGATGCCTTCGAGCGTCTTGAGGATCACTGGCGGCAGCGCGGCGACGAAGCCGATCATGATGATGGTCAGGGCATTGCGCCCGAACAGCACCATGAACAGCGGATAGGCCAGCACGATCGGCGCGGCGGCGAGCGCCGCCACCCAGGTCTCGGTGGCGCGCCGCAACAGCTCGAAGCGATGCAGCAGCAGGCCGCCGGCGATCCCGAATATCGTGATCATCGCGCCGGTGATGAAGCATTCCCAGGCCGTCATCACGAAGCGGCTGAAGACGTGCTCCTGCGTGACGATGCGATAGAAACTGCCAACGATCTCGGACGGCGGCGGCACGATGAAGCGGTTGATCGCGCCAATCCGGATCAGCAGCTCGACGACGACGAGGAAGCCGATGAGTGAGCCTGCGCCAACCAGCTTCGGTGCGAGTGCGGACCGCGACAGCGTCGACGCCCTCATGTCGGGGTCTCATGATGCTGCAAGGCGTGGCTTTCCTCGTCACGCATGCCGCGGCTCGCTTCTTCGCGCAGGTCGCCCCAGATCGCGGCGACATAACGCCCGAACGCGTCGCTGCTGACGATGGCCGAGCTGCGCGGGCGCGGCAAATCGATCTCGACGATGCGCTTCACCGTGCCGGGCCGGTAGGTCATCACCAGGATGCGGTCGGACATCTGCACCGCCTCGGTGATGTTATGGGTGATCAGCAGCGTGGTCTGCTTGAGCTGCTGCTGGATCTGCAGCACCTTGTCGCCGAGGAGGAGCCGGGTCTGCTCATCGAGCGCGGCGAACGGCTCGTCCATCAGCAGGATCTTCGGCTCGGAGGCGAGCGTCCGCGCCAGCGAGACGCGCTGGCGCATGCCGCCGGACAGCTCGCCCGGATAGCGGTTCTCGAAGCCGTCGAGCCCGACCAGCGCGATGAAATGCCGCGCGCGCTTGATGCGCTCCGGCTTCGGAAGGCCGATCAGCTCGAGCGGGAAGGCGACATTGTCGATCACGGTGCGCCAGGGGAAGGTCGATTCCTCCTGGAACACCATGCCGATCGATTTGTGCGGCCCGTTGATCTGTTCGCCCGAGACCGCGACGCGGCCCTGGTTGTGCGCGAGCAGCCCGCCGATCACGTTGAACAAGGTCGATTTGCCGCAGCCGGAGGGCCCGATCACCGACAGGAACTCGCCCGGCCGCACGTCGAACGACACATGATCGACGGCGATCAACGGTCCTTCCGCGGTGTCGAAGCCGACCACGACGTCGTCGACCACCAGAATGGGCTCGGCCGGCACGGCGCTAGTCGCTCTTGCGGGTCATCACCGCCGTCATGGCCGGCGAGTAGCCAGGCTCGACCCGCGCATCGACCACCACGACGTCGCCGGCCTCGACCGCGGCGATGGCCTGTGCCAGCACGCCCGGCAGTTCCGCGACCGTCTTGACCGGGCCGAAGCCTTTTGCACCTTGCGCGCGTGCCAGCGCGGCGATGTCGATATCGGGCTCGGAAATGCGCTGGCCGACCCAGCGGTTCTCGACCGGCCGGTTGCGCATGCGCGCGACCCGCTCCTGATGCAGTTCGTCATTGAAGAACGAGCGGTTATTGGCGACGACGATCAAAAGCGGAATGCGGTAATGCGCCGCGGTCCACACCGCGGTGACGCCCATCAGGAAGTCGCCGTCGCCGCACACCGCGACCGCCATGCGCCCGGAATCCTTCAGCGCCAGCGCCGCGCCGACGGAAATGCCGGGGCCGCCGCCGACGCCGCCGCCGCCATCGGAGCCGAGATAATCGAGCGGATGGCGCAGCGGCCAGCCGGCGCCGTTCCACGACAGCGAGACATGGGTCAGCGACACCGGCCGCTCGCCGAGCGCCTTGCGCAGCGCGACGGCGACATGATCGACGGTGAGCGCGTCGCCTTGCGGCTTGAATTCGAGCACCGGCTTTGCCGCCGCCGCCTCACGCGGCTTGCCGGGGCCGAGCGCGTCGAGCAGAGCCGGCACGGCGGTGTCCGGCTCGCAGGCGATCAACACATCGACCGGCGGCAGGCCCTGATAATCAAGGCTCCAGCCATTATGCAATTGATGGTCGATCGTCACCTGGATGATCCTGGCGTTGACACCACCGACATGCTTGCCGAGCGTGCCGGCGAGATCGATCCAGTCGAGGCTGAGAATGACGTCGGCATTGCGCACCGTGTCGGCGGCATCCGGCACCGGCGCGATCATGCCGGGCGCGCCGGCATGCAGCGGATGGTCGGTCGGGAACGCCGCGCCGGTTTTCAGATCGGTGACGACACGGGCGCCGAGCCGTTCGGCGAGCGCGACCCGCGCATTCCAGGCCTCGAGGCTGCGCGAGACACGGCCGGCCAGGATCACCGGCTGCTTGGCGCCCACGAGCAATTCGGCGGCCTTGGCGATCATCGCCGGCGGCGCAGCATCGACGACCGGCGGCATGAAGCGCTTGGCGTCGGGCGGCGCGGCGAACGGCTCGTTGAGCTTCATCTCCTGCATGCCGGCGTCGAGATTGACGTAGGTCGGTCCGCGCGGTGCGGTGTTCGCTATCCAGTTGGCGCGCAGCACAGACTCATAAGCCGCCGCCGGCGAGGCTGGCTGGTCGTCCCATTTGCTGTAGCCGCGGACCAGCGCGCCCTGATCGGCGGCGGTGTGGATCCAGTCGATCCATGGCCGCCGCTTGGTCGCGTCAACCGGCCCGGTAGCGCCGAGCAGCACGACCGGCATGCGGTCGCACCAGGCGTTGAACACCGCCATGGTGGCGTGCATCAGCCCGACATTGGAGTGCACCGCGGCCGCCATCGCCGTGCCGGTGACCTTGGCCCAGCCATGCGCGATCGCCACCGCGCTTTCCTCGTGCAGGCAGAGCAACATTTGCGGCTTCGAATTGCCGAGATAATTTACCAGGCTGTCGTGGAAGCCGCGATAGCTCGCGCCCGGATTGAGGGCGATATAGGGGATGTCGGTGGCGCGCAGCGCCTCGGCGACGACGTCGCTGCCGAAGGCCGCCGCGTTCACCCCGGCAGGAATCGGCCGGTCAATGGCGGAGATCGGCCGATCGGCCGATGGCGATGGCTGCGCCTCGTCGCGGCGAGAGACACTCATGCTGGATTCCTGGACCGGCCTTCAAACCTGCCCGCCGATGGGCGGAGGACGGCCATCCAACCGGATCATCATCCCTGACGCAACCGTGTCAGCACTTTGAGGCCGGCATAGCCGTCGGCCGGCTGCATTCCGACCTTTCGCTCGTAGGCGAGAATGGCTTTCACCGTGTCGGTTCCGGTGCGGCCGTCGACGCCGTCGGTCTTGAAGCCCTTGTCGTTGAGGCGGCGCTGGATTTCCTTGACCTCTTCGAGCGTCGGCGGCCGCTCGCCGCCAGGGAATTCCTGGGCCCAATGCGTGCCGCCGGCGATCAGGTCGCCGAGATGAAGCAGCGCCAGCGTGTAGCTCGATGACGGATTGTAGGAGCGCACCGCGAAAAAATTCTGCCCGAGCAGAAACGCCGGGCCGCCGGCAACCGGCAGCCAGAGCTTGGCGTGATCGTCGGGTCGCGCATAGGGCTTGCCGTCGGCGCGCATGATGCCGAGCGCATGCCACTTGGCATAGGAGCGTCGCGTGCGATTGTCGGCGAGCCGCGCCTGCGACGCCGGCAGCGCCACTTCACAGCCCCAGGCTTCGCCGCGCTGATATTTGCCGCGATCGACAAGGTATCGCGCGGTGCCGGCGAGCGAGTCATCCGGCTTGCCGAACGGGCTGATGCGGCCGTCGCGGTCGTAATCGACGCCCATGTGCAGCCACACTTCGGGCATCCATTGCGTATGACCCATCGCGCCGGCCCATGAGCCGATCATGGCGGAGGGCTCGGCCCAGCCGCGATCGATGACGGTCAGCGCGTTAAGCAGTTCCTGCTCCCAATAGGCGCGCCGGCGCGGCTCGCCATAGGCCAGCGCCGCCAGCGCCGGAAGGATCGGTCGCATGTATTTCGGATTATCGACGACGTCGCCGAACGAGGATTCCATGCCCCACAGGCCGAGCAGCGCGTAGCGGTCGACGCCGTAATCGTGCTCGACGCGCTTGAGCAGGTCGGCGTGGCTCTTGGCGCGCTCCTTGCCGGTGTTGACGCGCCATTCCGAGCAGCGGCGATTGATGTATTGCCACATCTGCTCGGTGAATTCGGGCTGCGCGCTGTTGAGTTCGTAGACGCTGGTGTCGGGCTTGAGCCCGTTCATCACCCGGTCATAGGTTTTTTCCGAAATGCCGCGCGCCATCGCGCGGGTGCGAAACTGCGCGACCCATTCGGCGAAGGACGGCCGCGCGGCTTTGGCGAGCGACGGGCGCATGAGCATGACGCTCGCGGCGCCGAGGATGGCCAGCGACCTGCGCCGGCTGAATGAGAATCGATTCATGCCGGCATCATAGGCAGTCGGCCACGCCGTACAATTGAATGCGACAAATGGTTGCGGCCAAGGCTAACGCCGCGCGGCATCCGACGAGTCCGGCGTCTAGTGCTTGCGGCCGTGGCGGCCATGCCGGCGTTTTTTGGCGGGCTCCGGCTTGCTCGCGACATGCTTTACGGGCGTGGCGGAACTTTCGGCGATCGCCGAGGGCGGCAAGATGACCGGCAGCTTCGCCGGCACCGGCGGCGGCGGATCGCCCGGCTTGATCTCCTTGCCGCGCGCCGCAATGAGCCGCTCATAGGCCGCGATCAGGGTGGTGTACGGGTTGACCCAGACCCAGCCGACCTGGGTGAAGACCTGCATATTGAAATGCAGGTGATAGGACGTGCCCCGCTCATGGTCGCCCCAGTCGGCGACCTTGCCGATGATCTCGCCTTCGGAAACGATGCGGCCGCTGAGCAACCCGTCGGCATCCATCATATTCGGGTTCATGTGCAGATAGCGCACGCGCACATGGTCGTTGCCGCTGTTCCAGACGATATAGGTGCCGAGATCGCCGGCGGTGCGCCAGATCAATCCGTCATGCGCGGCGGCGACGGTGTGCTGATAGGGCAGGCAGCGGTCGGAATTCGCATCCCTGACGACGCAATTGGCCGGGCGGATATCCTCGCCCTGATGGCCGTAGCCGCCCGGGCACTGGCCGACCAGGAAATCGCGCCGTTCGCAGAAATTGTCGCGCCAGGGATAGGTCCAGTTCTCGGCCGCGGCTTCGTTGAACACCAGCGGCCGGTCGTTGAGCTTGCAGCGATAGGTGGCGTCCTTGCCGAGGCGTCCGACCCGGCCGGTGCGGTAGCAGTCGCCCCACGACATGAAAGATTGCGACTTGATGTAGGACGGCGCCGCCGCGATCGGATAGCGGATTCGGGCATAGACATTGTAGTCGGCGCGGCCCGGCAATTTCTTCCAGCCGGAATTCTCGATCAGGTCGCCCGGCCCGTAATAGGTGAAATCTTCGGACTCCTTGACCGGCCGGCTCAGATCGAATTTGGGCTCGTCGATCGGCTGCGGCGATCCGCCGGCGGTCTGCAGCCGGTCGAGAAAGCGCTGCGCCACCTGGTCGGCTTCGCGGCAGGCAAGAAAGCGGCGCGACGGCCGCCGGTCGTAGCATTGGATCATCACCACATAAGGCACGCCGAAACGCTCGAACACGTAGCGAACATGATTCTCGCGCAGCACGCGCTGCATGCCGGGGAATTTCGCGGCCAGCTCTTTCGGCGGCGCAAAGACTTCCTGGGAATTCGGATCGGCGAGGTCATAGACGAAGGCCGCGCCGCCGATCTGGACTTCGACCGGCTTGGGCCAGGAGAATGTCAGCCCGGCGTCTTTCGGATTGATCCAGAACGTCGCGTCATATCCGGCGGGACCGGCCAGAAAGAATTTCGATGGCGTGAAGTCGCCGAAATATTTGTTGGAGTTGTTGGCGTCCGCCGCGCCGGCTTCGAGATCGCTGCGATAGGCCGCGACGTCCATCGGCAGCAGCACCGGCACACTGCTCCTGTCGATGCCGGCAAACCGCGGCGCAACGGTCTTGTTGAGTGCGGCAAAAATCTCGCCGGGCACATTGGCTGGCGCTGCGGCGACGGATCGCGCCGCTGCGTCCCAATCGACTTTCGACACGGTGAATTGAGGGCTTTGGAAGTCTTGCGCCAATGCGGGGCCGGCGCCGAGCAGAGCCATCATGACGATGAAGCGCTTCAACTCCGGCACGCTCAACTCCCCGCCACTTGGCCCCGCGGGAAACTATCGCGGCAGGCGCGGCGATCACAAGCGCGGAATAGAGGGGATGCTTCGCGTGGCTGAGACGCGATGTCGCAGTCCGTGCTCAGGCGCTTAATCCTTGGCGCGCTCGGTATAGGAGCCGTCATCGGTCGAGACGACGATGCGGGTGCCGGAGAGGATGTGGGTCGGCACCATGGTGCGCACGCCGTTCGAGAGCTTGGCGGGCTTGAACGAGCCGGACGCGGTCTGGCCCTTCATTGCCGGCTCGGTGTCGACCACCTCGAGCGTGACCTTCTGCGGCAGTTCGATCGCCACCGCGTTGCCCTCATGGACGCTGAGCTTCACCTTCATGCCTTCCTGAAGATAGACCGCCTGGTCGCCGATGACGTCGGCGCCGACCTGGACCTGCTCGTAATTATCCGAATTCATGAAATGGAAGCCGTCGCCGTCCTGATAGAGGAAGGAGTATTCGTGGTCCTCGACATGGGCGCGCTCGACCTGATCGGTGGTCTTGTAGCGCTGGGCGGTCTTCACCCCGTCCGAAATCCGGCGCATATCGACCTGGGTCGTCGGCGTG
>Ga0265313_10003827_pt1 | contig 11882 bp, 16 predicted proteins | sample 4123metaG_FD_203122 | JGI IMG/M metagenome (GOLD analysis project Ga0265313, IMG submission 203122) | Rhizosphere microbial communities from Carex aquatilis grown in University of Washington, Seatle, WA, United States - 4-1-23 metaG | ecosystem: Host-associated > Plants > Roots > Rhizosphere >...
CTGGGCCGGGCGGGATGGCGGCTGGCGAAGTGTCCCGCAAACTGGAGATCGCGCCTAATACGCTATCGGCGCAACTCTTCCTTCTCTCGAATGCGGGCCTGATCCGCGCCCGCCGCGATGGCCGCTCGATCATCTATTCCGTTGATTTCGACGCCATGAGCGGGCTGCTGCTGTTCCTCACCGAGGATTGTTGCGGCGGCCGTGCCGAAGTCTGCGCTCCTTTGATGAAAACCGTCGCCAGTTGCTGTCCGCCACCGAAGCTCCGCGCCAGGCGATAGGACAATCATGACCTACAATGTACTGTTTCTCTGCACCGGAAATTCCGCGCGCTCCATCCTGGCCGAGGCGATCCTCAACAAGATCGGCAACGACAAGTTCGCGGGCCATTCGGCAGGCTCCGACCCGAAGGGCGAGGTGAATCCCCATGCGCTCGGCCTGCTGAACCGCCTTGGCTATCCCACCGATGGCCTGCGCTCCAAAAGCTGGAATGAGTTTGCCGCGCCCGGCGCGCCGCATTTGGATTTCGTCTTTACAGTCTGCGACAACGCCGCCAACGAAGTCTGCCCTGTCTGGCCGGGCCAGCCCATTACGGCGCATTGGGGCATTCCCGATCCCGCCGCCGTCACCGGAGAAGAAAAGAAGATCCTCGCGGCTTTCCGCGATGCCTATGCCACTTTGCATCGCCGGATCGAGCTTTTTTCCGTCCTGCCGATGAAAAGCCTGGACCGCATGGTGCTCAAGAAACGTCTGGACGAAATCGGCTCTGGCGTACATGCAATCTGACCTGCCGCGGCGGCTAGTTGCCGAGGCGTTGGGCACCACCCTGCTGCTGGTGGCGGTGGTCGGCTCCGGCATCATGGCGGAACGGCTTTCAGGAGGGAATGCTGCCATTGCGCTGCTGGCCAATGCGATTGCGACAGGGACGGCGCTGGTGGTGCTGATCACCATTTTCGGGCCGTTGTCCGGCGCGCATTTCAATCCCGCCCTCACGCTGTGGTTCGCGTTGCGCGGCGAGACGGACGTGCAGCAGGCGCTTTGCTATGTCACGGTCCAGTTTGCCGCCGCCATTCTGGGCGTTTGGCTGGCGCATGTCATGTTCGGCATGCCGGTTATGGAAATCTCGCACAAGCTGCGCGAGGGGCCGCCGCAATGGCTGTCTGAGTTTGTCGCCACCTTCGGCTTGCTGGCGACCATCGCCGGCGCGATTCGTTTCGCGCCGGGTTCCACGCCGATGCTGGTAGGCCTGTACATCACGGGAGCCTATTGGTTCACCGCGTCATCATCCTTCGCCAATCCGGCGGTGACTGTGGCGCGGTCGTTGACCGACAGCTTTGCGGGCATTGCGCCGCAATCGGCGCCGCCTTTCGTCGCGGCGCAATTGACAGCGGTGCTTGCCGGTTATGTCGCATTCGGCTGGCTGTTCCGGCGGGATTAGGCTATCGGCCGTTACCTTGCCGGGAAGTGGGTAAAGACATAGTCCTTCGCCGCCACCTTGGTGTGACAGGCGAAGCCGCAGCCCGAACCGGTGCCCAGCGGCGTGAAGCTGCCATTGGCGTCGTTGTAGTTCATCTGGGCATAGCCCCAGCCGCCGCTGGCGGCGAAGCGTGTGCCGTCGCGCATCATGAAGTCGATGTCGCGCAGTGCCCCGGCACCGTGGCGGGCGAGCCGCCTTCGGAATTCTGCGCCGTGATCCAGTGGATCTTGGCCATCTTGACGCCGTCGGGGAATTTCTTTCCTTCCGCCGGCAGGCCGGTCTTGTAGGCCGCGATCATCGCCGGATTGCCGACAATGACGTCGATCACGCCCGGCGTGGCGCTGACCGAAACCACCTTCCAGGTCTCGTAGCCCTGAAAGTCGCTGAAGCCGAGGCCGTTCGGCATGCGCACGCTGTTGCGATCCTGCTGGGCGATGGCGATGCCGCCCAGCGCCGCCAGCAGCCCAACACCGGCCGCCGACGCCAGCAATGTTCTGGATGAAATCTTCCGCATGGATGCCCCCTTCGCTTGACAGAAAACGATGCGTGCAAATGGACGCGTGCGGAGATGAAAGACAAATGACGCCAGTGCGATGCCGTGCCGCGCGGAACGTCCCGATCAGGGCATGGTTTTGCTCTGGCGTGAACCGGCTAGTTAAAGTCCGGCTCGGCCTGCGCCGTCTTCTGCAGCAGTGGCGGCGGCGCGGTGGGCGACAGCCTGGCCAGGTCGGCCTGCGTCTCGGCCAGCGTCTGTGCGTCGAGCCGGCCGCCGGAAAGGCTGGCCACCAGCTTCAGGCTCATGGACTTGAACATGGGATAGGAGCTGTTCTCCAGCAGGCCCGGAATGTCCTTGTGGAGGATGGCGGCGCCTTGCGGCGCGGCGGCGATCTGCTCAATCGGCGTGTCGAGGGTATACGAAGCGCCCGCCTCCTGGGCCTGGGCGGAAAAAGCCGGGGCTGCCACATAGCCGCAGGCGCTCAGCGCTATGGCGGCGGTGAAGGCGACAGGCACGATTCGCAGGTCCGAAGACATCAAGGCGCAACTCCTGGAACCTATAATGCGCGGCTCCGCCAGTGGTTGCGCCCCTGCCGCTACGGCTTTGGCCTAATGGCAAAGAAAAGGGGCGGCGCGAAACGCGCCGCCCCAGTTGGGGGAAATACCTGGAAGAGTCTGGCGCCTAAGGTTAGGCGCAGCCCTTGAAGTTCTGGTCGGCGCAACGCTGCGCCAGGTTATGAGCCTGGAGCTGGTTGGCGGCCGTCATGCGGGTGGCAACCAGGCTGCGATTGTAGGTGGCCTGGCGCTGAGCATCGGTGCGCTGCGCGGCAGCCAGGTCGAACCACATATAGGCCTTGGTCAGATCCTGACGCACGCCCTGGCCGTACATGTACAGCAGGCCGAGGTTGAGCTGGCCGGCGGCGTTGCCCTGCGCGGCGGAAGCCGAGAAGTAGGTCAGGGATTTGCTAAAGTCGCGGTTGACGCCCTTGCCGTCACGGTACAGGCCGCCCAGATTGTTCTGGCCGAGCGAGGAACCGTTGGCGGCCGAACGAGCCAGCCACTGCACAGCGAGCGGCATGCTGCGCTGAACGCCGCGGCCGTCCATGTACATGATGCCGATATTGTTCTGAACCGTCGCGTCGGTCTGCGACAGGTTGCGCCACGAAGTCAGGGCGCCCTGATAATTGCCGCGCTTATAGGCGTTGGCGCCGTCTTCGAAGGCGCCGGCGAAAGCGGAAGTGAAGCCGCAGGCCAACATGGCGATGGCGGCGATGGAACGGGTCCAAATACGAGACATGGTCATGGTCTTTCTCCAGGTTTTGCCCGACACGATGCAGTGCCCGTGCCAGTTTCCGAAACGTGTCCCCCTACGGATTACGCCCCGGCAATACGGACAATAAGCCCGCGCCCTTTAAGAAAACGCCAATAGTTGCGGTTAACAGGAGGTCAAACTGCGCCCATTTTGATGCGAAATCCGTCCCGGCTTGGGACGCAAACGGGCAGACAGGCGGAACGAGGGAAGTTTCGCGCGTTCAGGTTAAATAAGAGGGGCAGGTTAAATAAGAGACCGCGTCAGGCTTGGGCGGCGTCTTCCAGAATCTGGGCGATCTGGTCCTTGCCTTCGGTGCTGTGCATCCAGCCTTCGGCGGCGGCCAGCGAAGGAAATTGCAGCGGCACCCTGTGGGGCTTGTTGCGTTCCGGCACAGGCACCAGCACCTCGAAGGTGCCGGCTAAGCGGGAATCCTTGGTTTCGGCGGCGAAGGGCGGCGCCAGCTTGGGCTTCTTGTTCTTCATGGGGCGGTGTCTAGCGTTTCTTCCGCCCGATTCCCAGCTTTTCCCGCCACAGCCGGGCCGGGATTTCCTCGATTCCGCCGGGGGGAAGCTGGCCGAGCTGGAACGGGCCATAGCCGGTGCGGATTAGCCGGGCTACTTTCAGGCCCAGGCTTTCCATCACCCGCTTCACTTCCCGGTTCTTGCCTTCCTTCAGCGAGACGCTGGCCCAGGCATAGACCCCCTTGGACCGCTCCAGATTGGCGACGATGGGGCCATATTTGACCCCGGCGATGCTGATGCCTTCGGCCAGCTTGTCGAGTTCGGCCTGGGTAACCTTGCCGAACAGCCGCGCCCGGTACACCCGGGTCCAGCCGCTGGCGGGGATTTCCATCCGCCGGGCGATTTCCCCGTCATTGGTCAGCAGCAGCAGGCCTTCGGAATTGAAGTCCAGCCGCCCCACCGACACCACCCGGCCCAGGCCGGGCGGCAGGCCCGCGAAGACGGTGGGCCGGCCCTTCTCGTCCTTGTGGGTGGTCACCAGGCCCGAAGGCTTGTGGTAGCGCCACATCCGGGCCTGTTCGGGGGCCTTGAGGGGATTGCCGTCCACGGTGATGACATTGGCTTCGGTGACGTTGAGGGCGGGCGAGGCGATGACCGCTCCGTCCACCTTGACCCGGCCTTCCAGGATCATCTTCTCGGCGTCGCGGCGCGAGCAGATACCTGCCCGGGCGATGACCTTGGCAATGCGGCCGCCGCTGGCATCATCCTTTTCCCCGCTGTGTTCGGCTTGGGTCGGGCGGGGCATGGCCTCTCGCGCCTGGCCGTTGGTCGCCGGGCTCCAGCCCGCTTTCCCTTTTTGGTCGCTCCCGCTCGCGCGGACGCTCCGGGCGCGCTCGCCTTTCTGCTTCTTTTCTGCCAAAGGGATCTCCATGACCGACGAGGAAGCCATAGCACTGGCCCTTGCCGAAGCCCAAGCGGCGGCCGGGCGCGGCGAAGTGCCGGTGGGCGCGGTGCTGCTGGCGCCGGATGGCGGGCTTCTGGCCAAGGACGGCAACCGCATCGTCGAACGCCGCGATCCTACCGCCCATGCCGAAATGGAAGTGCTGCGCGCCGGCGCCGCCGTGCTGGGCAATGAACGCCTGACCGGCGCCAGCCTGTTCGTCTCGCTGGAGCCCTGCGCCATGTGCGCCGCCGCCGCCTCGCTGGCGCGGGTGGGGCGCATCGTGTTCGCGGCAGACGATCCCAAGGGCGGGGCGGTGCTGCATGGGCCGCGCTTCTTCGAGCAGCCGACCTGCCATCACCGTCCCGTCATTGCGCGCGCAGGCGATGCCGAAGCGGCGGGCGAGATGCTCAAGGCGTTCTTTCGGGCGAGACGCTAGAACCAGGGCGGCGCGAAGCTGGGAAAAACCAGCAGCAGCACTTCCCGCGCCGTGATCAGGCCGATACCGCCGCCGATCAGGACATCGCTGAGGAAATGCGCCGTCAGTAGTGCCCGCACCCCGGCCAGGAACGCCGCGATGGCGAACCACAGTGGCCACCAGGCCGGCCAGACGCAGGTGAAGATCACCGCGACGCAGAAGATGGTGAGGGCGTGGCCGCTGGGAAAGGAATTGAAGTCGGTATTGAAGGCGAAAGGCACGAAGCCGTAAAGCCCCATCTCCATGTCGTCGCGCGGGCGCCTTCGCCCCAGCACCAGCTTGATGGCATGCAGCACGGCGCTGCCGACGGTGAGGCTGGCGATGAAGGCGGTGCTGTAGGTGATCAGCTTCGGCACTTCTTCCCCGCCGGTGCCGAAGTGCCGCGCCACCGCCGCCCCGGCCAGGGCCAATATGGCGGCGGCTAGCCAGTGCCCCGCCTTGGCGGCATGGGTGATGCCGTCCAGCCGCTTGTGTGCGGCGGGGGTGACATGATCGTAAAGGAAATGGGCGATGGCCCGGTCCAGCGGCAGGGCGGCGATGCCCAAAACGATAAGAATGAATCCGGATCCAAGCAGCATGAGAAGTAGTTAGCGCTTCAGCGCCCGCCAGCCAATATCCGAGCGTTGGAAAGAGCCTTGCCAGCCGATCCTGGCCACCGCCGCATAGGCCCGCGCCTGGGCTTCGGCGACGTCGCGGCCGGTGGCGGTGACGTCCAGCACCCGGCCGCCGGTGGCGACGATATCCGCCCCGCGCAATTCGGTCCCGGCATGGAAGACGGTGACGCCGGGCAGGATGGCGGCTTGGTCCAGGCCGGTGATGACATGGCCTTTCTCATAGGCGCCGGGATAGCCCTTGGACGCCATCACCACCGTCAGCGCCACCTCGCGCGTCCAGCGCAGATCGAGCGTGTCGAGTATTCCCGCGCGCGCTGCGACCAGCGCCGCCAGCAGGTCGCTTTCCAGGCGGGGCAGCAACGCCTGCGCCTCCGGGTCGCCGAAACGGCAATTATATTCCACCAGCTTGGGGCCCTCCTTTGTGATCATCAGGCCCAGATAGATCACACCCATGTAAGGCATGCCGCGCGCTGCCATCGCCGCCACGGTGGGCTTGATGAAGCGGTCCATCGCCACCTGTTCCAGGGACGGCGGCAGCACCGGCGCGGGACTGTAGGCGCCCATTCCGCCGGTGTTGGGACCGGTATCGCCGTCACCCACACGCTTGTGATCCTGCGCCCCTGCCAGCGGAATGACGTTCACGCCATCGGACAGGGCGAAGAAGCTGGCTTCCTCGCCTTCCATATATTCCTCGACAATGATCTCATGTCCGGCAGCGCCGAAGCCGCCTTCGAACATGAAGTCGATGGCCTTGTCGGTTTCCGCCGCATCGGCGGGAATGATGACGCCTTTGCCCGCTGCCAACCCATCGGCCTTGATCACCACGGGATAGCCCAGGCTGTGCGCGAAGCTCTTGGCGCTGGCGGCGTCGCGGAAGCGGCGATAGGCGGCGGTCGGGATTCCGGCCTCGGCGCAGAGATCCTTCACAAAACCCTTGGAGCCTTCCAGCACCGCCGCCGCCTTGCTCGGTCCCAGCGCCTTCACACCCGCCGCTTCCAGCTCATCCCACAATCCGGCCACCAGCTGGGCGTCGGCGCCAATGACGGCGAAATCAATGGCCGCCTCTTTTGCGAATCGCGCCAGGGCGTCGAAATCGGTGGCGGGGATGGCCACACATTCTGCCAGTGCGGCGATGCCGGCATTGCCTGGGGCGCAATAGAGCTTTGTCAGCAGGGGGCTGCGTGCCAAGGCCCAGGCCAACGCATGTTCCCGGCCGCCCGACCCCACCAGCAAGACTCGCATCAAGCATTTCCTTTTTCCGCTGCCGGTCCTGTATCATCCCCGGCCGATGAGCGAAACAGCCGCCACGAACCTTCCCGAATTCACGGTCAGCGAGCTGTCGGGCGCGATTCGCCGCACCGTGGAGGAAGGCTTTCCCCTGGTGCGGGTGCGGGGCGAGATATCCAGCATCAAGACGGTCGCCTCCGGCCACACCTATTTCGACCTCAAGGACGACAAGGCGGTGCTCAACGCCATCGTCTGGAAGCAGCAGGCGCGCGCCCTTCACCTCAAGCCGGAAGCGGGCATGGAAGTGGTCTGTACCGGCCGCGTCACCACCTATCCCGGTTCGTCGCGCTACCAGTTGATCGTCGAGCAGATGGAGCTGGCGGGGCAGGGAGCGCTGATGGCGCTGCTTGAGGAGCGGCGCAAGCGCCTGTTGGCCGAGGGTCTGTTCGATGCCACGCGCAAGAAGAAACTGCCTTTCCTGCCGGAGGTGATCGGCGTCGTCACCTCGCCCACCGGCGCGGTGATCCGCGACATCATGCACCGGCTCAACGACCGCTTTCCCCGCCGGGTGCTACTCTGGCCGGTGGCGGTGCAGGGCGAGAAGGCCGCCGCGGAGATCGCCGCCGCCATCGCCGGGTTCAATGCGCTTGATGGCAAGCGCCTGCCGCGCCCAGACCTCATCATTGTGGCGCGCGGCGGCGGCAGCCTGGAAGACCTGATGGCCTTCAATGACGAAGTGGTGGTGCGCGCCGCCGCCGCCAGCGCCATTCCGCTGATCTCGGCGGTGGGACATGAGACTGACACCACCCTGATCGACTTCGCTTCCGATGTCCGCGCGCCCACGCCCACCGCCGCTGCCGAACTGGCGGTGCCGGTGCGCAGCGAACTGGTTGCCGTCATCCTCGATTTCGAGCGCCGCGCCCTGCGCTCTTTCGGCAAGGGCATGCAGGACCGCCGCCGTCACCTGACGCAACTCGTGCGCGTGCTGCCCAGGCCCGAGACCTTGTTCGCCCAGCCGCGCCAGCGTTTCGATGCGGCGGCGGAAAAACTGGCGGGGGCGCTCCGGCGCAACCTCTCGGCCCATCGCGCCGAACTGCTGGAAGCGGCGGCGTTGCTCAGGCCCCGCATGATCGAGTCGCGTTTTCGTCTTTTGCGCGAACGTCTGGGCGCGCTGCAGGATCGCGCCACCCGCGCCTATGGCGCCCGTCATGCCGCCGCCGCCGGGAAGTTCACGGCCCTGACCCGGCTGCTGGACAGTATTTCCTACAAATCCGTGCTGGCGCGCGGCTTCGCCCTGGTTCGCGGCGAAGATGGCGTTTTGCGCCGCCGGGCCGCCGCCCTGAGCTCCGGCGAGGGGTTCACCCTGATCTTCGCCGACGGCGAGGCTTCCGCCACGGCCTCCGGCAAGGCGGACAAGCCGGTCAAAGCGAAAAAATCCCCCGCCGATCAAGGTTCGCTTTTCTGACGGTGCAAGCTACAATCGGCGAATGAACAAGATGGACGTCAACAGCAAGGGCGAGGCGAGGCTGGCCTATCACGACGGCGAATATGAAGTGCTGTCGCCCGGCGCCTATGTCATCTGCGCCGTCAGCGGCACGCGCGTCCCGTTGGAGGCGCTGCGCTACTGGAGCGTCGATCTGCAAGAAGCCTATGCCGGTCCCGGCCATGCCTTGGCGCGGATGAAGGAAAAAGGCCTGACGCCGCGATGACCACGCGCCGTTCGTTCGTTACCGGCCTGATGGCGCTGCCCGCAATGCCGGCGCGCGCCGCCGACGAAGTCCGTTTTACAGTCAACGGCGCGATGGAGCAGGGCAGTCTCGCCCTCGGCCAGGCCCCGCCCGGTTCGCGGGTGGCGCTGGACGGCAGGCCTTTGCGTGTCACGCCCGCCGGGCGGTTTGTCTTCGGCTTCGGCCCCAACCAGAGCGCGGCCTCGCTGGTGACGGTGCGCTATCGCGACGGCGGCGGCGACAGCCGCTCCTTCACGCCAACCAAGCGCGAATACGACATCCAGCACGTCAATGGCTTGCCGCAGAACACGGTGACGCCGCCCAAGGAGGTCGAGGCCCGCATAGAGAAGGAAGCCGAGACCATCTATCTCGCCCGGCTGCAGGACAGTGCGGGCGATGGCGATTTCCTTGCTGGCTTCGACTGGCCGGCCCCGGGCGTCTTTTCCGGCGTTTTCGGCAGCCAGCGCATCGACAATGGCGTGCCGATGTCGCCGCATTACGGGGTGGACATGGCCGCGCCGGTGGGCACGCCGATCCATGCCCCGGCCGACGGCGTGGTGAGCATCAGCGGCGATTATTATCTCGATGGTGGCTTCACCCTGATCGATCACGGCCAGGGCGTCTCCACCTCCTACCTGCACCAGTCGCAACGGCTGGTGAAGAAGGGCGATAAAGTGAAGCGCGGGCAATTGATCGGCCATATCGGCCAGACCGGCCGCGCCACCGGGCCACATCTGCATTGGGCGATGAACTGGTTTCAGGTGCGGCTGGACCCGTCGCGCTCGACCAAAACGCCAAAGCCGCAACCGCTTTAGGCCTTTGCCGACGGCCAGCGACGATGAATCCATAGCCACTGGCCTGGATTCTCTCGCACCATCTCCTCGATCCGCGCCGTGATGATCTCGGTCAGCGCCTGCACGTCGGCCGCCTCGTCGCCGCTGGGCGTAAACTCCGGGCCGGAATGGACGGTGACTTGGAAGCGCGCGCCGTCCAGCCGCTTGTTGGCGGCGATCAGGATTTTGGCCCCGAGCTTCAGCGCCAGCGCCGCCGGCGCCGGCGTGGTCATGGCGTCGCGGCCGAAGAAGGGTGCCGCGAGGCCCTCGTCATTCTTCTGGTCCACCAGCATGTAGAGCGCTTTGCCGTCCCGCAGGAAGGCAATCATCCGCCGCACCGCGCTGTGCTTGGCGATCTGCGCCTTGGGGCCGGCCAGGCCGCGCTGGCGCTCGACATAGCGCGCCACCAGCGGATTGTTGGGCGGCCGCACCACGGTGGCGCCCTCATAGCCGAGCTGGTTGGCGAGGATCGGCATCATCTCCCAATTGGCGAAATGGCCGGAGAGAAACATCAGGGCCACGCCCTTCGCTTTTTCCGGCGTCAGTTCGGTGCGGAATTCGAAAAGGATGCGCGGATCGTCGCCATGTGGCGAGAACTTTTCCAGATGGGGATATTCCGCCACCACCCGACCGAGATTGTCCCACATCGCCATCCGTATTGCGTCGCGCTCGGCTTGCGGCTTGTCCGGGAAGGCGGCGGCCAGATTGACGCGTGCCGTGCGGTCGGAACGCAGCGATGGCCCCACATTGCGGCCGATCCAGCCGCCCAGCGCCGAGGCGCGATCCAGCCCCAGCAAGCGAAAGATCGCCATGAAGAAGAAGAACAGCGCCGCTTCCGCGCCATGGCGCAGCGACGTCATGGCGCGGCTTTGCGCAGCAGCGCGTCCAGCGCCGCCGGGTCCTGAAAGCGCGCCTCCACCGCCAGGGCGATGATGCCCGCGCGCCGCTCCAGCGGGATGCGCACCAGATCCTTTTCGGTGGTGACCAGCATCGCGCCTTTGGCCTGGTCGCGGAGGCCCTGCAGATCCTGGGCATCATAGAAATGATGGTCGCCGAAATCCTGCATGCCGGTGACAATCGCGCCCACCGCCTGCAGTGTGTCGTAGAATTTCTGCGGCCGGCCGATGCCGGCAAAGGCGAAGACGCGGCGTCCGGCGAGTTCGTTGGGCAGCGGCGCCAGCCGCGCCCGCAACACCGGCCCGGCATAGCCGGCCAGGTCGGGCGTGCCTTCGCCCATGATGATGACTGCGTCGGCGCGCTTGAGGCCCTGGGCCACCTTTTCCCGCAGCGGCCCGGCCGGCAGCACCATGCCGTTCAAAAATCCGCCGCCGCCATCCACCACCACCAGGGACAGGTTCTTGGCGAGAGCGAAATTCTGGTGCCCGTCATCCATCACCAGGATTTCGGCCTTTGCCTCCGCCGCCTTGGCCGCGCCGACCGCCCGGTCGCGCGACACGATGGTGGGCGCCGCGCGCGCCAGCAGCAACGCCTCATCGCCCACCATTCGGGCAGTGTGATGCGGCTTGACCAGCAGCGGTGAGGCTTGCCTGCCGCCATAGCCGCGCGTCAGGAATGTCGGATGCAGCCCGCGCGCCTTAAGCCGTTCGCCGATGGCGATCGCCACCGGGGTCTTGCCGCTGCCGCCGGCCGTGAGGTTACCGATGCAGATCACCGGCATCGGCGCGCGATAGGGGCTGGCGGTGGCGGCCTTCGCGGCGACGCTGGCGTTGTAAAGCGCTCCCAGCGGTGCCAGCAGATGCGCCACGATGCCTTTGTGTTTCCAGAAATTAGGCGCGCGCATCGGCCAAAGACTTTTCAAGCAGCTTTTCCAGCAATGCGGCGCTTTTCGCCACCGCGCCCTGCAGCGAGGCCGCGCCACGGCGCGCCGCCTCGCCCGCCATGCGCGCAGCGGCGGGATCGGCGAACAGCCGCCCGGCCGTGGCTGCGATATCGGCGCTGGAAGCGACCGTGCCGAAGCCCTGGGCGGCGAGAATGGCGTCGAAGGCGGAGCGGGCGCTGGCATGATCGGGGCCTGCCAGCACGGCGCAGCCCAGCGCCGCTGGCTCCAGCGGATTGTGCCCGCCCATCGGCACCAGCGTGCCGCCCAGGAAGCAGAAAGGCGCCAGGCGATAAAACAGGCCCAACTCGCCCATGGTGTCGGCGATATAGACGGCGGTGAGCGAGGTGATGGCCTGGCCCAGCGCCCGCCGCGCCGAAGGCCGCGGTCCGCACAGCATGGCGATATCCTGGCCGCGCCCGACATGACGCGGCACGATGATGGTAAGCAGGTCGGGGAAAGCGCCGCGCAGCGCGTCATGCGC
>Ga0265313_10003828_pt1 | contig 11881 bp, 7 predicted proteins | sample 4123metaG_FD_203122 | JGI IMG/M metagenome (GOLD analysis project Ga0265313, IMG submission 203122) | Rhizosphere microbial communities from Carex aquatilis grown in University of Washington, Seatle, WA, United States - 4-1-23 metaG | ecosystem: Host-associated > Plants > Roots > Rhizosphere >...
AGGCTGATCACGTCGCTCGAGCGGAATACTTTCTCCAGTTCAGCGCGGCCCCCCGACCTCGTCGCAAAGGCGACCGCCATGCCGAAGGACTCCGCGATCCGGGCGACTGTCGAGCCGATCTGGCCCGCGCCGACGATGCCCAGGCGCCGGCCGGCGAGTTCAAGGAGGGGACGCTCCCAGTAGCAAAAATCGGGTGCCGTGGACCAGCGCCCCGCCTTTACGGTGCCCGCATGGAGGCCCGTGTGCTGGGTGAATTCAAGGAGGAGGCCGATCGTGTGCTGGGCGACGGCGTTTGTCCCGTAGCCGGGCACGTTGGTCACCGGGATTCCCCTGGCCCTCGCGGCGGCGGAATCGACGACATTGTGTCCCGTGGCCAGGACTCCGATGTACCTTAGCCTGGGCAGTGCGGCCAGGGTGGCTGCGGCAAGGGGCGTCTTGTTCGTCAGCAGGATCTCGGCGGGTTCCGAGCGGCTGAGGATTTCTCCGGGCTGGGTGCGCGGATGGCAGACCAGGGGGCCCAGCGCCTCGAGCGCCGACCAGGAGAGGTCGCCCGGATTCAGGGTGTGGCCGTCCAGGACGACCATGGAGACATTAATTGGGTTCGTACTGGCCATCTCGGATAATATAAGCTCGATCGAGTGCTATGGCCAAAGTCGTACTCGAAAACCTCGTCAAGACCTTTCCGGAGAAGAACGGCCAGGACGTGAGGGCCGTGAACGGCATCAGCCTGGCGGTCGAGGACCGCGAACTGATGGTGCTTGTCGGGCCCTCGGGTTGCGGCAAATCGACCACGCTTCGAATGATTGCGGGGCTTGAGAAGATCTCCTCAGGCTCGGTCGCGATTGACGGACGGGTCGTCAACGACGTGTCCCCGAAGGACAGGGACATCGCGATGGTCTTCCAGAATTACGCCCTGTATCCGCACATGTCCGTCTACGAGAACATGGCCTTTGGCCTGAAGCTGCGGAAAATGCCGAAACGGGAGATCGAGGAGCGGGTGCGCGAGGCCGCGTCCCTTCTCGGGCTCGAACCGTACCTCGGCCGCAAGCCCAAGGCGCTGTCTGGCGGGCAGCGCCAGCGAGTGGCGGTAGGACGGGCGATCGTGCGCAAGCCTAAGGTCTTCCTTTTCGACGAGCCGCTTTCCAATCTGGACGCCAAGATGCGGGTCGCGATGCGGATGGAGCTTTCCCGCCTGCACGCGCGGCTCGGGGCCACGATGATCTATGTCACGCACGACCAAGTCGAGGCGATGACGATGGGCGACCGCATCTGCGTAATGAAGGACGGAAACATCATGCAGGTCGCTGCACCGCTCGAACTTTACAACCATCCCCGCAATCTGTTTGTCGCCGGGTTCATCGGCAGCCCGCCCATGAATTTCTTCAGGGGCCGGATCCGCCGCGCGGGGGAGCGGCTCGCCTTTGCAGGGGACGGCGCAGAGCCTGGATCGCTCCAGCTGGAACTGACCGCCAAGGCGGCGCGAACCGCGGAAGGGCGGGTGGATGCGCCGGTGATCCTGGGCATCCGGCCCGAGGACCTGAACGAGGCGGCGGCCGGGGCGCCCACGGCGCAGGCGCAGATCGAGGCGAGGGTCGAATTGTTTGAGCCTATGGGAGCGGAAGCGTATCTTCACGTTCGCAGCGGTCCGTCGAGCTTCGTGGCGCGGGTCCGGTCCGATCAATCCTACGCGATCAACCAGCCGGTCCGGCTGTCCTTTGACCCCGACCGGGTGCATCTATTCGACGCGGCGACAGAGGAGATCCTGGCAGGCTAGGTTGAGACGCCGAGAAGGCCGCGGGTGATCTGAAAATCGGTGTTTCCCTGGGCCATTGCCGCTGGCGTGCGGCGCCCCGCCGCGGTTTCGACGAGAACGTCAAGGATCGCAGCGCAATCCAGTTCGGCATTTCCTGAGAGGAATCCGTCGATCTCATCGGCGGGAAGCGCGCCGATTCGGTCAGCCTCGGCGAACTGCAGGGTGGGGATGAAGGGATGACCCGGCTGCGCGCTTCGGTCGACGATCGAGACGAAGAGCTGGACTCCGCAGCCGCCGAGTCCGGCCAGGTTTTCGATTCGGTTGTCCGTCTCGGTGGCCACGATATGAAATCCGGCGGAGGGAATCGGCTGGCCGTAGGCCAGGGTGGGGCGGATCGGAGCGGCGCCGGTCGTGCGGGATAGGAATTCAGGGGCGTGCAAGAGAGGGCTGCCCTCGGGCAAAAGAATGCTTCCGCCCGAAGCGGCGATCCATTGGGCCAGGTCGCCGAGGGCCGCTGCCGTCGCGGCCTTCGGTGAATTATCCACGAGAAGGCCCGCCGAGAGCGAGCCAAGGCCGGCGGGCTCGCGCAGCGCCTGGGGCATTTCCGCCAGCCGGGCGGAGAACCAGGCCTCGATCTTTGCGAGCACCTTGTCGATCCCGCCGTCCAGCTGGACGCTCGCCCAGCCAAAACGGGCCGGATCGACGCCCGCCTCGGCGAGGTGATGGCGCATGGCGTCGTTGGGGATCTTCTCGCAGCCGTGCTCAAGGAATAGGGCGGTGGCGACGGACGGATGCAGACCGTATCCGCCGTAGGTGCGGCGGAGGCGGGCGTACATCGTTTCCCCTGTGAAGCCGCAGCCTTCCGTGTGGGCGAGGGCGGCGAACCGCGACAGACCCTGCGCCCGCCCGGCTCCGGCGGCGTTGAGGCGCTCGGCGGCCAGGCGCGCGATCTGGCTGGAACACATGCTGGTCGCGACGATGAGCCCCACGCGGTCGCAGGCGCTCCCGCCGCCGGCCGTTCGAAACGCCGGGAACGAACGGCTCGGCGGCGGAGCCGAACCGGCCAGGGCGAGCGGCTGGCCGTCAGGGACCGGCAGGGATCGGATCCTCTCAAGCTGCGAGGCGTCCGATTGGCCCCAGTTCCTCCAGATCGAAACCTGGGAATGCCCCGCGTTCTCACCCTTCGTGCGGCGCCCGGAGGCAACCTCCTGCAGGAGGCTGAAAGTCTGCGCGCAAAGTTCCTCCATTGGCGTTCCGTCGAGGTAGGCGCCCGCGTTCACATCCATTTCATTGATGAGGAGCTCGTGCCTGCGGGTCGTCGAGGTGACCTTGATGGTCGGGACAAACGGGAAGTTGGTGATCGAGCCGCTGCCGGTCGTGAAGCAGATGAGCGTGCAGCCTGCGGCGACCTGGCCGGCGACGCTTTCGAGGTCGTTGCCGGGGCTGTTCATGAAATAGAAGCCCGGCTCGCCCATGCGCTCGGCATAGTCGATGACGTGATCGATCCTGAGGGAGGGGTCCTTCTTCATCGCGGCCCCGAGCGACTTGAGGAAGATGTTGTACAGGCCGCGCAGGCGGTTGCCCCCCGAGGGATTTCCCTCCACCGATGCCCCGTGCCAGCCCAGCCGCTCCTTGAAGCGGGCCTGCTTCTCGAGAAAGCTGCGGATGGTCGCGGCGTCCCTGACGTTGGCGAGGACATAGTTCTCCGCTCCGATCAGTTCGTCGGTTTCCGCGAGATTCACCGAGCCTCCGTAGCGGATGACCTCGCGGCCCACCTTCCCGACGAGCGGGTTTGCGGACAGCCCGGAAAACGCATCGGATCCGCCGCACTGAAGGCCCATGCGAATCGCGGAAAGGGGCGCGGGCTCCCGCCGCAGGCCTGAAACGGCGGGCACCCAGGCCCGGACAATCGCCTCGCATTCGGACAGGGACTGGCCGAGCCCGCGCTTCACCGTGTAGAACCCGTGCGGAAGGGAATCGAGGGGATACCCCGCGCCCCGCATGAAGTCGCGCAGGGCGGCATTGTTGACGGGCTCGGTGCCCCAATCGAGGGCGAGGACCGCGCCGACATTGGGGTGAACCATGAACCCGGCCAGCGCCCGCAAAAGCTCGGCACGGTTGTTAATGGGTCCGGTTCCGTCGCCCTCGGTGTGGGCGACGGCGACTATCCCATCCAGATTCGGACGCCCCATCGAAAGAGGCGCCAGCCGGTCGGCAAGCCGGCGCGCGAAACTCGCCGCGCGCGAGGTCGTGCCGAGGATGACGATGTAATTGCGGGTGCCGACTCCGCGGCCTCCCGTCCGGTGGTAGCCGGCAAGGGTCCGCCCTTCGGCATCGGGCGCCAGATCGACCTGCCGGCCGGCCCTGAACGAGGCCTCGGAAAAGGCAAACGGGGCGACCTTGCTCTCGAAATTGGCCAGCGGCGGCAGGACGGCCCCTCCCAGGTCGCGTTTGGACAGGATTTCGAGGGTCAGGGGGTTGCAGATGGCGTCGCCGGCCTCGATGTCGCACAGGGCGACGCCGAATGGCAGGCCCCACGAAAGCAGGTCCGATCCGCGCGCGATGGCCCTGACGGCGAAGCGGTGCCCTTCGAGGATGGTGTGGCGGAATTTCCTCGGAGCGCCGCCGATCGCGACCGTGGATCCGGCTTCGATCCGGCGAATCGCTATCGCCGCGTTGTCGGCCGGGGCCGGCAGGCGTCCGACGGAGGACAGTTCAAAGTCGGTCGCCATTGGCGCTGTCATGCGAAATTGCGCCGTTGCGGAATCGTATGATCCGCCCGCAGCGCTGAGCGATCTCGATGTCGTGGGTCACCAGGACGAGCGTCGTCCCGCGCTCGCGATTGAGGCCGAAGATCAGGTCGACCATCGCGTGCGCTGTGTCGCCGTCAAGGTTGCCCGTGGGCTCGTCGCAGAAGAGAATCTTGGGCCGGTTGATGAAGGCGCGGGCTAGGGCGGCGCGCTGCTGCTCGCCTCCCGAAAGCTGGACGGGGTAGTGGCCGAACCGCTCACCGAGGCCGACGCGGGCGAGCAGCTCCAGCCCTTCCTTCTCGTGGATGCGCGACAGATTCCGGCCTGACCCGGGACGAAGCTCGATCGGCACGAGGACATTTTCCAGGGCGGTGAGGGTGGGGATGAGCTGGAAGTTCTGGAAGACAAACCCCACGTGGGCGTTGCGAATCCGGGCGCGGCCGTCCTCGTCGAGCGTGTCCAGCGTCTGGCCCGCCAGCGCGACGGAGCCGCTCGTCGCGCGATCGAGCCCCGCGCAAAGGCCGAGGAGCGTCGTCTTGCCGCTGCCGCTCGGCCCGACGACCGCCAGGGTCGCGCCCGGTTCGAGCCCAAAGCTCACCTCATGAAGAACGGTGAGGGGTCCCGCCGCCGTGGGGTAGGTCTTGGTCAGGCGCTCGACCTTGAGAATGGGCTGTTCGCTCATGCGCTGGGGTTACAGCTGGGATCCGGCCAGGTTTACCGAGCTCGCAAGCCTTTGCCTTCGAGTGCAATGGGAAGTGGCGGAAAACGCATGGGCAGGATTTAGGATGGGCGCTGAAAGGAAACACTTCGAACCTCTTTTCAAAATGGTGCAATCCGAACCGGAGGTTTCTGCGTCTGGCATGCCATGGATGTCTGGTTGCCCCTTTCCTTCAGCCCCCGCGGCAGACCTTGGCTCCCGGATGGCTTTGCCTGCGGTCGCGCGGATCGGGGGGACGCGATTAGTGTTTGCTTCGTCCCATTCGCGGCCCTTTTCCTTTGAATCCTGACCGATCCCGCGCCCCGGAATGAAATTTCCTCCCTCGTCTGTCGCCCTGGCCATTTTCCTCCTTGCGGGTTGCACAACCTACCGCTCGAAGCCCTTGGACCGATCGGCCGTCGATGCGGCCCTGCAGGGTCCGGCGATCGAGTCGGTGAAGATCGAGGCCTCGCGGCTCAGCCATCCAATTTTGGCTCCGGTCGTCATCGATGGCAGCAATGGCTACTCTCCGGATGAAATAGCGGTCATGGCGGTCCTCCTGAGCCGCGATTTGCGTGCGCTGCGGGACCAGCAGGGCGTTGCCGACGCGCAGGTGCTGCAGGCGGGCATCCTGCCCAATCCCCAGCTCGGGTATTCGGTGGACAGGCCCCACGGCGTGTACGATCCGCCGGCCGTCGCCGGCAAAAGCCTAGGGTTGAGCTGGGACCTGACATCGCTTTTGACCCACCGCGACGCGGTCGCGGCGGCCAGGGCCCAGTCGAAATCGTTGAATCTTTCGATCGCCTGGGCGGAGTGGCAGACGGCGCAGGATGCAAGGCTGCGGGCGTTTCGGATACTCTCATTGGAGGAGCGGCTGCCGCTGGCGCGGGAGGCGGAAGCGGAGCTGGCCGGAGTTGTCTCGGCGATTCAAAAGGCCTTGGAGGGCGGCCAGAAGACGGGGGCGGACCTGACCGCTGCGACTGACGCGTGGACCCAGGCCCAGGACGCCCGGTTTGATCTTGAAAACCAACTGACCTCCGACAAGGCCGCGCTGAATCTCGAACTTGGACAGCCGGAGGGCGAATCGGTCCGTCTCAAGCCCGCCGGGGCGTTTCCTTTGCTTTCCGCCGATGTTGCCGCAGAAGGAGGCAGCCTTCTTCAGGGGCTGGAGGATCGCCGGCTGGACCTGGTCGCCCTTCGCTACGGGTATGACAGCCAGGAGGCCACCCTGCGGGCGGCTGTCCTGGCACAGTTTCCGAAGATCGGCTTGAGCGTCACCAAGGCAAACGACACGACGCCAATCTACACCCGCGGCGGCGGCGTCACGGTCGATCTGCCGGTCTTCGACCGCAACCAGGGCCAGGTTGCGATTGGGAAGGCCACGCGCCAGCAGCTGTTCGACGAGTACGTTGCGCGGGTGGCCGAGGCCAGGTCCAAGGTGGGCGAGGTCCTGGCCAGCCTCGCCATAGCCCGCGCGCAATTGGCAGCCGCAGATGCCTCGATATTGGACCTTCAGCGCGTTGCGGACGCCTGTGATGCGGCCCTGAAGACCGGCAATTCAGACATTCTCACCTGCAGCGGCGCCCGGGCCGCCCTGGCGACCCGCCAGATGGACCGAAGCCGGATTCGGCAGAGTGTCCTCGAACTTGGCGTCGCCCTCGAGATCGCAACCGGGAGAGCCCTCCTCAACCAAAGCCTTACCCACTCATGAAGAAACTCGTCGTCATCCTGGTTCTCGCGGCGATCGGCCTTGGCGCCTGGCTCCTGTTCAGGAGAAGCGGCCCGGCCGCCGAGGAGAAGGAAAAGCCCGTTGCCGAGGTGCAGCTGGCGCCCCTGCAGGTGCAAACGATCATCCGCACGCTGCCGGCCTACGGGATCGTCGAGGCGGCGCCGTCGGCGGCCCGGGCGATCACGCTCGGCTACGACTGCGTGGTGAAGAGCATCGAGGCGGATCCGGGAAGCCGCGTGGATGCGGGGGCGGCAATCCTGGTTGTCGCGCCGACGGCGGACGTTCAGCTGGCGTACGATTCCGCGCGCGCCGATTCGGCCCTGGCGGACAAAGCCCTGGCCTCTGCGCGCGAGCGCTTCGACCTGAAGCTGGCGGCAAGGCAGGAGCTTCTGTCTGCGCAGCAGGCCGCCGACGACGCGAAGATCAAGCTGGAGAGCCTGACCCGGCGCGGGCTGGGAGCAGACGGGCGCGTCAGCGCGGCACAGGCGTGCATCGTCACGAAGCTCGACCTGCAGCCGGGCGCGACGATTCCGGCGGGAACGCCGCTTGCGACGGTGGCCACAGTCTCCGGACTTGAGGCCCATCTTGCGCTCGAACTGGCCGATGCCGCGCAAGTGCGGTCCGGCGAGGCCGTCACCCTCACCTCGTCGAACCGGTCGGGCGCGGAACCGGTGAGCTCGTCCGTGCGGGCGGTGAGCCTGAGCGCGGACCCCGTGACCGGCGCGGCGGACGTGCGGGTTCCGATTCCCGCCGAATCCGTATGGTATCCCGGCGAACACGTGCAGGGGGCCATCGAAGTGGATAGGAAGTCCGCCCTCGCCGCCCCCCGGTCCGCCGTTCTCCCCGACGGCGACAAGCAGGTGCTTTTCACGGTGAAGGATTCCAAGGCCACGCGGCACGAAGTGACGGTCGGAATCTCGGGAGCCGACACGCTCGAGGTGATCTCCAAGGATCTGCACGCGGGCGACCAGGCCGTGACCGTCGGCAACTATGAACTGGAGGATGGCATGGCGGTGCAGCTGGCGAGCGGCGGTGCGGGCGGGGAGGAGAAGAAGGACGACGCGAAGGCGGAGGCCAAGCCGTGAATCTGGCGGCCTGGATGCAGGCTCACCGGAGCGCGGCGCTGGCGCTGGTCCTGTTCCTTGCGATCGGCGGGCTGGCCGCCGCCTTCATGCTGCCTGTCGCCCTTTTCCCGCAGGTGGATTTTCCGCGCGTCGTCGTCAATCTGGACGCCGGCGACCGCCCGGCAGAACGGATGACGATGGAGGTGACGGTCCCGATCGAGGAGGCGATCCGTTCCGTGCCGGGCGTGCGCAGCATCCGGTCAACCACAAGCCGCGGCAGCTGCGATGTCTCGATCAATTTCGACTGGGGCGCCGACATGGTCGAATCCATGCTTCAGGTGGAGTCCGCCATCAACCAGGTGCTGGCCGAGCTTCCGGCCGGGACGACATTCGACGTGCGAAGGATGGATCCGACGGTCTTTCCATGCCTCGCCTACAGCCTGACCTCGGACCGGATCTCGCTCGTGCGACTGCGCGACGCGGCCTACTACCAGCTCCGGCCGGTCCTGTCCACGATCGCCGGGGTTGCGAAGGTGGGGGTTCAGGGGGGGGATGAGGCGGAATTCCAGGTGATGGTCGATCCGGCGCGTCTGGAGGCGCACGGGCTGACGCTTGCCGACGTGAGCCGGGTGTTGTCTTCGGCCAACACGATCAGCGCCGTCGGCCGCCTGGAGGATCACGACAAGCTCTATCTTGCGCTTGTGGACAACCGCTTCTCGCACATCGAAGAGATCGGCCGGGCGGTCCTCCAAAAGGGCCCCGCCGGGCTGGTCCGCGTGTCCGATGTGGCCACGGTCACGCTGGGCACCGCCCCGCGCTGGACCCGGGTGACCGCGGACGGCCACGATGCCGTCATCCTGCAGGTGTTCCAGCAGCCGAACGGCAACACCGTTCAGATCGCGCGCGACGTTCGGGCCAAGCTCAAGGAATTCGCGCCCAATCTCCCCGCCGGCCTCAACATCGCCAATTGGTACGACCAGAGCGAGCTGATCGTCGGGGCGGCGATCAGCGTTCGCGACGCGGTCCTGATCGGCATATGCCTGGCGGGCGGGGTGCTCCTGCTCTTCCTGAGAAACGGGAAGGTCACCCTGATCGCCATGGCCTGCGTGCCGGCGGTCCTGGCGGCGACCGTGCTGATGCTGAAGCTCATTCACAGCAGCTTCAACATCATGACCCTTGGAGGCATGGCCGCGGCCGTGGGACTCATCATCGACGACGCGATCGTGATGGTGGAGCACGTGATCCGCCGCCTGCGGGGCCACAGCGGGGAGCATCACGGCCTTGTCTGGTCGGCGGCGGCTGAATTCACGCAGCCGCTCATCGCCTCGTCGCTTTCGACGATCATCATCTTCGCGCCCCTGGCGTTTCTGTCGGGAGTCACGGGTGCGTTCTTCAAGGCGCTTTCGCTCACGATGGCGGCCAGCCTCGTGATCTCCTTCCTGGTCGCCTGGCTCGCCGTTCCGATTCTGGCTGACCGGTTCCTGGGCGAGAAGGACGCCAACCAGAGGGAGGGCGGGGCCTTCACGGGACGGGTCCACCGCGGGTATTCGGCGCTGATGCGCCGCCTGCTCGCCAGCCCGGCCCTCGTACTTGTCGGCCTGATACCGCTTCTGGCTCTCGCCTGGCTCGGCTACCACAACGTCGGCTCGGGCTTCATGCCCGTCATGGACGAGGGCGGCTTCATCCTCGACTACAGGGCGGATCCCGGCACTTCCCTCAGCGAGACAGACCGGCTGCTGAAGCAGGTGGAGGCCATCCTTCGCGCGACGCCCGAGGTCCAGACCTATTCGCGGCGGACGGGGCTGCAGCTTGGCGAAGGGGTGACCGAGGCGAATGAGGGCGATTTCTTCATCCGGCTGAATCCCCCGCCGCGCCGGAGCATCGAGGAGGTGATGGACGACGTGCGGGGCCGGGTGGCGAAGTCGGTTCCGGGCCTTGACATCGAGCTCACCCAACTCATGGAGGATTTGATCGGCGACCTGACGGCGGTGCCGCAGCCGGTCGAGGTGAAGCTTTATTCCGACGATGGAGCCAGGCTCGGTGCCGCGGCCCAGGGCGTCGCCGACGCGATCGGGAAGATCCCGGGCGTTGTGGATGTCGAGAACGGGGTGATCCTGGCGGGAGACGCCCTCAACATCGAGGTGGACCGGGCGAAGGCGGCCGTCGAGGGCATGGATCCGGACGGAGTCACCTCCGCCGTCAACGACCTGCTCAGCGGCTCGGTCGCGGCGACGAAGGTGGAGAACGATCCGAAGCTGATCGGCATGCGCGCCTGGATTCCGGCGAAGTTCCGGCGGACCGCTGACGAGGTGGCCGGACTGCGGCTCAGGGCCCCGGACGGGCACTACTTTCCGCTGAAGCGTGTCGCGTCCGTAACGACCCTTGTCGGCCAGCCCCAGATCGATCGCGACGACTTGAAGCGGATGGTGGCCGTGACCGCCCGCATCAGCGGGCGGGACCTGGGTTCGACGATCCGCGACGTCCAGGCGGCGCTGGCGGCGCCGGGCGTCGTGCCGGCTGGAATATACTCGAGCCTCGGCGGGACCTACGCGGAGCAGCAGTCGGCCTTTGCGGGCCTTCTGGCGGTCTTTGGGGCGGCGGTCGCCCTGGTGTTCCTTCTGCTGATCTTCCTCTACTCCCGCCTCCGGATAGCGGTCGCAATGCTTGTGACGACACTTCTGGCGCTTTCGGCTGTCACTATCGGGCTGTGGCTAACGCACACCGAGCTCAACATTTCCTCGATGATGGGCATGACGATGATAGTCGGCATCGCAACCGAGGTCGCCATTTTCTACGTGTCCGAGCTGGTCACCCTGCCCGCTGAGCTGGCCCACTCCGATGCCTTCATCGAGGCGGGAATCAACCGCATGCGCCCAATAGCGATGACGACTTTTGCGGCAATCCTGGCGCTGCTCCCCCTGGCCCTCGGGCTCGGCGCCGGCTCGGCGATGCAGCAGCCGCTGGCCATTGCGATCATCTCCGGGCTTGTCCTGCAGATGCCGCTCGTCCTGATCGTCCTTCCCGTCCTCCTGTCGCTCGTTTCGGCCCGGAGGAGCTGAAGACTCCAATGAGAAACCCCATCCGCTCCGTGGTTTCCTCGGGCGAGGGGCTGTTCGACCGGCTCCTCTGCGTCCTCGGGGCGGTGACTTTTTCCCAGGTCCCCGAGTTCATGCAGCAGTACCTGCAAAGGCTCGGCGGGCATCTCGACGAGGCGCGCAGGCAGCTGGACCAGCTCCAGTCGGCGGCGGCGAGATCCGGCCTCACGCTTGAGCAATTGACTGCGCATACGTCGGCCGCGGACGATCCGGCGGTGGCCCGCCTGGGCGGGGTACTCAGGGACGCCGCAAGCCGCGTCGATGCCCTGGCGGCGGCCGAGGCCGCGATCCGCCACGCCTCCATACTGGCGCGACCCTTCGTTTTCATGGAAAGGCTGGACCCGGGGATAGCCCGCGCCACGTGGTCGATCTTCAAGCCCGCCTTTCCGACCACGGCCGAGGGCCTCGCCTACGCCTTCGCCGGCATCCTCGTTTTTCTGTCGGTCTATCATATTGGGGTCCGCCGTCCGATCGCGCGCGCCTGGCGGGCCCGGGCCGCCCGAAGGGGATCGACCGGCGTTGCAGCTTGAATTCACCCGGTGGACGGTTTGGATCACCCCTCATGCCCGACGTCCTGACCGTCAGCCTCGCGGATCGCGCGTACCCGATTCTTTTCGGGACCGATCTTGGCGCCGCCATCCGGGCGAAGGCCGCGGAGCTGGCCTCAGAGGGGCGGAGGTTTGCCGTCGTGACCGACCGCAACGTCCAAGGCTCCCACGGCCAGGCCCTCGACGCCCTTTTCGGCGGCGCTCCGAGCTGGGCGGTCGCCCCCGGGGAGGAGTCTAAGTCGCTG
>Ga0265313_10003829_pt1 | contig 11879 bp, 6 predicted proteins | sample 4123metaG_FD_203122 | JGI IMG/M metagenome (GOLD analysis project Ga0265313, IMG submission 203122) | Rhizosphere microbial communities from Carex aquatilis grown in University of Washington, Seatle, WA, United States - 4-1-23 metaG | ecosystem: Host-associated > Plants > Roots > Rhizosphere >...
GCGAAGACGAGGTCCACGTTGTACTGGGTGATGAGAGGCTCGAGGTAGGTTTGGGCGGAGGTGTTGTCGCCGTCCGAGCCCGCGGAGTACGCCGGCTCGTGATAGACGAGGAACTTCCAAGCTTTGGTGGTGGTGGCGAGGTCGTTCGTGAGCCAGGTGTACTGCTGCGAACCAGGCGCAAAGCTCGAGTACTCGTCGACGAAGGTGAGGTGGACCGGACCGTAGTCCATGGACCAGTAGAGGTTGTTGTACGCGGCCGGAGTGCTGGTCCCGGTCCCGGTCCCGGCCTTGAGCGTCGCGGCCGGATACGGGAAGGGGAAGTACTTCGGGAAGGTGGTGCTGTAGCCCGAGGCGTTGTCGTGGTTGCCCTTGACGCCGTCGATGGGCGTATTGGCGGTATACGCGACGATGTCCTTCTTGGTGGGATCGAACCACTGGCTCGTCCAGTAGCTCTCGCCGTCGGTGCTCACCCAGTCGCCGTTGTGGATGGCGAAGCGCTGGTAGTCCGCGTTCCCGGGCTGGGAGTAGAACGTGGTGAGCGCCTGCATCAGGTTGTCGAGCGCGAAGGGCTGGCTGCGGGAGTCGCCCTGGCCGATGAAGCGGATGGAGGTCGCGGTGTCCGCGGGCGCGGTGATGAACGAGCCCTGGCCGTAGACGCAGGCAGGGACAGTCGTGTCGGTCACTTGGTAGTAGTATTTCGTGTCCGGCTGAAGGCCCGTGATCGTGTACGCGTGCTGCTTGTCGCCGAACTCGGGTGCGACCGCGCTTCCGAGGCTGTAGCTCGTGTCGGTGCCCCAGCGAACGCTATTCGACTCGCCAGCGTTGTTGTCCTGCCAGAGCACTTCCATCGTCGAGTTTTGGCCGGGATAGATGAGGTAGGGCCACTTCAATGCGGACGCGCAAGCCGTGACCGCGAAGTCGAGCTGGACGCTCATGCCGAGCGCGTCCTTTGCCACGGCGGAGACCGTGGAGCTCGACGAGGCCCCGGCGGGGGCGGTCCAGGTGATCTGCGACGAGTTGGCGGTGTTGGTCTGGCCCGAGACGGTGCCAGAGAGAGCAATCCAGGTGAAGGTGAGAGCGCTCGATTGCGGATCCGAGGCGGTGACCTGGAAGGTCACGCTCATGCCAGGGGTCACGACGTTGGGCGACTGCGAGTTGGACGTGAAGACCGGAGAGCTGACCGCGACAGGAGCGCCAACGGGCAGTGTGACCTGACCGCTGGTCGAGCCACCGCGGCCGTCGTTGACGGCGACGCCGATCGAGCAACTGGCGTCGGTATCGCCAGCGGGCAAGGTGAAGGTGGTGGCTTGGGCCGTGGCGGCGCCGAACGTGCCGGCGGCGCAGGTGCTGGTCCACGCGTAGGTCAGCGGGTCGCCGTCCGCATCGGTGGCAACCGCGGTCAGCTTGGTCGGCTGGCCAAGGACGAGGTAGCTCGGGGCCGCGACCATGTTGGTCACCACCGGCCAGGTGTTGAGGTTGACGGTGAGCGAGGCCGGACCCGAACCGTTGCTGGTCGAGACGTTCACCGCGACCGAGGCCGAGGCGGTCCCGCCGTGGGTATCGGTGACGGCGATGGTGAGGGTGTACGCACCCGCCGCGGTGGGTGCGGTCCAGTTGGTGGTCGCGGCGGTTGGGGCCGAGAACACGCTACCCTTGGGACTGACCGTCCAGGCGTAGCTGAGGGTGTCGCCAGCGTCCGGATCGTGGGCCGTGACCTTGGCGGTGATGGTGGCGCCCGGAACGACGTTGCTCGACGAGAGGACGAACGAGTCGATCAGGGGGAGCGAGTTCTGGAAAGGCGTCGGTGCCGTGGCCTGCTGGGCCGTGATGACAACGGATGTCACCACGTTCTGGACGATGGAGACACCAGAGGCGACGCCGGTGTACTGCACGACGCTGTTTGTGTCGGTGGCGCTGACGTTGAAGATGTAGCCGGTGCCGACTGGGAGTGCGCCGACGAGCGCGCCCCAGGTCCCAGGGGTGCTCGAAGCGAGCGCGACGGAACGGGGCGCGGGGAGCGCGGGTCCGGAAATCGTGGCGGTTACGCCGGTGACGTTTGCGGCGCTGAGCAGCGTCTTGACGGTCAAGTTCGCACCGCCGGAGCTGGCCGGGGCCGGGGCCTCCTGCGGGCTACAGCCGCCGAAGACGGCAAGGGTTGCGAAGGCTCCGAGCGGGAGCAATTTCGATAAAGAGAATTTGGGACGATCAAGAAACATGGTGGCCTCCTTACTGGTCGGCCGTGACCATACGGAAGTTCTCGCGGGCGGATGGTCAACTCTCAGCGACGGTTTCGTTACGGGAATTCCAACAAACAAGTAATTGAATGCCAAAATTGCGCATTTCACGCGCGCTGCCCAGAGACACTCAATCGCTACGCGAGGAAAGCAAGGGTGCGGCAGCCGTCGGCGCCCGCGCCGGGCGCACTCGACCATAGTGGCGGGGATGGAAGCGTGTACGGCCTCTTGGAAACGGTCGAAGACGATACACCGCGCTGGCGGGCCGTGGCCGATTGGAGTCGCACAGTTTCGTGCTGGTGGCCAGGTTGCGCCCACTGAACAACAGGTCGCGATGACAGAGTGACAAGACGCGCCGCTTTCGGCCGGCCCGGATCTGCGCCGCGCAAAGACGCGGTGTCTGCCATGAGAGCATGTTCCCGCTGTGCCGCGCAAATCGATCGAGGTTCGTCAGGCATCCAATCGGGAAGAGACCACCTCGATGCGAACAGCCACACTGACAGGGACGACAAGAGTTGCGCTTTGCTGCCTAGTGCTCGGGGCCGCTTTTGGCTGCTCCGCAGGAAACAAGAGCGCTGGGGATGCTGACAGCGCTTCCGAGGCGAAGGGGCCCGGTGTGGATTCCGTCAGTCGAGAAACGCCCAGTCTGAGCGTTGCTGGCCCGGACGTGCCCGGTCCGGATCCGCGGCCCTGCGCGGCGATCCCAGCCGCATGTCCATCCCCACAGCCAAGTTACGCCAGGGACATCGCACCCATCTTCGCCGCCAAGTGCACCACATGCCATTCGGAGGAAGTGGACAGCGGCCCGTGGCCGCTCACCGAATATGAGTACATCTCGGATTGGCAATCCGCGGTCCTCGCGGACATCGAATACTGCACGATGCCGCCCGCGGGCGCGCCACCTCTTACCTCGGCCGAGCAGGACGCCATCTTGGCGTGGATCGTTTGCAATGCCCCGGAAAACTGAGATGCGTGGGGCGGCGTTGCCTGTCCCAGCCGTGCTGGCCGTCCTTGCCTTTGGCTGTGGAAGTTCCAGCCCGAGCGTTGCTTCTGGGGCCGGGGGAGGCATGGTGGCAGGCGCGGCCGACGTGCATTGCATGAGCGAGGCGGGTTTGACCCTCCAGTCGACTAACATGTCGAGCTGCAATTCTTCCGGCCAGCCCGCCGGGCCGGCGGTTTACGGCGACACAATGTACGGTAACGACGGGGATGACGACGACTGCAAGTACCACGTCCATTGGACATCGACTCCAATCCACGAAAACACACCTATTGTGTTCACTGTGTCCGCCACCAAATTGGCAGAGAACGATGCACCGCTAACCGGCGCCAATACGTCCATCGAATCATTTCTGACAGTCGTCCATCCCGCGCCGCCGCTCAAGCAAACGACGACGGAGAAGCCCCCTGGAACCTACGTCGTCTCGCCGGTGCAGTTCGATGCGCCGGGGCGTTGGACCGTGCGCTTCCACTTCTACGAGACATGTGAAGACTCCCTCCCGGACTCGCCCCACGGACACGCGGCATTCTATGTCGATGTTCCGTAGGGGATTCCACTGTTCACTGCGAAGTTGCCTGGTTCTACTGGCAGGAACCCTTTCGGCGTGCTCGACGCCGGCGGCAAGTTGCCCGGCGGATTTGCCCGCCAGTTGCCCGGCGGATATTCCAAGCTTCCAAACCACGGTCGCGCCCATCGTCGCCAGCCATTGCACGCGTTGCCATGACGCCGATGCCTCGCAGAGTAGCCTCTCGTTCGCGACCTACGATCTCATCTACGCCAGTCGGAGTGCCGTGCTCGATCAGCTTTACGCCTGCAACATGCCGCCTGCCGGAGCGGCGCAGCTCACGCTGGCGGAAAGGGTTACCGTCCTGACCTGGCTTGTCTGTGGCAGTCCGAACAACTAGTGCGCTGACTGCGGCGTAAGGATCGTGGCGATGTGGACCGCTCAGAGCCGCAAAAGATTCAGCCTAGCCGCAAACCGCAGTTACCACGACGTTGGCGACGTATTCGAGCGCTGCTCTCGAAAGCCTTGCCGCGGATGCAACCACGTGGCCTTGGACATCACGGGGTAGGGCGAGCTGTGGCAATAGGCCGGCCTTGGCAGTCGTATTACCCACCGCGTTCGTTCTAGGGCGAACCGCTAACTAGTTCGCGTTTCTTGCGAAAACTTTGCGCGGCAGCGCCTCGAGGCAAGACATACCGCTAGGGTTGCGGTTACATACCCTTGAACACGCTGGCGTCCATGAGCTCGTACCCCAGCCTAGACGGTGCGGAGTATTAGGCGGTCGCTCAAGCTCTTCTCTTGTCGTTTCTTATCGTTTCTTATCGTTGCGGAATCATCATTCTTGGCCGGTGAGCCGCAGGGCACTCAAATTGAGGAGATCTTCATGATCTGCCGCATGAGGCTTGGTTCACTGGTCACGTCCTCGTGTATCGGGCGCTGCGATCTGTGCGCAGGTCACTATAGCATGGAGTTTCACTCTCACATTTGGAGGATGGTATGACATCGGCACGTCTCCTGCGCACACCGGTTCTCGCATTCGCGATTGCGGGCGCCGCCTGCTCGTCGTCGGGCTCATCAGGAGAGGGGCGACCAACCGGAGGAGCCCCCGGGACGGGCGGGACGACCGCATCAGGCGGATCGGCAACCGGTGGCAACAACGATAGCGGAGGCCGGACGTCTTCGGGCGGTCAGGGAACGGGTGGCGTAATCGCCGACGGCGGACGCATGGGCTCCGGCGGGACGACGGCCGCCGGTGGGAGCAGCGCGAGTGGCGGGAGCAGCAGTTCGGGCGGCAGTGGCAGCGGCGGGGCGCCGTCTCCTATTGATGGCGGGGCAGCTGGCGGAGCATCGGGCGGAAGCACCGGAACGTACGCTGGAACGAAGACGCCGGGGGCGGCCCAGACGGGCGACATCACCGTCGATCCGGGAAAGACCTATCAGGTCGTCGACGGCTTCGGCGAAGCCGACGTCTGGCAGGGATCGTCGTCGACAGCGATGCAGACGGCCCTGTGGGACCCGGTGGGCGGTATCGGCCTGACGTTACTCCGCATCGGCATCGAGAGCGTGTCGGGGAAGAGCGTGCTGATGGGCAACGCGGGAACTGCCGATGGGCAAGCCTGCGTCAAATTCAACGGCAAGGACTGCAAGGTGTGGGCTGCGCCCTGGTCGCCGCCGGCCAGCATGAAGAACAACAACAACGTCAATGGCGGCGCGAGCAATGACACCTTGAAAACGGACAGCTACGACGCGTGGACCACGCTGCTCGCCGCGTTTCCCGCGTACTACAAAGCCCAGAGCGGTATCGATCTGTTCGCCATCTCTGCGCAAAACGAACCGGATTTCAACCCGACCTACGAAGCGTGCACGTACGACAAGACCCAGATGGTGAATTTCATCGACGTGCTGGGTCCGAAGCTGGCTGCGCTCAGCCCACCCGTGGGCGTGCTCGCGGCTGAGCCCGACAACTGGGGCAATCTTTGGGGCGGCGACAGTTATGGCCCGGCCATTTTGGCCGACGCCAAAGCAAGTAAATACGTGACCATCATTGCCACGCACGACTACGGGAACACCAGCGCAGGCACGTACGCGCGGCCGGCGCCTCCCGCCGGCAACACCCACCACATTTGGGAGACGGAGTGCACGCCGAACGATACGGGTCCGATCACCCTCGCGACGATGGTCTACGCCGCGTTTACGACCGGCGGAGCGAACGGATGGCACTATTGGTGGACCGAGGCGTTCGTGCCGAACGCAAGCAGTCCGCCCCCTCAATACTACGCGCTCGGGAACTTCAGTAAGTTCGTACGCCCCGGCTTCTACCGCGTCGACGTGAGCGGCGCCGCGAAGGCCTCGGGAACGGTGCCTCTCGTCGTTGCGTTTACCAACACGTCGGACGGAACGGTGGCCATCGTCGTGGTAAATGGCGGCGGCGCCGCGCAGGTTTCCTTCTTCGTAGCGGGCAAGGGCTGGCCGGCGTCGGTCACCCCGTATGTCACGACTTCGAGCTCCAAGCTCGCTGCCGGGACCGAGATCGCGGTCGCCGCCGGGCGTTTTTCGGCATCGCTGGCCGGCCAGTCGGTCACGACGTTCGTCGGTAAACCCTGACGAGCTGTCGCGGCCTCGTCGGAAGTCATTGGCATCCAATTCTTCCTCGCGTGTACGGGAGGATGACAGACTGACGAACAGCCCAGTCCACTGCACTTCAGTGGATTTCGCCAAGCGCCGGCTGTTCCCCGAATCACTGTCGTCCGCGGCCAAGATGTAAAGTCGATTGGTCATCCACGTCCTCCGTCGTGGTCGTGGTGCGTACTACGGGGCCTGCGCCGAGAGTGTCGACCGCCGGCTTTTCCAATGATCTGGGTAAAGAGAACTCTGACCGTTCACTCAAAACGTCGATGCATGTCTTCAGACGCGGAAACCAATCACCTCAAAACGCAAAAAGACGTGGGCAGGCGGTCTCAATCCTTCCTTGTCGCTACTTGATTCGCCCGATCTTCTGCCGCTAACTATGGATTCGTGTTGTTCAGTATGAGAAACGCCGAGCCGGTGCAGCCGTCCGCCGAGTCGGCCGATGACTTGGCCGAGCTTGCGCGCCAGGTGCTCGCGGGCGACGCCAAGGCGATGCGTGCGTTTCTTGCGACCGCCGCCGTGCCCATGCTCTCGGTCGTGCGTCGAGTGTTGGGCAGTGGCAATCCCGAAGCCGAGGACGTCCTGCAGGAAGCGCTAATTGGCCTCCTGGACGCCCTACCTCGTTTCCGCGGTGAGAGTCGCGCCGTGCACTTCGCCAATCGGGTGGCTCTTTTTACTGCGATGGCGGCGCGCAGGCGCTGGCGGACACGCACGCGTTGGATTGAAGACCATGGCCTGGATGTGTCCGACGTGACTGATGTGACCGATCCGGACGCATCGCTCTCGCCTCTCGAAGCGACCATCGCGAACAGGCGTCGGCAGGCCTTGCGACGCGTGCTCGATGATCTGCCGACCAAATCGGCCGAGGTGCTGGCGATGCACTTCGTCCTCGGCTACAGGGTCGAGGAAATCGCCGCTGCGCTCGGCGTACCAGTCAACACGGTGTGGAGCCGACTACGGGTAGGCAAGGAAGCTTGCCTCCGCCGCATCGAAAAAGACGCGCAATTCACGGACGACCTGGCAAGGAGAAAAGGATGAACATCTCATGCCCGCAGGCCCTGCTCGGCGTCCGCCGCACAGGGCAGCTAAGCAGCGAGGAAGCGGCTCTGCTGGAAGACCATCTGCAGTCGTGCACGACTTGCGCGTTGTGGGAGAGCCTGCACGATGACTTCGCGAAGGGCGGGCGCCCGCAGGCCGCAGACGAACAATTGATAGCGAACGCGGCGGAGGGTGCTTTTTCTGCGCGGACCGGACGTGCACCGCGAACCCGTCGCTCGTGGACGCTGGCCGCTGCGGCCGGCCTGGTCCTAGCGATCACCGGTGGACTTGCCAGCGCTGGGATCTGGATCTACCGGGCCACGCACAACACGCCGACAGCACCGACGGCGGCTCCTGATCGCCCGACCACGCGCAAGATACAATCACAGCCACGTGCGCCCGAAGCCGCCACGCCCGAAGCCACGCCAGCGGAAATCGCCGTGCCCGTTGCGGAGCAACTAACTGTCGCGCCGGCAGCACGAGCATCAGCCCGCGAGCGCGCCGTGCACCGTCGCGTTGCCGCGGCGGAAGCCCAACCGGCGGAGACTCCACTGGATCTTGCGACCTTGTTCGCGTCCGCCAACGAAGCCCGTCGCGCAGGCCAGGCAGAGCGCGCGGGCGAGCTTTACGTGGAGCTACAACGGCGGTTCCCGGAATCGCGCGAGTCCCTGCTGTCCCTTGTATCGTACGGCCGCATCCTGCTCGATCGCGGACAGCCCGAGCAGGCATTGGCGCAATTCGAGCGCCACATCAAAGCTGCCTCTGGAGGCGTCTTGGTCGCGGATGCCCTTTACGGAAAGGCACGTGCTCTAACGGCTTTGCATCGCGAGGCGGATGCGCGACGCTGCTGGAACGAATTGCTTTCGCGCTTTCCCGATTCCATCTATGCCGACACTGCTCGCGCACAGCTGGGACAGGGGCCAGGCGCCAAGCCCTAGCCCATGCGCAACGTGTGGATCGTCCTCGCTAGCGCCGCCATCGCCATCGCCGTCGGCATTTCGCCAGCAGCGAGCGCCGATTCCGCGTTCGAGTCGCCGGCTTCCAAGCCGGCCGTCGTGCATATCTTCGTCGTGGGCACCACCGCCGAAAGCGTGCGACCGTTGGTCGACGTGTTCTCGCGGCGCGATTCCAATCTGCACCTCACGCACGTTCCGGTCTTCAGCGCAGCCGACGTCTTGATGGCCGGCGATTCCGGTGTGGCGGCGCGCGTGTGGATCGAAGTTGCGCCCACGGGACAAGCCCGCATCACTATCGCGGACGAGCGAGCCCAGCGCTTCCTAGTCCGCGAGGCGGCGCTGCCGACCTGGCCTGATGAAGTCGCCCGCGAGACCGTCGCGCAGATGGTGGAATCGTCGGTGACGGCGCTCTTGGAAAACCAGCGTCTGGGGATGAGTCGAGCCGAGGCGGACTCAGCGCTGGCGGCACGCGCTCAGAGCACCCCCAAGCCGGCTCGCACTGAGCACCGACAAAGCTTTGGCGTCTCTTACCAGGCGCAACTCTTCTCGCCGCAGATTGCCCTGGCGCACGGCCCAGGGCTGCGGTGGTCCATTTCCAGGCCAACCCACGCAGGCGACATCGGTCTCGGTGCCAGCGGGCAGTATGTTTTGCCACAGGACGAGGTCAGCGCGGACGTGGGTGCTGAGTTGCAGACCGTTGCTCTGCGCCTGGGTGCCGAACTGCGAGAGCGGCTGGGGGCGCTCGCATCCCTGGCGGCTGGGCTGGGCGGTGGCGTGGATGCCGTCCACGTGAAGCCACGCCAAGGACAGCTCGGCGTGGCCACGCTGACGAACGCGCATTGGACCGCGGTCACCGTGCTGCGTGCCGAGCTGCGCGCGACGGTTGAGCTGGGGAGGCAACTTGGGCTATCGCTCGCGTCGTCGGTGGAATGGGATCCGGTCAAGCGGCACTACGATGTTTCGGGTATCGACGGCACCGCCGCTATTGTTCAGCCCTACACCGTGCGCCCCGGTCTTTCGCTTGCGTTGGAGTGGCCATGAAAGCCGGTTGTCTTTGTCGTCTTTGCCTTTGTCTTGCGGCGCTCGTCGCGAATGCATGCGGCGGCGGCGAGTTGCTCGGCTCGGTGGATCGCACCGTCTCTTCCGCCACGGCTGGCAGCGTGCCGGATGGCTTGCCCCGGCGACTGATGGTCGGGCTTTACGCCGAGCACGGCGACACATGGATGGGATCGAGCGGTGTGCCCTGGGACGCACGCTTCCGCTTTTTTGCGAGAGGATGGAGCAACAATTTCGGTACCGAAAGCGACGATGGCGCGTGGGCGACCACGTACATGAACGAGGCCGACGCGCACGGCGAAGTCCCGGTGTTGGCATACATCGAGCTCATGGGCACGCCGGGTAGCGATGATGTGCTCAAGATCCAGGACGCCACGACCATGGCGACCTACTTCGCGCATTTCAAACTGTTGATGCAGCGGGTGCGGGATTTCGGCAAACCGGTGGTGGTGCTGCTGGAGAACACGGCCTTTGGATACATCGAGATCGGCGTTCGCCACGACCCGACGGCGAGCGCCGCCGTGGCCTCCAGTGGAGTTGCAGAGCTTGCCGATTTGCCCAACACCGTCGCGGGTTGGGGCCTGGCCTTTCTGCGCTTGCGCCATTCGGTTGGCGCGATGAACGCGAAGTTGGCCATCGACGTGGCGCCATGGGCATCGGGACTTGACGTTCTCTACGTGGACAGCGGCGTGCCCCTGCCACCCGAGGTGGATCGAGCGTGGGCGTTCCTGGGCCCCATGGGCCTTTGGCCGAACGCCACCGGCGACACCTACGATCTGCTGTCGCAGCATGTTTCTGACGACGACTTCGACTACTCCAAGCTCGTGCTGGGCAAGGATGTTTGGTGGGATGCCTCGGATGCCGCGTCCGCGAGCACGCGTAGCTTCACACGCTACTTGGCGTGGCTGACCCTGTGGAACCAGCTGGCCGCGCGACGTTGGGTGCTATGGGAAGTTCCCGTCGGTAATTCCAATCACCTCGACGCCGACAACGTGGGCCAGGCGCGCGGCGGTTACCGCGACAATCGGGTCGAGTGGATCTTCGGCGTGTCGGGTGCCGGGCATCGCCTATCTCTCGCCCAGGCCGGCGTCAGCATGGTCCTGTGTGGGCTGGCCGCCACGGCGCAGGCATCGGTGACGAACGACTACGACACCGAGGGGCAGCTCTTCATGCAGACGCACGCTGGTGCTTTCCTGAAATCAGGCGGACTGACGCTGCCCTGATTTGCGCATTGACTTAACCACGACAATGCAACCGCCACACGCAAGTGCCGGCTCGGGTCTTCGCATTTTTTGGGATTCCTCCGCCTGGCATGCCCGGAAGGCAACCCTGCACAAACGTTTCTCGTTCACCATGAACTAATCTGCGCGTTCAGGAACCGCTCGATCAGTCATCCCGGAGAAGACCCGCTCGCCGCGCTAGTCGATAGCAATCGGCGAGGAGCTCCGCTCTTCAAATCGAATCAACCCCAAACCCCAGGTGACACGTGAGATTCACGATCCGACCACTAACGAATTGCCTTCTGCCCTTGGTGGCCACAACGGCGTTCTTGGCCGGCTGCAGTCAATCCAACACGGTGACGCCCCAAAGCGGCGGGACGACGGGTAGCGGTGGCGTCGGTGGGAATGCAGGAGCTGGTGGATCGTCCATCGCGGCAGCGGGCGGATCAGGCGGCACGCAGGCCGCCCAAGGCGGCGGCGGGATCTCATCTTCGGGTGGGAATTCGAAGGGAGGATCGGGCGGCAACGGGGCCGGAGGGATGCCCGCCTCGGGTGGCCGCGCGGGCAGCGGCGGTGCTGCGGGCGGAGGCGCGGGCGGCGCTGCACCGAGCGGAGGACAAACCGGCGCGGGCGGATCGCCAGACATCGATGGAGGCCAGCCGAGCGGTCCTCGGCTGGTCCAGAACTTCAACCAGTCGTGGAAGTTCAAGCGCTCTGACGTGACCGGCGCCGACGCCACCAGCTTCGACGATTCGTCGTGGGACAACATCGGTCTGCCGCACTCGTTCAACCTGCCCACCTTTGTCAACGCGAAGTTCTACGCCGGCTATGGCTGGTACAGGAAGCACTTCACCGTCCCCGACTCGTGGTCCGGCAAGAATGTGTTTCTCGAGTTCCAGGCTGCCTTCGACCAAGCGCAGATCTACGTCAACGGCACGAAGGTCGGCGAGCACATCGGCGGCTACAACGGGTTCTCCATCGACATCACCTCCGCCATCAAGACCGGCGACAACGTCGTGGCAGTTCGCTTGAACAACAACTGGAACGCGCAGATCCCACCCATTACCGGCGATCACACCTTCCAGGGCGGCCTGTATCGAAACGTGTTCATCGTGGTCACCGACCCGCTGCACATCACCTGGTACGGAACCTGGGTCACGACCCCCACGCTGGCCACGAACACGGGCTCGTCCAGCACCGTGTCCATCAAGACCGAGGTGCAGAACAACCGCTCGGCTGCGG
>Ga0265313_10003832_pt1 | contig 11871 bp, 5 predicted proteins | sample 4123metaG_FD_203122 | JGI IMG/M metagenome (GOLD analysis project Ga0265313, IMG submission 203122) | Rhizosphere microbial communities from Carex aquatilis grown in University of Washington, Seatle, WA, United States - 4-1-23 metaG | ecosystem: Host-associated > Plants > Roots > Rhizosphere >...
AAACGATTAATTCCAGGTAGGTATGTAACGGAACGTTACGGTAAAGCACAGCGCCAGTTGCTGCAAATACGGGTGTTTGCATGATAAGAGAATGAGATAAAGCAGATTCTTCGCTCACCACACCCGAAGCGAGAAGCGCCCTTTCACCCAGAATGACTCCGGGCCCAAGGATCTTGGCTCACAGCGACGGAGGTGGTGCAGTGGATTCCCTGATGCGCAGTTCCGCGGGCAGCCGAATAAAGCCCTCTTCGCTGAAATCATCTCCCTCGGGCTGGTCTATCTTTTGCTTCAGGGCCTCGGCGGCTCGCCGGCCAATCTCGTAGCTTGGTTGCGCGACACATGTGAGCTTTGGTGAAAACATTGTGGCCCAGCTGAACCCATCTGTGCCGAGCACGAAATCATCGAAGCCCAGGATGCTTACTTGTTGCGGGCTCGGCACGCCCATTTCGGCGAGAGCCCGCATTAAGCCCAGCGTCATTTCGTAGTTGTGGGAGAAAATTGCCGTGGGCGGGGAAGGCAGCTTCATCAGTTCCAACGCACACTCCCATCCACCCCTCATATTGAAGTCCCCGTACTTCAGATATTCCTGCCGGACTGTCAGGCCTGCTTCGCTCATGGCGCGACGAAAGCCCTCAACGCGTTCGTCTGCAGCAGAAATCCCTCTTGTGCCAGCGATAATCGCGATGCGCAGATGACCGCACTGGATCAAATGATTTGTTGCTTCAAAACTTGCCCCGATATTATCCGTAGCCACAACCGTGCCCGTAAAAGCTGGCGGGAAGCGGTCAAAGAGAACCAGCGGGAAGCGTCGCGTGAACTGACGCTGATAGGCGAAATAAGGATCCGCGGTTGCAAGCAAGATGCCGTCAACTCTTCGCGAAATCAGGGCAAAGATCTCTTTTCGTTCTTGTTCGGGATCTCCTCTGGAGTTGGAAACCAGAATTGAATAGCCATGCTGGGAAGCGACGTCTTCCACACCGCGCAGGACTTCAGCATAATATGAGCTTGCAAATTGGGGCATGACGATGCCAAGGATCTGCGATCGCTGCATGCGAAGACTGCGGGCGAGAAAGTCCGGGTGATAATTCAGCGCGTCGATTGCGTGACGGACACGCTTCGTCAGTTCATCGCTGACAGCGGGTCTTCCATTGATCACCGCGGAAACGGTTGCCACAGATACTTCCGCAAGCCGGCTGACGTCCCGGATTGTGACGCGGCGACGCGTTAGTCGATTTGCCATATTAAATCGATTAGATCCTTGGTTTTCCAGTATATCTCTGCTGCCCACCAGCGACTACGGGACGGGACGTTGCTTATCGAGATAGTTACACCCCTTTGGGCCAACGAAGCTTCAACGATCGGGGCACACCCTGGCTGGAGACCGAAAAAGGGGAACAGCGCCGAAATGGAGACCTATGTTTCATCGAACCCGGTGGAACTCGAGACGTTTTCGCTACCAGACTTTCAAGGCGACAGCACGGGAGGGCGACGGAGATCCATCGACCACGTCGGTCTCAAGAACAACCTCAAGGTTTTTTCGTTCCCATCCGGCAGGGGCGGAGAGCAATGCAGCTTCCAACTCCTCTTCCCGAGAGATAGCCTGCCCCGCTGCCTTTGTCCCGACCATGCCGATTCCGCTGATGATGATCAGGAAGTGGCCGGTCTTTGAATTTAGCACGCGTGCGACGAGGGCGAAGTCCTTCGTGCCTCGACGACCCTCGGAGCTGGCTTTCCAAACCTGGCCCGGTTTGGTTCGATCTTCGATCCACAGGACTTCTCCATCTTCGTGAAAGACGATGGGAAGGTCGGACATCACTCGACCGATCCAGGGATTGTTGTAGGCCCCGATCAAGATGGCCGGTGAATTGCGAACGTCCTCATAGGTATAGTCGTCTCCGATTCGAACCTGACTCGGTCGATGTGCCTGGGCAAAGAACGCTGAGAGCTCCTCTGCGACGTAAGCGTCATCTTTATTCACATAGAAATCGGCCAGAGGCGTCAGTTCCTTCCACTGAATCGGAGTCTCGGGGGCCAACTGAAGCGGTGTTGTATTGCGCTTTGCCATGGAATCGTAGATTCCAGAGCTCGCTGCAGGCGATTTTGGAAAGAGATTGGAATTGACTGCATAACCCACGGGGGACGGTACGCAGATCAGGACAGCCTGCTTTGTGGCTGACAGTGGCTGCCAGAATAGATCCAGTGTCGAAGCACGGTGATAGTACGCCCGGGCAAGGAACACAGCGGCGATTCCGACAATTGTGAGGGCTGCGGCAATTCTGATCTTGGTGCGGATCGACCGTTGCGGAGCGATTAATGGCTGCTCAACCACTTCAACTTGCGGGACGAGCGGCTCGGGATGGAGGTGAGTCGTCCAACGGAACTTGGGCACGTAAGAGCCGACAGGAAGGTCAATATGAAGTTCCGGCGCCTTTTCAACTGCCGCATAGTATTCCGCTAGCCGCCTCCTGACCTCACCAGCTTTGACTCGAACAATCGGGTCTTCGCCGGTGTCGTAGGTTGGAGCGCGATGGAACAGGTTCACACCGATCGAACGCTCTTTCAAGTTGTCGATGTGGCCTGCAAGCACCTGTTCGACGACATACGAGAGAAATTCCTTCGATCGGGCGCTATTGCAAAATGCGGGGCTGTTCTGGATTTGCGTCAGGTGGGTCAGAATCTCGGTGTGCCGATCCGCGTCGGAATCAGGAAACTGCGTCACCTGTTGTCCTGATTCCTGAATACTCATTTTCTGACCTCTCCCTTTCGCGGCGCGTGAATGTGCGGCTGCGCGAACTTTTGCCAACTATCGCCCGAACAGCCTCGCTTTCGCAATGCCTTCCTGAATTCCGACAGTGAAATCAAACTAGCCCTTCGAGGCACAATTTCCCTCGGACAACGTTTTCATTTTGCCTCCATAGTAAGGTGCAAAAACACTGGTTGTCGCGCGTCAAGCGCAATGGGGCAAATCAAAAAATCGATTATATCCCCATCGCAAAATCCGCGATACCTTATCGCTACGTTGTACGAGGGATACGCCACTATATATCCATAGTATCAATGGCTTACCCGGCGAGGTATGGCCGCCGTTACGGAAACAAACCGTTCGGTACGTGGGCGGACCTAATCGATTCGAGTATAAAGCTGGCTCAACTGATCCAGCGTCGCTTCGGCTTTCACGAAAAGCTCGGAGAAGTTTTGGGGGTCCAGCACGCCCCATGGGTTCGAGTGCGATTTCATGCGTCCCCGCTGGATTGGAATACGGAGGATTAGCCAGTGCCCAGTTCGACTTTGACACAGATAAGACCGGATGGAGAGGTCTTCTACTCGATGAAAATGCAACGGGACTTGATGCAGCATCCAAGACAAAAGGCGTGGAAGGCACTTGGGGCTTTCGCGTTCTCTCTACTGTTCGTGTTCTCTGCAGTTGCCGCCTGGTCGCAGACGACACAGCAATTCACCGGACATGTTCTTGATTCCACTGGCGCCTCTATCCCCGGGGCTCAGGTGGTTGTCCACAACCAGGGAACTGGTGTTGACGTTAATACCACCACAACAAACAGCGGCGACTATACGGTTCCGTACCTGATTCCAGGAACGTATGACATCTCGGTGTCCAAAGAAGGGTTCGCAAGCGTAAAAAAGACCGACATCGCGCTCCATACCGACCAGGCTTCAACCATTGATTTTCAACTGGGCGTAGGCGCCACAAGCCAAGTCGTGACGGTGAACGCAAGCGCGACTCAGATTGAAGCTTCTAAGGCCGACATCGGCGAAATCATCGATAACAAGCGTATTTTGGAAATGCCGCTGGATGCTCGCAACCCGTTTGGGCTTTTCTCCCTTAGCCCGGGCACTCACGACTTTTCGAGTTCGCAGTATCCCCGTCCGTTCGACAACGTGACCGGCAACCAGATTGTGAATGGTTCGACCCAACCAAGTCAGACGAACATTGATGGCATTGGCAACGATGCATCGGATGTAGGCAGAACCGCTTATACGCCTTCTGCAGATGTCGTTCAGGAATACAAGATCGTTATGAACGCATACGATGCCTCCTACGGACATTCCGGAGGATCGGCTGTCGACGTGTCATTGAAGTCCGGTACAAACAAGTATCATGGCTCCGCCTCGGAATTCATGCGCCGGACCTGGCTCGACACGACGGATTTTCAATCCAGTTACAACGGCAACAAGAAAGCCGAGCACAAGCGCGATCAATTTGGCTTTGAGGTGGATGGCCCGGTTATCATTCCTCACCTTTTCAATGGCTCGAATAAGCTGTTTTTCCTCGCCAGCTACGAGAGGATGAGGGATATTCTGCCCAACCCCTCCTACAACAAGTACTCAGTCCCCAATCCGGATTGGGTCACGGGCGACTTCAGCACAGCCACATACTGGAACAGCACGACACAGAGTCTTCAGCCGCTGACGATTTACGATCCGCTCAGCCCGTTGCATACCTACGTGGATCCGAACGATGGATTGACAAAGCAGGCGCATGACGCGTTCCCCGGCAACAAAATTCCAAGCGGCCGGATCGATCCAGTTGCCGCTAACGTTCTGTCGTATTTGAGCTGGGTGAAGCCAAATGCCAACCCAGGGCCTGGTTTTGCTCCCTGGGCCAACAACTACCAGGTTTTGCAGGTCGAAAACGATCTTTGGCAGAATGCGGTGGTTAAGGTCGACTACAACCCAAGCCAGGCGAATATCTTCTCGTTCCGTTGGGGTACACAGGGCCGCACGGCCAATGATTTTTGGAATACTTGTCTTCCGTTTGCGGATCCAGCCAATTCCGATGGCATTGGCACGCAGCCGAAGACCCACACGGGCAGCGCTCAATGGACGCACGTTTTCAGCCCGAATCTACTGTTGAACGTGGGCACATCCGTGGTGGTCTACACCAACGAAGCCGTCGAAGGCACCATCTTCCCCGACAACATGGTGGCCAAGCTCGGATTTGGAGCCGGTTTCTATAACCAGATTCAGAGCAAGAACCGCTTCTTGAACATCTCCTCCAACGGCCTTCCTAATTCGTCGAATTTTGTTGATTTCGGACCGAACTGGCTAGGCTTCTCCGGCGACCGGCACGCTCTCGATGTTCTTCCGACCCTGACCTACATCAAGGGCTCTCACACGATTCGGACGGGCATCAACGTCAACTTCAGCCAGTGGATGAATCCATCCGGCGGCAATGCCGATAACTTCAACTTCAGCTCCAACTTCACTAACCAATTCGGCGGTGGGACGGCAAACAACTCAGACGCGCCCGGCTACTCCAGCGGCATGTCGATCGCCTCGTTGCTGCTTGGGTACCCGAACAACGGCAACGCAAACTGGACGGCTCACCAGTTCTGGTCGCAGCACTACTTCGCGCCGTGGGTCCAGGACGATTGGAAGATCACACACAAACTAACCTTGAATGTTGGCCTGCGCTGGGACTTCACCACACCCGGCATAGAACGCCATAACAAGATGAACGGCGCTTTCAATGCAAGTGTTCTGAACCCGGTTTCATCGTTGATCCCCGCGGGGACAGCGGCACTGGGAAGTAACACGAACGTTCAAGGCGGTATGACCTTCGCAGGAGTCAACGGCCAGTCGAGGGGCGCATACCGTATGAACAAGCTGGACATCCAGCCGCGGTTCGGCTTTGCCTATGCGATTTCCGACAGAATGTCGGTTCGCGGCGGAATCGGAGAGAATTTCACTTCCGATCAGTCGACCAACGGCTCGGATGGTTTCAGCAGCCAGACCAGTTATACAAACTCCCTCAACAACGGACTCACACCCTACACGGCCACAACCGGCCAGGGCCTCAGCAACCCGATTCCGGTGGTGCCTCAGCCAAGTGGTTCCTCGCTTGGGACCCTGCAGGATCTCGGCAAGTCATTCTCATTCTTTAACCCCAGCTATCACATCCCTTCTCTCTGGTCGTGGAGCTTGACCTACGAGATCGCTCCCACGCGGCACGATGTGATTTCTATTAGCTACACCGGCAACCGGGTTCCGAACTTGCCGGAAAACATCAACATCAACCAGATCTCGCCGCAGTGGAACGCACAGTGCGACGTGGAGCGGGGCGGTGACCGTCAGCTTTGCGACGGCGCAGCCGGCCAGATCGCCAATCCTTTCGTGGGCATCGCCGCTTTCGGCGGTTCGGGCTACTACAACTCAACCACCATTTCGAAGTCCAACTTCATGCGTCCGTATCCTGAGTTCGGAGACATTACAGAGAACGGCGCCAACAACGATGGAAGGACCTGGTACAACGCGTTTCAGGCAGTAGCGTCGCATCAGCTTTCCTCGAGCCTCTCGCTGCACGCAACCTATACACATGCGAGGGCAGCAAGTTCCGGCGGTTGGGTCCCAGGCACCGGGTGGACTCCCAGCGGCAATCCCACAACAGGCTGGGTCGATCAACTCAACCACGTGTTCGCCCGTGAGGTGAGCACGTACGCAGATGTCAACCACTCGGTGACCGTCTCTGGGGTAGGCTTCCTGCCCTTCGGCAGAAATCGCTTGCTTCTTTCGAATGCAAACCGGGTTGTCGATGAGATCGTCAACGGTTGGGAGATCAGCCCGCTCTACACGTACTACAGCGGGTTCGCATGGCGTCCCAACGATTCTGGCGGGAGTTCAGGAAATCCGCTGTATGATCATGCCGGAAACTGGGAAATGGCCTCGACGGGTGGACCTATCACCAAGTCCATGGGCACTAGCCGCAAACTTCTGCCTCCCGACGGTACGCACAAGGACAGCAGAATTCGTGGCGTAACTCCGTGCGTCGGTTATAAAAATACTGACACGGGCGCGATCATCCCGAGCCCCGCGGCAACTGCAGCCGGTTGCTCCGCCATTGAATTTGTGCGGACACCGAATTCGTACGCAGTTGGCCGCGCGACTGAGGACTTCGGAATTCGTCAACCTGGGGGAAGTCGATTCGACATGGCAATATCGAAGAACTTCGGCATTCCCGAGGGCTCGAAGCTTCACCTTGGCGATGCGATGAATCTGCAGATTCGCGCCGATCTTCTCAACGCATTCAACCATCCGGATTGGGACGAGGGTTACAACAACGACCCCACCAGCATCGATTGGGGAACAATCGGGAAAGGCCCCAACGGACCAACCAACGCGCCGCGGTATCTCCAGCTCTCAGCTAGACTGAGCTGGTAACACGAAAGGCCGGGTCTTTACGAAAATGGACCCGGCCCTTCAATTTCACACCGTGTCTTGGGGACCTCTCCATTCCTGCCGGCGCCGAATTGCGGTTCGCGTTGGTACCCTCCGGAGCGGCAAATGAGTTCTTCCTTCTCGATCAGGCTCCTCCGTAGAGGAAACTACATCTCATGTTCAGATCGGTTCGGTCTCTGTTCGCGTCGTTGACACTTGGCGTTCCAACCCTCCTTCTTGCCCTATCCGTCGCTGCGCAATCACAGCAGATTCCACCGCGCCGTCTCATCGTTGACCTCGAAAGAAGAACGGCACCGGTCGATCGCTTCTTTGACTTGTCGGTGGGTTCCGATTATCCCGGTACGTTGATCCGACCTGACAGCCAGGCGCAACTGGGGACAGTTGTCGACGAGCTCGGCTTTCGCTATATCCGGTTTCACGCCATTTTTCATGATGTGCTGGGAACAGTCCGTATTGAAAACGGCAAGACTGTTTACGACTGGTCACGCATCGATCATCTCTATGACGCCTTACAGGCGAGGCACATCAAACCTTTCGTTGAACTTGGTTTTACCCCCGAAGCACTTGCCAGTTCGCAGAATAAGATCTTCTATTGGGACGGCAATACATCGCACCCCAACCCCGCGGGTTGGCAAAACCTGGTAACCGCATTCATACAGCACATCGAATCGCGCTATGGGCGAGATGAGGTTCGCACCTGGTTCTTCGAAGTTTGGAATGAACCTAACCTTTCAGGCTTCTGGGAAGGTGGAGATCAGAAGGCTTATTTTGAACTCTACGATCTGACAGCGAAGACCATGAAGTCTATCGATCCTGCTCTGCGGGTCGGAGGACCCGCCACTGCCGGTGCGGCCTGGGTCCCCGAGTTTCTGGCCCATCTCAAGCAGAGCGGGGCGGCAGTTGATTTCGTGACGACGCACACGTACGGCGTTCGAGGTGGCTTTCTCGATCAAGAAGGCAAGTCCGATACAAAGCTCAATCCTTCCCCCGACGCTATCGTCGAAGATGTGCGGCATGTTCGCGAGCAAATCTCGGCCTCGCCGTTTCCGGGACTACCGCTCTACTTCACCGAGTGGAGCACAAGCTATACGCCTCGCGATTCCGTGCATGACTCCTACATCAGTGCTCCCTATATCCTAAGTAAGATCAAAGCCACTCAGGGACTAGCGCAGGGAATGAGCTACTGGACCTATAGCGACCTGTTCGAAGAGCCGGGACCGCCTACAGCGTCATTTCAGGGAGGATTCGGTCTCTTGAATCCGGAAGGCATTCGCAAGCCGGCATTCTTCGCCTACAAGTACCTGCACGCTCTGCAGGGGGAAAGCCTGGCCTCCAGTGATCCTCAGGCGATGCTCTCAACGAAGGATGGGAACTTCACGGGCGTGCTCTGGGACTTTGAGGAGCCGGAACAGAAGGTAAGTAATCGGCCCTTCTTCACCCATATCATTCCCGCACATCCGGCGCCGGCTGTGCATTTGCAGTTTGTGCACCTGCGTCCTCATACTTGTTTTCGTCTGAAGGTGTATCGAACCGGTTATCACGCGAATGATGCGTATACAGCCTATCTCGAGATGGGCTCTCCCAAGGACTTGTCTCCTTCACAGATTGGGCAACTCGACGAGCTTACACGAGATGCAGCGGAAACGGACAAGATCATTAAGAGCGGAGCCGACGGAACGTCGGAGATGACAATACCAATGAACAGCAATGACATTGTGCTCGTGAAACTGGTACGCAATCAGGACTGCAACTGAGCAATCGGCACCGGTCTATTTGTGTGAAAGGGTTTATGGACAGCTTGGCTCATCCAGCAAATCGTCAAAAAGTGAGAAGGTGTGCGTCCTTCATCTACTTTGCATTCCTTCTCTTCACTGTCGGCCTTTTGAGATTCTCCTGTGTGGCACAGGACATCCCGGAACATCCGAAGTGGCCAGGCCCCGGACAGCTCTTTGTGGGTACGTGTTATCAGCCAATCGACCGCACTCCTAAGGAGATCGACAACGATATCGCCATCATGAAGCGCGCGGGTTTCAATGTCGCCCGCATCGGAGACCTTTCTTGGGATTCTTTCGAGCCATCCCAAGGCAAGTTTGATTTTGGCTGGTGGGACATGGTCGTGACCAAGTTGCACGACAGCGGGATTCAGGTGATTCTGGACATTCCGGGAAGCCCAGCTCCGATATGGTTGCATCGCACTTATCCTGGTGTCGATATCGTCTCTCAGAACGGCACGCGTCTTCCCCCTGCTGAGCGTTACATGGATGACATCAGCGATCCGAATTATGCGCACGAATTGGGAATTCTCGCCGATGCGATGATGAAGCACTTCGCAAATAATTCCGCTATATTGGCTATCGGCTATAACAATGAGATCGGCAACGGATACATGTCCTATTCGCCTGCCGTCCGTGAGCGATTTATTACATGGCTCAAGAAGAAGTACGGAACGATCGGTGACCTCAATAAGGCTTGGGCCACTCAGCGTTGGTCGAGACGCTTGAATGCCTTTGAAGATGTCGACATGCCGCTTGCGAATGGACCTGGCGCATCCGAACGATATCTGGATCTCCATCGCTTCTGGTCCGATGTTTCGGTAGCACGGCTGCAGGAGCTTGATGCCATCCGGCGTCGCGATATGCCCGATACTCCGGCAATTTCGAATCTGTGGGATTACGCGCCGAGGCGTGGCTTCGACTATCTCGGCACCTATAAGTCGTACGTGTCTTATGGTGCTGAAGGTTTCTATCCAAGCGACCCAGTCAGCGGCTCCTTTCTGGCATTGATGACCAAGGGAGATCTGCCAACACCCATATGGTTCAACGAGTTCACGGCGGGCGGCGGGGGATGGTACGGCGAACCTGGCCGTAGCCGGATGTACGCGCAACTTGGCCTCATGATCGGAGCTCAGGGAATTCTGGCATGGACGTTCAACAGTCATCTGGGCGGAGAAGAGCAGGCCTTGTTCGGGTTACTCGATCACGACAACACTCCCTCGTGGAAGGTGGACGAGTTCGCGCAGATTGCTTCGGACTTCAAACTACTTTCGAAGTTTGGATTCCCGCGGTATACACATCCCCCGGTCGCAGTTGCTTACTCTTTTGAATCGGCCATCGATTCGAACCCAAACGGTCCTTCGAATACGACGCGGCAATACTTCAAAACACCGTATACCGAACAGGTGGAGAATGCCTTCGATCCTCTCTTCCGCGACAACATCGATACGGCGATCATCAACATCGGGCATGACAGTCTCGCGTCCTACAAGCTCGTTGTTGTGCCGGCCGACTACGTGATGGACGCTGCAAGTGCAAAGGCTATTCGAGATTATGTGACCGCGGGCGGCACGGTGCTGATGACGGCATACTCGGCGAAAGTCGATGAACACGGACAATGGTTCGATACTCCGTTGCCGGGGAGATTGAGCGATGTTTTCGGGCTGCGCACAGCGCCGTTTTACGAGCCCGATATCTTGCCCGAATTTCAATTGGACGGAAAGGCAGCCAAGGCGAGCATCAAATACTACGAGGTTCTGGAGCCTCGAACTGCGACTACGCTCGCGAGTTTTTCGAATATTGCAGGAAATCCACCCGCAGTTACTGTGAACAAGTTTGGCAAGGGGCGGGCACTCTATCTTGCGGCACCTTCCCAGGCGTCGCTGATCGGTCCTGTCATTCGCTCGCTCTATCAGTCACTGGGGATCGAACCGGGTCCTCAAACGCCCGAAGGGGTTTACGCTCGAGTGGTGGAAGGCCGCACCCTCTATGTGAATACGACAAACGAGGAGAAGGAAGTAGCGGTTGGTATGAAGGCACACGGAGTTCTTTCGCACAAAACCTACGAAGGCCAAATGAAACTTGGCCCATACGAGGCCGATCTTGTCGAATAGAATGACTTCGATTTACAAGTGCTGTTCTTTATCGAAGTGTCATGGAGAGAAAGTGATGTTACAGAGCGGACGTAGAAAAGCAAATCTGTTCTTTTTTGTTGTTCTTGCGTTTGTAGTATTCAAAGCGGGCGCGCAAACAGAGGAGCCGTTCCGCAATCCAAAGCTTGGCGACGACGTGCGCATCGCCGACCTGCTGGGACGCCTGACTCTCCAGGAAAAGGTCGATCTCATGGATGGCCACCCAAAGGTTCCGCGCCTCCATCTCGTGTTATCTGACGAGGCAGAAGGATTGCACGGTCTCGCGTTGGGTGGTCCCGGCCTGTGGGGGCCGCGGGGACGCCAGCCGTTGCCCACCACGATCTTTCCGCAGGAGAAGGGCCTCGGCGAAACCTGGGACACAGCGCTTATGAAGAAGGTTGGCGCGCTCGAGGGAGAAGAGGCTCGCTACTATTATCAGAATTCCGTCTTTGACTTCGGTGGAATCGTGGTTCGTGCGCCCAACACCGATCTGAGCCGCGATCCGCGCTGGGGCCGCACAGAAGAGTCGCTCGGCGAAGATCCGTATCTTGTCGGCACGATGTCGGTCGCGTTCATTCACGGCATCCAGGGGCCAGATAACAGACACTGGCAGGCGGCCGCTTTAATGAAGCACTTCCTGGCCAATGAAAACGAGAACGGCCGAACCCGTACTTCGTCCGATTTCGACGAGCGTCTCTTCCGCGAGTATTATTCGGTGCCATTCCGCATGGGCTTCGAGCAAGGCGGCTCCCGGGCTGTCATGGCGTCTTATA
>Ga0265313_10003834_pt1 | contig 11865 bp, 10 predicted proteins | sample 4123metaG_FD_203122 | JGI IMG/M metagenome (GOLD analysis project Ga0265313, IMG submission 203122) | Rhizosphere microbial communities from Carex aquatilis grown in University of Washington, Seatle, WA, United States - 4-1-23 metaG | ecosystem: Host-associated > Plants > Roots > Rhizosphere >...
GAGCATATATTCCCAATAGCCGGCGAAGGGGCGACGCGCCACCACCTGCACCTCGACCGAATGTTCGCGCCCGCCGGCGCCGGCGAACACGCAGGCCGCGCCCGGTTCCACTTTGGCGGAATCGCCGAGCTCCAGCGCGGGCAAATCGATCTTGCCCAGTGCCTGCACCAGCCCAAAACCCGTGGGCTGGTCTACGGCCATCACATAGCCCTGCATCACGCCGCCGCCCGAGGTGGTCATCCACACCGTCTCGGCCTCGGTAACGAGATAGCCGATGGTCAGCACCAATCCCTTGCGACCGATAACCACGCCGTTGCCGGTGCGCTCGGTGCCGAGGATCGGCGCGGTATAGGCGTCGGACGGCACGGTCGTCTTGACCGCGACCACCGAGCGCAAGGCTCGATCGAGATCGTAGCCGTAGCGCCCGGGCTCGGGTTGCAGCTCGTCGGGAATCTTCCAGTCGGGTTCGCTCATGATGCGATTGTGCCGCAGGTTGCGCGCGGGATGCAATCGGCGCGCGGTGGTGCCTTCGCCGATTTAGCCGGCCGTCGGTTCGATATCCGGCGGCAGTGTCTTGAAAGGATTGATATGACGCACGCCCATGGGCGCGAAATGTCGAACATTTTCGGTCAGCACGGTCGCGCCGATTTGCTGGGCGCTGGCGGCGATCAGCGCGTCCTCGAAGCTCGGTCGCGCACCTTCGTTCTCCGCCTCGGCGATAAGTCGCCCCGCGAGCAGCGCGATCTCGTCCGTCACGAATACGAGCCGGCTGCGGTATAGATGCATTGCGATGCTGGCCCATTCGCGAAGTTGCGCCGCCTTCGCCCGCGCGCGCCGCAACTCCAATCGTTCGATGCCGTAGCTCAACTCGGTCAGCGTCACCACGCTGATATAAAGACTTTCTTCGTTGCGCCGGAGCCAATCCACCACACCCTCGTTGCGCTTGGCTTTCGCGGGCGACGTCTCAGACAGGATGTTGGTGTCGAGCAGATACATCAGGCGAACGGCGGCCGACGCAATGCGCGCGCGGCCTTGCGTCGCGGCAGTTCGCGCGCGGTTACCGGCAGCGAAGTCAAAAGCGTTCCCCACGAAGGAACCGCGCCGACGAGGCGCTTCCAGCTCTCTTCGGAGATCATCACCACTGCTTCACGACCGCGCCGCGTGATGCGCTGCGGTTCGCCATCGAGAACCTCGTCGAACAGGTCCTTGAATCGACTGCGCGCCTCTTGCAACTGCCAGTTCTTCATCGCCATGCCTCCATCTGTACAAACTGTACAATATCACCGCCGATTTGTCGCCGCCCATCGCGCCTTGAGGTCGTGCGCGACGAGGTGATACTGTCCCGCCATTGCGGTCCGGGACAGGGAAGTCCGGCAACTCCGGCGCTGCCCCCGCAACTGTGACGGGTTTGACCGTGGCACCAAGCCACTGACTCGGTTGGCGAGTCGGGAAGGCGCTGCGGTCGTGAAACCCCGAGCCAGGAGACCTCCCCGGACGCGCTAGGCCTTCAAATCCTCGGAGGGAGGATCGCGTGCCCGACCTCGACGCCAGGTCTCTGGCAAAGTCCCGATCCGGTTCTGATGGCGCCGATTCGCTTGCGCTCGCGCCGCTCACGCTCGTGCTCGGCGGCGCGCGGTCGGGTAAATCGGCCTATGCCGAGAGTTTGCTGTCGGCGCATCCCGCGCCGGTCTATCTCGCCACCGCCGAGGCGGGCGACGCCGAGATGGCCGCACGCATCGCCCTCCATCGCGCGCGGCGCGGCGCGGGTTGGACCACCATCGAGGCCTCGCATCATCTGGCCGCCGCGCTGATCTCGGTCGCTTCGCCCGACAAGGCCATCCTGGTGGATTGCCTGACGCTCTGGCTCTCGAATCTGATGGGCGCGGGCCGAAACGTCGAGGTCGAGATCGAACGACTCATCGAGACTTTGCCGAGTGTGGCGTCGCCCATCGTGTTCGTCGCCAACGAGGTCGGGCTCGGCATCGTGCCCGACAATGCGCTCGCCCGCGAATTCCGCGATCATGCCGGGCGGCTCAACCAGCGCCTCGCGCAAATCTGCCAGCGCGTCGTATTCGTCGCGGCGGGACTGCCGCTTGTATTGAAGGATGAAATGAAATGAGACGCGTTCCCGCCACTGTCGTAACGGGGTTTCTCGGCGCGGGGAAAACCACACTGGTGCGCCATCTGCTCGCCAACGCCAACGGCCGGCGCATCGCGCTGATCGTCAACGAGTTCGGCGACGAGGGCGTGGATGGTTCGCTGCTCGAGGCTTGCGATCTGCCGGGCTGCGGTCCCGAGGATATCGTCGAGCTCGCCAATGGCTGCCTCTGCTGCACCGTGGCCGACGAATTTCTGCCGACCATGGAAAAGCTGCTCGACCGCGACAGCCCGCCCGAGCATATCGTGATCGAGACTTCGGGCCTCGCGCTGCCCAAGCCGTTGGTGAAGGCTTTCGACTGGCCGACCATGCGCCCGCGCGTAACGGTCGATGGCGTTGTCGTGGTGGTCGACGGGCCGGCCTTCGCGGCCGGCCGCTTCGCCTCATCGCCCGAGGAGATGGTCAAGCCCGATCACGACAATCCGATCGAGGAAACCTTCGTCGAGCAATTGGGCTGCGCCGATCTGGTGCTGCTTAACAAAGCCGATCTGATCGAGCCCGCGTCGCTCGCGCGCATCGAGGCCGAGCTGCGCGCCAAGCTGCGCCCGGGCGTGCAGCTCGTCACCACGCGGCATGGCGCGGTCGATGCGCGGCTGCTGCTCGGGCTCGAAGCCGCCGCCGAAGACGATCTCTCGGCGCGCCCCTCGCTGCACGACAGCGCCACCGACCACGACCACGACGATTTCGATTCGCTCGCCGTGCCGCTGGCGCCCGTCGCCGATCCCGCCCATGCCGTGGCCCGGCTCGGTCAGGTTTTGGCCACGCACGATATCTTGCGGCTCAAGGGGTTCCTCGCGGTCGCGGGCAAGGAGCTGCGCCATGTGGTGCAGGCCGTCGGCCCGCGCGTGTCGGGCTATTACGACCGGCCCTGGAACGCGGGCGAGGCGCGCACCGGGCGGCTGGTGGTGATCGGCCGCAAGGGCTTCGATCGCGCGGCGGTGGCGTCGGCGATTTCTGCGGCGGTCGCGAACTAGCAATGGCCGAGCGGTCGCGTGCAGCGCAGAGCGAGGCCTAGCGATGCATCTTCTCGCCACAGTTCCCGGCATGATCACCGATGGGTCCGAGGCCGTCACGCTCGGCCAGACGCCGGCCGATATCGTGATTCTCTCGGCCGCCGATAGCGAACTCGCTTGCCTCGCGAACGCGTTGCCCAAAGTGCCCGGCGTCACGCTGCGCCTCGCCAATCTCATGCGCCTGGCCCATCCGATGTCGGTCGATATCTATATCGACGAGGTGGTGCGCCACGCGCGGCTGGTGGTGGTGCGGCTGCTGGGCGGGCGCGGCTATTGGAGCTATGGCGTCGAGCAGATCGAGGCGGCGTGCCGAACAGCCAAAATTCCGTTGGCGCTTTTGCCCGGTGACGATCAGCCCGACGCCGATTTGTCGGCGCGCTCGACTCTCGATCCCGGCGCCGCGCATCGGCTCTGGCAGTTTCTCGTCCATGGCGGCGCGGCCAATGCCGAGCACTGTTTGCGTTTCGCCACAACTCTGATTGGGCGCGATCTTGCCTGGCGCGAACCGGCGCCGCTTCCCCAGGCCGGGCTCTTTCCGCCGGGATCGTCGCTCGCCGAGTTGCGCCAGACATGGAAAGCGGACGCGCCGCTGGCCGCTTTGGTCTTCTATCGCGCGCTGGCGCAATCGGGCGATACCGAAGCGGTCGAGGCGCTGATCGCCGCGCTTACGGCCCGCGGGATGAATGTGCTGCCGATTTTCGTCGCCAGCCTCAAGGACCCGATGGCGGCGGCGACGTTGGCCGAATTGTTGGCGGCGCATCCGCCCGATGTCGCGCTCATCGCCACTGCCTTTGCCGTTGCCAGTCCGGGTAGGGCCGCCGATTCGCCCTTCGCCGCGGCTGATTGTCCGGTGTTGCAAGTGATCTTCGCTGGCATCAGCGAGGACGCATGGCGCTCCAGCGCCGCCGGACTCAGCCCGCGCGACATCGCGATGAATCTCGCGCTGCCCGAAGTGGACGGCCGTGTCATCACGCGCGCGGTGGCGTTCAAGGCCTCGGCGCGGCGCGACGAGGCCACGCAATGCGATATCGTCACGCAACGCCCGGTGCCTGACCGAATCGATTTCGTCGCCGATCTTGCCGCCAATTGGGCGCGGCTTAGGCGGAAACCCGTGGCCGAGCGGCGTGTTGCGCTGATCCTCGCCAACTATCCCAATCGCGACGGCCGCATCGGCAATGGCGTGGGGCTCGATACGCCGGCCAGCACGGTCGCCGTGTTGCGCGCTATACAATCGGCGGGCTATCGGATCGAGGGTATGCCGACCGATGGCAAGGCGCTGATGGCTGCGCTGCTGGCCGGTCCCACCAATGCCCTGGCTGGACGGAACGTTCGTGTCGTCAGCGAGTCAATCCTGCTCACGGATTACATGGCGTTCTTCCAGTCGCTGCCGCGCACGGTGCAAGAATCCGTCACCGCGCGCTGGGGCAAAGCCGAGGACGATCCGCATTTCGTCGCAGGCGAAACCCATTGCGGCGATTTCGTCCTGGCCGCGATTCGTTTCGGCAATGTCGTGGTGGGCGTGCAGCCGGCGCGCGGTTATCACATCGATCCCGCATCCAGCTATCACGATCCGGCTTTGGTGCCGCCGCATGGATACCTCGCCTTCTATGCCTGGTTGCGCGAGCAGTTCCGCGCCGACGCCATCGTGCAAATGGGCAAGCATGGCAATTTGGAATGGTTGCCGGGCAAGGGCACGGCGCTCTCCGCCGACTGCTTCCCCGAAGCGGCGCTGGGTCCGCTGCCGCATTTCTATCCGTTCATCGTCAACGATCCCGGCGAGGGCAGCCAGGCCAAGCGCCGCGCCCAGGCCGTGGTGATCGATCACCTCACCCCACCGCTGACGCGCGCCGGCATGCACGGTCCGCTGGCCCGGCTCGAAATCCTGGTCGACGAATATTACGAGGCCGCCACGCTCGATCCGCGCCGCTTGAAGCCGCTGCGTGATGAGTTACTCGCGCTGCTGCGCACCACGGGCCTCGATCAGGATTGCGGCATTGCTGCCGACGAGCCGATTCCATCGGCGCTGAGGAAACTCGACAATCATCTCTGCGAGCTCAAGGAACTACAGATCAAGGACGGGCTGCACATCTTTGGCCGCTCGCCCGAGGGCTCGCCGCTGGCCGAGCTGATCGTCGCTATTGCTCGCGCGCCGCGCGGATCGCAGCCGGAGCAGGAATCATTATTGCGCGCTTTGGCGGCCGATCTCGCGCTCGGCTTCGATCCGCTGGATTGCGTTCTGGGCGACGACTGGATCGGGCCGAAGCCACAAGTGCTCGTCGACATCCCGCTAGGCTCAAACCAGGAGTTCGTCACCCCCGCGCAAGCGGGGGTCCACGGATCGATGGATTCCCGCTTTCGCGGGAATGACGAGGAAAATGGGACAAAGCGCGCTCTTTGGCGAACGAACGGCGACACCGTTGAAAGACTCGAGGCATTGGCGCTGGCGCTGGTTTCTGGTGCCACCGACATCCCCGACGCGACCTGGGTTCGCACCACTGCGGTGCTCAACTGGATCGAGCACAAATTGCGGCCATCCATCGCCAGCAGCGGCGCGGCCGAGATGGACGGGCTGCTGCGTGGGCTCGACGGGCGCTTTGTGCCGCCGGGTCCATCGGGCGCTCCCAGCCGCGGCCGACCCGAAGTGCTGCCGACCGGGCGCAATTTCTATTCGGTCGATACACGCGCGCTGCCCACGCCGGCCGCCTGGATGCTGGGCTGGAAGTCGGCGGCACTGCTGCTCGAACGCCATCGCCAGGATCATGGGGAATGGCCGCGCGCCATCGCGCTCTCGGCCTGGGGCACGAGTTGCATGCGCACCGGCGGCGACGATATCGCCCAGGCCCTGGCGTTGATCGGCGCGCGGCCGCGCTGGGACGACTCCTCGCGCCGCGTGGTCGGCTTCGAGATCCTGCCGGCCACGGTGCTGGATCGGCCGCGCGTCGACGTCACTTTGCGCGTCTCGGGATTCTTCCGCGATGCCTTCCCGGCGCTGATCGATCTGTTCGATTCGGCCGTGCGCGCCGTAGCCGAACTCGACGAACCCGATGCCACCAATCCGCTGGCCGCGCGGGTGCGTTCCGATGCCGCCGCGATGATCGCGTCAGGGGCCGCGCCGGCGGTCGCGCGCCGCCGTGCCGGATTCCGCGTGTTCGGATCGAAACCGGGCGCGTATGGCGCGGGGCTGCAAGCGCTGATCGATGAGAAGGGCTGGGACGGGCCCGACGATCTCGCCCGCGCCTACCTCGCCTGGGGCGGCTATGCCTATGGCGACGGCGCGCAAGGTGCTGCCGAGCGCGAGCTGTTCGCCGCGCGGCTCAGCGGTGTCGAAGCGGTGGTGCAGAACCAGGACAATCGCGAGCACGATCTGCTCGATTCCGACGACTACTACCAGTTCGAAGGCGGCATGGCGGCGGCCGTGCAAAGCCTCTCGGGCCGCGCGCCGGTCGTGTACCATCCCGATCATGCGCTGCCCGAACGCCCCCGCATCCGCACTTTGGCCGAAGAGATCGCTCGTGTCGTACGAGCGAGGGCCGCCAATCCGAAATGGATATCAGGCGTGATGCGCCACGGCTACAAGGGCGCGTTCGAAATCGCCGCCACGGTGGATTATCTGTTCGCCTTCGCCGCCACGACAGATGCGGTGAAGGACCATCATTTCGAGGCGTTGTTCGATGCCTATCTCGGCGACGAGGTTGTGCGCGCTTTCATCGCCGACGCCAATCCCGCCGCGCTCGCCGAAATCGAGGCGCGTTTCGCCGAGGCGGTCACGCGCGGATTGTGGCATCCTCGGCGCAACGATCTGCGCGAGAGATTGGAACGCGCGACTATAGGGAATCCTTCATGAGCGGCATGACCGAAGACGTCGAGCGCCACCACGAGAAAATGGCCAAGAAAAAAGCCGTGCGCGACCGCATGATGGAAAAGAAAACCATCGAGAAGGGGCTGCTTATCGTTCATACCGGCACCGGCAAGGGCAAATCCACCGCGGCTTTCGGCATGGCGCTGCGCTGCGTCGGCCATGGCAAGAAGGTGGGCGTGGTGCAGTTCATCAAGGGCGCCTGGGACACGGCCGAGCGGCGCGTGCTCAGTGGCTTCGCCGATCTCGTCACCTTCAAGGCGATGGGCGAGGGCTTCACCTGGGAGACGCAGGACCGCACTAGGGATGTCGCCGCGGCCGCGCGCGCCTGGGACGAGGCGGCGCGCATGCTGGCCGACCCAGAACTCGCGATGGTCGTGCTCGATGAAGTGAACGTGGCGCTGCGCTATGGTTATCTCGCGGTCGATCGGGTGCTGACCGATATCGCAGCGCGGCCGGCGCAAATGCATGTGGTTGCCACCGGCCGCGGCGCGCCCGAGGAATTGCTGGCGGCGGCCGATCTCGCCACCGAAATGACGCTGCTCAAACATCCGTTTCGCGACGGAATAAAAGCGCAACCGGGAGTGGAGTTCTGAGATGAAATTGATGATCGAGAGACCCCTCACCCCAACCCTCTCCCGCAAGGGGAGAGGGAGTGAAGTGTGCACGTTCCCTCTCCCTTTACGGGAGAGGGACAGGGTGAGGGTTGCGCTCGGAATGGGGGCGAAAGCGCTCTCATCGATTCTGCTTCTTTTCGCATTGCTGATGGTGTCCGAGCCCGCCCGCGCCCAGGTCGATCAGCAGCAGGTGGTCAACCGCTCGCTCGCCACGGTCGAGCGGCTGCGCTCGGACAACCAGTTCAAAACCACCTTCGATCCCTGGCTGGTCAAGGCGCGCGCGGTGTTGGTGGTGCCCGACCTCTACAAGGCCGGCTTCGTGCTGGGCGGCCAGTTCGGCAATGGCGCGCTCTTGGTGCGCGGCAAGGATGGAACCTTCAGCTATCCCGGCTTTTATTCCCTGTCGGGCGGCAGCGTCGGGTTGCAGATCGGCGCCGAGGATGTTTCGATCGTGTTCCTGATCATGTCCGAGCGCGGCCTCAATGCGGTGCTGCAGAACAAGTTCAAGATCGGCGGCGAGATGCAGATTGCCGTCTTCGTCGCCGGCGGCGGCGAGGAGGTCAACACGACAACCAATATGGACGCCGATATCCGCGCCTATGCGCTGGGCGCGGTGGGGCTGTTCGGAAGTCTCTCTTTGGAGGGCGCGGTGATCACGCCGCGCGATAGCTGGAACGAGTCCTATTACGGCAAATCGATCCCGTCGCGCGACATCGTGCTGGACGGCGCGGCAAAAAACCCCCAGGCCGACCAGTTGCGCGATTTCCTTGCCCACTGATCCTCGCCCTTCGGTCGACATATATGTCGACCGCCTTCCGGCGCCTCAGGGTGAGGATAACCAGAGTCCTCATGCTGAGGAGCGAACGTTAGTGAGCGTCTCGAAGCATGAGTCGGGACATCTGGCCGGACTGACTCCGGCCCTGATGATTCAGGGCACCGGTTCGAATGTCGGCAAATCGCTTGTCGTGGCCGGCCTGTGCCGCGCCTTCCACCGTCGCGGATTGAAAGTCGCGCCCTTCAAACCGCAGAATATGTCGAACAACGCGGCCGTCACCGAAGACGGCGGCGAGATCGGTCGCGCCCAGGCGTTGCAGGCGCGCGCCTGCGGTCTCGCGCCCAGCCGCCATATGAACCCGGTGCTGCTCAAGCCCGAAAGCGAGGGCGTGGCGCAACTGATCGTGCAGGGCAAGCGCGAGGCCCGCATGGGCGCCGCCGCCTTCCATGCCAAGAAGCCGCATCTGATGCCGCGCGTGCTGGAAAGCTTCGGCGAAATTTCGCGCGGCCGCGATCTCGTCATCGTCGAAGGCGCGGGCAGCCCGGCCGAAGTGAATCTGCGCGACGGCGATATCGCCAATATGGGTTTCGCGCTGGCCGCCAATCTGCCGGTGGTTCTCGTAGCCGATATCGATCGCGGCGGCGCCATCGCCTCGGTGGTCGGCACCCACGCGCTGCTAGAATTCGCCGAGCGGATGCGGGTGGCCGGCATCGTCATCAACAAATTCCGGGGCGATGCGGCGCTGTTCGCCCCGGCGCTCGACATCATCGCCGGGCGCACCGGCTGGCGCAGTTTCGGGGTCGTGCCCTGGTTCGAGGGCGCGAGCCGGTTGCCTGCGGAAGACTCCGTAGCGCTTTCTCAAACTCAACCCGTCACTCCCGCGAAAGCGGGAGTCCAGGAGAAGATGGATTCCCGCCCCTCGGCGGCTTCGCCGCCGAATCTTGGTTTGCGCGCGGAGCGCGACGGGAATGACGAAGAAAGAGCGGAGGCGAGTCCGATCCGTATCGCCATTCCGCGCCTTTCCCGCATCGCCAATTTCGACGATTTCGATCCGCTGGCCGCCGAGGCCGATGTCGCGCTCGAATTCGTCGAACCCGGCCGCGCGCTGCCCGGCGATGCCGATCTGGTGATTCTGCCGGGTTCGAAGGCGACCATTGCCGACTTGGCGTTTTTTCGCGCGCAGGGCTGGGACATCGATCTCGCCGCCCATGTCCGGCGCGGCGGGCGCGTGCTCGGCATCTGCGCCGGCTATCAGATGCTGGGGAAATCCGTGGCGGACCCCGGCGGCGTCGAAGGCCCGCCCGAAACCATTTCCGGCCTCGGTCTGCTCGACGTCGAAACCATAATGGCGCCGGAGAAAACGCTTCGCCCCGTCACTGGCGCGGCGCTGGGCCTGGTGATCCAGGGCTATGAGATGCATATGGGCGCGACGAGTGGCGCCGATACCGAAAGGCCAATGGTGATGTTGAAGGCAGACCCCCTCACCCCAGCCCTCTCCCACGGGGGGGAGAGGGAGCCGGATGCTGGCACAACGTCCCCTCTCCCCCTGCGGGAGAGGGACAGGGTGAGGGGTGATGGAGCGATCAGTCGCAATGGACTAGTCATGGGCTGCACGGTGCACGGGCTGTTCGCTGCCGACGGGTTCCGCCGCTGGTTCCTGTCCACGCTGCGGCCGGGGCGCCATTCGGGCCTGGCCTATGAGACGATGGTGGAAGACGCGCTCGATGCGCTGGCAGCGCATCTCGAAACCCACCTCGATCTCGATGCGCTGCTCGCGGTGGCCAAGGGCGAAGTCAGAATGCCGCCATTGCACGAACGCCCTCGCGCGCGGGGCTAGCGGTCACTTCGGTTTGATCACGGCGAATTGCCAAGCGCCGTCGGTCCGTTCCACTTTCGCCCGAAGCGTGAACGGCTTGCGGCCGTAGATCGCGGGATAGCGCATCGCCAGGTCGATGCGGTCGCCCGCCCAGCGCACCAGTTTCATCGCTTGCGGCGGCGTGTTGGCCTCGGCGCGGCGATCGGTGGCAGCCGCTTCCTTTCCGCTGACCCGATGGATCAATTCCGGCATCGCTCCGCCCTCGGCATCGCGTTCCCAGATCTCGATGGCGGGTCCTTTGGCCAACTGATTGTTGCTCAGGATGAGAATGAGATCGCCGCGCGGCGCAAACTGGGGCGGGCCGGGAAACACCAGGCCTTTGCCAGTGCGATCGTCGATCAGAATATAGTCGGTGCCCTCGTAATGGCCTTCGACCACGATATAGCTGTGCCGGCTCGGCAGCGCCGCCACCAGAAAGAATTGCTGGCAGTCGGACGACCGCGTGACCGACTTGCATTCCGTTCGGTCTTCGAGGCGAACGCCTTCCGGACCATCGGGCAGATCGAAGGTGAGGATCGGCCCCGCCCGTTTGACGTGGCCGTGGGCGGCGTCCAGCGCGCCCGGTTCAAGCGCCGCCAGCCGGCTGCTCTCCCCTTCGGCCGCGACATAGGCCACGATCTCTCGGTCTTCGCTGGCGGCGTCGGCATTGGCGATGCACGGTATCATCGCGGCCAGCGCGAACGACGCCATAAGGAAAATCGCCCCGCCAATTGGCCGCACGACGCTTGCTTTCATCGCTTCGTCCTTTATTTCGTCATGGCCGGGCTTGACCCGGCCATCCACGACTTTCTTTGTCTGCAAAGAGCAAGGAAGGCGTGGATGCCCGGCACAAGGCCGGGCATGACGACCTTGCTTCTGGTGGTATCAGCAAACGTCGCTATGAAAGTTGCTGAGTTTGAAGTACGCCGCGAACGCCGCCAGTGTGGTGAAATCTGTCAAGCAGGCAAACCATAGAAAAGTCACGATCCGTATTCTCTTGTCGAGCGCCGGGTCGCCCAGTCGGCGCCAACGCCCGCTGGCAACGAATTTGAAGGTGAGCCAATTGTTGATGAGCGAGTTGTTCAAAATCAAGCTCGGGCTGCCCAACTCGATCCATGTGGAGCGATGCACTCGCTTAAGGTAGCCCATCGTGACGCTGGCAGTGGCCAAGTAGGTCAGTGTGACAGCCATCCCACTCAGCCAAATCCAGAGAAATACATGGATAAGGGTAGGGACAAGGAGATTGTCAAAACATCCTTCGTTTTGCATTTCACATCTCCAGCCGGATCAGCGCGATCACGATCCCGGCGTTGAGCAGGCAGGCCACGCCCAGCAGATAGAGCGAGATGTGGATGTCGCCCGGCGTGGCGCGCGCGCGGCCCGCGCCGATCCATCCGGTGTCGACCACTTCGCCGCCATAGCGCCGGGGTCCGGCCAAAGCGAGATCGAGCGCGCCGGCCATCGCCGCCTCGGGCCAACCGGAATTGGGCGAGGCGTGCCGTCCGTGATCGCGCCACATGGTGCGCCAAGCCAGGCGCGGGCGGCCCTTGGGCACGAAGATCGCCGCGATCACGAGCAAGAATGCCGCCAG
>Ga0265313_10003835_pt1 | contig 11864 bp, 15 predicted proteins | sample 4123metaG_FD_203122 | JGI IMG/M metagenome (GOLD analysis project Ga0265313, IMG submission 203122) | Rhizosphere microbial communities from Carex aquatilis grown in University of Washington, Seatle, WA, United States - 4-1-23 metaG | ecosystem: Host-associated > Plants > Roots > Rhizosphere >...
GACGCAAGGGCTGGCGCCGGCGAAAAGCCACTGGGCGCGTAAGCTCGACACGCCGCCTTACTACGGCTATCCGCTGCGACCCGGCATCACCTTCACCTATCTCGGCGTGCGGGTGAACGAGGAGTCGCGCATGGTGATGACCGACAACAAACCATCGGCCAATATGTTTGCGGCGGGCGAGATCATGGCCGGCAATGTGCTGGGCAAGGGCTATCTCGCCGGCATCGGCATGACCATCGGTTCGGTGTTCGGGCGGCTCGCCGGGCAGGGGGCGTCGCATGCTCGCAACTGAAAATCTGCGCGAAGCCGACCGGCTGATGACGATCTGCAACGCCTGCCGCTATTGCGAGGGGCTGTGCGCCGTATTTCCGGCGATGGAGATGCGCCGGACTTTCAGCGATGGCGACCTCAATTATCTCGCCAATCTTTGCCACGGTTGCGGCGCCTGTTACACGGATTGCCAGTATTCGCCGCCGCACGAGTTCAACGTCAACGTGCCGGCGACGCTGGCGAAACTGCGCAACGACAGCTACGCCGCCTATGCTTGGCCGGGCGCCTTCGGCGGCGCCTTCGCGGCCAACGGCCTAGTCGTCACCTCGCTTGCGGCGCTGAGCATCGCCGGCTTCATCATCGGCTTCGTCGCCAATTCCGATCCGGCGGCACTGTGGTCACGCAACGCCGGCGACTTCTACAAGGTGATGCCGCATTGGGCGATGGTCGCGGTGTTCGGCGTGGCGTCGCTTTACGTCGTGCTGTCCTTCGTCATGAGCGCGCGCGCCTTCTGGCGGGACACCGCCGGCGACGAGCCGGTAGGCCTCGCCGCCATCGGCCGCGCCATCGCTGACTCGGCGCATCTTACCTATTTGCACGGCGGCGGAGGGGGCTGTACCAGCGAAACCAGCGAGCCCTCGCCACAGCGGCGCATCTACCACCACCTGACGTTCTACGGTTTTCTGCTTTGCTTCGCCGCGACCTGCGTTGCCACCGTCTATCACTACGCCTTCGGCTGGGAGGCGCCGTATCCGGTGTTCAGCGTGCCGGTGCTGCTCGGCATCGCCGGCGGCATCGGCCTGCTGGTCGGCCCCACCGGCCTGTTCGTGCTGCTGCGCCGGCGCGACCCGATCCTGATGGATTTACCGCGCCGCGGCCTCAACACCGCCTTTACCCACATGCTGACGCTGACCAGCCTCACCGGCTTCCTGCTGCTCATTTTGCGCGGCACCGGCGGCATGGGCATGCTGCTGGCCGTCCACCTCGGCGTCGTGCTTGGGCTGTTCCTGAGCCTGCCTTACGGCAAGTTCGTGCACGCGCTCTATCGCTTCGCGGCGCTGGTCAAATACGCGAGCGAGCGCAAGCGCGCGGCGTTCGTGGAGTAGCGCTCTATAGCGCCGCGACGGCCGAAATCTCGATCAGCAGCGGCTCCTGCACCAGCCGGTCGATCATCAACAGCGTGTTCGGTGGGTAGGCGCCGTTAGCGAACATCTTGGGGAATTCGCGCAGGCGATAGGCCATGAACTTCGGGATGTCCTGCGAGTGCACGAGGTAGGTCGTGAACTCGACGAGGTTGCCCCAGCCGGCGCCCTGGCTCTTCAGCGCCGCCTCGAGATTGGCGAAGGTCTGCGCGCATTGCGCGTCGAACCCCTCGGCGACCTTGCCGTCCTTGAAGGCGCCGACCTGTCCGGCGATGAACAGGAATTCCGACGCCTTGACCCGCGTCATCTGCGAGTATTGCCCGAGCGGCTTGCCGAGCGTGTCGGGATTGATGATCTTGATGTCCGCCATGACGCGCTCCCTCAGCCGACCTCGATGACCTCTTCCGGAAACTGGTGCAGCCGGTCGCCCGGCCCGTTGCCGCCGATCAGGTAGTTGTCGCACAGCCAGTTGAGATAGCCGGCGTGGATGTAGGTCGGGTGCACGACGATGTTCATGTCCTTCTCGATGGCCATCGGCTCGTCGTCGCGGATCAGCGGGCGCTCGACCAGATCGTAGCCCTGGCCGTGACAATAGAGCCGCGCTTCGCCGGGCCGGCCATTCTTCTTCATGAAGGCGTTGAAGGCGTCCCAGATGTCCTTGCACGGCGTGCCGGGCTTGAGGAGATCGAGCGTCATCTTGCGTGACGACTTGCAGAATTCGAGTTCGTCCTTCATCGCCTGCGGCACCTTGACGCCGACGACGCAGGAGCGGCCGAGCTCGGTGTACATGCCGCCCGGGCCGTTGTCCTCGACCAGCAGCGCGATCTGGTCGCCCCTCTGGATGACGCGGTTCTGCAGATGCTTGTTGGAGAACTTCGACGGCTTGCCGAGCGGCATCGAGGCGCAGAGATAGATGCCGTTCTCGCTGCCGTGCGACACGCTGTAGGCTTGCGCGATCGCCGCCACTTCGGTGTCGCGCATGCCGGGCTTCACCGCCGCAAACGCCGCGCGCATGGCGCCGTCCTGCATCGCCGCGGCGCGCTTGACCAGCTCCATCTCCTCCGCGCTCTTGATGACCTTGATCGTGTCGACCATGTCGGAGGCATCGACGAAGCGCGCCTTCGGGAACGCGCGCTTGATGTAATCGAGCATCGCGTAGGACATCTGGTAGGTGCCGACATAGCCGATGGTGGCATCGGCGAAGGGAACGAGCGCCTTGGCGGCAAGCTCCGGGTCGTAGTCCTTGGTGTAGTGCGCCGAGGCATAGCTCGGCGTCGTCGAGATGCGCTTGACGCCGCGCCAGCTGATGTCGCCCTGCGCGGTCGTCTCGCCGCCGCCGAACGGCCCCTGGCAGACCACCGTCATCTCGTCGTCGCGCGGGAACACCACCGTGTTCGGATAGCCGTTGGTCGCCGGCATGTCCGTGAAGTAGCGCACGTAGCCGCCCATGTGGTCGTTATTGTTCTGCATCAGCAGCACGTCGATGTTGTCGCGCGCCATCGCGGCGCGCACCGCCTTCCAGCGGCGCTCGAGTTCGGCGGTGGAAACCGGCGTGTTGAGACGTTCGGATAAAGCCATGGTTCACTCTCCCCAGGACGCAGGGCGCTTGACGATGTTGATCATAGACTTGAGAGCGCCGGCAAAATACTTGCGCATGTTGCCTTCGATGGTCGGCATGGCGCGATCCTCGTAGCCTTCCGAATAGCCGCCCTGGTGCGGAAAGCAGTGCAGGTTCTTGGTCTTCCACAGCGGGCTGTCGGACGGCAGCGGCTCCTTGGCGTAGACGTCGAGGGCAGCCCCGGCGATCCGGCCGGATTCGAGTGCCTTGATCAGCGCCGGCTCGTCGACCACGCCGCCGCGCGCCATGTTGATGACGAAGGCGCTCGGCTTCATGGCGGCGAGCAGTTTCTCGCCGATGATGTTGCGCGTCGCTGCGTCCAGCGGGATCAGCACCACGAGGTAGTCGAGCTCGGGCGCGAGCTTGAGCAAGTCCTCGCGCGGCACCATGCGGTCGAAGCCTTTCGACTGGCGCGGGCCCGACGAAATGCCGACGACCGTCATGTTGAAGGCCTTGCACATCGGCGCGAGATGCTCCGCGATCGAGCCGACGCCGAGAATGCCGACGGTCTTGCCGTCCAGCAGCGCCGCCGGCCAGCGTTCCCATGTGCTCTTGTCCTGCGCATGGACGACGCGCGGCATGTCGCGCGTCACCGACAACATGTAGGCGATGGTCGCCTCCGACATCGGGGCGCCGTGGATGCCGCGGATGTTGGTGACCAGCACCTCCGGGTTGAGCGAGGGCAGGTCAATGATGTTGTCGACGCCGGTGCCGAGCGCCTGGATCCATTTCAGCTTCCTGGCGTCACGCACGACGTGGTCCGCCATCGGCGGCGAGAAGCACAGCAGGATTTCGGTGTCGGCGATGAAGGGCTCGACCAGGCTGTGATGGCCGACCACGTTGATCGAGAGCTGCGGGAAGCGCTCGGTCAGCATGGCCTTGTAACGGGCCCGCATGGCTTCCTGGACTTCGGTGAGGATGAGAAGGTTGGGCATGGGTCGGCTGGTATAGCCCGTGAGCGTGAAAGGGGGGAAGGCGGAATTTTTGCCGCGTGCCGCGTGACCGCGCTCACGGGCTTGCGGTATGATGAAAGTCGGCGGCGAGAGGCGGCTCGGAGGCTCAAAAATGAACTCGATCCCGATCGACTGGGCAAGCGTGAACTGGGTCTATGTCGCCTTGCTGGCGGTCTTCGTGTTTATCTCGACGCTGATCGGCAACCTGCTGTCGCTCAACCATCGCGGCATCGGCGCCTTCCTGTCGGCGGTGCTGTTTGCCGCCGCCTTCGTGTTCTGGACCTATTATCCGCACGGCTTGCCGCTGCCGACCTCGCTGACGGTCGCCAAGGCCCCGCCGGCGCCATCCGCACCGCCGCCGGTTGCACCGGCTCCGGTCCGCCCGTCGAACCCGGTCACCGACGTGACCCCGCCGCCCAATCCCCGCTAGGTCCGGTCTTTCGCTGCAGCGCAAGACGATGTAAATCGAAGGGGAAGCTGGGGGAGTGGGTGGAGTAGCATGAAGAAAGTCTATCCCAACGCGAAAGCCGCGCTGGACGGTATTCTCAAGGACGGCATGTTGGTGGCGTGCGGAGGCTTTGGCCTGTGCGGCATGCCCGAAACGCTGATCCGGGCGCTGCGCGATTCAGGGGTGAAGAACCTGACCTGCGTGTCGAACAACGCCGGTATCGACGGCGCAGGCCTTGGGCTGCTGCTGGAGACGCGGCAGATCAAGAAGATGATCGCGTCGTACGTTGGCGAGAACAAGCTGTTCGCCCAGCAGTTCCTGGCCGGCGAGCTCGAAATCGAATTCAACCCGCAAGGTACGATGGCCGAGCGGCTGCGCGCCGGCGGCGCCGGCATCCCGGCCTTCTTCACCAAGACCGGCGTCGGCACGGAAATCGCCAAGGGCAAGGAAGAGCGCACCTTCGACGGCGAGCGCTACATCATGGAGCGCGGCATCGTGCCCGACCTGTCGCTGGTGCACGCCTGGATGGGCGATACCGAAGGCAACCTCGTTTATCGCAAGACCGCCCGCAATTTTAACCCGCCGATGGCGACCGCCGGCAAGATTACGGTAGCCGAGGTCGAGCATTTGGTGAAGCCGGGCGAGTTGAACCCCGACGCCATCATCACGCCCGGCGTCTTCGTGCACCGCATCGTGCACGTTGGCGACGCCGAGAAACGCATCGAGGTGCGCACCGTGCGCAAGCGCCCCGCACCCGCCGGCACAGGAGGAGATGTCTGATGCCCTGGACCCGCGATCAAATGGCCGAACGCGCCGCCAAAGAATTGCGCGACGGCTTCTACGTCAATCTCGGCATCGGCATCCCGACGCTGGTGTCGAACTACATCCCCGACGGCATGAGCGTTCAGTTGCAGAGCGAGAATGGCATGCTCGGTTTCGGCCCGTTCCCCTACGAGGGTGACGAGGATCCGGACCTGATCAACGCCGGCAAGCAGACCATCACCGAAATCCCGACCACCAGCTATTTCTCGAGCGCCGATTCGTTCGCGATGATCCGCGGCGGCCATATCGACATCGCGCTGCTCGGCGCCATGCAGGTGGCGGAGAACGGCGATCTCGCCAACTGGATGATCCCCGGCAAGATGGTGAAGGGCATGGGCGGCGCCATGGACCTCGTCGCCGGCGTCAAGAAGGTCGTCGTCATCATGGAGCACGTCGCCAAGGCCAAGGACGGCAGCATCGACCGCAAGCTGCTGCACAAGTGCACGCTGCCGCTGACCGGCACCGGCGTCGTCGACATGGTGATCACCGATCTCGGCGTCTTCGGTATCGACAAGAAGCACGGCGGCATGACGCTGATCGAGCTTGCGCCCGGCGTCACGCTCGACGAAATCACAAAGAACACCGAGGCGAGCTTCAAGATCGATCCGAAGCTCAAGCACTGAGCTCGGACGCGCTCGCGTCGAGGAACTCGGCGCCCGCCAACGGCGGGCACAGCGGCCTTTTCCGTGGCCTTGTCCAAGGGCCCGCCCGCGCCCAGATACATCCAGCCGCGCGGTGAAAGGGCTGATGAATGTCTGATTTCGACCAGGAAATGGACCGCTTTCAGGACCATTTGCCGGATTGGGCGAGCCGCAATCTTGGTCGTCTGCGTCGCCCGCGCGCGGTGTGGGTACGTGTTCCCGCCGGTATAGCGCTCACCGGCGGCGGCGTCTTCAGTGTCCTGCCCGGACTCGGCCTCTGGATGTTGCCGATTGGGCTGGCGCTGCTCGCGCAGGACGTGCCGGTGATGCAACGCCCGCTCGCGCGTGTCCTGAATTTCACCAATGGCAAGATCGACACTATGAAGGTGCGCAAGGCAGCCAAGCGTGCGCGCTCCGCCTCGTCCGCCAAAAAGCCCTAGCTCGCCAGCCTGATCAATTTCTTGCCGAGGTTCTCGCCGCGGTAAAGTTCGGCGATGGCGCCGGGGCAATGCTCGATGCCGTCGCTGATCTCCTCGCGATAATTGAGCTTGCCGGCGCGCACCCAGTCGGCAAGACGCGCCACCGCTTCCTCGTAGCGGTGCGCGTAGTCGAAAATCATCAGTCCACTCATGCGGGCGCGCTTGACCAGAATGTGGCGCTCGACGCGAGGACCCTGCGGCCACGGCTCCCAGCTCGACACCGACGCCGTGCCGCAGACGACGACGCGCGCGTTGAGCGCGAGCTGCGCGTAGACGGCATCGCTGATCGCGCCCGCGGTGTTGTCGAAATAAACGTCGACGCCGCGCGGGCAGGCCTCGCGCAAGGCCTTGGCGACGTCGCCGGCCTTGTAGTCGATGACCGCGTCGTAGCCGAATTCGTCGCGGCACAGTTTGCTTTTCACCGTCCCGCCGGTGATGCCGACGGTGCGGCAGCCCATCAGCTTGGCGATCTGCCCGACCGCCGAGCCGACGGCGCCGGCCGCGGTCGAAACCACCACCGTATCGCCGGGCTTCGGCTCGCCCAGGTCGAGCAGGCCGAAATAGGCGGTGAGGCCGTTGAGCCCGAGCACGCCGAGCGACAACGACAAAGGCAGGTCGGTCTCCTTCACTTTGCGGGTGATGTTCGAGCCGTCCGACACCGCGAACAGCTGCCAGCCGAGCATGCCCATCACCTTGTCGCCCTCGGCGTAGCCCGCGTGCTTGGAGGCGGTGACGGTGCCGGCGCTGAACGCGCGCATCACGTCGCCGATGCCGACCGGCTGCGAATAATTGGCGACCGCGCTGACCCAGCCGCGCATCGCCGGCTCGACCGACAGGAACTCGTTGCGCACCAGGAACTCGCCGTCGCGAAGGGCCGGCACCGGCGCCTCGGCCAGCGTGAAATTCTCCGCCTGCGGGATGCCGGCGGGCCGCGACTTGAGCAGGACTTGGCGATTGATCTGCGGCGGCATGACAGGGGGCGGGAGCGTCTTTGCTGTTGTCGCGACCCTAGCACGTTAGAGGCCGCTTTTCCGGTCCCTATTTGATTTTTGGCCTGCACCCGTTACAGGATCGGGGTAACGAAAATTCGGGGGAAACGACATGCTCTCCGCAGCAGAACGAGCCAAGGCCGCCGACATTTTGATGGAGGCGCACAAAACGAAGAAGCAGGCGGTGCAACTCACCGCCACCTTCCCGAACATCACCATCGACGATTCCTACGCGATCTCCACCGAGGTCGCGAACCGCAAGATGAAGGCAGGCGCCAAGCTGATCGGCCACAAGGTCGGTCTGACCTCGAAGGCGATGCAGCGCTCGTCGATGATCGACGAGCCGGATTTCGGCTACATCCTCGACGACCAGATGATCGGCGACGGCGCCAAGGTGAAGCACGCTGACTACTGCAAGCCGCGTGTCGAGGTCGAGCTGTGCTTCGTCATGGGCAAGCGCCTTCTCGGCCCCGGCGTCGGCCTCGCCGAAGTGCTGCGCGCCACCGAGTACGTCATCCCGGCGATCGAGATCGTCGACGCCCGCATCCAGGATCAGCGCAAGATCTGCGACACCGTCGCCGACAACGGCGCCGCGGCGGGCATCGCGCTCGGCGGCCGTCCGGTCGGGCCGATGGACGTCGACCTGCGCTGGGTCGGCGGCATCATGTACCGCAACTCCGAGATCGAGGAGACCGGGCTCGCCGCCGGCGTGCTTGGCCATCCGGCGCTCGGCGTTGCCTGGCTCGCCAACAAGCTCGGCAGCGTCGGCACCGCGCTCGAGCCGGGGCACCTGGTGCTCGCCGGCTCCTTCACCCGCGTCGTGTTCGCGCAGAAGGGCGACACGCTGCACGCCGATTTCGGCCCGCTCGGCGGCATCGCCATCCAGTTCGTTTGAGGATCAGTCCCATGGCTGAATTGCAACCCAACGCCTTCAAGCACGCGATCGCCGCCGGCAAATTGCAGATCGGCCTGTGGTCGAGCCTGTGCAGCAACATCGCCGCCGAAATCGTGTCCGAATCCGGCTTCGACTGGCTGCTGCTCGATACCGAGCATTCGCCGAACGAAATCCCCGACCTCGTGCAGCAATTGCAGGCGGTGCAGCGCGGCACCGCGACGCCGATCGTGCGCCCGGCCTGGAACGACGCCGTGCTCGCCAAACGCATCCTCGACATCGGCGCGCAGTCGCTGCTGTTCCCCTACGTGCAGAACGCCGAGGAGGCGCGCCTCGCGGTTGCTTCGACGCGCTACCCGCCGCAGGGCATCCGCGGCGTGTCGGTTGCCGCCCGCGCCAGCGGCTACGGCCGCACGCCGGGCTACCTGACCAAGGCCAACAGTGAGATCTGCGTGCTGGTGCAGGTCGAGACCCGCGTGGCGCTGAGCGAACTCGACGCCATCGCCCGCGTCGAGGGCGTCGACGGCGTGTTCATCGGGCCGTCCGATCTCGCCGCCTCACTCGGCCATCTCGGCAACCCGGCCCATCCCGAGGTACAGAAGGTGATCGAGGAATGCGGCCGCCGCCTGCGCGCGCTCGGCAAGCCGGCCGGCATCCTGACCGGCAACGAAGAGGAAGCTCGGAAATATATTTCCTGGGGCTACCTGTTCGTTGCCGTCGGCGCCGATGTCGGGCTATTGCGCGGCGCCGCCGATACTCTGGCCAAGAAGTTCAAGTCCTGAGCCGTCCTTGAGCGCTTTGCGCTAAATCAAAGCCGCCGGCCCCGCCCGCGCGATAGTCGCGCGGGAAACCAAGGAGGCCGGCATGGCGGTTCAGCCCGAACCCCTTCACGACATCGCGCATCTCGGCAGCGTCGAATTGTTCACGCCGGTGCCGGACAAGAGCCTGTGGTACTTCCGCGACCTGCTCGGCATGGAGCCGGTGCATGAGACGGCGGAATCCGTCTATCTGCGCGGCTACGGCGATTACGCGACCTCCACCCTCAAGCTCACCGCCTCCGGCGATCCCGGCGTCGGCTGCATTTCCTGGCGCGCGACCAGCCCGCAGGCGCTCGAGCGCCGCGCCAAGGCAATCGAGGCGGCTGGTCTCGGGCTCGGCTGGACCAACGGCGATTTCGGCCGCGGCCGCTCGTATCGCTTCCGCGATCCCGACGGCCACCGAATGGAGATTTATTACGAGGAGCAGAAGTTCGTTGCCCCGCCGCAGCTGCATTCGACGCTCAAGAATTTGCCGCAGAAGTTCACCGGCCGCGGTGCCGGCGTGCGGCGCGTCGATCACCTTGCCTTGCTCGCCAAGGACGTCGAGGCCAACCGCAAGTTCGCGCAGGACATCCTCGGCTTCCAGCTGCGCGAGCAGGTCCGCTACGACAAGGGCAAGACCGAAATCGGCTCGTGGATGAGCCCGACCGCAATCCATCACCAGCTTGCCTATGTGGTGGACGTGAAAGCCGCGCACGGCCGCCTGCATCACTTCTCGCTGTGGGTCGACAATCGCGACGACGTGCTGCGCGCGGCCGATATCCTCACCGAGAACGGCATCTTCATCGAGGCCGGCCCCTCCAAGCACAACAACTCGCAGGGCTTCTACCTCTACACCTACGAGCCGGGCGGCAACCGCGTCGAGATCTACTCCGGCAGCTTCCTGGTGGTGGCGCCCGACTGGGAACCGGTGACCTGGGACGAGGAAGAGCGCGGCACCGGCACTTACTGGGGCGCCTCGCTGCCGCCGAGTTTCATCGAATACGCGACGCCGAACGTGACGACCGAGAACGCGGCGCGCGCGCCGGAATTCCCGGTGTTCTTTTAAGAGGAATAGTGACAATGGCCCTGCCACCCCGGATCGATATCAAGGCCGTGCGCGACAAGATCGGCCCTTACGCCGACACGACGGCGACCATGGACGAGCGCAGCGCGATCTATCGCGACCTCATCGGCTTCGTGCCGCCGCGGATCGAGGCGCGCATGGCGGTGACCGGCGCGCTCGATCCGGAGTTGCTCGAGCTGCAGGAGCGGATGCGCGAGCACGCGATGTATCCGGGCTGCTTCGACATCCCGACCGCGCAGCTCATGCTGTTCGGCATGCTGCTGATGGACGGCAGCGACGCGGCGCAACTGCACGCCATCGCCGCCCGTCGCGCCGGCGCCACCTTCGAGGAGCTGCAGGCTGTGGTCAGCCTCTGCTTCCTGTTCCGCGGTCTGCCCGCGGCCAATCGAGGGGCCGAAATCCTGGCCAATCTCGCCAAGCGCGAGACCGAGGCGGCGGCCGCTTGAGTCGGCTGCGGCCCGCTACAGGCTGTTCAAATCAATAGCGAATCAGCTACACAAGTTATCCACAGGTAACGGTGGCGTCTTTGTGCAATTGCCGGTCGTCGCCCGCGCCCTCAGATTCCTGACATCGCGGCGGATCGGACTCATGCCTTGGGCCCGTCATGCCGCCAGTTTCTTCGCCGCTCGATACCGTCGCCCGCAAATGGAGCGCGCTTGCCGAGCGGCGGCTTGCCTATTACGTCGACCTCTACCGCAGCGGCCGCTGGAAGCACTATTACACCGAGAAGGAACTTGCGGTGCGCATGCTCGACGTGATCAAGGCGGCAAAGCAATGGGCGGACCTCGCATCGCCGCGGCGCAACGACAAAGACGACCTGCGCCCGGCCGCATGAGGCATGCCCGGAAAATTCTCGCTACCGTTGTCGGGTTGCTGTTCCTGATCGCGCCGCGAGCCGCCGCTCAGGATCTCAAGCTTGGCGAAGCGCTGCTCACCAAGAATTGCGGGCCGTGCCACGCCGTCGGCCGCAGCGGCGATTCACCGCGCAAGGAAGCGCCGGCGTTCCGCACGCTGAGCCAGCGCTATCCGATCGAATCCCTTGAAGAGGCGCTGGGCGAGGGCATCATTACCGGGCACCCTGATATGCCGGAATTCAGTTTTGACGCCGATCAAGTCGGTGCCATCATTGCCTATCTGAAATCAATCCAGCAGAAGTAACGCCCCGCCAGACTTGTTCCCCGAGAGTTGTGCCAATGACCAGTGCTTTGTTCTCGCCCGCGAAGCTTGCCGGCCTCGAGCTTGCCAACCGCATCGTCGTCGCGCCGATGTGCCAGTATTCCGCCGACGACGGCTGCGCCAACGACTGGCATATGATGCACCTCGGCATGCTGGCCAATTCCGGCGCCGCGCTGGTGGTGGTCGAGGCGACCCACGTCGAGCGCCACGGCCGCATCACGCACGGCTGCATGGGGCTTTACTCCGACGACAACGAGCTCGCGCTCCAGCGCGTCATCGCGCAATGCCGCCGCGCCGGCACGGCGGAGTTCGGCATCCAGATCGCGCATGCCGGCCGCAAGGCCTCGGCGCAGAAGCCGTGGGACGGCGCCAAGGCGCTTGGGCCGGGCCAAGACCCGTGGCCGACCTTTGCCGCGTCGCCGCTGCCGTGGGGCGAAGGCTGGCACGTGCCGCGCGAGGCGACCGAAGCCGACCTCGAGCGCGTGCGCAACGCCTTCGTGGCGTCGACGCAGCGCGCGCTGCGCATCGGCTTCGACGAGATCGAGCTGCA
>Ga0265313_10003837_pt1 | contig 11856 bp, 7 predicted proteins | sample 4123metaG_FD_203122 | JGI IMG/M metagenome (GOLD analysis project Ga0265313, IMG submission 203122) | Rhizosphere microbial communities from Carex aquatilis grown in University of Washington, Seatle, WA, United States - 4-1-23 metaG | ecosystem: Host-associated > Plants > Roots > Rhizosphere >...
CTATTGGCCGAGCTTAGGCCGGTGCCGGGCGCGACGGCGACGCGCGAGGCCGGACCCCTGGGCCGGCTCGCCGACAAGCTGGAAGGCTTGATCGCCGCGGAGCGCGAGTTGTTCCAGCGACGCACGCCCAAGTCCCAGGCTCTGCTCGCCCGGGCCCGGGGTTCCATGCCGTCGGGCGTGCCCATGCCCTGGATGGCAGGCCTTTATCCCCATGATCCCGTCTTCGTCGCCAGCGGCCGCGGCTCGACTTTCGAAGACATCGACGCCAACCGCTACGTCGATTTCAACCTGGTCGACCTCGCTGGCGCGCTGGGTTTCGCGCCAGCCCCGGTGGTGGAGGCGGTGAAGCGGCGAATGGATCTGGGCAGCTCGTTCCTGCTGCCGACCGAGGACGGCGTGGTCGCGGCAGAGCTTCTGAAGCAGCGCACCGGTTTGCCGTTCTGGCAGTTCACCGGCTCGGCCACCGTCGCCAACACCGAGGCCCTGCGTCTCGCCCGCTTTGTCACCGGGCGCGAGCGCTTGCTGATGTTCGAGGGAAAGTATCACGGCCACGGCGACGACATGCTCGTCTCCAGCGAGACCGGGGCCGAGCAGGCCGAACTCCTCGGCCTGCCCAAGGGGATCGAGGGCAAGGCCCGGACCGTGCCGTTCAACGACCTGGCGGCGTTGGAGCGTGCGCTCGCCGAGGGCGACACGGCCTGCCTGATGGCTGAGCCGATGCTCACCAATTGCAACATCGTGTTTCCCGGCGAGGGATTCTGGCCCGAGGCGCGCCGGCTCCTGGACCGGGCCGGCGTCCTTCTCGTCATCGACGAGGCCCATACCCACAGCTTCGCCTATGGCGGCCTCACCCGTCTCTGGGCGCTGAAGCCCGACATCCTCGTGCTCGGCAAGGGTCTCGGCTCAGGCGTTCCCTTCGCCGCCTACGGCGTCAGTGCGCCGCTTGCCTCCGCCATGGAGAAGAACCTCTATCTCGATCCGCAATGGACCGGGCTTGCGCTTGGCGGCACGACCTATGGCAGCGCCATGGTGCTGGCCGCCGCCCGGGCCGCGCTCGAATCCTGCCTCGGGGAAGAAGACTGCGCGCGGGTTGCGGCGCTCGGCCGGCGCCTCGCCTTCGGCCTGCAGGCGGTGTTCGACCGGCATGAGCTCGACTGGCGGGCGCCGGTCATCGGCGGGCGCTCCGGCTGGGTCTTGGGGCCGGACCTGCCGCGCAATGCGGCGGAGTCGCGGGCAGCCATGCATCACGGCTTCGCCGCGTCGCGCAAGCTGTTCTTTGCCAATCGAGGCGTCTGGGATGCCATCGCCAGCGCCGGGCCGGGCTGCTCCTTCCAGCATGACGAGACGGACGTCGACCGCTATCTCGAGGTCGCCGACGCCTTCCTCGCTGCGCTCGCCGGCCGAGGCTGAGCCAGTCAGGGCCGTATCGCGGTCAGTCGAACACCGCCCAGGCTGCCGTTGTCATAGAGGCGTGCGATGACGGCGTAGAAGAGTTCCTGGGCTCGGTAGGCGTCTTCGCCGTGGACCTGGGCATAGGCCGCGTGGCCGGCTCGCCACGCGGCAAGGCGCTCGGCGGCATAGGGTGCCCAGTCGCCGGTCAGATCGGTGGTGGTCGCGTCGCGAAAGCCCGCGGTCCGCAAATCATCGACATAGCCGGCGGCGCTGGTGACCGTGATGCCATAGACGATTTGGCGCAAGTCGCGTTCATCCTCGGCGGAGAACGGCGCCCGCATGCAAAGATCCTCGAAATAGCATCCGCCGCCGGGGCGAAGCGCATGAGCGAACCGGGCGAACAGTCGCGGCCGGTCGGGAATGTGCAGGATCGCAAGCCAGCTCACGACGGCATCGAACGTTGCTTCGGGCAGCGGATAGGAGAGCGCGTCGCCACAGATATGCGTGACCTTGGCTTCGAGCCCGCAGTGGCGGGTGAGATCGAGGCCGATCCCATGCAGATCCTGCTGAAGCTCGAGCGCCAGGACGTGGCAGCCGGTCGTATGGGCAAGGAAGCGCGCCGGCCCGCCGATGCCCGAACCGACATCGAGCACGCGGCTCCCGGGCCCTAGTCCAAGCGCCCTGGCCGCGGTGGCGACGGCGTCGGTGCCGTGATAGTGCCACTGGTCCAAAGGGAAAAGCTTGTCGGGCGGAATCGGATCACGGGGGCCGATGCCCAGGGCCGCCAGCCCCCGCTCAATGCGATCGAGATTGGTGTAGAGCGGCATAGCCGCGATTTCGGGTTGGCCGCTCATGGCGATTCTCCTCCGGAGCGCAGCATAGCCGCGTGCGGGAAGATGGCCTACTCCGCGTGGTCGAGGGCGTAGCCGGCGGCGCGCACGGTGCGGATCAGGTCCTTTTCCACCTCGGCATTGATCGCCTTGCGCAGGCGCCGGATATGGACGTCCACGGTGCGCGGCTCGACATAGACATCGCGGCCCCAGACCATGTCGAGAAGCTGCTCGCGGCTGAAGACCCGGCCCTGGTTCTCCAGGAGATGGCGCAGCAGGCGGAACTCCGTCGGCCCCAGATGCACCTCGCGGCCGTTGCGCCGGACCCGATGGGAGGCGAGATCCATGATCAGGTCCTGGTACTGGAGCGTCTCGCCTTCGCGCTCGGGCCGGGCCCGGCGCAGCACGGCGCGCACCCTGGCAATGAGCTCGCTGGGGGAGAAGGGCTTGGTCACATAGTCGTCGGCGCCGGCATCGAGGCCGCGCAGCTTGTCCCCTTCCTCGCCGCGGGCCGTCAGCATGACGATGGGGAGGCGCCGGGTCTCGGGCAGGCGCCGGAGCTGCCGGCAGACCTCGATGCCCGACATCAGCGGCAGCATCCAGTCGAGCAGGACCAGATCGGGCATCTGCTCGGCGATCTGCAGCATCGCCTCTTCGCCGTCGCGCGCCTCGGCGACGCGGAAACCCTCGCGTTCCAGGTTGTAGCGCAGCAGCGTGACGAGGGCGGCTTCGTCCTCGACGACCAGGATCAGGGGAGCCTGTTTCATGCCTTCTCCTCCGGTGGATTGACCACGGCGAAACTGGTTCGGTCGCTCTTGGGACGGCTCTCGGCGATGTCCTCGCCGCGGACCAGGAAATGGACGATCTCGGCGATGTTGGTGGCATGGTCGCCGATGCGCTCGATGTTCTTGGCGATGAACATCAGATGGGTGGAAGGGCCGATGTTGCGCGGATCCTCCATCATGTAGGTCAGCATCTCGCGGAACAGGCTGTTGTACATGTCGTCGACGTCCTGATCGCGCTTCCAGGCCGCCACTGCCTTGTCCGCGTCCTTGGCGCCATAGGCATCCAGCACATCCTTGATGATCTGCTGCACCAGCCGGCCCATGCGGGCGATGCCACCGACCGGGCGCATGGGCGGGCTCTGAGTCAGCGCGATGGCGCGCTTGGCGACATTGGCCGCATAGTCGCCGATGCGCTCGATGTCGCTGGAGATCTTGAGGGCCGCGACGATCTCGCGCAGATCCTGGGCCATGGGTTGGCGCAGGGCCAACAGGCGGATGGTGTGGGTGGAGATCTGGCGCTCGAGGAGGTCGATCTTCGAATCGCCCTGGACGACCCGGCCCGCCTGCTCGGCGTCCCGGGCGACGAGGGCCTCGATCGCCGAATGGAGCTGGGCCTCGGCCAGGCCGCCCATCTGGGCCACCATTTGGCTGAGGCGATTAAGTTCTTCGTCGAAGCTCTTGACCGTATGCTCGATGGACATCCTGTCGCTCCTGACCGGTCCGCCCCTGACCCGCGGACCCGTGAAGTCAGTTCCTAGCGCCCATTGGCGGATGAATTACTACGGATTTATGACAATATAATGACCACGCCAGATATGGCGTTTTCCCGATCCATTGAGCCCCGCTATTGCGTCCTACGCGGCCGAACGGGCACCGGCGGAGACCCGTTCGGCAACCGGGAGATAGACCGTGAATCGGCTGCCCTTGCCGAGCTCGCTGTCGATTTCCAGCGCGCCGCGATGGCGGCTGACGATGTGCTTGACGATCGCAAGCCCGAGGCCGGTGCCGCCGAGGTCGCGGGAGCGCGCGGTGTCGACGCGATAGAAACGCTCCGTCAAGCGGGGCAGATGCTCCTTGGGGATCCCGTCGCCCCGGTCGACCACGCTGATGGCGACGGCCGGTCGCGCCGGGGTCATGGCCGCGGCCGGGGGGCAGGGCCTGGCCTCGATGCTGACCGGCATGCCGGCCTTGCCGTATTTGATCGCGTTGTCGATCAGGTTCTGGAACAGCTGCACCAGCTCGTCGGAGTCGCCCTGCACCGGGGGCAGGGCGGCCATGCCGGCCGGCAGCTCGATGCGCATGCTGCGGGCGTCGGCCTTCATGGCCAGGCTGTCGGCCACGCCCGCCAGGACTTCGTCGAGGCGCACGGTGCCGGTGGGCACGCTGTGCTCGTTCAGCTCGATGCGCGACAGGGACAGGAGATCGGCGACCAGACGGGCCATGCGCCCGGCCTGCTCCTGCATGATGCCGAGGAAACGGGCACGGGCCTGGCTGTCGTCCTTGGCGGCACCCCGCAGGGTCTCGATGAAGCCCACCAGGGTTGAGAGCGGCGTGCGCATCTCGTGGCTGGCATTGGCGACGAAATCGGCGCGCAGACGATCGGCCCGGACCATCTTGGTTACGTCCTGGAACAACAGCAGGGTCATGGCGGTCTCGCCCGCGGTGGCGGGGAGCGGCAGGACCTGGGCAGCGAAATGGCGTTCCACCGGCACGGGCATGGTGAACTCGACCGTCTCCGCCGGATCGCCCAGCAGGATCCGGTCGATGGCCTCCAGCAGCTCCGGCTGGCGCAGCACGCCCACGATGTCGCGGCCCTGGAGCGGGCCGCCGTAGAGCGCTTCCGCGGCGGGGTTGGCGAGCCTGAGGCGCATGTCGCTGTTCACCAGCAGGAGCGGGTCGGGCAATTGGGCGAGGATTCGTTCGGCCAGCGCCGCGTGGGCGGCGAGGGACTGCTCCCTTTCGCGCAAGGCGCCGAGCGCCCCGGTCAGCGCCGGCGCCAGCGTCGGATCGAGGGCAAGCGGCTCCGCCGCGGGCGGGTTCGCCGCCTCTCCCGCCGCGACCGCGCGGGCATAGGCGCTGAGCGCGCTCAGGTGCCGAAGATGCCCGAGCAGCAGCCAGGAAAGCCCGGCCATCATGACGAGGATGGCAGCGAGGCCGGCGAGGGGTGGGAGCCCGGCGAAGGCGATGAGACCCAGCATCGCTGCCGTCCCCGGCAGTGCTGCCAGCGCCAGCGCTGCGAGCAGACGTCGGGTCGGCGGCATCGGAGGACGAGGCGGCATCGGCATTCAGTCCGTCGTCGAACTCGCGATCATGCCGCTATTCTATAGTCGATCGGCCGCCTTTCGCGCGACGGCGGAAATGCGGCAGTACGGTGACGCCTCGGAGTCGTTCAGGCTGCGGTACCCAAGGCGGCGAGCGCTGCGGCGGTGACGATTTCGGTGACCGTGGCGCCCATCTGGACGATCTGGGCCGAGTGGGCGAGCCCGCAGAGCACCGGGCCGATCACCGTGCCGCCGCCCAATTGCTGTAGGAGCTTGGACGATATGGCGGCACTGTGCAGGGCCGGCATCAGCAGGACGTTGGCCGGCCCCGTCAGCCGGCAGAAGGGATAGACCTGGCGCATCAGCTCGAAATCGAGCGCCACGTTGGGCTGCATCTCGCCGTCATATTCGAAATCCACCTGCCGGCAATCCAGCAGGCGCACGGCCTCGCGCACCCGCTCCATCCGCTCCATGGGCGGATTGCCGAAATTCGAGAAGGAAAGCAGCGCCACCCTGGGCTCATGGCCGAGCAGGCGCGCCATGGCGGCGGATTGGACGGCGATGCCGGCCAGTTCCTCGGCCGTCGGCAGCTCATGGACGGCGGTGTCGGCGAGCAGCACCGTGCGTCCCCGGGCGATGACGACCGAGAGCCCGAACAAAATCGCGCCCGAAACCGGATCGATGACGCGGCGGATCTCGTCCAGCGTGTCGGCGAAGCTCCGGGTGACGCCGGTCACCATGGCGTCGGCATCGCCCTCGGACACCATGCAGGCCGCGAAGACGTTGCGGTCCTGGTTCACCATGCGCTGGCAGTCGCGGCGCAGCGCGCCGCGGCGCTGGAGGCGGTTGTAGAGGGCCTCGGTGTAATGGGGATTGCGGTTCGACAGCCTGGCGTTGGTGATCTCCAGGCCGTTGGCGTCGCCCAGCCCGGCCTGCTTCATCGTCGCCAGGATGCGTTCCTCGCGCCCCACCAGCACCGGCGCGCCGTAGCCGGCGTGATGGAAGGCGACGGCGGCGCGGATCACCTTCTCCTCCTCGCCCTCGGCGAAGACGACCCGGCGAGGGTTGTTGCGCACCCGCTCCAGGATCAGGCCGAGGCTCGCCGCCGTCGGATCGAGGCGGGCCGAAAGCTCCGACTTGTAGCCGTCCATGTCGAGGATGGGACGCCGCGCGACCCCGCTCTCCATCGCCGCCCTGGCGACGGCGGTGGGCAAGGCACAGATGAGGCGCGGATCGAAGGGCACGGGAATGATGTAGTCGGGCCCGAAGCGCAGCCTTCGCCCGGCATAGGCGGCATCCACCTCGTCGGGCACGTCGGCCCGCGCGAGGCCGGCGAGCGCATGGGCGGCCGCGATCTTCATCTGCTCGTTGATGGTGGACGCGCGCACGTCGAGAGCGCCGCGGAAGATATAGGGAAAGCCCAGCACGTTGTTGACCTGGTTCGGATAGTCCGACCGGCCCGTGGCCACGATGGCGTCCTTGCGCACGACGCGGACTTCCTCCGGGGTGATCTCCGGGTCGGGATTGGCGAGCGCGAAGATGATCGGCTTCGGCGCCATGCCCGCGACCATGGCCTGGCTCATCGCCCCCTTGGCCGACAGCCCGAAGAAGACATCGGCATCCTTCAGGGCCTCGGCCAGGCTGCGCGCCTTGGTGCGCGCCGCATGGGCGGACTTCCATTGGTTCATGCCCTCGGTGCGGCCCTGATAGATGACGCCCTTGGTATCGACCAGGATGCAGTTGTCGTGGGGCAGGCCCATGGTCTTGATCAGCTCGACGCAGGCGATGGAAGCGGCGCCGGCGCCGTTCACCACCATCTTGATGTCCTGCAGGCGCCGGCCGGTCAGATCGAGGGCATTGATGAGGCCGGCGGCGGCGATGATCGCGGTGCCATGCTGGTCGTCATGGAAGACGGGTATGTCCAGCAGCTCGCGCAGGCGCTGCTCGATGATGAAGCATTCCGGCGCCTTGATGTCCTCGAGATTGATGCCCCCGAAACTGGGGCCGAGGTAGCGCACGCAGTTGATGAACTCGTCGACGTCGCGGGTGTCGATTTCCAGGTCGATGGAATCGATGTCGGCGAAGCGCTTGAACAGCACCGCCTTGCCTTCCATCACCGGCTTGGAGGCGATGGCCCCCAGATCGCCCAGGCCCAGCACCGCCGTACCGTTGGAGATCACCGCCACCAGGTTCCCCTTGGCTGTGTAGTCGTAGGCGAGTTCGGGGTTCTCCGCGATGCGCAGGCAGGGGACGGCGACCCCCGGCGAATAGGCGAGCGACAGGTCGCGCTGGGTCATCAGCGGCTTGGTCGCCCGGATTTCCAGCTTCCCCGGCCGGCCCTGCGAATGGAACAGCAAGGCTTCCTGCTCGGTAACGTTGGCGCGCGAATCGACCATGAAACCCCTCGGCCTTGTTTTCCTCCCAGTTGGAAAGGCTTGCATGAATTGGCGGGGAAAGGAATAGGCCGGCCACGCCGCGGCCCCCATGCTATTGTCCGCGGCCATGTCGCAACGCCAGCCTGCCTCCGGCGACGCCTCGCCGGTGATGGCCCAATACCTCGCCGTCAAGCGCGCCCATCCGGACCACCTGTTGTTCTACAGGATGGGCGATTTCTACGAGCTCTTCTTCGAGGACGCGGTCAAGGCTGCGGCGGCCCTGGCCATCGCGCTCACCAAGCGCGGCAAGCATGACGGCGCGGACATCCCCATGTGCGGCGTGCCGGTCCACGCGGCGGAGGGCTATCTCGCCAAGCTGATCCGCCATGGCTTCAAGGTCGCCGTCTGCGAGCAGATGGAAGACCCGGCCGAGGCGCGCAAGCGCGGCTCCAAGGCGGTGCTGAAGCGCGAGGTGGTGCGCATCGTCACGCCCGGCACGCTTACCGAGGACAGCCTGCTCGATGCCCGCAGCCACAATTTCCTCGCCGCGATCGCCGAAGCCGGTGAGACGTTGGGGCTTGCCTGGGTCGATATCTCGACCGGCGATTTCGCCGTGCAGGCGCTGGCCTCAACCGATCTCGCCGCGGCCCTGGCTCGGCTGTCGGCGAGCGAAATCCTCATCCCCGACCGGCTCATCGCCCGCGCCGACCTTTCGCCGGCCCTGGCCGACTGGAAGACGCTGCTCTCGCCGCTGCCCCAGGCGCGCTTCGACAGCGAGGGCGGGCGCCGGCGCCTGGAGGCCGCCTTCGCCGTGAAGGCATTGGAAGGCTTCGGCAGCTTCGAGCGCGGCGAGATCGCTGCCGCGGGAGCGCTGGTCGACTATCTCCAGACGACGCAGCTCGGCCGCATGCCCCGCCTGAAGCCGCCGCGGCGCATCGCCCTTGGCTCCGCCATGGAAATCGACCCGGCCACGCGGCGCAATCTCGAGCTGACGGAAAGCCTTTCGGGCGAGCGCGGCCAGTCGCTGCTGGGGAGCATCGACCGGACGGTGACGGCCGCTGGCGCCAGGCTGCTCGCCCTGTGGCTCGCCGCCCCGCTGACCGACCCCGCGACGATCGGCCGCAGGCTCGACATGGTGGAAGCGCTCCGCGACGACGGCAGGCTCAGGGGCGATCTCAGCCGCATCCTCGACCGTGCGCCGGATATCGAGCGCGCGCTGTCGCGCCTGCTGCTTGGCCGCGGCGGCCCACGCGATCTGGCGGCTCTCGCCCAGGGCCTCGCCGCGGCCGGGGCGTTGAAAGAGATGCTGGCGGAGAAATCGGCCCTGCCGGCGGGCTTGACGGAAGCGAAGGCCGGGCTGGGGGATCACGGGGCGCTGGCCGGGGAACTCGCTCGCGCCCTGGGCCCGGACCTGCCGTTTGCCACCCGGGACGGCGGCTTCATCGCGCCTGGCTATCGTGGCGGTCTCGACGAGCTGAGGGCGCTGCGCGACGAGAGCCGGCGCCTCGTGCTGGATCTTGAGGCCCGCTATCGCGGCGAAACTGGGATCGCCTCGCTCAAGATCCGCCACAACAACCTGCTGGGCTATTACCTCGAGACCACATCGGCCCATCTGGAGAAGCTCACGCGCGCGGGCGGCTTCATCCATCGCCAGACCATGGCCAATGCGGCGCGCTTCACCACCGTCGAATTGTCCGAGCTCGAGCAACGCATCGCGAGCGCCGCCGACAAGGCGCTCGCCCTCGAGCTCGAACTCTTCGCCGAGCTGGTGGCGATGGCGGGCGGCCAATCGGAATCGATCGCGGCGGCTGCGGCATCCATGGCCCTAGTCGACGTCGCCGCCGGTCTCGCCCTCAAGGCCGAGGAGGTGGACTATTGCCGGCCGGCCGTGGACGGCGGGGTCGATTTCAAGGTGAGCGGCGGACGCCATCCCGTGGTCGAGGCCGCGCTTGCTGCGCGGGAGGGCGGCGGCTTCGTCGCCAACGACTGCGACCTCGGCGAGAGCCAGCGGCTTTGGCTGGTGACCGGGCCCAACATGGCCGGCAAATCCACCTTCCTGCGCCAGAACGCCCTCATCGCCATCCTGGCCCAGATCGGTTCCTTCGTGCCGGCCAAGGCGGCGCGGATCGGCGTCGTCGACCGCCTGTTCAGCCGCGTGGGAGCGGCCGACGATCTCGCCCGGGGCCGCTCCACCTTCATGGTGGAGATGGTGGAGACCGCCGCGATCCTGAACCAGGCGGGACCCCGCGCCCTCGTCATCCTGGACGAGATCGGCCGCGGCACGGCCACCTTCGACGGGCTCTCCATCGCCTGGGCGACGCTGGAGCATCTCCACGAGGTCAACCGGTGCCGGGCCCTCTTCGCCACCCACTATCACGAGCTGGTGGCCCTGGCCGCGCGCCTGCCGGCGCTCTCGCCCCACGCCATGCGAGTGAAGGAATGGCAGAACGAGGTCGTGTTCCTGCACGAAGTGGCGCCGGGTGCCGCCGACCGCAGCTACGGCATCCATGTGGCCAAGCTCGCCGGCCTGCCCGAGGCGGTGATCTCCCGGGCGGAGGAAGTTCTGGCGACCCTGGAGAAAGGCGAACAGGCGAGCGCGCTGACGGGCCTTGCCGAGGACCTGCCGCTGTTCGCCGCGCGTCCGGCGGGGCCGAAGACCTCGCCGGTGGAAGACGCCCTCGACCGCCTCGACCCCGACCGCCTCTCGCCGCGCGAGGCGCTGGAGGAACTCTACCGCCTGCGCCGGATCGCCCGGGGAGAAGAATAGCGTAGCTGTGCATTCGCGCCCTGCCGGCGCATGCGCGCGTATGTGGAGGGACTGCGAGTCACGCCACCTTTCCGCCAACGGCACTGGATCCGCTGCTATCAGCAGAACAACAGCGGCCATCTTTTCAAGATGTGAAGGATACTACTTTCTACCGAAAGGCGGGTGTTCGCAGAAACGCCTTGCGGTAGTCTCTTCACCGCGAGAAGTGTGATTGCTCGGGCTGGGGGCAGGCAATGGTCGATGCCCTCGTGGTTGAGATTGTAGACGAAGAGGAGCTGCCGTGACCCGTGGCTTTATTCTTGGCAAGTTCCTGCCACCCCACAATGGCCATGTGCTGCTGTGCGACTTTGCTCGCGCCTATGCGGATTCCATAACGATCCTGGTGTGCTCCCTGGATCGGGAACCCATTCCGGGCGCGCTACGCTTCAGATGGATGAAAGAGATGTTCCCCGACTGTCGCGTCTCGCACCTTACCGAAGATGTTCTTCAGGAGCCGAGCGAACATCCGGACTTCTGGCCCATTTGGCGCGATATCGTGCGTAGATTCCATCCGGAACCCTTGGACTTTGTTTTCGCCTCGGAATCCTACGGGGAGCGACTCGCTACTGAGGTCGGCGCGCGCTTCATTCCGGTCGACCCTCAGCGCCTTGCCATTCCCGCCTCTGGCACCGCAATTCGAACGGCACCCCATTCGCACTGGGACCTCATTCCTTCGACGGTCCGGCCATATTTCCTTAAGCGAGTCTGCGTGTTTGGGCCCGAAAGCACGGGCAAATCCACGCTATCGCGCCATCTGGCCAAGCATTTTGAAACGATCGAAGTTCCCGAATACGCCAGAGCGTACACGGAACTGTTCGGTACCAGTTGCAAGAACGACGATCTGTTGCGAATCGCCAGGGGACAAGACGCATTGGCCCGAGCGCTCGCGCGTCAGGCCAACCGGCTTTTGATCATGGATACAGACCCCGTGCTTACAGCCGTCTGGTCAGAGATGTTGGTCGGCTATCGCGATCCCTGGTTCGCTTCATTCAAGGAGACGGCCGATCTCTATTTGCTGACAGACATTGATGTGCCTTGGGTTGACGACGGCACCCGGTATTTTCCAGATGCCCAGAAGCGTGTGACCTTCATGAATGCATGCCGTGCGGAGCTCAATCGCCGTCGGTTGCCATTTGTCACGCTTTCAGGCGATTGGGAATCGCGCTTTTCGACGGCCATAGAGGCGGTACAGAGTTTGCTAACGCCGGATCGTGAAGTCGTGCCCCGTGAAGCGGTATGAAGGTCGAGCCTTGACGAGATCTCGCTCAGAAGGTGGAGGGTTATACCAAACGGCGGTGATTGAGACTCGTTGAGCATGTTGTGGGGGATTCCCAAGGAGGCTTGGACATGATTCAAGTGGCGAACCAAGGAGGTTCGCCATGTCGGTACCGATCCCCCTGCGTCGGG
>Ga0265313_10003838_pt1 | contig 11855 bp, 12 predicted proteins | sample 4123metaG_FD_203122 | JGI IMG/M metagenome (GOLD analysis project Ga0265313, IMG submission 203122) | Rhizosphere microbial communities from Carex aquatilis grown in University of Washington, Seatle, WA, United States - 4-1-23 metaG | ecosystem: Host-associated > Plants > Roots > Rhizosphere >...
CTCCGTCAGGATCAACCGGCAGAAGGTCGACGCTGCCAGCCATGTGGTGCGTGTCGGCGATACACTGACGGTAGCGCTGGCGGCGGGCGTCCGGGTGCTGCGCGTGCTTGATACCGGAGAACGGCGCGGCCCGGCGAGCGAGGCGCAGCTCCTTTACGAGGATCTGACCCCGCCGGCACCAGCATCGGGCATGGAGCCGACGCCGATCGGCGGCCACCGGCCCGACAAGCGGCAACGGCGCGCGATCACCGCCCTGAAGCGCGGCACGGCGATCGACAGCGAGTGACCGACATCACTGTCGGCCGAGGCAGCAACAAATCCGAAATACTGGCGCAACACTGGAATGGTGATTTTCCGCGCGCAGGGGCTCGTATTTTCGCTTCTTCAGGGAGACTCAAAATGTCCAAGCTCATCGCCCGTCCGCGCGCGATCGCGGCCGCTCTGTGCGTCGTTGCCATCACCGGCTTCGGTGCGGGCTATGCCGCCGCCGCCCAGCCCGAGATGCAGGCGGCACTCGCCGACCTGATCTCGGCCAAGCACCACCTCGAAGCGGCGACCCGCAACAAGGCCGGTCACCGCGTCAGGGCGCTCGACGACGTCAACGCGGCAATCGACCAGGTCAACCTCGGCATTGCGGCTGGCGAATAACGCCCTTTCATGACCCGTGAGCGCGAGGCCCGGTTCCGCAAGGATCGGGCCTCGTGATTCTGGTGGCTGCGCGGTGGCCCACGGCCGGTCTTGCACACCGGTCCCGTTCCGGGGTACCGAACGGCCGTTCGCACCTCGCAGGACTGGAAGCCCCGTGACCTACGTCGTCAATGAGAACTGCATCAAGTGCAAGTACATGGACTGCGTCGAGGTGTGTCCGGTCGACTGCTTCTATGAGGGCGAGAACATGCTCGTCATACACCCGGACGAGTGCATCGATTGCGGGGTATGCGAGCCGGAATGCCCCGCGGAGGCAATCAAACCGGACACCGAAACGGGCCTGGAAAAATGGCTGAGCCTCAATGCCGAGTACGCCAAGGCCTGGCCGAACATCACCGCCAAACGTGAACCACCCGCGGATGCCAAGGATTTCGAAGGGGTCGCAGACAAGTTCGACAAATACTTCTCGCCGAACCCCGGCGAAGGCGACTGAGGCCGGCGTCGACAAGCGTGCATGGCCAGCGGCATTGGCCGGGGACGTCGAGCGTCGCTCGCGGCTGATCGCCAATGTTGCGTTGCAACATTTCCGCAACTTATTTACCGTCGGGGCGGTAAGCCGTTGAAATTTCCCCGATTTGTGTTATGTTAGTGACACTTGTCGGAACAAAACGAGCTTGCGGCTCGCAACCCCAGCGAATTTCCTTAGCGTGATTTGAGTTTGGGCGTTTCCAGCGCGGCCGAGCCTTTGGGTTCGCCGAAAAGGTGCTGTTGACGCCTTGGTATCACCGAGGTTGCAGTGGGTGTGAGGCTTGGCCCGAGCCGGCGGGGTGCGTGGCCATCGGCCCTCCAATCGGAGCCTGCGGCGCAAGGTCCGCAGCAAGCAAGTGCTAAACGGAGTCGATCAATCATCATGACCGCGACTGCCAAGAAAGCCGCCCAGCGCGCCGGATTCAAGACCGGGGAATTCATCGTTTACCCGGCGCATGGTGTGGGCAAGATCGTGGGTATCGAGACCCAGGAAGTCGCTGGCCTGAAGCTGGATCTGTTCGTGATTTCGTTCATAAAGGACAAGATGACTCTGCGCGTGCCGACGGTGAAGGCGGCGTCTGTGGGAATGCGCAAGCTGGCAGACCCCGCCACGGTCAAGCGCGCGCTGGAGACCGTGCGTGGACGCGCCCGCATCAAGCGCACCATGTGGAGCCGCCGCGCGCAGGAATACGAGGCCAAGATCAATTCCGGCGATCTGATCGCGATTGCCGAAGTCGTTCGGGATCTCTTCCGCTCGGAATCACAGCCGGAGCAGTCTTATTCGGAGCGGCAGCTCTACGAGGCGGCGCTCGACCGCATGTCGCGCGAGATTTCCTCGGTGAGCAAGATTTCGGATACCGAAGCAATCCGCCAGATCGAGCAGAACCTGGCCAAGAGCCCGCGCCGCGGCGCCGAGGCGAAGGATGCCAAGGCCGACGCCAAGGCGGCCTGATTTAACGCTGTCTTCAGCACGATTTCGGACGGCCGGGGGAACTTTCTCCGGCCGTTCCGCTTTTTGTGACATTATAACAGTTGTCATCACCGTAATGTGTGCGGCGCACACAGGTCCCGGGCGTTAATGTTCGGGGGTTGGCGCAACCTCGGGCGGCCCTTGAAGCCGCAAGGAGGGCAGGCCCATGGCCAGTACTTCATCTTCAAGTCGTGATTTCGTCAGGGCGGCGATGCGAGCGCCCTATCTCGAGCGGGACGAAGAGCATGAGCTCGCGCTCCTGTGGCGGGACAAGAAGGATCAGGCGGCCCTTGACCGACTGACCTCCGCTCACATGCGGCTGGTGGTGGCGATTGCCTCGCGCTTCCGCAACTTCGGTCTCAACATGAGCGACATGATCCAGGAAGGCCACGTCGGCCTGCTGGAGGCGGCGTCGCGCTTCGAACCGGAACGCGACGTCCGCTTTTCCACCTATGCAAGCTGGTGGATCCGGGCATCGATCCAGGACTACATCCTGCGCAACTGGTCGATCGTGCGCGGCGGCACTTCTTCCTCGCAGAAGGCGCTGTTCTTCAATCTGCGCCGGCTGCGCGCCAGACTGGCGCAGAGCGGCGACAAGCGGCCGCGCGAGGAAGTCCTCGCCGAGATCGCCGAGGCGCTCGGCGTTTCGGTGGCCGATGTCGAAACGATGGATTCGCGCCTGTCGGCACCGGATACTTCGCTGAACGCGCCGCTGTTCGAATCGGAAGGCGACGGCAGCAGCAATCGTCAGGATTTTCTGGTTGATGCAGTGCCGCTGCCGGACGAGTCCGTCGGCGAGCGCATCGACGGCGAGCGGCGGACGTCATGGCTGCGTTCGGCGCTGACGGTGCTCAGCGAGCGCGAGCTCAGGATCGTGGAGGCGCGACGCCTGCGCGACGACGGAGGCGCCACGCTGGAATCGCTCGGCGAGACGCTCGGCATCTCCAAGGAACGCGTGCGGCAGATCGAAAACCGCGCGCTGGAGAAGCTGAAGGACGCGCTGCTCCGCGAGCATCCGGACCCGGGAAGCCTGATCTAAGCTCCGCCGGATCAGCGGTCGTCGACGATCTTGAGCCTGGTGCCAGGCTGTATGGCGACGCCGGGCTGCACATCGTTCAGGACGCGAAACAAGTCCAGCGGGCGATCGACGCCGTGCATGCGCCGCGCGACGATAGCGTCGGTGTCGCCGGGCGCGGCGGTGACGATGTGGACGTGCAGCGCCTTCAGTCCCGCCAGCTCCTGCTGGGAAACGTTGCGGAAGCTCGCCACCGTTTCATCGGACTCGCTCTTGAATGCCGGCGAGCGCGTCTCGTTGGCAAAGATGAAGCGGTATGTGGCGGCGCCTCCGGCCTGAATGACCGCGATCTCGAAGAACCAGCCTTTGGCGGCCGCCTCTGCCGAGGCCGCCTGCAGTCCATTCACGGAAAAGCTGCGAATGGACGCCGGGTCGAGACCGTTGATCCAGCCCGAACGCAGATAGTCGGACAAGTCCGTGCCCTGCGCCAGGCCGACCGCGTCGAAGCGTAGCGCAGTCCCATCGACGCCGGTGGCGAGCACGGCATCGCTCGTGTTGTCGATGACAAAGCCCTGCGGCACGGTGAAACCGATGCCGAGGCCGGGGTGAATGAACATGCGGTCACGCACGAAGCCCTGGCTCGGATCGTCGCCGAAGACCATGCCGTCGATGCCGTCGAGATAGCGGTTGCGGTCGACGTCGCCGGTGCCCGGCGGGCCGAACTGGGCAGCGGCCTGACGCGCGAAATCGACGCGCTCGGGTGTCGAGGGATGAGTGGCGAGGAAGTCCGGCTGCTTGTCCTTGAGCAGGCTCGACTGGCGGAAGTTGGCGTAATTCGCCATCGCCGTGAGGAAGCGGGCGGCGGCATAGGGATCGTAGCCGGCCTTGCCGATGGTGCGGATACCGATGGCGTCGGCCTCGAGCTCCTGCTGGCGCGAGAAGCTCGCCAGCGTGCGCTGGCCGGCGGCAAGCGCGACCTGAGCCGAAGGATCGGTGGTGTCGCTGGTATTCGATACGGAGAGGACCTGACGCTCGAGCGCCTGGCGGGCGGCGGCATGATTGGCGCTGATGTGGCCCATTTCGTGGGCAAGAACCGCGGCGACCTCGGAGGAATCGTTGGCCAGCGCGAGCAGGCCGCGCGTCACGTAAAGATAGCCGCCCGGCAACGCAAAGGCGTTGATCGCCGGCGAGTTCAGGATGGTGATGCGATAGGGAATGTCGGGCCGATCGGACGAGGCAACGATGCGGCTGACGACAGGAACGAGCATCTGCTCGACCTTGGCGTCGTGAAAGACGCCGCCGTAGGCCGCAACGATTCGCGAGTGTTCCTCGGTGTCGGCAGCGTCGGCGCCCGGCGGTGGCGTCTGGTTGAAGACGGCAGCCGTCGGCCCACTGACCCCAGTGACGACGCTGCACGCCGCAAGGAAAGCAGCCAGCACCGCCGCGGCCAATCCGATCGCCAGCCGGCGGGCTTCTCCGGTCAACCCTGCGTCAGCGGTTCGGCGCGTCGTCAATGAGTTCGATCTCTGCCGCATCGTTCAAACGAATGGCGGGGCCCCGGTTGTCCTGAATAACTCCGCGAACCAGGAGCTGCCTTCCAACAAGGGAATCGACCGAACCAAGGGTGGCGGTCAAGGCCCGCGTTACGGGTGCTGACAACATGACGGTGAAATCGCGACTATGATCGCGTCCAAAGTCGAGAAACGTAAGCGGAGTGCCATGGCCGACGGAAACGAGTCGGCCAGCGACAAGCTCGTATAGCCCGCTTCGGCGGACAAGCGAAGGGTCGCCGGCCGCCAAAATTGCATCAGGCGAGGCCCACAGCCCGGCGCCGGCCTGCCGTGCCTTGCGCTCGCTGTCGAGAAGGGTGGCGAAACAGGCGCCCTCGCCCGGTAGCCAGCGGGCCCGGACACCTCCCGCCTGTGCCAGAGCGTCCTGCAGCAGGCGGCCATCGGGAAGGAAGACGTAGGCATGGCGGTCGCCATAGCGATCGGGCTTGTCCGCGGTCGGCGCAAGACGCACCACGGTTCCGGGTGGCGCGAGCCCGGCAAGCAGCGACGCGGTGCTTGCGGCCGGCGCGTCGATACCGGCGAGGCGAAGGCGCGTGCCATCGCCAAGACGGAGCGTTTCCGGGTTAACGGCGCCGGCGACGGCCGCCGTTTCACTCCCCGCCGACGGGCATATGGCCGTGGCTGCGGCGGCCGCGGAGGGTGGCAGCAGGGCGAAGACAACTGCCATGAAAAGCGGAAGCGCCAAGTGCCGGCCCACTTCGCTTTTCCAAGCCGGAAGGCTATCTTTGCGGCGCCGTGGACGTCCCCGTAGCTCAGCAGGATAGAGCATCGGTTTCCTAAACCGAGGGCCGGGTGTTCGAGTCACCCCGGGGACACCACGGCGGTCGCCTTTCCGCCTGGCGACGGTGCGCAGGTGCCGCGGGCTCTCAGCGAGGTGCCTTGCGGTTCACCACCGGCAGGATTGCGTTGATCGAGACGCCATAGAGTGGCTCGGCATTGTCGATGTCGATGTGGCTGTATTCCAGCTCGGGAATATTCTCGATCTTTGTCGTTCCCCCGGGAAGCGCGGTGGCGCGATAGCCGTTGGCCCAGTTGGGCCCGGAAATGAAGTTGATGACATGGCGCACGTTGGGCGGAATCCGCACCGATTCGGTCGGGTCATAGAGGATCATCAGGGGCACGGGGGTGTTGGTCTTGTTGAGTTCGAGCGCGACCAGCACGGCGGCAAGCGCGCCCCATGAATGACCGACGAGAACGATCGGCGTCTTGCTGGCTTCGTAATCGGCACGAGTCTCGGCAGCGACCGCCCGCCACTGGTTATGGCCGAGCGAGACAGCATCGACGTTGAGCGCAGTCAGCCGCGCTGCGAGATCGTCCATGCCCGTCGAAAAGATATTGAAACCGCCGCGAAACAGATAGACGACGCCGCGTCCCGAACGCGCCGGCGTAAGCGTTGCCGGCGCGCGCACGATCGCAGGCAACAGGCCTGCACACCCCGAAAGCATGAGGGCGAAAACTGCGGTCACCGCGACGGAGGCGGTGGCGTGGAATTTCGGCATGCTCATTCAGCGAGACTCACAGATACGCCAGCAGGAACCGGCCGGAAAAGCCGGCTGCCTGCAAAACCTAAGCAAAAGCAACGGAGAAAGGAAACGGCCCGTGCAGGTTTTCCCGCAATTCCACCGGCCTGCGTCCTGTGGCGCGGTGCCGCGATCCCCTTACGATGAGCGGTTCAGCAGCCGCAGGACGGCCGAAATCGCGAGAGCGTGCAGTCGCTGGCTCTTCTCGATGTTGAGGTGACCGATACTGGGGTCGAGCTTCACCACATCGATATTCTCGAGCTTGCCCCTGAAACCAGGAGCCGGCGTGAGCGCGAGGCCATTGTCATGCGACTCGTAGAAATTGATGACGTGCTGGACGTTCTTGGGCACGACCGTTTCGGAGACCGCATCGAAATTGATGATGAGATTGACCGGAACGCCCTTGTCGGCAAGCGCATCGGCGATCTCGAGCGTGGCATCGGCGCCGAATGAGTGGCCCATGAGGATGATCGGGGTCGTGTGGCCGCGGTTCTGCCGGTACTCGGAAGCGATCTGGTTGGCGAGATCAGACCAGTCGGCATAGCTGGTGACGACCGAATTGGTCACGCCCTTGGCGTGCAGCTGATCGTTCAGGTTATCCAGGCCAAGGGAGAAGATGTTGGCCAGGCCGCGCATCAAAATGATCGTGCCGCGCGGCGGCGGCTTGGCGGCGGCGGAGGCAGCCGTGCCCGATGCGACGATCAGGATCGCCGAGAGAGCCGCACCGATTCCCTTCAAAAACGTCGTCATCGCAAGATTTCCCCACTGGCGCCCGATTAGCAAATCGCCGCACTTTCAAGATATCCAAGACGCGACTGCCGACAAGCTCGGCCATCGCCGAATGCTGTAATAGGGAATATTTGCCGCGGTGACTGTGACCGAATTAATACGTCAGTAGAGCCAGGGAACTATTCGGGCCGTACGCTCGCTGTAAACACGGTATTGATCGCCGAAGGTGGCGATCATCAACGCCTCCTCGCGGCGAACGCGGAATAGGAAAAGTACCGCAAATCCGACGAGGCCGGCCGGACCCGCGATCCAGTTCTGCAGCAACAGGGCCTGAGCCAGCGCCGACAGAAGGAAAGACGAATACATCGGGTGGCGCACCCAGGCGTAGAGGCCGTGCGTGACCAGCTCATGCTTTTCGCGGGTTTCCAGCGAAATCGACCAGTTGCGCCCGAGCTGAACATGGGTCAGCCGGAACAGCGCCAGCGCGGCGACCTCAAACAGAACACCGACCCAGCCGAGCCAGGGATGAAACCCATAGTCGGCCACAGCGGGCCATCCGCTCAGCACATAGACCAGCGGGACCACGAACTGCCCGAGCGCAGCAATCGCAAGGACGATGCGGTCGGTAATCGGCGCCGCCGCCCGCGCGACCTTGAGCCGGGCGGCACGGCGCTGGAAGGGATAGCGAATGACATACCAGCCGACAATGCCGGCGAGCCAGACCAGTCTGGCGATGAGGGACGTAAGCATGCCCGACTGACTAGCCGATTTCTTCGGCCAGTGAAACGCGAGAACCGGACGCCTTGCGTGTGCCCCAATTTCGATTATGACGCGGCGGCAGAACGGCCCGCGTGATCAGGAAATGGTTTCGATGCGTGCACGAATTGCTTTCATAGTCGGTTTCCTTGCCATCCTGCCGCTGTCCGGCTGTCTCAGCCTTGGCGGCGGCGAGACCAGCTCGGCGCCGTTCTTCACATCGTCGCTCCCGGCCACGCCCGGCGCCTTCAGCGTAAGTGAAGCGGTGAGGCTGATCTCGCTTTATCGTGCGGCAAACGGCCTCAAGCCGGTTTCGGTCGATCCGGTGCTGATGAAGATCGCCAGCGTTCACGCTGAGCGCATGGCGAAGGCCGACACCATGAGCCACGTACTGCCGGGCGAGGGAAGCTTTCAGCAACGGCTGATCGACGGCGGTTTCCGGGCGGCGATGGCCGCCGAAAACGTCGCGGCGGGTCAACCGACGCTGCCGGTCGTCCTTGAGGCGTGGCGGAAATCGCCGGGACACAACGCCAACCTGCTTCTGCCCGACGTTTCAAAGATCGGCATCGCGCTCTCGATCGCGCAAGGCAGCAAGTACAAGTACTACTGGTCACTGGTTCTCGGCGAGCCCTACACCGGGCCGGCCTATGGCGGCCCGACCGCCGGACCGGCGGTTCTGCCCGGCAGCTTCGGCATCGCCGTCGGCCACTAGAGGGACGCGCCGATCAGACGAAGCGGCGCACGGCGGCCCGCGCGGCGATTTCGGCGCGGGCGGCGGCCAGCCCGATGGTGTGGACGGCGCTACCCCCCGGCGGCCCGATGACGAGGGTGCCGACCGCCATGCGGCCCGACCAGATGTGATTGATCATCGGATGATCGGCGATGGCGCATGAATCGATCGTCGTGATGGTCGGGTCGGAGAAGATCAGCCGGGCGACGTCGAGCATGAGCTGGGCTCCCGGCGAGAAGCGGCTCCATTCCTCGTCATAGGCAATTTTCCAGGTCCACGCGGTCACGCCGGCGGCAAAGCTCACGACCATGGCGATCGGCCGCCCGCCGAGTTCGATCGAATCGATACGGGCCTGTCCCGCCGCAGCGCGAGCGGCGACGGCGGCGCGAGCGAAGTCCCGCGTTGCGACCGACGACGCCAGGGCGGTACCGCGGCGCCCCTTCCAGCCTTTCGCTTCGAGCGCCAGAAAATGCTCGAAGGATGCCTCGACTTCGGCGGGGAGGATCGCGGCGACGAAGCGCACCTCGCCGACGTCGGCAAGACGGCGAAGCTGCCGGGCATATTCCTTGCGCCGGCGGGCGGCGAGTTCGCTGCGCGGATCGCGCGCCTGCTCCGGCGCAGCGCGTTCGAGGGCGCCGCGCACGTGCTCGTCGAGAACGTCGGCGGGACTGCCGCGGCGACGAGCCGCCTCGAGCAGTGCTGTGGTGACAGGACTTTCGATCGGGACGTCGGGCGCGATGAAGCTGAGGCCCCTGGCGCGGGGCGCCAGACCTTCGAGCAGGGTCTCGACCGCAGGCCCCATCGCGTCGCGATCGACCAGCGGCAAGCCGAGCGGCGCGTAATCGTGCGCCCATAGCCGCACGGCCGGCGCAATTCGGCCGAGGCGGGCGAGGGAGAACGGGGCGAGCGCGGCAATGCGGCCGTCGAGGCCGCGGACGACGCCGATGGAAACATCCGGCGCCAGATGGCGGATGGCCGGGATCGCAAAATCAGGATGAAAGAAGACGTTGTCGCCGGCGGCGCGCAGCGCCAGCTGTTGCCAGCGCGGCACCAGCAGTTCGGCCTCGGCAACGGGGACGACCGAGATGCCGAGAGCCGGACGGGTCGCGGCGCGCTCGGGGCGGGCAAGCGAGCGCACCTCGGTGCGTTCGGGGAGGTCAACCATGACCGGGCGCCTCAACGCGGGCCGGGCGCAGTCGCAACGGCCCGAACGCGGTCAGGATCGAACAGCGCAGGCCGAGCCGCGTCGCGATGAGCGTGTAGAGCGCGATCGTTTCGACGATCAGGGACGTGGATACGGCAAAGGCGGCGCCGCTCAGGCCATAGCGCGGGATGAGATAGATGTTGAGGGCGACATTGACGACGAACGTGCCGACGTAGACCACCGCGGCAATGCGCTGTTGACCGGCCATGGCGAGCAGAATTTCCGCTGGCCCGATCGAGGCACGCACCAGGATGCCGGCGGACAGGATGAAAAGAAGCGGATAGCCGGCACCGAAGCTCGGGCCAAAGAAGAGGAGGAGCGGCCTGCCAAACACAAACAGGAAGACGGCGAGCCCGAGTGTCGGCCAGAACGTCCAGTGTATCGTGTCGCGCAGGAAGACGGCGAGCTGGGTGCGATCACCGTTGGCGTAGTATTGCGAGAAGCGCTGGGCGCTGCCGGCCTTGACGGCGTAGTAGACGAAATGCAGCAGCACGAGCGTCTTGGCCGTGGCGTAGTAGATCGCGACCTGGTCGGGCGCGGCGTAATGGCCGACGAGCATGATGTCGACGTTGGTGAGGAGATTGAACAGGCCCTCGACGATGAAGATCGGGAAGGCGATCGACATCCAGCGGCTCGGCGCATAGTCGCGCGGGCCCGGCGGCACCGCCCTTCTGACGCGGCGGGCAAGCATGAGAAGCTGGCCGACGGAGGTGAGGTAGGTGGCGGCGATGACCGCGCCCATGCCGGTCACCGCATCCGGCACCGCGCCGAGATGAACTGCCACCCACATGAAAACGAGCACAAGCAACGGGCGTACGACGTACGTCGGCCACAGGCCGAGGTCCGCCCAGTTGAAGGCGCGCGACAAACCGTCCTGGAGTTCGGCAATCGCCATCATCGGCAAAGTGACGGCGCCGAGATAAAGCGGGATCAGGTAGTAGCTCTCGAGGCGATCGCGGAAGAAGTAGAGGCCCGTGCCGCCAATGATCGCGAGCAGCGTGGCGGCGATGAACCCCTGCACGCGACTGCCAATGACCACGCCGCGCAGCAGGGCGACCTCGCCGCGCTGCAGGTATTCGGGAATGAAGCGCAGGATCGCGGTCTGAAAACCGAGACAGGCCAGCCCGCCGACCAGAACCGCGCCGACCCACACGACGACGAGGACACCGTACTGGAAATCTCCCATCCAGCGGGCGAGCAAAACCTGTGTGAGGTAGGCGATGACGCCGGAGAGCACGCGCACGATGAAGGAGAACATCGCGATGCGCCGCGAGACGGCGCGATCGTCGGCATCGTTGAGGATGGAATCGGCGATCCGGGCAATCGGCAGCGCATGCGACCGCAGGGGTGCCGGAAGCCACCTTTCAACGACGGTGACGATTGAAATACGCACGTCCTCTACTCCGCATCGGAGCAGGTGCGGCGTTAACCAAGAGGGCGCCGCACCGCCTCCTGCAACACCCAATAGGACGCGGCCAAGGCTTTGACAATTTTGAGAGAATTGCGAGTTTTATAAACGTTAACAGAGCGTTAACGGCACCGGCGAATTTCCGGCCTAGCGACCCCTGCGGGCTGAGAATCCGGCGATCGTCAACGGATTGGCGGTGAGGGCCTGCCGATCGGGCATATCGACGCGCGGCTCGCCAAGGAAGGCGTCGAGGTAGGCGGAAAAGGCGGCTTCGTCGAAGTCGCGTGCGACCAGATCGAAGCGGAGGCCGTGGGGCGCACCGGCCCCCTCGCCACCGCCGATGAGAACGGACGGGAGGAAGAAGGCGCCATAGCTTTCGGCGACAATGGCATCGGCGGGACCGGCGCCGACGACTGCGCGCAGGCGGATCAGCGATGGCCCCCTGAGGGTGACGAGGTATTCGAGAAAGCGCTCGAGATCAGCAATCGGCATGCTGGCGTCGCGTGCCACGCGGAAACAATGGACGCGCGCTGCCTCCCCGGCGAGCCCGGCGCAGCGCGCGGGATTGCTGGCACCCAGCCAGGTTGCCGGATCGCCGGTCTCCGGCGCGAACGGTCCGTGGCCGGTGAAGACGCCGGGCGGAGCGTTTGCGGCGTCGACCAGCAGTGCGGTCGCGTTCGGAATGGCGATGGCGGGCGAGCCGGCCAGCGCCACGACGTCGGCGATCGCCACCTGACGGACGACGTCGGCACGGGTGGCAAGGGCCTCGGCAGCAT